>Ga0268386_10002450_pt1 | contig 13233 bp, 5 predicted proteins | sample RVTome_15_FD_200260 | JGI IMG/M metagenome (GOLD analysis project Ga0268386, IMG submission 200260) | Soil microbial communities from uranium-contaminated site in the Upper Colorado River Basin, Wyoming, United States - RVT150D86... ...
CGGCGCTCTATGCGGCCGGCTTCACGCGGCGCCTGCTGAAGCCGTGGGAAAAGCACGAACTGGTTGCGGAAGGCTGCGGGATCACAAATCTGGTCGCTCGAACCACGGCGAGCGCCGCCGAGCTCACGGCGCGCGAGCTCATCCAGGGCCGCCGCCGCCTGGAAGCCAAGATCCGCCGCTTCCGCCCGCGCGCCGTCGCGATCGTCGGCATCACCGCGTACCGAACAGCGTTCAATCGACCCCGCGCGGCGCTCGGCCGGCAGCCGGAGGACATCGAGGGCGCGCGGCTCTGGGTGCTCCCGAACCCGAGCGGCTTGAACGCACATCATCGTCCGGCCGATTTCGCACGCGCGTTTCGCGAGCTGCGACGGGCGGTCCTCGACGACGCCGGGTAGAACACTGCGCACCGCCAGCGAAGCACCTCTGCCTCCAGCGTCAGTTCGCTCTTTTCGGTGTCTTACTATGTGTGGACTGTCCTGGTGCGCTCCCCTACCCCAGTCATCTGAATCATCATGCGTCGCCATCTTCACCGGTCCGCGCTCCTCTGTCTGCTGCTGGCTCTTGCTGCCGGCGTCCTCCACGCGCTCACGCCCGCGGCGCTCACGATCGTCAGCGCCGGTCCAACCGGTGAGCTGAGACAGCTCCAGGACGCGAACGAGATTCGCGTCATCTTCTCGGAGCCGATGGTGCCGCTCGGCCGGATTCCGTCGAATCCGGCGCCGCCGTGGATCCAGATCAGCCCCGCGATGCCCGGTGCGTGGCGCTGGTCGGGCACGACAATTCTGATCTTCACGCCGGATCCGGCAACGCCGCTTCCGCACGCGACCGAGTTCACCGTCACCGTGGGCGCCCTGGCGACGAGCGCTTCCGGACAGCCGCTCGGCACGCCGTACGTGTTTCGCTTCACGACGCCGACCGTTCGGCTGACGTCCGCGCGCTGGGCCCGCCAGGGCGGCCGGTTCGATCGGCCGGTCGCGCTGGCGCTGCAGTTCAACCAGCGCGTGCGGCCCGAGGACGTGATCGCGCATCTCGAGGTGCGCTACCGCACACACCAGTGGCCGCAGCCGGTCATGACTGCCGCCGAGCGGGAGCGTCTCGCGGCGACGGATCCCGCCGGCTTGAAGCGATTCGACGCGAAGCTGGCGGCGGCGCGCGCGGCCGCGACGCGCACGGACCGGCTCGCGGTCCGCGTCGCAGCCGATTGGGATCGCAAGCGGTTTCCGCCATCCGACCGCCTCGTCGTGCTCGAGACCACCACCGTACCGCTCCCCGGCACCTGGCTGCAGCTCACGCTGGGTCGCGGCATGCCGAGCCCGGAAGGGCCGGCGCGTCCGCCGGCGCCGCAGTCGTCGACGGCCGAGCTGGACCCGGTGTTCTTCGCGCGCGACATCCGGTGCCGCGCGGCCTGCAATCCGTCCGGGTACAACGCGGTGGAGCTCTCGGCGCAGGTCGATGCCGCCCGCTTCGCGCGGGCGCTGTCGGTGCGCGACGTCACGAACGCCGCGGCCGAGTCGCCCGTCAATCGCCCGGCGCCTTCGCCGGCGCCGGGCCGGGAAACGAGCAGCCTGCTCAGCGTCGAAGATGCCGGGTTCGATCGCCAGCCGCCGGCGCGCACCTGGCTGCTGCACCTCGACCCGGCGCTGCAGTCGATTGACGGCCAGACGCTCGACTACCCGTGGATCGGCATCATCGAGAACTGGCACGAGCGTGCGTTCACGAGCTTCGGCGACGGCCACGGCGTGTGGGAATCGGCGGGCGGTCCACAGCTGCCGTTCTCGTCGCGCAACTTCCGCACCGTCACGCAGCATCTCGCGCGGCTCGACGCGCGCGACCTGATGCCGCGCATGCTCGAGCTCACGAAGAACAGCTTCAGGCAGCCGCCGCCCGGTCAGGGCACGCGCCGAACGCTGCCGGTCACGCCCGATGCGATCCAGGCGCACGGCCTCGATCTCACGCCCGTGCTGTCGGCGCGCGGCACCGGCCTGGCGTGGGCGGCGATCGTTCCGGGGGAAGCGATCGAGCGATCGGTTCCGATCGAGCTGACGCGCGCGACGATCGTCCAGGCGACCAACCTCGGCATCAGCGTCAAGGACAGCCCGCAGTCCACGCTCGTGTTCGTCACGCGGCTCGACAACGGCGAGGCGGTCGCCGATGCGAACGTCGCGATCGTCAACACCGGGAATCGCGAGGTCTGGCGCGGCCGCACGGGACGCGACGGCGTCGCGATGGCGCCGGCCCTCCCGCTGCGCGATCCGTCCAGGTGGTACGAGCTCTCCTTCCTCGTCACCGCCGAGAAGGACGGCGACCTGGCCTACGTCGCCTCCGACTGGCACGAAGGGATCATGCCGTGGGAGTTCGGCCACACCTTCCAGCTGTGGGAAGCGACCGACATCCTGCGCGGATCGGTCTTCACCGATCGCGGCGTCTACAAGCCGGGCGAGGAGATTCACGTCAAGGCGATCGTCCGCGCGGACACGCCGACCGGCGTCCGGCTGATGCCCGAGGGATCGGCCGTCGAGATTCGCGTTCACGACAGCCGCAACAAGGAGGTCGATCGACGCACGATCCAGCTCAACCGCTGGAGCAGCGCGGAGTGGACGTGGATCGTGCCCGCGGAGGCCACGCTCGGCACCTACCGCATCCAGGCGGCGCTGCCCGGCGCCATCAAGCCCGAAGGCAACGACCTCGTCGAGTACCGGCCCGATGGCAGCTGGCTGAAGCAGCTGCACGGATCGTTTCTCGTGGCCGCGTACCGGCGGCCGGATTTCCGCGTCGACACGACGTTGACGTCGGAGCCGCCGATTGCCGGCGAGCCGCTGCACGCCGGCCTCGACGCGCGGTACCTCTTCGGCAGCGCGATGGCGCGGCGGCCCGTCACCTGGTCGCTGACGCGTACCGTCATGTTCAGCATCCCCGCCGCCATCCGCGAGCGTTATCCCGACGACACGTTCGTGTTTGGCTACTACCCGGAACGCGGGGAGCGGGGCGAGGTGCGCGTCGCCGGCGATCAGGCGACGCTCGATGCGAACGGTCAGCTCCGTCTGGAGCTGCCGACCGAACGCGGCGTCGATCTCGCGCATCAGTACACGTTCGAGGGCGACGTCGAGGACATCTCACGACAGCACATCGCGAATCGATCGAGCACGATTGTCTATCCGGCGCCCTGGCACATCGGCATCCGGCGGCCCGATTACTTCACCGACGTGCAGAAGGGCGCCAACGTCGGCGTCGTGGCAGTCGATCGCAGCGGCACGGCCGTCCCGGCCGTGACGGTCAAGCTGTCGCTGGTGCGGATTCAGTGGAACTCGGTCCGCCGCGCGGAAGGCAGCGGGTTCTACACGTGGGACACGCAGCGCGTCGAGACGCCATCGGGCGATTGGACGGTGTCGTCAGGGCCCTCGCCGATCGACGTCCACATGCCGCTCGCCGAAGGCGGGTCCTACATCCTGCGTGCGATCGCCGAGGACGCGCAGGGGCATCGCTCGCGAACGGACGTCTGGTTCTATGCGCTCGGCCGCGGATACACGGCCTGGCAGCGATTCGATCACCACCGCATCACGCTCGAACCCGAGCGACAGACGTGGAAACCGGGCGAACGCGCGCGCATCATGATTCAGTCGCCGTGGGAAAGCGCGACCGCGCTGCTGACGGTCGAACGCGAAGGCGTGCGATCGTACGAGCGGTTCACGCTCACCTCCACGCAGCAGACGGTTGAAGTCCCGCTGACCGAGGACGACATCCCCAACGTGTTCGTCTCCGTGCTCCTGATCCGCGGCCGGACGTCCACCGATCCCGGCGCGGACGGAGACGATCCGGGCAAGCCGGCGTTCCGTGTCGGCTACACCGAGCTCACGGTCGAGGACGCGGCGAAGCGGCTGAGCGTCACGGTGACGGCCGATCGAGAAGAGTACCGGCCGGCCAATACCGCCAAAGTCTCGGTCGCGATCACCGGCGCCGACGGTCAGCCCGCGCGGAGCGAAGTCACGCTGTGGGCGGTGGATTACGGCGTCCTCTCGCTGACCGGCTACCAGGCGCCGGATGTCTTGCGTGCCGTGTACCAGCGCAAGGCGCTCCAGGTGCTCACCACCGACAGCCGCCAGCGCATCGTCAGCCGCCGCGTATTGACGCCGAAAGGCGCGAACGAGGGCGGCGGGGGCGGCAGCGAAGGCGCCGTGCGCACCGATTTTCGGCCGCTCGCGTTCTGGCTGGGATCGGTAGAGACGGACGCGCGCGGCCGTGCGACGAAGGACGTCAAGCTGCCGGAGTCGCTGACCACGTATCGCATCATGGCGGTGGCCGGCGATACGGCGTCGCGGTTCGGCACGGCAGGCGCGGAGATTCGCGTCTCGAAGCCGGTCACGCTGCTCCCGGCGTTTCCTCGCTTCCTCACGCGCGGCGACCGCGCGTCGTTCGGCACGGTCGTCACCAACACGCTGCAATCGGGGGGCGATGCCAGGGTCGAGATTCGCAGCCTCGATCCCGCAATCGTGCAGTTCGACGGCGAGACGCGGCGCGAGGTGCGGCTCGAGGCAGGCGGCAGCGAGGCCGTGCGATTCGATGCGAACGCCCTGATGCCTGGCACGGCGCGCATCCGCGTCTCCGTGTCGCTCGGGCGCAACTCGGACGCATTCGAGACGACGCTCGTCGTGACCGCGCCGGCGCGGATGGAAACCGTCGCGGCCTTTGGCGACACCGACAGCCGCGCGGCCGAGCGGCTGACGATCCCGTCGCCGATCTCGCCGGCGAGCGGCGGGCTGCAGGTGGATCTGTCGTCCACGGCGCTCGTCGGCCTCGGCGAAGGCGCGCGCTACCTGGCGAACTATCCCTATCAGTGCGCCGAGCAGAAGGCGTCCAGTGCGCTCGCGCTGATCCTGGCGAGCGACCTCGGCGCCGCGTTCGCGATGGATCGCATCGAGCCGGCCGGCTACCGCCGGAGGGCGGAAGCGCTGCTCGCCGAGCTGCCGCGCTACCAATGCTCGGACGGCGGCTTCGCGTCATGGCCCGGCCCGTGTCTGTTCGGCCAGGTGTACCTGACGAGCTACGTGCTCCACGTCATGCACGTCGGCCGCGAGATGGGAATCGCGCCCGACGCCGAGGTGATCAACGCGGCGCTCGGGTTCCTGGACACCGCCATGCGCGCGCCGGAGCCGCAGCAGGTCCAGCACCTGCCGGCGTGGACCGCCTCGATTGCGTTCGGCACGAAGGTGCTCGCCGAATACGGGCGTACTGTCGATTCGAACGTCACTCGCCTGTATCGCAGCGTCGATCGGCTGCCGGTGTTCGGGCTGTCGTATCTCGCGGATGCGATGGCCGCCAGTCCGTTGCGCGGACCTCGGTACGACGAGGTGGTCCGCCGGCTGGCGAATGCAATTCGCGTCGAGGGCGATCGCGCGCACGTTGAAGAACTCGATGACGACGCGCTGCTCTGGCTGTGGAACTCGAACGTGCGTTCGACGGCCCTGGTGCTCGAGGGCTTCGTGCGCCGCGGCGATCAGCCGCTGCACGTCCCGCGTCTCGTGCGGTCGCTGCTCGGCGCGAGGCAGAACGGCCGCTGGCGCAACACGCAGGAGAACGCGACCGCGCTCGAGTCGCTGGTGCGCTACTACCAGACGTTCGAGGCGGAGCCGCCGGACTTCTCGGCGACCGTGTCGCTCGGCACGCGCACGATCGGCACGGCGCGCTTCCAGGGCCGGTCAACCGTGTCCCAGCAGGTCCGCCTGGCAATGCCCGATCTGCTCCGCCGCGTCGCGCAGGGCGCCGAGCAGGAGCTGGCGATCTCACGTGCGGGGACCGGACGCGTGTACTACACGGCGCGCCTGCAGTTCGTGCCGCTGGAGCCGCCGCCGCCGACCGATCAGGGCATCCACGTCGAGCGCCGGTACGAACGTTTCATCGAGGGCGGCGGCGAAAGCCCGGCGTCGACGAGCTTCAATGCCGGCGACCTGGTCCGCGTCACGCTCGCGCTCACGCTGCCGAAAGAGCGGCGATACGTCGCGGTCAGCGACATGCTGCCCGCCGGGTTCGAAGCGGTCGAGGGCTGGTTCCGGACGACGGCGGGCGATCTCGCACGCGATGCGTCGCAGCAGCCCTCGAATACGTCGTGGATGGAGTACTGGCGCCGCGGCGGATTCGATCGCGTCGAGAAGCACGACGACCGCGTGCTCCTGTTCGCCACGCGTCTGAGTGACGGGCGGCACGAGTTCTCGTACCTGGTGCGGGCGACGACCGGCGGCACGTTCCACGCCGCGGGTACGTGGGCGGAAGAGATGTACGCGCCGGACGTGAACGGCCGCACCGCCGCGGCGACGGTGGTGATCAAATGAAGTGGACCCCCTGGTTCATGTGGCGCCGGCCCTTCAGGGCCGGCGTCGCCGGGTTCCTCGTCTTCATCGCGGCGGCAGTCTGGATCCGCCTCGGCCCGCTGCCGGCGGGACTCCTCGATCTCGACGCCGCGCCGTCGATCGAGATCGTCGATCGCCACGGCGAACGGCTGTACGAGACGCGATCGGCGCACGGCACGCGCGGCACGGCGCTCGACCCGGCCGCGCTGCCGCCCCTCCTCGTGCACGCGACGCTCGCGGCGGAAGACGCGCGGTTCCGATCGCACATCGGCCTCGATCCGCGTGCCATCGCCCGCGCCGCCTGGCGCAATCTGCGCGCCCGCCGCATCACCCAGGGCGGGTCGACCATCTCGCAGCAGGCCGTCAAGCTGCTGCTGGCGCGCCAGCGCGGCGCCTCGAGCGGCTGGCGCGCGAAGCTGCGCGAAGCCATCGTTGCGCTCAGACTCGAGCACCGGCTCACGAAGGACGAGATTCTCGCTCTGTACCTGACGCTGTCGCCCTATGGCAACCAGATCGAGGGCGCGGCGCGGGCCGCTCGAGCGTACTTCGGCCGCGACGTGCACACGCTGACGCCCGCCGAAGCCGCGTTCCTCGCCGCGCTGCCGCAGCAGCCGAGCCGTTTCAACCCCTGGCGCGACGCCGCGTCCGCGCGCGCGCGTCAGCGCCGCATCCTGAAGACCATGGCCGAGCGCGGCTGGCTCACGCCGGACGAGCTCGCCACGGCGATGCCGGAGCGGCTCTCGCTGCGCCGCGAGGAGGCGGCGCTCGTCGCGCCGCATTTCGTCGAGCACATCCTGCGCGATCCGGCCGTCGAAGGCGCGCGGCGGGTCGAGACGACGATTGATGCGAGCCTGCAGCGAATCGTCCACGGCATCATCGCCGCGAATCGCGCGACGCTCGATCGCCATCACGCGCGGAACGTCGCGGTGGTGGTGCTCGACAACCGGACGTCCGAGTGGATCGGGTGGGAAGGATCGGGCGACTACTTCGACGTCGAGCACGGCGGCGCGATCGACGGGATCACCGCGCCGCGACAGCCCGGATCGGCCGTGAAGCCGTTCACGTACGCCGCGGCGTTCGAGCGCGGCGCCCACCCGGCGCGCGTGCTCGCCGATGTCCCGTCGCAGTTCCCGACGGCCGAACCGGGCGTGCTCTACAGTCCGCGCAACTACGACGGCCGGTATCGCGGGCCGCTGCGCGCGCGAGCCGCCCTCGCCGGATCCGAGAACGTGCCGGCGGTGGCGCTCGCCGCCGAGATCGGCGTGCCGGCGATCGCGCGGCTGCTCCGGCACGCCGGCGTGACCACGCTCGATCGCACCGCCTCGCACTACGGCCTCGGCCTCACGCTCGGCAACGCCGAAGTGCGGCTCGACGAGCTGGTCGCCGCGTACGCGATGTTCGCGCGCGGCGGCGTGTATCAGACGCCGAGCGCCCTGCGATCGGTGGACGGGCGTCCCTCGCAGCCCGCGCCAATGAATCGCATCGTGTCGGAGCGCACGGCCTTCTGGGTGGCGGACATCCTGAGCGATGCCGAGGCGCGCGCGTACATCTTCGGACGCGGCGGCAGCCTCGAGTTCCCGTTCACCGTCGCCGCGAAGACCGGCACGTCGCAGGCGTATCACGACAACTGGGCGATCGGCTTCACGGCCGACCTCACCGTCGGGGTCTGGGTCGGCAACTTCGATCGCACGCCGCTGCGGCAGTCGTCCGGCGTGACGGGCGCCGGTCCGATCTTCCACGACGTGATGATGGCCGCCGTCGAGTCCACGCGCGGCCGGCTGCCGATTGGCGAGCATCGGCCGCTGCTGTCGCCGACGCCGGACGTCACCCGCGCCGAGGTCTGCGTCGTCTCCGGGATGGCGCCGCACGAGGGATGCCGGACCAGGACGACGGAGTGGCTGCCGGCGGAGGCGTCACACGATCGGTGTACCTGGCATCACGTCCACGACGGCGAGGTGATTACGGTATGGCCCGAGTTGTACCGCCAGTGGGCCCGCGCCGAGGGTCTTGACGTACGTCGCGCCCTGCTTCCGCCCTCTGTACTCGCGGGCGGACCCGCCGGCGCCTCGCCTGGGACGTCTCGACGCGAAGGCGGTCAGGTCCGCGGAGTCTCCGACGTTGCGACCAGGGGACGTCCCGGCACGCTCGCCATCACGTCCCCGCTTGCCGGCGCGCTGTATCTCATCGATCCCACGCTGCGCCCCGAATTCCAGCGCCTCCCGTTTCGTGCGTCGGGCGGCGCGCCCGGCGCGCTCGAGTGGGTCGTGGACGATCGGTCGATCGGCCGCGCGCATCGCGACGAGCCGATGTGGTGGCCGCTCGCGAAGGGCACGCACACGATCATCGTCCGCGACGCCGGCGGCCGCTCCGCGTCCACGCACATTGTCGTCCGCTGACACGCGAGCCACGATGCGCGTCGCAACCCGACGCGCGCCACGAACCACGCGTGCGTAGAGCGGGCCGGGCGTTGGCCCGCCGGGTGTACCATCATCGCGTGCAACTGCGACTGCCCTGGGATGCCGTCGGCGCCCCACGCCGCACCCGGCAGCTCGTCGTCGCCGACACCGTCTTCCCCATCGACATCGTCCGTCATCGCTGGGCGCGCCGATACATTCTTCGCGTCACTGAAGAGGGCCGCCTGAAACTCACGGTCCCGCGCGGCGCGTCGATCGAGGGCGGCCTGACGTTCGCGTCGGGTGAACGCGACTGGATCGCGCGCGAGTGGCGGCGCCAGCGCACGTCGCGCACGTCCTGGACGATCGGCACGCTGGTCTGGTATCGCGGCGAGCGGCTGCCGATCGCCGCCGAGGGCGGCGCCATCGTGCTCGGCCCGGAGCGGATTCGGATCGCCGCGAGCAGGCTGGACTACTGCGAGGCGATCGAGACGCATTTGCGCCGGGTCGGCGAACGCGAGCTGCCGCCGCGCTGCCGCGAGTGGGCGTCGGCGTGCGGCGTCACGATCGGGCGCGTCAGCGTGCGCGATCAGAAGTCGCGCTGGGGCGCCTGCTCGCCCAGTGGCACCATCACGCTGAACTGGCGCCTCATCCAGATGCCGCCCCGGGTCGCCGACTACGTGATGCTGCACGAGCTGATGCACGTGCGGCAGCCCAACCACTCCCGCCGCTTCTGGCGTGAGGTCGATCGCGTCTGCGCCTGGTGGCGCGAGGCCGAGCACTGGCTCCGCCGCCACGGACGCGAGCTGATGTAGCTTCCCGCGCGGCGCCAACGCTGGCGCGCCTGAAGGCCAGCGGGCTGGCGTCGGGCGACTGGACGAGCACGCGGCCGCTTCAGCCCCTGGCCAGGCCTTGAAATGGAACGCGGCATTCAGACCGCGGGTGTATCGTAGGTCCTTCTCATCTCCAGGAGGGACCATGCGAATCCTCCGTCTCGGCTGTATTGCACTCGCCTGTGCCCTGGGGCTGCAGCCGGCCCTCGCCTCGCAGAGCCAGAGCGCGGCGGCGCCGGCTGGCGAGGTCACGCTCGCGCTCACCGGCGACTCGATCATCACCCGCAAGCTGTCGGTCTACACCGAGCCATCCTTCCTGACGATGATCGAGCTCATTCGCGGCGCCGACGCGGCGTTCACGAATCTCGAGATGCTGTTTCACGACTACGAGACCTACGCGAGCCACCAGAGCGGCGGCACGTACATGCGCGCCGATCCGGCACTCGCGGAGGAGCTCGTGTGGGCCGGCGTCGATCTGGTGTCGCGCGCCAACAACCACACGGGCGACTACGGCCCCGAGGCGATCCGCCTGACGACGAAACATGTCCGCGAGGCGGGGTTGGTGCAGGCCGGCGTCGGCGAGACGCTGTCCGAGGCGCGGCAGCCGTACTTTCTCGAAACCCCAAAGGCCCGCATCGGGCTCGTGTCGTGCGCCTCGACATTTCCACCGCATTCGGCCGCGGGTGAATCACGCGGGAGCATTCCGGGGCGGCCGGGCCTGAGCCCGCTGCGGTTCACGACAACGTACGTGACGACGGCCGAGGGACTCGAGCAGCTTCGTGCCGCAGCAGCCGCGGCCGGGATCGGCGGCCGCGGAGGGGGTCGTGGCGGCGGCGCCGGCGGACGCGGCGGCGGATCGCCATCGATGACGCTCTTCGGCAACCGCATCGTCGTCGGGGACAAGCCGGGGACGCGCACCGAGCCGAACGACGAGGACCTGAAGGCCATCGCCGCCGCGGTGAGTCAATCCGCGCGGATGGCTGATTACACGATCGCGACGATCCACGCGCACGAAGGCGGGATGGGCGGCCGCACCGTGCCGGCGGAGTTTCTCGTGACGTTCGCGCGCGCGATGATCGACGCCGGCGCCGACGTCTTCGTCGGGCACGGCCCGCACGTGCTGCGCGGCATCGAGATCTACAAGGGCAAGCCGATTCTCTACAGCCTCGGCGACTTCATCTTCCAGAACGACACGCTCGATCGGCTGCCTGCCGAGAACTACAGGCAGTTCAACCTGGGCCCCGAGGCGGGCGTCGCGGACTTCAACGATCGGCGCTACGGCGCCGACGACTCGCGCGGGTTTCCGTCCGATCGTCTGATTTGGGAGTCGGTCGTCGCCATCCCGAAGTTTCGCGGCAGCCAGCTCGTCGAACTGGCGCTGCACCCGATCTCACTGGGATTCGGAAAGCCGCGCAGCGAGCGCGGCCGACCGATGCTCGCGGATCCGGAGCTGGGGAAAAAGATCCTCGACGACCTGATCAAGCTGTCTGTGCCGTTCGGGACGACGATCGTCGAGCGATCCGGGGTGGCGTACGTCGAGCTGCCCGTGCGCTGACAGGCGCCGCTTCTCAGGGGGCATGCATCCGGCTTCACCCGGACGACAGGCGGGTGGCATTCCTAGCCGGCTCGGCACGCGCACAACTCTGGGCAATGCACAACCTCGCCCGCCGCCCTTAATCGCAAATCGGTCTCGATCGAGGGCCCGTCGGCCCGACGCTGTCGCTCGAGTGTGGGTACGCGTTTTGCCTTACCTCGAGGCGAGGTGCATATGTCCTTCGCCTTGTATTTGGTCGGATTTCTAATCTTCGTGGCGGGCGTCGCGTGGGCGCTGTCGGTCGCGGGCGTGTCCACGACGTACATCGCGATTGCGGTCGTGATCCTCGTGGGGCTGGGCATCTTCACAGGCGTCACACGCACGCGCACCAAGGACCCGGCCGTCTAACCCACTCGTTCGTCATCCTGCCGGCCTTCGGCCTCGACATCGTCCGACGGGGACGCGTGTCGGCGGACGTCCGCTCGCGGCCGGCGATCTTCGTCGATCTCACGCCATATCTCCTGGAGCGGCACGAACCGGATTTCGACAACAGCGACTTCGAGAACGCACCCGCGGACGAATCCGCACTGCTCGAGCTGCCGCTGTGAGGCGCGGGGACCGAGCGGATCAGGCCGCTCCGAGGCCCCAGGGCCGGCCACCCCGAACCGCAGTACAATGTCGCTACACGTTCACTTTCCTGAGTGCTGCGGCCGACCGGGGCCATTGGTCCTCACTCAGCCCGTGCTGAGAGGACTCATCCGTGCGCGTACATCTCGTCAACCCCAGTGATTTGTCGTTCGGGCTCGCGGTCATCACCCCTCGATGGCTCTTCGTGCTTGCGGCTGCGACGCCGGAACAGTACGGCACGCCCGCGCTGGTCGATGAAACGCTGGAGCGCTTCGATCCGGACGTGCTGCAGGCTGGTGACGTCGTCGGGATCGGCATTCACACCGGGAACGCGCTTCGTGGATACGCGATTGGCCGGGAGGCGCGCGTGCGCGGGGCGCACGTCGTCTTCGGCGGCATCCACGCGACGCTCTATCCCGACGAGGCGCGCGAGCGCGGCGGGGCGCACGCGGTGGTCAGCGGAGACGGCGACGTCGTCTGGCCGATGGTCGTGGCCGATTGTGCCGCGGGAGCGCCGAAGCCGCACTACCAGGGCGGGCGCGTCGACGGCGCGCGATTCGTCCCCGCGCGATGGGATCTGGTCCCGCGCGGCAAATACATGTGGGCGTCGGTGCAGACCGTGCGCGGATGCCCGAAGCACTGCTCGTTCTGCTCGGTGTGGCGGACCGACGGCCAGGCGCCCCGCAATCGGACCGCGACCGCGGTCGTCCAGGAGATCGTGGAGCTCCGGCGTCGCGGATTTCGCTTCATCGCGCTGGCCGACGACAATTTCTATCCGGTCTCCCTCAAGGACCTCGAGCAGGCCTCCCGAGTGAAGGACCCCACCCGGATGCACGAGCTTCAGGCGCTGCGCGCCGAGCGCTTCGACCTGATGGCACAGCTCGCGCGGCTTCCGGCCGACACCGTCTTCTTCACGCAGATCACCATGGAGGCGGCCGAAGATCCCGACTTCCTGGATGCCATGCGGGCGGCACGGATCCGCGGCGCGCTGGTCGGCGTCGAATCGGTGACGCCGGAAGGGCTGAAGGCGGTCTACAAGAACTTCAATCTCGCCGGCGATGCCCTGGTCACGCGGCTTCGCGCATTCCACGAACGCGGCGTCCATGTGCTGGGCTCTTTCATCTTCGGGTTACCCACCGACGATGCCGGCACGTTCGACGCGACGGCCACGGTCGCCGAGCGGGCGGGCATCACCTTCGCGCAGTTCGTCATGCTGACGCCGTTTCCCGGCACGATCGACTTCGAGAAGTGGGAACGGAGCCTCGGCGATCGTCCACCGGAAGTGGATGGCATCCCCATCTCCCGGCACTGGCTGATTCCCGCGGAGCGGCGGCCGAAGATGTTCATGGCGCATCCGGCCATGACGTCCGACGAGATCCGCGCGCGCACGCAGGGCGTCTGGGACCGGTTCTACAGCCTTCGACAGATCTGGACACGAAGCCGGTGCGTGTCGTCGCTGAAGGGGCGCCTCGCCTTCCTGCTGATCTCCAAGCTGTACCGCCAGA
>Ga0268386_10002451_pt1 | contig 13227 bp, 11 predicted proteins | sample RVTome_15_FD_200260 | JGI IMG/M metagenome (GOLD analysis project Ga0268386, IMG submission 200260) | Soil microbial communities from uranium-contaminated site in the Upper Colorado River Basin, Wyoming, United States - RVT150D86... ...
ACTGGAGTGACGTGAGGCCGTCGCCGCCATGCAGCGCGGCGTCCACGTACGGTGACTCCGCATCCAGGCTTTCGCGGACGATGATCCCGGCCTTGCGGTGCGGATCTACCCCCTCGGCGATGAACTCCACCCTGGCGTGGACAATGAAGTCGCCTTTCATCCTGCGCCAGGCGAAGTGAAACTCGTCCCTGGTGTCCCACATGTTCGTACCGCCGGCCGTCAGTCTGTACTCCTGCGTCGCGCCGTTGTAGACGGCGCTACCCGCGCGTTTCGGCGAGCCTATGTCGGCATGAGAGTCGAACTGCCCCACGGGGCTGTCCGGCGGGGACGCCGCAGCGGGGTGCGCGAGCAGAGCTGCGGCGATCGCCGCGAACATTCGATGGCGATTGCTGCGATGCAAGGCGCATCCGCCGAAAATGCTCATGCGATGTTCACGGCCGGTCGCCGCGCCAATGCCCGGGTGATAGCGTTACCATGCCAGGGTGATTCTGCGATGCGGCGCTTTCGGTGTCCAGTCAATGATCAGCGGCGCTCGTTGTTACGGGCTCTTTGCTGTTGTGCCCAGTTTCCGCAGATTCGCGCCGTCGGCATCCATTGTATAGATCGTGCCGGGGCCGTCCCCGTCGGACGAGAACACGAGTCTCTTTCCGTCGGGCGACCATACCGCGGCGCGCTCCGTGGCCGGGGTGTCGGTCAGACGGCGCACGTTCCCGCCGTCCGCATCCATTACGTAAATGTCGCTGTTTCCAGCGCGGTCCGACGTGAATGCGATTTTCGTGCTGTCCGGCGACCACGACGCCGAATTGTCGTTCGATTCCGTCGCGGCAATTAGCCGCACATCGCTGCCATCCGTTTTTATCGTATAGATCTGGTTCCTGCCCGTGCGGTCAGAAAAAAAGATCAGGCGTTTCCCGTCCCGTGACCAGTTCGGCACCTGGTCATTCGCCTCGCCAGAAGTGATCGTCCGCAAGTTGCGGCCGTCCGCGTTCATTGTGCAGAGACGCCATTTCGCGTCGTCGTCGAAGTTGCTGGTCTCGCGCCACTGGAAGGCCATGAGGGTTTCGTCCGGGGAGTACACCGGCACGCCCGCGAAACCCTCCAGGTGCGTCAGCTGCACGACCTCGGAACCGTCGGAGTTCATCACGTAGATGTTCGTGTCTTCCCCGTTCGCACGGGGGGACTGGAAAACAATCCTGCTCCCGTCCCGTGAAAAGTAGGGGTGCGCATCTCGCCCCGGCGAAAAAGTGAGCCGCTGCGGGCTCGAACCATCCGCATTCACCACGTAGATCTCGGGGTCGTCGTCGGCAGTCGAGGTAAACACGATGCGCCCGCCGTCATGGGACCACTGCGGGAACATATGGTCAGGCGCGGGTTTCTTCTCTGCCTGTACCGGGAGGGCAGGGACGCCAAGACCCATGCCAATCATCGCGCACAGATATACGCTTGTGACATTCGATTTCATGCCTGCCAGCGCATCGCGCGCGGTTGTGCAACTACGGGTCATCTTCGTCGATCGCCTTCTTGCGTTTCGCCACCGCTTGCCGAAGCACATACTCTATCTGCGCATTCACGCTGCGCAATTCGTCGGCCGCCCATTTCTCGAGATCCTTCCACAGATCAGGCGGGACGCGTAAAAGGAAGGCCTTTCGATCCTCTGCCACGATCAGGTATAGAGCGTTCCGGTGTTGATCACGGGCGACGTCTCCGACGTGCCGCACAATACGACCATAAGGTTGCTCACCATGGCTGCTTTACGCTCGTCGTCGAGCTTGACGACGTTCTTTTCATCAAGGTCTCGCAGCGCCATGTCCACCATGCTGACGGCCCCCAGGACGATTGCGCGGCGTGCCGCAATGATCGCCTCGGCCTGTTGCCGGCGCAGCATTGCCGGGGCGATCTCGGGCGCGTAGGCGAGGTGGGTGATCCGAGCCTCGTCGACGACGACGCCGGCCTTTGCGAGGCGCGCCCCGAGCTCATTCTCGAGCGCCCGGGAAACCTCGTCGCCGCCGCTGCGCAGCGTCATCTCCTCCTCCTCGCCGTGATCGTAGGCATACAGGCTTGCGATGCTGCGGATGGCCGATTCGCTCTGCACCTGCACATAGCTTTCGTAATTGTCCACGTCGAACGCCGCCTGCGCCGTATCGTCAACGCGCCAGACTACCACTGCCGCGATTTCCACGGGGTTGCCCCGTTTGTCGTTGACCTTGAGCTTATCGCTGTTGAAGTTGTGAGCACGGAGCGAAAGCTTCGAACTCAGCACCTGGTGGCTGTGCCCGCCGGATCCCGGCATTCGCGCGAATGCAGCTTTCATTTGCGTTTCACCGGTTGAAGTGGATGGAGACGGGCTGCGGCCCCGGTTGCGCGAGTAAAAGGGGTTTGCCCAGTGAAAGCCGCTCCTGCGCACGGTGCCCTTGTAGCTGCCGAAGAGGATCAGCACTCTCGCCTCGTTGGGCTGCAACGTAAAATGGCCCGCCAGCAACAAGCCGGCGACCGCCGCCACCAATACGCTGGCGAAGGCCCGGAGAACCGCCGTGCCGGGGCTCAATTCGTCGCCGGCGGCTGCGTCGACAGTAAGTATCAGCGACACGATGCCCGCGGCCAGTACCGCGAGGTTGAAGAACAGCATCCCCCACCCGTTGAACGCACGAACTTCGCGTTCGTGCGTCATGGATCTCGTCCCATTTGCAGACATTGACTGCCTCCTGCTCTTATTGATATCGACACGTTGATATCTACACGATATCATCATGACATCGTTTCAATGTCAAGCTCTTCGTTGGCCGTAATTGCCTCCTGTGGAGGCCGAGATCCCTCGACCCGCATCGACGCGTGCGTCGCCCAGTCCATCTCGCTCATGCCGGAAATGGAACGCTACAGATCCGTGGTGCCGCGCGCCGCCTGGTCCTCGAGAGGAGGACCCTTACGTTTCCGGCGGCGTCGAACCGCCGCCGCCTGTCCTCCCGGAAAATCCGACCCGCATCCTCAGAGCGATGCGATCAGCGACGAGGCGATCGGCGCGGCTTCGTAATAGTTGCCACCCTTTTGCGGCATCTTTCCTTTGCCCATGACGATTTCCAGCACGTAGCTGTACTTCGTTTGCAAACGGCCGGAATCGACCTGCATGCGTCCGCCGGTCATCGGGTAGGTCGAGTACGTACAGGCAAACAGCCCGCAACTGCGTTCCACGTAGTAGTCCCGTTCGTAGCTGAAGCCGGCCGACGGCTGCCTGGTCTGGCTCACCGCCATCTCGCGGTCGACGACCTCGAACCAGTCATGGCCTTCGCGCAGCGTCAGCTCCGCAGCGTGCAGCAATGCATAGTCCCGCGTCGTCGTCGGCCCGGTCGACGGCCTGCCGTTGTACACGATGCGATAGCGGTTTTGCTCGAGTTTGCTGCTGTAGTGACCATAGCCGTCGACGCTGTCTGCCGGCCCATACTTCGGCGTTGACGCACAAGCTCCAAGTCCCGGAAGGACAGCGATAACAGCAGCGATCAATGCGACACGTGAACAAAACATAAGTCCTCCTTGTATCGGGGCGGAGGCGTGACCGGGTGGTCTCGACTTGCTCTCGTCCCTCTCTTCGCCCTGAACACGGGCCAGACCCGGGTTTTATTCCGTCACTTGTCAGGATCTCTCCAACCGTTTGATATCAAACGCGATTCTTCTTCAAGATCGAGGGCTTCGCCGGTGCCTATCTGCTCGTCGACTGCCGTATCCAGGGCCGGCAACGAGTCCGAGGCCGCTGCCTGATAGCTGCCGCCCGCCGGCACCGGAGCACCGTACACGAGTGCCTCCATGTGCCACGCGTCGTTGCGTCGACACGCGAGCGCTTGCATGGAGCCTGTCTTTTGAGCCAGCTCGAACTGCCGGCACCAGTCGCCGTCCCGGTTTTCGAAGCTGAGCATGAGCCGTCCACTCGCACCGCTCGGCAACACCCGTGGTGTGCCGCTGACACCGGTCTCCAGTAAATCGTGCAACTCCGACCTCTGCGGTATCGCGTCGGCATAAAGGGAGGGTGCGACAGGAGCGTCGGCGTCCTGCGTCCGATGCAGCACATCTCCCGCCAGAAATCCGGCTGCAAGTGCGACACTTGCCGCCATGGCGACCGGCGTCTGGAAGTAGCGCTGCAGTCCGCGCGCCGGGAACCTGGCCACGTTTCCCTCATCGCTTGTTGCCCGCGGGTTGTCGGCGCCGTTTTCGTTCAACAGGTCGAGTACGCTTTGCGGAAGCGGCAGGTCATCTGCGGCCTCGAACACACCCCGGGCGGCCAGATTCGCGCTCTGCATTTGCTCGAGTCGCAGCGCGAGCGCAGGCTCGCGTGCCAGACGATCTTTCAGGCGCCTTGCGTCGTCGAGCGCAAGCTCGTCATCCAGGTACGCGCTCAGGATCGCATCATCGTTCGCATCCGCTTGTCCGGACATTGCAGTTTCTCCGGCCGGCCTTTCACCGGCGTTCAGTTTTTCAGTCGTTCATTTTCAGTCGTTCAGCAAGCGTCGTGCGTCCGCGTGCCAGACGGCTCATGACGGTGCCGATCGGGATGTCGAGTACTTCAGCCGCCTGCCGATACGAAAATCCCTCGACCGCCACCAGCTCCAGCACGGCTCGCTGATCCTCCGGCATCGATTCGAGCACCGCCTGTACCTCTCTGAGCGATATCTCTCCCAGGGCCTGCTGCTCGCCGCACGCCGTCGTACTGCCCGAAAGCAGGGGATCGCCGCTCGAAGTCGCGGCCTGCCGCACCTTTTGCGAGCGAATCTCGTCGATCCACAGATTGCGGCAGGTTTTGAGGGTGTACGGCAGCAGCGCTGCATCGTCCGGTAAACCGCGATCCAGCATGCGCTCGACCGTTGCCTGCATGAGGTCGTCCGCATCCGCCATGCTGCCTGTTAAACTCAGTGCGAAGCGCCGGATATTCGGCAGGATCGCAATCACTTCCGGTCTGCGGTCGGACACTGTGTGACCCGTTCGTTTATTCATACGGATTGACGTGTAGTTTTATTCCATCGGGAATAAACGGCTGTCTCAAAGCGTTGTGCGGGCAGACACGAGGTGATAGAGGATATGGCGATGACGACAGGGCCGGGCCACGCAGTTTACATAATCGCCGTAACAGCTCTGCTGGCGTCGCTGTTCGTGACGCTGCCGGAGCATTCAACGGCCCACGCCCAGGTGGGTCTTCCGCCGGTAACCGACCCCCTGACCCGCCCGATCGATCGCGGTCTCGAGCGTGCGGACCGCCTCGCGTCGCGAACCCGTCGTGAAGCCGGGGAAGCAAAAGAACCAATCGACGAGGCAGCGGAAGAAATTGTCGAGGATTCCGGCGCGACCGCCGCAGAGGTCGCTGAGGAGGCCGCGGAAACTGCGGAAGCCACCGGCGACACGGTCCTTGACGCGGCAGGTTCGGCAGCGGGCAGCGCGACACGAGCTGCAGTCGGCGCCGTTCAAAATCTGCTTCGCCCGTTCGTTGGCGGCGTCGATCCATCCGGCTGGCCGATAGAGGAAGGCGTCGTCGTGGCGCTCTCCGATGAAGCGGAAAGCGCAACACTGATCCGGTCCGGCGTCGATGTCCTGTCGCGGCGTGAGTTGCCGGGGCTCAACCTGGAGTTGGTGACTATTCGTGATCCAGGCGCATCGCGCACGGTGGATGACCTTCGTCGTGCGCACCCGGATCTGACAGTCGACTTCAACCATGTCTACCGGTTTGCGTCGGACCAATCTCCTGCTTCTTCGGCCGTCGAAGCCGCCGTTAGCGATCAAGACACCCTTTCCGGGACTGCACGGCTTCGCGTCGGCATGATCGACTCCGCGGTTCTCGGCGAGCATATTTCTCTGCGCGACAGCCTTGTTATCAGCGAGGAATTCGCTACGCACGAAGGCAGCCGACCGCTGGGGCATGGCACCGCGGTAGCGTCGCTCATCGCGAGGAGCGCAGCCAACGAGGCGGAGATCCATGCGGCTTCGGTTTTTTTCCAGGCGCCGGGTTTTGCGCCGGGCGCCACGACTGAAAGTCTGATCGCCGCCCTGGACTGGCTCGCATCGCAGGATGTCCAGGTGATCAATATGAGCCTTGCGGGACCCGCAAATGAGTTGCTCGAGGAAGCACTCCTCTCCGTCGCCGAAGCACGGGGCGTGGTCGTGGCCGCCGTCGGCAACAACGGGCCTTCGGGCGAGCCTCTGTATCCGGCTGCTTACGACGGCGTTATCGGCGTTACCGCCGTCGACCGGAAACAGAAAATCTTTCGCTACGCAAACCGCGGGGACCACGTCGATTACGCGGCTCTCGGCGTCGACGTCAAGGTTGCGGACAGCGGCGGAAGCTGGCGCCTCGAGTCCGGCACGTCCATGGCGTCGCCGCACGTTGCCGTCGTGGTTGCACGCTTGCGTCAGTCCCACGACCGGTCGATAGACAGTTTGATAAACGTGCTTTCGGAGAATGCCGAAGACCTCGGGAAGAAAGGCTTTGACCAGGTATTCGGCCACGGCCTGATAACGGAGCCACCCTTGTACGCCTCCCGGGACTGAAACGTTCGCCGGATCCATCGGTCGCTACTCGAACGAGTCTAGAGACTGACGGCAACGCTAAAGGTGTAGACGACCTCATCGAAGGCTACGGTCGCGAGGTTCGAGTCGTTTTCGCCATACTCGAATTCACCTTTCAATGCGATACGTTCCGAAACCGGGATCGCAGCGCTCATGCCGGCGCGAAGTCGTTCATCACGCCGCGGTGCGGCGTCCGGCTCCGGAGCGCCGGCATAGTCCCGGTTTTCGACCTGCAGATACGTTCTCCAGTCGAGGTTTACACGGCCGGCCCGCAGTTGGTGGCCGTATGTAAATTTCGCATCCCTTGCCGTGTAGTCGAACTCGCCGGTTTGCGCATCCTCATTCGCGATCCGGTATGCCAATGCGACGTACCTTTCCATCCCGTCAAGGAGGATGTACGCATCGCCGCGAATCGAGTTGTTGAAAGCGTCCCGACCCGGGTCTCCGGCAGAATCCTTCTCCGCCCGGGTGAACGATCCTCGAAGGTAGAGCCTCTGCCCGATCATACGTGCGAGGCTCGGCGAAGCCTGGTTGATCTCCAGGAACTCGCCTCCGTCCACCGTCGCTGCGAACCGGTCGAAAGACAAGCTGCCGTCGAATCCGGCGACGTTGTACTTCAGGGCCGCCTTCGCATGATGCATGGCAAGGTCGAAACTCGAGAACGTGGCGTAAGCGGTGCTCGTGTACCCGTAGCCGAGCTCCAATGACAGCTTGCCATTGAGAGGGATGGTGCCCTCGAGAGCGAGATTCAGTAACCGTGCGGTGTCGACTTCACCCGTATTCGTATCGGTTGTTGCGATATCGACGTTACTGTCGTACCGATAGCCCGCACTCGCATTCAAGTCCAGCTCGGGCCCGTCGGCTTCCGCCCGCGCGGGGGAGGAGAAAACGCAGACGGCCAGTAACGCCGCGTGCCCTGGTGAAATTTTCATGATCAGTCTCCCGGAGAAGGAGCCGGCGGATCAATCCCGCCGGCTCCGCTGCTGTTGCCGGAGTTCCAGCCGACCTCAGGGTAACGGCAACGACTCGGTGACTTCGGTCACGAGATCGTTCTCGATGGCGCCCTGAATGTCTCCCTGCACGGACGACTCGACAGCCGCCGCAATCTCGCTCTGGACAGCCGAATCGACCGCCGCATCGAGAACGGAGACATCGACCGCCTCGGCCACCGTTGCAGCCGTTTCCGCGACTCCGGCGACCGCAGCCGGAACCGCAGCAGCCGCATCGTCGGACGGCGGAAGCAACGACAAACCAGCGTCGCCCGCAAGGCGGCTTTCGTTGCCGGCCGACGCACCTCCGTCGGCCGATGCGGCGGAACCTCCCTCCGTGACGGCTCGGGAGCCTTTGAGGGGAAGAGCCGTGCTCGCGTGCAGGTCCGCGTTCGCGTCCGTTCCGGCAGCCGGCGAGGTCGCGTCGTCCCCGGACTGCGCCTGCAGCGTTACGCCACCGTTCGCGCCGCCATGGACTTCAGCCTCACCGGCCTGCGCCATACCGGGGGCACCGAGGCAGCACGCGGCGGTGAGAATGCTCGCAAGCTTTCGTGTCGTGTCGGCCATACTGGTCAGATCTTTCATGGTTCATCCTCCTGGTTGTCAGGTATCGGGAGGACGAACGAGCAGGCATTTTTATTCCCTATTTATTCCCTAGACGTTTACGATCCGGGTGGGATCACAGGTCGGCCGATTCGATCACATGCGTGCCTTAAGTCCTTTGTCCTTCGCCAGCACGATGGCCTGTGCGCGCGATTGCACGCCGAGTTTCTCGAAGACCTTTGTGATGTGGTTGCGTACCGTTTTCTCGCTGATGAAGAGCTGGCGGCCGATCTCGGCGTTCGAGCATCCGCCCGCAATGCAGAGCAGGATCTCGCGCTCTCTCGGCGTCAGCACCTCGAACACCGGGTCCTCGTCGTACTGATGCGGCGTCACGCCGGTGAACTCGAGCACGGCCTGCTTGAAACGCTCCCACGCCGGTTCGTCCTCGAGCAGGATGTGATTTCGCGACTGCAGTTGCACGAATTGCGCGTTTGCAATTCGTGTCGCGAGCCGCTGGCCCTCGGAGAACGGCACGGCTTCGTCATCGACGGAATGAAGCACCAGCGTCGGCACGCCGACCTGTTCCAACAGCTCGCTCACGTTCAACCGGCCGCGCTCCTCCATCAGGCGCGTCGCGGTTTCCGGTGTCGTGGTCCTGCGGCAGAGCTCGTTGAACCAGGCAATCTGTTCGTGCGTGGCGTCCGGTACGAAGCGTGCCGTAAAAAGTTGCCGATACACCGGGTTGTTCCGGCCCCAGCCCAATCTGGTGAGTTGAGTAATGGCGTAATGCCGCTGCGCATCATCGGACCGATTGCGCTCCCCCCATCCGCGCGCGTAGGCGCCGTAAAGAACCAGGTGCGAGACACGTTCGGGGTAGCGCGTCGCATAGCTGATCGCCGCCGCGCCGCCCTGTGAGATACCGAGCACGATGAAGGGCGGCTCCGGTTTCGCTACCCTGGCGATCGTGTCGAAGTCGTCGAACCAGCGTTGCTGCGAGATGTCGGCCACCGCCCAGTCGCTCATGCCGCAGCCGCGCTCGTCGTAGCGAATCAGGCGATAGTGCCCGGCGAGGAATTGGATCCAGTGTCGCCACACCGGGCTGTCCCAGTCGTACTCGAGATGCGTCAGCCAGTTCGATGCCTTGACGAGGGTCGGCCCGCTGCCGGCAGTCGCCCAGGCGAGGTTCACGCCGTCCGCGGTGCGCGTCATTCTGATGGTCTGCTGCATTGCGTTGCCGATCCCCGCCGCGATCCGCGCGCCAGTCTACACCCGCGCCGGGACAAAGCTCACCCGTGCGGTTGCATTGAACCGCCGCAAAACAGGACATCCTTCCCATAGGCAGGGCGCCCGGATTCGCGGAGCATTCCCCCCAGCGATTCTTCAACCAATCCACCCCTCCGGGGCGCCAGGAGACCACCATGCTCGACGCCATACCCGCCACTACTACCGAACGCTATGCACGTTGCATCGAGATTTCGAAGCGCGTGCGCTGGGACATCGACAGGGACGTGATTCGCGACCGGGCGCTGGACGTGCGCCAGAAGTTCCTGCCCGACGGCCTGTCCCTGGTTCACGAGCTGGAATTCCTGACAGGCCCCGAGCAGCTCTTCCTGAGCCAGGTCCAGGGCCGCACCTACGCAAACCTGTTCGGCCTCGTCGAGCGTTACATCAACGCGAAAATCCTCGAGGTCAGCAAGGATCACTGGTTCGGCGACCAGACCGCGCTCGAAGCGCTGGTGCGTTTCAGCGACGAAGAGCTGAAGCACCAGGAACTGTTCCGCCGGGTCGAGGAACTCGCAGCCAGGGACATGCCCGCCGGCTACACGGTCACCGCGGACCCGAATGCGGTCGCCCGGGTCGTGCTGAGCAGGAGCACCTGGGCCGTGCTGGCGCTGACCTGCCACATCGAAATTTTCACGCTGGTCCATTACAAGAAGAGCATCGAGCCGCAAACGGACCTGTCGCCGTTGTGGAAGGACGTGTTCCTGCACCACTGGCGCGAAGAGTCCCAGCACGCGGTAATGGACGAACTCGAATGGCGCCGCGAAGACGCGAAGCTGTCGTCCGCGGAACGCGACCAGGGCGTCACCGACCTGATCGACCTCGTCGTCGCCGTCGACGGCATCCTGCAGGGCCAGGCCGACGCCGATGCGACCTACTTCATCGACACCCGCAAGCGGTCATTCAGCGAGGAGCAGCAACAGGCGATTCGCGACAAGGTGCTGCAAGCCTATCGCTGGCAGTACATCGTCTCCGGCGTAAAGGACGGCCGCTTCCTGGGTGTGCTGACCGGCATGATTACCGAGGAACAGGCCAACCGCATCACGACGGCTCTCGGGCCGTTGATGTAATCACGGCCGTAGCACAGGGCCCGGGTATATTTCTTCACGGACCTGTCCGGGCCCGTTTTCTCTCAGCTCGCCGGAGACGCCGACTGCAGGGCATTTTCGATTGCATCGAGTTCCCCGGGGCTGAGCGCCGGGTTGAAGTGAAAAATGCGGTCGCGCAACTCGATCGTGCCGAAGTACTCCGCCGAACATCCCGCGTGGATGAATCCGGACGGCTGGAAGCGGTACTCCTCGAAGAACACCAGGCCGATGCGCCAGGTGTCCTTTGCTATCGGCTCGCGGCAGTGGCGACAGGTCGCGCGGCCGGTCGGCGCGCGATCGACCTTGTCGACCCGCGGCACCCGGCGGTGTGCGATCCCGAACTCGGCCGCGGGTTTGAGGGCATGCGCCGCATTCATCTCGTCCGCTGAGATATCCTCCGGCTGCACGCCGGCGAGCAGTTCGAGGAACGGCTCCGGGCGTTTGTACGCGGCGCAGGGCAGGTGAAACCAGAGCGTCATCTCGCCCTCGCCAAATGCATTCGGCGCCTTTTCACCGAAACGAAGTTCATCCTTCGCAATCTTCTCGTCGCAGCCACGGCACTTGGCGCGGCCGGACGAGGCGTGTTCGATCACATGTGCCATCAGAGGACTTCCACGAGGAGCGCGAGGCTCCGGTCAAGATCGGCCGCTTCGGTGAACAATGCCGCGAAAGGATCGGCCTTCTGCTTTGCAAGCAATCCCGGCACCGTGCGCAGATTGTACTTGTGCATGTCGAGCCGCGGCGTCACCCGGTCCCAGGAGAGCGGCATCGACGCCGCCGCGCTCGGTACGGTGCGGACGCTGTAAGGCGCAACGAGCAACCGCCCGTGCCCGTTCTGCAGGTAATCGACATACACCTTGCCGCCGCGCGCGTCGAGATGCCGCTCCACCGTGGCGATCTCGGGGAGTTGCTTGACGACGCAGTTGGCAAGTAACTCGGCCATCGTGCGGCTCTGCTCGTGCGTATAGCGGGCGCCGAGCGGAATCAGCACGTGCAAGCCCGTCGAGCCGCTCGTCTTGATGAAATGCGGCAACTCCACGCGCTCGCACAGGCGGTGTATCTCTCGAGCCACCTTCACCACGTGTCCGAACGGCGCGCCTTTCGGATCGAGGTCCAGGATGGACCAGTCCGGGTGCTGCAGCGTGCCGACGCGGCTCGACCAGATGTGCAACGGTATCGCCGCCATGTTCGCGATGTACGCCAGGCCTTCCTCGTTCTCGATCACGAAGTAGCGGATGTCCCGCTCCGAGCCCTCGCTCCATAATGTCTCCAACCGTATCCACTCCGGCGCGTACACCGGCGCGTCCTTCTGGTAGAACGACTTGCCGTCGATGCCGTCGGGATAGCGCGTCAGTACGAGCGGACGGTCGGCGAGATACGGCAGCAGCCATTTGGACACGGCGCGGTAGTATTGGACGAGGTCGCCTTTCGTCAGACCTTCGTCAGGCCAGAACACCTTTTCCGGGTTGGTGACCTTGACGACGGCCGCGGGCGCACGCGCTCTGGCCACCGGCTCCTCCGGCAGCGGCTTCTGTTCGCCGGGCAGCCAGCAGTCTTCGGGATTCTTGTCGTCGCGGAGACGCAGGAACGTCGGCTGGCGCAGCAGGCCTTTCGTGCTCCGTTGCTTGAACCGCACCTCGACGACGAATGCGGGTTCGATCCACCGGGCGCCCGGAATCTGTTCCCGGTCGAGCGGCGGCTCGCCCGCCTTGGCGGTTGCGAGGCGTTTGCTGATGGCGTCGAGCTCGCGCTCGCCGAAGCCGCCGCCGGCGCGCCCCGCGTATACCCAGCCGCCGGCGCCACGCTGCGCGAGCAGCAGCGTGCCGAAACCCGAGCGCTTGCCCTTCGGCGGCGTGAAACCGGCGACCGCGAAGTCATCCGTTGAGCGCGCACTCACCTTGACCCAGTCCGGCGAGCGGCGGCTCACGTAGGGCGACGCCGCGCGCTTGCCGACGATGCCCTCGAGATTCAGCGCCTTGAGCTCTCCGAACATGGCTTCGCCGGAGCCCTCGATGTGCTCGGAGACCCGGATGGGACCGGCTGTCGGCAGCAGCTCACCGAGCAGCCGCTTGCGCGAAACCAGTGCGAGGCGCCGCAGGTCGTATTCGCCGAACAGCAGCATGTCGAACGCGTAGAGAGTCGCCGGCCACTGCACCGCCGCGCGGCCGATATCCATGCTGCGCGTCAGCCGCCCGCGTTGCTGCAGCCCGGCAAAGCTCGGCAGGCCTTCCTCGTCGTGCACGACCACCTCGCCATCGAGCAGAAAGTCGTCGTACGGCAGGGCGGCGAGGACTTCGGCAATCTCGGGGAACACGGCGGTGAAATCGTTGCTGTTGCGCGAGATCAGCCGGACTTCGCCGTGCTCCTTGCCCGCCAGCAGGCGGTATCCGTCGTACTTGATCTCGAATACCCAGTCCGGATGACTGAACGGCTCACCCGGCGTCGCGAGCATCGGCTGCACGCCGTCAAATGTTACGCGGCCGCGCTTTGCGCCGGCCGCGCGACAGGCCTTTTCGATGGCGGCGCCGGGATCCTCCCCGGAGCCGAGCTGTTCGACGGTGCGGCCCGAGAGCACCGAGTCCTCGGGCAGAATCGCCGCATCGCCCTCGCGCACGTAGCTGTCGCGCTCCTTGATCAGCAGCCAGTCCTTCGGTGAGCGCTTCGTCTTGACGAGGGTCCAGCGGCCGCGGAGCTTGTAGCCGTGCAGGTCGAAAAGCAGCTTGCCGGACTCCAGTCCTTCGTTAAAATCCTTGACTGGCTCCCAGCGGCCCCGGTCCCAGACGATG
>Ga0268386_10002452_pt1 | contig 13220 bp, 11 predicted proteins | sample RVTome_15_FD_200260 | JGI IMG/M metagenome (GOLD analysis project Ga0268386, IMG submission 200260) | Soil microbial communities from uranium-contaminated site in the Upper Colorado River Basin, Wyoming, United States - RVT150D86... ...
CTGCCCGCCCGGGCTCTTTACCCAACGCTTTTCGTAAAGATAGGTCGCGCGCAGGACTCCCACGACAGCGCGCCGAGTCGCCTCGTCCGCGACGCGGACCGAAGTCACGTGATCGTCGACGTTCATATGCGTTCTCCGTGGCGTGGTTTCCACACTTTCCCCGACAGGCTGGCGATGGCCGACATGAGCGTCGCGTGCCACTCGCGCACGGCCGCCACCGGCGCCGGCCTCGTCTCGATCTGCGGCGGTCGCATCGGTGGTCCGATATTGATTTCCATGGCGCCGAGGCCGTGGCCCCGGGCATCGGCGTAACGAAGTCCCATGGGCACGACCGGCACGCCGGTCTCGAGCGAAAGCCTGGCGGCACCGTTACGGCCTGGAAGCAGTTCTGCCGGGTTTCGATTGACCGTTCCCTCGGGGAAAATTCCGATCGGTCGGCCGGCCGCCAGATGCAGGCGCGCCCGCTCGAGCGGCGGAACCGGGTCGGTCAGAAACGGTTTGAAGACATTGAGAAACCGCGGACGTGCCGGCTTGCGGCCAACGACTATTGCGCCGGCGCGGCGATAGACCCAACCGACACCGGGAATCAGCTGGAATGTCCAGTCGGCGAAGAAATGAACCAACCGGCCGCCACGGTGGAGCATAAGGAACGCCGGCATCACGACGGCCTCGCGCCGCGAGCTGTGGTTGGCGACGAGAATGAATGGACGGGGATCGTCCAGCAGATTTTCGAGACCGTCAATAAAGCGCACATGCCGTTTGACGAAGAGCGCGACGGCCCGCAGAAGCAACCGGTCGCCGAAGCCGTTGTGGGGCAGCGGCCAACGAAGAATTTCTTGCCAGACTGGAGGACTCCAGACGAACGCACCGTTCTTGACCCCGTACATCCCTCGGCCTCGCGAATCGACATCCGCATTAGCGCGACTTTCCCGCCGGCATGTTGCAGATCGATGTGGACCCGGTGACGGAAAAATGATGCGCCGGCAAAGCGCTCGTTCGCGGACACTGCCGGGAGCGATGCCGCGTCAATGGGCGTGTACGTGCGCTGCGCCGCTTCCGTCACGACGGACCCTCTCGGGGCGGGTCCCATGTCTTTCCGGACAATCGCGCGATCTCGGACATCAACGTCGCGTGCCAGCTTCGAACCGCCGAATACGGGGCCGGTGCCGCAACCGCCGGCGGTGTCAGCGGCGGGCCGATAACCATTTCCACCTCCTCTGCCTCCCCGTCAACGGAACGAATACCCATCGGTACGATCGGCACGCCGGCTTCGAGCGACAGCCGCGCTGCGCCGCTGCGTCCGGCCAGCAGACGGACCGGATCGTCGTTGATAACGCCCTCAGGGTAAAAGCCGACGGATCGCCCGGCGGCCAGGTGCTGCCGCGCCCGTTCGATCGACGGGACCGGATGGTCGTACAGGCGTTTGAAAACGTTTAGGAATCGCGGACGCGCAGGCTTCCGCGTGACGGTGATCACGCCGGCGCAGCTGTAGAGCATGCCGACGCCCGGTATCAGCCTGAAGTTCCAGTCGGCGAGGAAGTGGACCGGTCGACCGCCGCGATGCAGCATCAGAACCGCAGGCATGAGCACCGTGTCGCGTCGTGAGCTGTGGTTGGCGACCAGAACAAAGGGATCGCACCTCGGGAGAATGTGCTCGACGCCGCGCACGGCGCGGAGTTGCCCTCTTCCCGCGAGCACGACGGCTTTGATCAACAATCGGCCGCCGGGGCCCTTTTCGGGAAGCGGCCAACGCAGGATGTCCCACCAACCCGGAGGGTTCCATCGGCGAGCAGCTTGGTCGATTTCGTCCATCGTCCACCTAGCGAATCGGAAGCAATGGCTCCCATCTCTTCAAGGGTTTCTCCATCATAGACGGCAAATCAAGGCGGCTATGACGCCGGCTCAAGAACCCGCACCGCGCAGCGCGCAAGGAACACCACTTGCCGCAACCCGGATAGTATGGTCGAGCTTTTTCATCGCGAAGCGGTGATCCGAGAGCGATCGTGCCATGACGTCCGTCGCTACGTTCCGACTGAGTGAAGCTCGCGCCCTCGCCCTGGCGGCCGCGCTCGACAGCGACGAACGCCTTGCGGCGCTGCCCGTAAGCCTTGGCGAGGCAACGGACGGGCAGTGGCAGGTACTCGTCTACTTCACGGCGGAGAATGAAACGTCCGAAGCCGATGCGCTCCACCGGGTTTCGCTAGCGATCCTTGGCAAGGAGGCAGCCAGTTTCTCTACGGAAAAGCTACCCGACACCGATTGGGTAGCACAAAGCCTGAAGGGCTTGCCGCCGGTGCGGGCCGGCCGGTTTCTCGTTCACGGCGGCCACGATCGGGGCGCCAGCCGTGCCAACGACATCGCGATCGAAATCGAGGCCGGCCAAGCCTTCGGCACCGGCCACCACGGAACCACTGCCGGCTGTCTTCTCGCCATCGACCGCATTGCACGCAGCCGCCGGATCTCCAATACCCTCGATATCGGCACCGGCTCGGGCGTGCTCGCGATCGCCATTGCCAAGGCGACGAAAGCCTCGGTCCTGGCAAGCGATATCGATCCGTTAGCGGTGAGAATTGCACGCGACAATATCCGCTTCAATGGAGTCGCCAATCGCGTCAGAGCCATCGTCGCTGGCAGTCTGCGAAAGCGCCTGTTCCGCATGTCGCAGCCATACGACCTCGTCGTCGCCAATATTCTGGCCGAACCGCTGGTCACTCTCGCGCCGCAGATCTGCCGCAGGCTGGCACTAGGCGGCACGCTGGTGCTGTCCGGCCTCCTACCCGGCCAGCGCGCCCGCGTCGTGGCCGCCTATCGCGGCCGGGGCCTGCCCCTCGTGCGCAGGTTCGTCCTTGATGGCTGGCTGACGCTGGTCTTCCGCCGCGGCAAATGAAAAGGGCGAAGCCGCCTCCAGCTTCGCCCTTCCTAAGCGATGTTAGCGGAGGCTACCAAGGATAGCGCCCGTCGATCCCCTGCGAGAGCGACTTGCGATCGATCCCGTAGGCGGCGAGCGCGGCATCGTCGAGCGTCAGCAGGTAGTCGTTGACGTAGCGCCGCGCCTGCAGTTCGCGCGCCGTCATCATGCGCTGCAAACCCCGCCTGAACGGACCTCCGGTCCGCGCAACAGCGCTGCCGAACTGATCGAGGGTCGTCGTTGCCATGGTCGAATTCCTTTCCGGACGAGTTGATTTCTCCTCCGCTGAACGTCGAAATAGGCTTCGAAAGAAGCGCGGAAAACTCCCGCAAGGGCATGAGAGACATGCGGATTTCGCATGTGCGTCATAATTCTGCTGCAATGCACAAAAGCATGAGTCGAATTCATCGGGTGTTCCGATGCGAAGCCACAATTGCAGGCCATCCGCGGCAGGACTAGATTCTTATAGTTGCTAGTGTCCTTTCGACTCCGACATTCGTACGGAGCCTGCCTGAAACAGATACGAATGTCGGAGTCGGACACTAGAAGGGCGCGATGTTTCAGTCGTTTGAAGAGTTGAGCGATCGCGAGACCGGTGCTTTCCGGCTCGACCGCCTGCGCGAAGAGCTGGCAAGGCAAGGCCTGACCGGCTTCATCGTCCCCCACGCCGACGAGCACCAGAGCGAGTATCTTCCCCCTTCGGCCGAACGGCTGGCGTGGTTGACCGGTTTTACCGGATCGGCGGGCATGTCGATCGTGCTTGCCAACTATGCTGCCGTGTTCGTCGACGGCCGTTACACATTGCAAGCCGCTGCACAGGTCGACACCGATCGTTTCGAGATCGTCGACCTCGTCAGCGAACCGCCAGCGAAATGGCTTACCGATAAAATCGCCTCGGACGACCGGATCGGCTATGACGCGTCGCTGATGACAGTGGCGCAGGTTCGCCGCTTCTCCGATTCCTGCCGAAAATCAGGCGCAACCCTGGTGGCTGTCGGCGACAATCCGATCGACCGAATATGGGCCGATCGTCCGGCGCCCCCGACCGGTCAAGTGTCCCTCCATCCGCTTGAATTCGCAGGGGCCGATGTCGCCGAAAAGATCTCCGAGATCCAAGGCATCCTCGCCGCCAGACCGGTCGACGCGGCTATCCTCACTCAAGCCGATTCGATCGCCTGGCTGTTCAATATTCGTGGCGCCGACATCGCCCACAATCCGGTGCCCCTTTCCTTTGCCATCCTGCTCCGCGACGCCAAGCCGCGACTGTTCATCGACGGGCGAAAACTGTCGAACGCGGTTCGTGCTCGCCTCACCGAAGTCGCTGACATCGGCGAACCTGCCGAGTTCACGGCCGGCCTCCAGGCGTTGGGTAAATCTGCCGCCAAAGTGCTCCTCGATCCGCAGTCGGCATCCAATGCAGTCGCCACGGCGCTCGCGGACTCCGGCGCCGCTATCGTCGATGGCTTGGATCCCGTGGTCCTGCCAAAAGCCCGAAAGAACAGCACCGAACTCGACGGAGCGCGGCGCGCCCACATCCGCGATGGCGCCGCCATGGTCCGCTTTCTTGCCTGGCTGGACTGGACGGCACCGTCGGGAGATATCGACGAAATCGCCGCCGCATGCAAACTTGAGGAACTCCGCGCCGGCACGGCGAAGCGCGATGGTGCCGAACTGGTCGATATTTCCTTCGACACGATTGCCGGCTACGGCCCCAACGGCGCCATTGTCCACTACCGCGTCACCACCGGGACGTCGCGCCGGCTCGAACCGGGTTCGCTTTTCCTCGTCGATTCCGGGGGGCAGTACCGCGATGGCACCACCGATATCACGCGCACCGTCGCGATTGGTGCGCCTACCGGCGAAATGCGCGACCGGTTTACACGCGTGCTCAAGGGCCATATCGCCGTAGCGACGGCCCGATTCCCGACCGGCACACCCGGCGCCCAGCTCGACTCTCTCGCCCGCAATGCGCTGTGGCGCGCCGGGTTCGATTTCGATCACGGCACCGGCCATGGCGTCGGCTCGTTCCTGTCGGTGCATGAAGGCCCGGCCCGTATCGCCAAGACCGGAACCGTTCCGATCGAAGCTGGTATGATCCTCTCCAACGAGCCCGGCTATTACAAAGCCGGCGCCTACGGCATCCGTATCGAAAACCTGGTTGCCGTCGCGCCGGCGACGCCGGTTCCCGGCGGCGATCGCGATATGCTCGGCTTCGAGACGATCACGCTCTGCCCAATTGATCGCCAACTGATCGAGGTTGCGTTGCTCACCCCGGACGAAATCGCCTGGCTCGACTCCTATCACGCCCGGCTTGGTCCCGCACTCAGCCATCTGCTCGACGAACCGGAACGCGACTGGCTTGCAGAGGCGACGCGCCCCCTGGCGGATCGCAGCCAGGCACCTTAACCGCTGAGAATTGCTGCAAAGGTTTCCGTTACGGGCAGGTGGTATGGCACCTCGCGGTTGGTGTGGTGACATGCCCTCGGCACGCTGACGTCGATCGGGATCTGTGGGCCGGAATTCAAGGCGCCGAACCAATCCCATTCGCCCATCACGTCGACGATGTCAGTGAAAGCCGACGGCATGACGATAGCGGCGCTGACCGTGACGATCTTGGTATCGGCAGGTATCGGCAGCGGCGCCTTGTCTTCGGTGAGCGCATAGAGCGCCTCCGACAGGACAAGGTTGCCTTTGGAATGACCGGCAAGCAGCGTGAAGGCGAACCGAGAATCCTTAAGGAGCGCAATCACGGTCGCGGTGTCGCGACTGGAGCGCGCCAGATCGATCGAGCCGGTGCCGCTTTGTGGCGTCCGAATATCGCTTCTGAACATTTCCGACAGCGAGCGCACGAGCCCGCGGGTCCGGTTGGCGCCGCCGAAAAGGAACCAGCCGCCGGCTGCCTCAAACACCAAGTCCGAAAGGCCGTAGCCCGAAACCACCGCGACCACCGGCGCGTGGGTCGCGTCGGCGACGTTGCGGGCGAAGGCGGCCGAGCCGAGCGCCGAGCTGCCGACGCCGGCGATGGTCAGGCTCGGCGCCGGTTCCAGAGCGGCCAGATCGCCGAGGTTGTCGCAGACAGTCAACGGCCCCTGCCCGCTCGGCGGAACGTGGAGGATCGACCCTTCCCAGGCAAGCCATGGGCTGATAGCGCGCGCCTCATCCGGGGCGACGACGGAGACGTCGTAGAAGACTCCATCGAGTGCCGCATTGCGCTTGCGGAAGACTTCGAGGTGAGCCGCGAGGGGCGTCGGCTCAGTGACCATCTCCGGCACCGCCACTGTGCGTGCAGCCTGAGCGTGGCCGAGAGTAGCAAGGGACGATTGCATGTGGTCGCTCCCGCGTCGCCAAGCAGCAACAGGTTGCGACGCAAAATACCGGGTCAATCTTGTCGCAGCTGATCGGCTGACTATAGCCTGATTCCCCTCGCACGGATTGTGGCAAAGCTCACACAAAGACCCAGAAATCTTCGCTTTTACCCGGGAACGGGCACTCCCGCACAGCGTTATGGACCACAGGAGCACAGACAGGAGATGGTGAAGATGATGAAATCCCTCATGAGTGCAACCGCCCTCACTGCATTGCTTGCGGCATCGCCGGCCTTTGGTCAGGCGGCCGACCCGCTCGTCAGCAACCCGCCTGCGGCGATGGAGCCCGCTCCCGCTATGGAGTCGCAGCCGATGGCACCGGCGCCCGAGGCGATGGCGCCCGAACCGCGGGCTCAAGCCGAAGTTCCTGCGCCCCCGCTTCCGCAGGACGCCGCCCAGCCGACCGAGCGGGCGAGCGGTGCGACCGAAATGTTCATCGAGCAGCAGGGTCCGGATGAAATCCTCGCCTCGTCGCTTATCGGCTCGACGGTCGAGGATCCTGCCGGCGAAGCACTGGGCGACATCAACGACGTGGTTCTGAACGATGAAGGCATCGTGGACGGCGTCGTCATCGGGGTCGGAGGCTTTCTCGGCATCGGCGAAAAGAACGTGGCGGTCAGCTTCGACGCCATCGAAAAGGCGGCCGATGCCAACGGAACCATCGTTCTCACTCTCAATACGACGGCCGAGGAACTCGAAAACGCACCGCGGTACGTTACCGTCGCAGGATTGACGCAAGAGCCGGAGTCGGAACCAAGTTCTCCAACTGAGGAGCCTGCCGCTCCGGTTCCGAGCCAATAAGCCGAGACACCTCTGTCCTGACACCTGCCCGCCGGGCCTTCCGGCGGGTATCTTATTGATCTACCCATCGCCGACGAGCGCGAACCACGCTGCTTCGTCGATCACCTTCACTCCGTGCTTCTGTGCGTCCTTGAGCTTCGAACCGGCGCCGGGACCGGCGACGACGAGAGCCGTCTTCTTCGAAACCGAGCCGGAGACGTGCGCCCCGAGCCGCTCGGCCATTGCCTTGGCTTCGTCGCGCGTCATCCGTTCGAGCGAGCCGGTGAACACTACCGTCTTGCCGGCGACCGCTGAATCGCTCGAGGTCCTCTCCGCATCGAGGATGGTGACCTGGTCGGTCAGCGCTTCGACCAGCTTTCGATTGTGACTTTCGCCGAAATAGCGCGCGACCGCTTCGACCACCGTCCCGCCGATCTGGTCGATGCCATCCATTTCCTCGCGTGCCGCTTGGTCGGCCTTGGCAATCCTGAGCGCTGCATCGTGGAAGGCAGCCCACGATCCGTAGGCCCGGGCCAGCACTCTGGCCGTGGTCTCGCCCACATGGCGGATGCCGAGGGCATTGATGAAGCGTTCGAGCGAGATTTCGCGCCGCGCCTCGATTGCCGCAAAAAGGTTGCGAACCGACACATCGCCGAAGCCCTCGCGGGTTTTGAGGATATGGCCCTTGTCGGCATCGCGCTTGGCCAACGTAAAAATGTCGGCCGGCGCCTTTATCGGTAAATCGTCGTCCTCGTAGAAATACTCGATCTGTTTCACGCCCAGCCCTTCGATGTCGAAGGCCCGGCGCGATACGAAATGCATGAGATGTTCCTTACGCTGGAACGGGCAGGCGAACTCGCCGCTGCAGCGGCGCACCACCCCCTCGCTGCCGGTCGCGATCTCCTCCCGCACCACTGGCGTCTTTAGCGGACAGGGACAGACGGTCGGAAAGGCGAACGGCTTCGCCTTGGACGGCCTCAGCGCCAAGTCGACGTCGAGTACCTGCGGGATGACGTCGCCGGCGCGCTGCACGGTCACCGTATCGCCTATGCGGATATCGACCGGCTCACCCTTGTCGTCGCTGCGCAAGACCGATCCGTCGCGACCGAACCCACGAATGTAGTCCTCATTGTGCAGGGTGGCATTGGTGACGACGACCCCACCAACGGTGACCGGCTTAAGCCGCGCCACCGGCGTCAGCGCACCGGTGCGCCCAACCTGAATATCGATCGCCTCAAGCACCGTCGTCGCCTTCTCGGCGGGAAACTTGTGGGCAATCGCCCAGCGCGGGCTGCGGGTACGAAAACCGAGCCGTGCCTGCAGGGCGAGCGAGTCGGCTTTGTAGACGACGCCGTCGATATCGTAGTCGAGGCTTGCGCGTTCTTTCTCGATCTCGCGATAGACGGCAAGCGCCTCGTCGATATCGGCACACCGCCGCATCAGCGTATTGACCGGGAAACGCCAGTTGGCGAACATCGCGACCATGCCCATTTGCGTGTCGGCCGGCAGTTCGCTGATCTCGCCCCAGGCATAGGCGAAGAAACGCAGCGGCCGCGACGCGGTGACCTTCGGATCCTTCTGGCGAAGCGAGCCCGAGGCGGTATTGCGCGGATTGACGTAGAGTGGCTTGCCCTCCCTCTCCTGCAGGGCGTTAAGCTTGGCGAAATCCTTCTTGCCGAGATAGATCTCGCCGCGCACCTCGACGATGTCGGGGGCGCGCTTCGGCAAGTCATGCGGGATGTCGCCGATCGTGCGGACATTGGCGGTCACATCTTCACCAGTTATACCGTCGCCGCGCGTGAGACCAAGGACAAGCTTCCGCCGTTCATAGCGGAGCGACATCGACAAGCCGTCTATCTTCGGCTCAGCCGTGAGGGCAATCGGCTCGTCCTGCGAACGACCGAGGAAGCGGTACATGCTCTTGAGGTAATCTCGAACATCGTCTTCGTCGAAGGCGTTTTCCAGGGACAGCATCGGCACCGAATGGCGGACCTCGGCAAACCTTCCCGAGGGCGCGGCGCCGACGCGCGTGCTTGGGCCGTCCTCACGCTTCAGTGCGGGAAATCGCGTCTCGATCGCCTGGTTGCGCTGCCTGAGCGCATCATACTCGGCGTCCGAGACCGACGGCGCATCCTCCTGGTAGTAGCGCCGGTCGTGCGTTGCGATCTCCTTGGCAAGCCGGGCGAGTTCGGCGGCCGCCTCGACCTCGTCTAGATCCTCGACCGGCTTGTGGGCGGCGCCCGCCTTCGCCATCTAACGACACTCCGTTCGAACCGAAGTGGTGAAATTCGCAGGCCTTCCGCGGGCCGGCAAGGGCCGCAAGGGGGTCAATGGCTCCTCATGCCGCGCCGACAATTAGGCGATCAGCAGCCGCCCGCGCCTCGTCCGTGACCACCGCGCCGGCAAGCATGCGGGCGATCTCCTCGCGCCGCCGCGGAGCGTCGAGGGGAGCGACGCCGGTAACAACCTCGGCGCCGCGCCGTCTCGCATCCTTGGCGACGAGAAAGTGAAAGTTTGCCCGTGCCGCGACCTGCGGAGCGTGGGTCACGGCAAGCACCTGGACGCGCTCGGCAAGGCGCGTCAGCCGCACGCCGATGGCATCGGCGACGGCGCCGCCCACCGCGGTGTCGATCTCGTCGAAGACCAGCGTCGGTGCCGAGCCGCGATCTGCCAGCGACACTTTGAGCGCAAGCAGGAAGCGGGCAAGCTCGCCTCCCGAAGCAACCTTCATCATCGGCCCGGGCCGGGTCCCGGGGTTGGTGCGCACGACGAAGACGACGTCATCGGCTCCCCCGGGGGCGACCCTGTCGGTATCGGTGTCGATTGCCACCGAAAATTTGGCCCGCTCGAGCCTCAGAGCGGGAAGCTCGGCGTTCACCGCCGTTTCGAGCAGTGCAGCGGCCTTGCGCCGTTTCGCTGACAGCACCGCCGCCGCCGCCGCGTAGTGCGCCCGCGCCGCTTTGGCCGCCGCCTGAAGCCCGGCAAGCTTCTCCTCACCCGATACGAGCGTGGCAAGGTCGGCGGCCATGCGCTCGGCGAGCGCCGGCAGATCGGCGATTGCGACCGAGTGCTTGCGGGCCTCGGCGCGCAGTGCAAACAATCGCTCCTCGGCTCTTTCCAAATCTTGGGCATCGAACTCGGTCGCCGCCACCGCAGTTTCAAGCGACCGCGCGGCCTCGTCGAGGGCGGTCAAAGCGCGGTCAAGCGCCGCGACTGCATCGTCGAGGAGCCCTGCCGAATCCGGGCCTTTGCGCTCAAGCCGGCGGACGAGACTGGACAGTGTCGGGATTGGTGAGGTCGAGCCGGCGACGATCTCATAGGCTTCGTTGATGTCGCCCGCGATCTTCTCTGCCCGCATCATACGCTGACGCGATTCGGCAAGCGCTTCTTCTTCGTCGGCCTGCGGGGCAAGCACCGAAAGCGTCTCGACCGACGCCCTCAGATAATCCGCCTCCGCCCGTGCGACTGCGATTCGCGCTTCCAGATCGGCGACCGCGGCCTCAGCGGCACGCCACTCGCGCTCGGCGTCCGCCACGGCGGCAGTCTCGGCTTCGAGCTTGCCGAAGGCATCGAGAAGTCCGCGGTGGATATGCGGCTCAACAAGGGCGCGGTCGTCATGCTGACCGTGTATCTCGACCAGTGCGCCGCCGATCCGGTGCAGAAGCGCTGCGGAGACCGGCTGATCATTGACGAAGGCGCGGCTGCGCCCGTCTGCGCCTTGGGTTCGGCGCAGGATCAACTCGCCGTCGACAGCGACGCCACTCTCGACGAGCAGTCCCCGCACGGGATGCTCGGGCGCTATATCGAAAATCGCAGTAACATCGCCCTGGCTCGCCCCCTGACGTACGAGCGCGCTGTCGCCGCGGCCACCGAGCGCCAGCGACAACGCATCGAGAAGGATGGATTTGCCGGCGCCGGTCTCGCCGGTGAGCACGGTCATGCCGCGCGCAAACTCGATGTCCAGGCGGTCGATCAGGACGATATCGCGAATGGCGAGGGCGACGAGCATGTCGCGGCCGACTTGGGTGTTAGCTGGTGCCGAATGCGCGAGTTATCCAAGAGTCGGCGTCCTCGGTCGGGACCACGCCGCTTGCGCCGAGACGCTTGTAGGCCCTCTGGTACCACTCGCTATCAGGAAAGTTGTGCCCGAGCACTGAGCCCGCGGTCTGCGCCTCTGACACCAGCCCCATCGCCAGGTCGGCCTCGACCAACCGGTAGAGTGCCTCCTCGACATGGCGGGTGTCCTGATACTTGGTCACCACGACTTTGAAGCGGTTGACGGCCGCAATGTATTCCCGTCGCTCAAGATAGTAGCGACCGATCTGCATCTCCTTGCCGGCGAGCTGGTCGCGGGTCTGAATGACCTTGCGACGGGCGTCGTCGGCATATTCCGATTCGGGATAGCGCTCGACAATCTCGCGCATCCCCTCCATAGCCTGCTCGGTGGATTTCTGGTCACGGGTCACGTCGGGGATACGCTTATAATCGGATTGGGCGATCAGATATTGCGCATAGGCGGCGTCTTCGGTTCCCGGATAAAGAGTGAGGTAGCGATTGGCCGTCTGGATCGCGTCGTCAAACTTCCCCGACTGATAGCTCGCATAGGACGACATGATCAGCGCCTTGCGCGCCCACTCGGAATAAGGATGCTGCCTGTCGACTTCGTTGAACGACGTTACCGCATCTCTCATCTTACCAGCATTCATATAGGCGAGGCCGGTATTGTAGAGCGTGCCGGCCGGCTCATCGTCGGCATAGGCATCTTTGGTCCCGGCGACATCGGTCTTGCAGGCCGACAGCGTCACCACAGCGCCAAGCACTGCGGCAACCACGGCCAAGGTCCGACACCACGCGGTCAAGAAGGACGACCGGCGTCCGGCTCTGAATTCCTTCATTCGCAGCCCGAATACGGCAAAAAGCCGAACTCGCCTTTCACTGAGATTCACTTTGGCGACTGTTTAGCTCAAACCGTCATCCAATGCCATGACGGCTGACAAAGCAATCGCGCAATTTTGTGACCAAAGGCGGGCCGCCAACAGTCAAGCAACTGATTCGTCAGAATTTCCCGCTGGGTCAGGAGACGTCGGGGCCATAGGCGGCTACGCCTAGCCCGGCCGGAAGATCAGCATGCCCGATCTCGCGGCGAACCGTCCGCTCGATCACCTCATAGGCAGTCTCATCGGCCAGCAGCGCGGCAAGCGCTTTGATATTGAGCCGATGCCCACCTTTGAAGGAGCGGTAACATCCCAAAATCGGGGCTCCGGCAAGGGCGATATCGCCAATCGCATCGAGCGCCTTGTGACGGACAAATTCATCGGCGAAGCGCAGGCCCTCAGGATTGACAATTCGATCTTCGGCGATGACGACAGCGTTATCCAGCGACGCGCCGAGAGCGAAACCGCGCGCCCACAATCTCTCGACGTCACTCAGGAAGCCGAAAGTCCGCGCCCGGGCAATCTCGTTACGGAACAGCTCGCCGTCCAATTCGGCCGCAAAGGTCTGGCGACCGACCAGCGGGTTGGCAAAGTCGATTTCAACCTCGATCCGCGTGCCGTCGTACGGACGGAACTCGCCGAAACCGTCGCCAACGCCCGCTCGAACCGGCTTCAACACTTTGATGTAGCGGCGCGGCGCCGCCAGAACAGAAACGCCAACGAGATCGATCGCGTCGATGAACGGCTCGGCACTGCCATCCATGACCGGCACTTCCGGCCCGTCAATTTCGACGATGACGTTGTCGATAGCCAACGCGCTTAGCGTCGCCATCAGATGCTCGATCGTCGCCACCGAAGCGCCGGCAACGCCGACAGCGGTACACAACTCGGTGGCGTTGACGTGCCGGTAGTCGGCGGGAATCTCAACTTGGTGGGACTCGTCCCCGACCACACGATGAAAACTGACCCCGGAGTTCGCCTCGGCCGGGTGAAGAATCAGCGAAACCGTCTGACCGCTATGGACGCCAACTCCCGTCAGCCCGGTCGGCTGCCGTAGCGTCGTCTGCATGCCGATTGGAAATCCGGCCATCCCCCGAACAGCGCCCCTTTGTGTCGCCTACATGTCGCATAAGACACCGGGCTTTAGGGTTGGGTGCGGAATCTTTGCGTGATCCTCATGATCACGCTTCCGGCATGTCGCCCCGAGTCAGTCGCCGTAGCGCCTTATTCTCG
>Ga0268386_10002453_pt1 | contig 13219 bp, 12 predicted proteins | sample RVTome_15_FD_200260 | JGI IMG/M metagenome (GOLD analysis project Ga0268386, IMG submission 200260) | Soil microbial communities from uranium-contaminated site in the Upper Colorado River Basin, Wyoming, United States - RVT150D86... ...
CGGGACACCGAGATCGGCCCCGGCGCGCGGCGGACACGCCGTGCGGCCGAGCGTGACCTGGGTCATCGGCCACAACACCGCGGCGAGCGTGGCCAGCGCGCCGACGGTCCCCAGGACCAGCCGGGTGACCGAGCGCCTCGCGCTGACCAGCATCGCGAGCACCAGGGCCATGACGAAGAGCGCGGCCAGGCACCACGCCAGCGGGCGCACGAGCGTCGCCAGCCCCGACTCGTCGAGCGCGCGCAGCGCCACGACCGCGGCCGGCGCCAGGAACACGAGCGTCCAGACGACGATCCACGGGTGGGCTGCCCACCAGACGAACGGGCGCGCGACGGGCGAGGGCTTCCGGGGGGACACGCCGTGAGTCGGTGTGGTGGGCGTTCCGTTGCGCGCGCCGGTGCGGGCCCGGGTCGCCGGGCCGGGGTCAGGCTGCCAGCGGGGGACCTCGCGCTCGGGCTCCCAGCGCGGAACCTCGTCGGTCGGCAAGCCCGCTGGCGGCTCCCAGCCTGGCAACTCCCAGCGCGGGGCGTCGTCGTCAGACGAGCGGGGCATTCATCGACCGTAAAGGCGGCGCCGGCCGAGCGTCAAGCGAATCGTGACCGCCCGTGGCCACCCCGGACGGCGGGCCGACGGGCGCCCCCGTGACCGTGACGGAGCCGCGGAGGCCGCGCACCTCGGGACGTCAGGCCTGGGACGCCCCGCACTCGGGACAGAATTTGCTGGGCCTGTCCAGCTGTGTGTTGCAGCGCGCGCAGGTCAGCGCCTGGGCGGCGCCGCAAGCAGGGCAGTACCGCGCACCAGGCGGCACGGTTCCGGCGCAGCGCCCGCACGCGCCCGTTCGGGGGCTCGTCGGGGGGGCGGCCTGGCCGGCGCCGGCCGGCGTCGTCAGCTGGCTCATGGCCTGGCCCATCGCCTGGCCCATGGCGATACCCGCCCCCAGGCCTGCGCCGGCGCCCGCCACACCACCCTCGTTGGCCGCGGCCACCGGGATGGACTGTGCGGTCTGGAACCGGGTGTAGCGGCCGATGTCGCCGACGACGCCCATGCCGATGCGCTCGTCCAGGCGCTTCTGCAACGCCTCCGGGAGCGAGACGTTCTGGACCTGGAAGCTCTCCAGCGAGAGGCCGAGGTCGGCGAACATCGGCCCGAGCTTGTCGGCGACGGCCGCGCCCAGCTCGACCTGGTTGGCCGCCATGTCGAGAAACGGGACATGGCTCTCGGCGAAGTGGTCGGTGAGCACCGCCACCGCGGAGCTGCGGAGCTGGCCCTCGAGGTCGCCGATCGCGTAGGTGTCGCGAGTGCCGGAGACCTTCTGGTAGAACACGCGCGGGGTGGCGATACGGAAGGTGTAGATGCCGAACGCACGCAGCCGGACGGCGCCGAACTCGCGGTCCCGGATCGTGATCGGGTGCGACGTGCCCCACTTCTGGTTCAGTCGCAGCCGCGTGGAGAAGAAGTACACCTCGCTCTTGAACGGCGATTCGAACAGCTTGTCCCAGTGGGCGAGGTCGGTCAGCAGCGGGATGTTCTGCGTCCTGATCGTGTGCTGGCCGGGGCCGAACAGGTCGGCCGGCCGGCCCTGGTGCACGAACAGCGCGACCTGCGTCTCCCGCACGGTGAGCTGCGCGCCCTGCTGGATCTCCAGGTCGCGCATGGGGAAGCGCCAGGCGAGGATCTCGTCACTGTCCTCCGTCCACTGGATGATGTCGATGAACTGCTTCTTGATGAAATCGAGCAATCCCATCGTGCCCTCCGTGAACGGTTGCCCTTCCACCACTCTAGGTGGCCGGCTGGACACGAGTCAAGGAACGGGCGGCGATGGGAGGGGACAGCGGAACGGCAGCGGTTGACCGCTCGCGGACGCGTGCTGTACGATGCGCGTCCATGAAAAAGCGCGCCGTGAAGAAGAAGCCCGCCGCCAAGCCCCGTGCGGCGAACAAGAAGACCAGCACCGCCAGGGCGAAGAAGCCGGCGGCGAAGACGGCAGGGCCCGCGACCGTGAAGGTCGCCCCCTACACCCCCGCGCCCCTCAAGGGCGACGGCTGGCCGCCGTTCCGCTACCCGCTGCAGTAAGTCCGGGCTCCCGACGCCGGCAGGCCGCGTGCTCCGGCTGCTCGGTCTTCTCTTGGGCCTCCTGACGGCGGCGTCACCCGCCGTGGTGGCCGCCGAGGAGCGCCCGGTCCGCCTGGTGACCTTCAACCTCCTGCACGGCGGGCCCTGGTCACGGTTCACCGGTGAGGACCTCCACCTCGACCGGCGGCTGGCCATGGTCATCGAGGAGCTCCGCGGGCTCGACCCCGACGTGCTGGCCCTGCAGGAATCCCCGATCACCAGCCGGCACGGCGACGTCGCCGCCCGCATCGGCCGGGCGCTGGGCCTGTACCGGGTCCACGCCCGGGCCACCGAGCGCGTGTTCCCGGTCCGGTTCCTCGGCCGCCTGCTCGTCGGCGCGCTCGGGTTCGTGGAAGGCCCGGCCATCCTGAGCCGCTTCCCCATCACCGCCAGCGCCGTCCACGACCTGCCCCGGTGCCGGCGCTGGCTCGATCCCCGCGTGGCCCTGCGCGCGGACGTCGCGACTCCGGCCGGTACCCTCGCGGTCTTCTCCACCCATACCTCGCGCGACGACTGCCAGACCCGCCGGGTGGCCGAGCTGGCCCGTGGGCATCCGGGCGGCCACCCGGCCGTCGTCATGGGCGACCTCAACACCGGCGAGACGGCCCCGGTGCTCGGGGCCTTCCTGGAGCACGGATTCGTCGACGCCTTCCGCGCCACCAACCCGACCGCGGCCGGCCCGACGGTGTGGCAACGCATCGACGCCCCGGCCCCCACGGTGTTCCGGCGCGTCGACTACGTCTTCCTCCGGGCCGGCGACGGGGTCACCGTCAGCCCGGTGTCCGGACGCGTCGTGCTCAACACGCCGCGCCCCCGAGCGGAAGGGGGCGTGCTCTGGCCCTCGGACCACTACGGGGTCTTCGTGGAGGTGGATCTGCTCAGGCGGGCTTCAAGCCGGTGACGTTGTAGACGCTCACCGGGCGCGAGAAGCCCTTGAGGGGGATCTCGCCGACCGGCACCGCTTCGACCTGGTCCTCCAGCGCGCCGTAGAGCCGGCGCGGGATGAGGATCTGGCCGGGCTGGGCCTCGCCGCACAGGCGGGCGGCCAGGTTGGTGACGGTGCCGATGGCGCCGTAGTCCCAGCGCCCCTCGAAGCCGATCGCCCCGAGGGTCGCGTAGCCCTGGGCGATGCCGACCCCGAAGTCCAGCTCGTATCCGCGCTTGCGCCAGCCGCGCACGAGCTCGTCCACCCGCTCGCGCATGGCCAGCGCCATCCGCACGGCGCGCTGCTGCGGGTTGGGCACCGGCGTGGGGTCGTTGAAGAAGATCATCATGCCGTCGCCGGTGAACCGCTCCAGCGTCCCCTCGTGCTCGAGGATCAGCTGACCCATGGCGGCGTGATACTCGCGCAGCACGCCCATGACCTCCTCGGGCTCGGCCGTCTCCGCGAACGCCGTGAACCCCCGCAGGTCGAGGAACACCACGGTGATCTCGCGCCGGTGACTCTGGAGCGGGTCGTCGGCGCCGCCGTTGAGAATGGCCTCGGCCAGCTGCTTCGAGAAGAAGCGGCGCAGCCGCCCCAGTCGCTCGAGCTGCGCCACCTGCTCCGCCACCCGCCCCTCGAGCGTTCGGTTGAGCTCGGCCACCTGGTCCCACAGCGTCTTCACCCGCAGCAGCGAGCGGACGCGGGCGAGGAGCTCGGGCTGGTTGATGGGCTTGCTGAGGAAGTCGTCGGCGCCGGCCTCGATGCCCTTCACGCGCTCCTGGCCCGGATCGAGCGCGGTCACCATCACCACCGGCAGCATGGCCGTGGCAGGGCGGTCGCGGATTGCGCGGCACACCTCGTAGCCGCTCATACCCGGCATCATCACGTCCAGCAGGACGAGATCCGGCGGCTCGGCCGCGATCTTCGCCAGCGCCTCGGCGCCGGAGGTGGCCGTGGCGACGGCGTAGCCCTTGGCGGCGAGCAGGTCGGCCAGCAGCTTGAGGTTGACCGGCGTGTCGTCGACCACCAGCAGCCGCCCCGGCGCGCTCACGGGCCGCTCCGGGGCGGCCGGTCGAGCACCTCGCGCACCAGCTCCAGGAACGGCCGCACGCTGATCGGCTTGGCCTGGTAGCCGTCGAAGCCAGCCGCCACGATCTTCTGGCGATCGTGGGTCATGGCCGAGGCCGTCACCGCGACGACGGGGATCGCCGCCGTGGCTGGATCGGCTCGCAGCTGCCGCAGCGCCTCGATGCCGTCGATGCCCGGCAGCTGGATGTCCATGAGGACGAGCGCGGGGTGCTGGTCGCGGGCCAGGCGCACGCCCTCCTCGCCGGTCTCGGTCTCGAGCAGGCGGTAGCCCTTGACGGTGAGCACGTCGCGCACCAGCTTGCGGTTCTTCTCGTTGTCCTCGACGACCAGGATCAGCTCGCCTGCCATGGCATCACCGGAATGGTAAAGGTGAACGTCGAGCCCTGTCCCACCTCGCTCTTGACCCAGATCGCGCCTCCGTGCAGCTCGACGAACTTGCGCGCCAGCGCCAGTCCCAGCCCCGTGCCCTCGTGCTTGCGGGCGTAGTCCGTGCCCACCTGGCGAAACTCCTCGAAGACAGCCTCGTGGTCCTCGGGCGCGATGCCCACGCCCGAGTCGGCGACCGAGACCTCGGCGACCCCGTCGGTCAGCACGGCCCGGACGTCGATGCGCCCCCCCTCCGGCGTGAACTTCACCGCGTTCGACAGCAGGTTCAGGAGCACCTGCTTGATCTTGCGCTCGTCGCCCTTGACCTGCCCCAGGCGGGGGTCGATCCACCGCTCCAGCACGATTCCGCGCCGCATGGCCCGCTCGCGCACCAGGATGAGGGCGTTGTCCACGGCCTGGGGGAGGTCAAAATCGGTGGGATCGAGCTCCATGCGGCCGGCCTCGATCTTGGCCAGGTCGAGGATGTCGTTGATGAGCGAGAGCAGGTGCCGGCCGGAGGAGAGGATGTCGTTCAGGTACTCGTCCTGCTTGGCGTTCAGGTCGCCGAACATCCGCTCCAGCATCACCTCCGAGAAGCCGATGATCGCGTTGAGCGGCGTGCGCAGCTCGTGCGACATGCTGGCCAGGAACTCGTCCTTGTGCTGGTTGGCGACCTCCAGCTCCCGGCCCTTGTTCTCGATCTCCCGGAACAGCCGGGCATTCTGGATGGCCAGGGCCGACTGCGTGGCGAACGTGCTCAGCAGCTCGACGGTCCGCGACGAGAACGCCCCGGGCATCCGCCGGTTGACGACGAGCGCCCCGACCACCTCGTCCTCGCTGACGAGCGGCACCGCCAGCAGCGAGCGGTAGCCGGACCGCATGAGCACGTCGCGCACGCTGCTCGAGTAGGTGTCGGTGTCCATGATGTCGGGGACCTGGATCGGCTGCCGGGCCGCCGCCGCCCGTCCCGTCGCCCCCTCCCCGTAGACGAGCGGCGTGGCCCGCAGGGCGGCGACGAACTCCTCCGGGAACCGGTCGGTCGCCCGCAGACGGAACGCGCGGGTCGTGGCGTCGAACTCGTAGATCACGCCGCCGTCGGTCTCGGCCAGCTCATTCGCGCGCGAGACGATCGTCGCCAGGACCGTCTCCAGGTCGAGCGTCGATGAGATCGTGCGCCCGACCTCGGCCAGCGCCTCCAGCTCGCCGACCGACCGCGTCAGCTCGGCGGTCCGGCTCTGAAGCTCCTGGAACAGACGGACGTTCTCGACCGCGATGACGGCCTGGTCGGCGAAGGTCTTGACGAGGGCGATCTGCTGCTCGGTGAACGGACGCACCTCGGCCCGCAGCACCGACATGCTGCCGATGGGCTGGCCCTCGCGCAGCATCGGGACCGCCAGCAGGGTGCGGTGGCCGAGCAGCCGGGCATACTCCTGGGATCCCGCGGGGGTGCCGTCCGCCTGGGCGTCGTGGACGTGGATCACCCGCCGCTCCAGGATGCTGCGACCGGTGGTGGTGTCGGGGGTCGGCGGTGCCGGATAGCGCCGGTGCAACGCGGCGACGAGCGCGTCGGAGACGTCGTGGGAGGCGGCCACGTGGACCTGCTCGCCGTCGTAGCGGTAGGCGACGGCGTACTTCGCGTCACACAGCCGGACCATGCTGAGCACGATCGCGTCGAAGACCGGCTGCACGTCGGTCGGCGAGGCCGAGATGACGCGCAAGATCTCCGCCGTTGCCGTCTGCTGGCTCAGCGCTTCCGTCAGCGCCGCGTTGCGCGCCTCCAGCTCGGTGAACAGCCGCACGTTCTCGATGGCGATGACCGCCTGGTCGGCGAAGGTCTGCAGCAGCGCGATCTGCTGTTCGGAGAACGGCCTGACTTCCGTTCGGAACGCGGTGATGGCGCCGACCGGGATGCCCTCGCGCACCAACGGGATGCCAATCGTCGTGCGAATGCCCTCCCGGTGGATCGCTGGCACGATGTCGGGGTAGCTCTCGTCGACCTCGGTGAGCAGATCCGCAACGTGGATGCTCACCAGATCCAGGATGACCCGTCCCGACACCGACCCCCGGGTGATCGGCCGCGCCTGGCCCGCCTCGAGCGTCGAGCGCACCGGACCGTAGCGGGCGACCAGGCGCATGTCGTCGCCCTCGATCCGGAAGATCTGGGCGTTCTGGGCCTCGCACAGTCGGGCGGCGCTCTCGACGAGCGCCGACATCACCGGCTGGATATCGGTCGGCGAGCTCGAGATCACACGCAGGATCTCGGCGGTGGCCGTCTGCTGCTCGAGCGCCTCGGTGAGCTTGCGGGTGCGGTCCTCGACCTTCTGCTCCAGCGTCGCGTACGACTCGCGCAGACGGCCGGTCATCCGGTTGAACTCGTCGGCGAGGGCCTCCAGCTCGTCGCCGGTGCGGAGGGTGATCCGGTGGTCGAGCTCGCCGGCGCCGATCGTGGCGGCGCTCGCCTGCAGCGCCTGGATGGGGCGGGCCAGACGCCGGGCCAGCACCACGCTGGCCACGACGGACAGGCCGATGCCAAAGGCGATCAGGACGATGGTGCGGTAGACCGAGGCCCGGAGCGGCGCGAAGGCCTCCTCGATCGGCTGTTCCACGAACACCACCCAGCCGAGCGGCGCGATCGCGCTGTGGGCGGTGAGGATCTCCCTCCCCTTGAGGTCCCGGGCGATCGTGATCTCGGCGTCGCCGGGAACCCCGGCCAGCACCGCCTTCACCTGCGCCAGCCCCACCAGGCTGGTCTTCTGCAGCACGAGGCTGATGTCGGGATGCGCGATGAGCGCGCCGCCGCCGTCCACGACGAAGGCCAGGCCGGCCTGGCCGACCTTGATCTGGGAGACGACGTCCCAGATGAACTTGAGGTTCACCTCGGCCACGGTCACGCCGCCGCCGGCCTGCAGCATCGCGATCGTCAGGTACGGCTCGGACTCCTTTCGAAAGTAGACGGGGCCGAAGTACGTGCGACCGCCCTTGGCCACGCGGAACTTCGGCTCGCCGGAGAAGTCGATCCCGCTGCCGACCACGTCCATGGCAAGGCGGGACACCCGGAGCTGCTCCCGCCCACTGGCGTCGAGATGACTGACCTCCGTGATGGGCGGCACCTGGCGCTGCAGGCGGACGGCATCGATGCGCCGCTGCTCGATCGCCGCCGAGGGGTTCGGGACCAGCAGCGGCTGGGTGGTCCACACGAGCTGCCGCTCGATCTCCCGCACGAAGCTCTCGATCCGGGAGGCCGCGCCGCTGGCCTTCTCGCGCTGGAGCGTCACCAGAGCGGCCTTGTTCTCGTTGTACGAGGAGTAGATCCCCACGGCGCCGCTGGCAAGCAGGGCCCCGGTGACCAGCCCCACCAGGATCACCAGGTACTTGCGGGCGAGGCGGCCAGAACGCCTCATGGCAGCTCGATGGCCACGCCGGGCCGGGGCCACGCGCAGGGCGTCATCGTCACCATGCAGGGCTCGAGGTCGACGATCGACATTGTCGGCCACCTTCTGCTGCCGGGGTCGATTCTACGCCGAATGGCTATTCCAGGACCGCGTCAGCCCGCGCCAGCAGCGCCGGCGGTACGGTGACCCCGAGGGCGCGAGCGGTCCGCAGATTCAGGACCAGCTCGAAGCGGGTCGGCTGCTCCACCGGTAGGTCGGCCGGCCGGACCCCCGCGAGGATGCGGTCCACGTAGACCGCCGCGCGCGCGAATTGATCGGTGAGGCGGGCGGAGTACGACATCAACCCCCCGGCGTCGGTGAACTCCCGGGCCGAGAACATCGTCGGCACCCGGTGGGCGAGCGCGCGTGCGACCAGGACCTCGCGGTGCGTGAAGAACATGAGATCGACGCCCGGCACGAAGACCCCGGCGCCGCGCTCGCGCGCGACGCCGGCGAAGGCGGCGTCGAGGGCCGCCGGGTCCTTGACGTCGACGAACCGCGTCCGGACACCGGCGGCGCGCGCCGCCGTCTCGTACTCGGACCATACCGGGGCGTCCGCCACCGCGGCGCTTCTCAGGATGACGACCTGGGCGAGGTGAGGCAACGCTTCCTTGACGAGCTGGAACTGCTTGGCCCGGATCTCGGGCGTCAGCTGGCCGGTCAGCCCCGTGACGTTGCCTCCGGGGCGCACGAGGCTCTCCACGAGGCCGGCGCGCACCGGATCGGTCACGTTCACCATCACGATGGGGATGGTCTTGCTGGCGCGGACGGCGGCCTCGGTGGCCGGCAGTCCCGTGGCGACGATGATGTCCACGGGTGCCCGCACCAGCTCGGCCACCAGCGCCGGGAAGCGGTCGAGGCGCCCCTCCGCCCAGCGGTACTCGACCTCGACGGAACCGCGCCCGGCCTGGCGCAGGCCGGTGGCGAACGCCTCGGCCAGGTGCCGGGTGGCGGCGGGCGTGGTCGACAGCAGCACGCCCACCCGTGGCACCGGGCTCCGCGATTGAGCGCCGGTCGCGATCAGGAGCGACAGGCACACGAGCAAGAGGGCCAGAGCCCTCACGCTCAGTCCCGAAGCGCGAGGAGCCGGTCGATTCCCCTCTCGAGACAGCGGGCGATCTCGTCCCGGCAGGCGCGATAGACCTCCTCGCCCTGGCCGACGGGATCGCCGATGTCACCCACCTCGCCGGCCAGCTCTCGAAGCGTGAGGGTCGGCGGGCCGTCGGCGACCAGCGCGGCGACCAGGCGCTTCTGCTCGACGGTCATGGTGATCACCGCCGCGGCCTCACCGACCAGCTCCCGGTGGGCCTTGAGATCGGTGGAGACGATGGTGTCCTCCTCCAGCCGGATCCCGATCTCCTTGAGAACGAGCCGGGCATCGAGCGAGGCCAGCATCCCGTCCCGGGCGTAGGGCGACACGCCCGCCGAGCGCACGCGGACGCGCTCGCCCAGGCCCCGCTCGGCGAGCATCCGCTCGAGCAGGGCGTGGGCCATCACGCTGCGACAGGTGTTGGCGTGGCAAACGAGGAGGACGCCGCTCACGCCTCCTCCCACGGCGACTTCCAGGCCCGGATTCCGCTGCCGAGGTCCCTCCACTCGGCGGCGGGACGCTCGTGCAGGGTGCGCCCGAACCCCGTGCCCGTGGGCGGCTTGAGGTGGCCGCCGATGGTGTCCTTGAAGTGACCGGCCACCTCCTCCGGCGTCAGACGACGGCTGCCCTCGATCCGCCGCGTCGCCTGCGGGTGGGAGAGCACCGTGTAGCCGTAGCCGAAGGAGTGGAAGACCTGCCCGTTGACGCTGTCGGCGGCGTCACTCGAGAGATAGACGACGAGCGGCGCCACGTTGTCGGGGTCGCGCTCGGTGCCCACGGCCTGCTCGCTCGGCCACTTGCCCGTCTGCTCGAAGACCTCGCGGCCGCGCGGCGTGGAGTCGATCATGCGGGTGGCGCCGCTCGGCATGATGGCATTGCAGGTCACCCCGTACTTGGCCATCGCGTTGGCGGTGGACCAGGTGAGGCCGATGATGCCGGCCTTGGCCGCCGCGTAGTTGGGCTGACCGGGCGCGCCCAGCGCCGACACCGAGGACATGCTGATGATGCGACCGAACTTCTGCTCCCGCATGCGGATGGAAGCGGCGCGGATCGTGTTGAAGGCGCCCTTGAGGTGGACGGCGATGACGGCGTCCCACTCGGCCTCGGTCATGTTGAAGATCATCCGGTCGCGCAGGATGCCAGCCACGTGCACGAGGATGTCGATGCGCCCCCACGCCCTGGCAACCTGCTCGACCATCGCCGTGCCCTGCGCGAAGTCGGCCACCGAGCCGTAGTTGGCCTCGGCGGTGCCGCCGGCCTTGCGGATCTCGTCCACCACGAGGTCGGCCGGTCCCCGCTCGCCACCGGCGCCGTCGAGCGTGGCGCCCAGATCGTTGACGACCACCCTGGCACCCGCCTCCGCCAGCGCGATCGCGATGCCCCTGCCGATTCCCCGTCCCGCGCCGGTCACCAGCGCCGTCTTGCCCTCGAGCATGCCCATGCGTGCGCTCCTCCCTGTCTCGGGTTACTGCCCCGTGTCGGACTCCCGGCTCGCCGGGGCGGCCGGGCCGCCTCGGCTCCCACTGCCCCCCACATCGGACCCGGCGGTATCCGGCAGCGGCCGGTAGTACGGCTGGCCGGCCTCCGCCCAGGCCTGCCGCATCGCGCGGAACTGCGGGCCCATCGAGTCGATCCCCCGCAAGGGCATGGTGCCGCGCCGGATCGTGAAGTCGTGCGGGGCCAGCTCGCCCCCGCGCACGAAGTGGCGCTCGGCCGCCGCCGCGCGTCCGTGGGTCCACAGCCACTGGCCCAGCGCGAACTCGGCCCGCGCCTGCTGGTCGGCCGCCGTGGGCAGCCGCTGATGATGCCGCACCTCCTCGGGGCTCATGGCGGGCCCCTCACCCCGCACCCAGGCCCGCAGCGCGTCCAGGTGCCGTGCCGACGACAGCCCCGTGAGGTGCTTGAAGGTGTCGGCGCCGAACGCGACGTCGTTGGGACGCACGATGCGCCCGCGCGCGTCGATCCACAGGATCGTCGGCACGTTGACGACGTTGTAGAGATCGGCCACCACGTGGCGCGCATCGATCAGCGAGGGGTGAGTCGGCGCGGCGGCCTCGATCCAGGCCCGGGCGTCATCCGGGGTCCCGTCGAGCGCCACTGTGACGACGACGAAGCCGTGGCCCTTCAGCTCCTCGTGGAGAGCCTGCCAGACCGGCAGGTCGAGGCGGCAGCCTCACCACGAGGCCCAGACGACGAGCAGGATCTTCTTGCCCCGATGCTCGCTCAGGGAGTGCGGGCGCCCGTCCAGATCGGGCAGCGTGAAATCCGGCGCCTGCTGCGAGGCCAGCACCTGGCCGCGCTCGCGGGCGGAGCCGCCCAGGAACGCGGCGCGCTCGGCGAGATCGACAGCGAGCGCGCGGTCCAGCACGCGCGCGAAGCCCGCGAGGTCGATGCCCGCCTCGCTGACCAGCGTCCCCTCGTCCGCGAGCGGCACGCACATGGCGTCGTTGCAGAGCAGGCCGTCGTGCACCGTCCAGCCCAGCGCCTTCTCGAGGGCGGCGGGATCGAGCCGGACGCCGTCGCCGTCCAGCCGGGCCGCGAGCTGCACCACGCGCTCGTCGTCGATGAGGGTGAGCCGGTCCATCACACGGCCCCGTCCGGCGCGCCGGCCCGGGCCGCCACCGCGAGGTCCTGGCTCTGGTCGCGCAGGATGGTGGGGCTCATCACGATCTCCTCGATCACGGTCCGGGGCGGCAGCGTGACGCATAGCAGGATGGCCCGGGCGACGTCCTCGGCCTGCATCATCGTGGCACGGGCCGTCGCGTCCGGGTTGTGCGGCCGCTTGTCGAGGATGGGCGTATCGACCTCGGCCGGCATGATGGTCGTGGCGCGGATACCCTGGTTGCGCAGCGTGTTGTGGACGTGCTGCATGAGGTTGCGCACCGCCGCCTTGGCGGCGCCGTACGGCGCGCCGCCGATCAACCCGGCCTTCAGCGCCGCCAGCGAGCTGACGGTGACGATGGTGCCCCGCTGGCGCGCGATCATGTCCGGCAGCACCGCCTGGGTGAGCACGTACACGGCCGTGAGGTTGACGGCCACGACGCTGTCCCACTCCTTCCGGCCGACCCAGCGGACCGAGCGGGCGTGGCTCGAGTGGCCGGCGTTGTTGACCAGCACGTCCACGCGGCCGAAGCGCTCCAGCGTCCATCGCACGAGCTCGGCGGCGGTCTCGGCCTGCTCGAGGTCGACCGCCCGGGCGGAGCACAGGCCGCCGTCCTTCTCGATCGCCCGCGCCACGGCGTCGACCGGGGCTGGCCGCCGCCCGCAGATGACCACCTGGGCCCCCTCGGCCGCCAGCAGGCGGGCCGCCGACTCGCCGATCCCGCTGCCGCCGCCCGTCACGATCGCCACCTGTCCGGTCAGCGTCCCCATCGGCCCACTCCTTCCATGGCGCTCCTCGCCTGCCCGCCGAGGCCGCCGCTCACTTCCACGCCCACACGGGTTGCTCGAAGTGGTCGACGCGGGTGGCGCGGCCGTGCACGACGACCTCGCGCATCTGGTAGATCACGGCCGCCGTCGGCGCGTGGATGAGCGTGGAGAGGATCGGCAGCTGGATCACCGGCCGCTCGCTCTCCGGGATCGAGACCAGGATCGGCACCTCGGGCCCCTCGAGGTCGTCGAGCGGCACGTGGTACACGCGCACGACCTCCTCGGGGTTGGGCGCCAGCTCGCCCGCCTCCTCGCACCAGACCACCACCGGCGTGATGACGAACCCCGAGCGCGTCGGATAGTCGTCCAGCACGCCCAGCACGGCGTCGGCCCCGAGCGTGAGCCCCACCTCCTCGGCCAGCTCGCGGCGCGCCGCGTCCTCCGCGCTCTCGCCCGGCTCGATGCGCCCACCCGGCAATGCCCACTGGCGCGCGTGGGCTCGCAGCCGCGCCGCCCGCCGGGTCAGCAGGAAACAGGCCCGGCCTTCGGCGTCCGGCAGCAGCACCAGCGCGACCGCGGCCGGGCGGCGCTCGCCGGCCGCGTGGATCCGGCGCGGGAACCCCGCGAGGTGTGCGCGAGCCCGCGCCCGCAGCCCGGACAATGTTATTGGGGGCCCCGACATGGCCCCCAACCCCCCCGGCGCTCGGGGCCCCCCGGCGTAGCCGGGGTGCCCCTCGACCACCCGAATACGAGCCGGGGGCCCCGACATCGCCCCCAACCCCCCCGGCGCTCGGGGCCCCCCGGCGTAGCCGGGGTGCCCCTCGACCACCCGAATAC
>Ga0268386_10002455_pt1 | contig 13217 bp, 8 predicted proteins | sample RVTome_15_FD_200260 | JGI IMG/M metagenome (GOLD analysis project Ga0268386, IMG submission 200260) | Soil microbial communities from uranium-contaminated site in the Upper Colorado River Basin, Wyoming, United States - RVT150D86... ...
ACGCGGTGGCGGTCAGCGACGAGCGAGCTGCGCCAGCAACTCAAGTGGGTGCTGTACGCCTTCGGCGTGGCCGCGGCCGTCATGGCGGCCAACCTTGTCAACACCGTCCTGGTGGAGGTTGCCGGGGTCGACCTCGGGCTGGAGTGGGCGCTGGCCGCCCTGATCGCCCTGGCCTGGGTGGGCGTGGTCGTCGCGCTCGGGCTCGGTGTGATGCGGTACCGGCTCTACGACGTCGACCTGGTTATCAACCGCACGCTGGTCTACGGAGTCATGACGGCGTTGGTCGTACTCGCCTACGTCGCCGTCGTGGCCGGTGTCACCGCGGTGATGCCGGTGTCCGACGACCTTGGCGTGTCGCTGCTGGCCACGGGACTGGTGGCGGTGGCGTTCAACCCGATGCGTCGGCGGGTGCAGCGGGAGGTGAACCGGCTGATGTTCGGTCGCCGGGACGACCCCTATGCAGTGCTGTCGGAGCTCGGTCGCCTGCTGGCCTGCTCGGGAGCGCCGGATGCCACGCTGGAGACCGTGGTCGAGACCGTCGCGACGGCACTGAAGCTGCCCGGGGCGGCCATCGAACTTGACCACGACGGCACCTGGAAGCCCCGCGCGATCGCAGGCGAGCTCGGCCAGGACATCGAGGTCGTGACGCTGCGCCACCGGGGAGACACGGTCGGGCGGATGGTGGTGGCACGCCGCTCCCCGGGGGAGCCACTGCACCCCGACGATCGCCGGTTGCTGGAGAACATCGCCCACCACGCCGCGGCCCTGGCCCATGGCCTGCGTCTCACCGTGGCCCTGCAGCGTTCCCGTGAGCAGCTGGTACTAGCCCGCGAGGAGGAACGACGCCGGCTGCGTCGTGACCTCCACGATGAGCTCGGACCATCGCTCGCCAGCCAGACCTTCCGATTCGACGCGATTCTCGAGCTGCTCGAGCGCGACCCGGCCACCGCCGCGCAGCTCGTGGTGTCGCTCAAGCAGCAGAACGGGCAGCTGGTGGCCGACATCCGCCGGCTGGTGTACGAGCTGCGCCCGCCGGCGCTGGACGAGCTGGGCCTCGTCGGTGCCCTCGCGGCCCACGCGGGGCAACTCGCCCGCTCGGGCGGGCTCGTGGCAGAAGTGGTGACCGACCCGGACCCGCTGGTGGACCTGCCGGCGGCGGTCGAGGTCGCTGCATACCGCATCGCCTGCGAGGCCGTCACCAACGTGGTGCGTCACGCCGAGGCGACGACCTGCACCACCGCGCTGGAGCTGGCGGCTGGGACGCTGACCATCCGGGTCTCCGACGACGGCGTCGGGGTGCGTTCGGTCACCCGGCCGGGGATCGGTATGACCTCGATGCGCGAACGGGCCGAGGAACTGGGCGGTACGCTGGAGGTCGCCCGCGCGGACACGGGAGGCACTCGCGTCACCGCCGCGCTGCCGATCGCGGCCCCGGCAGAGCGGGCGGTGGTCGACCGGGCCGACGCCTTCGGCGCACACCCGCCTCGGGGCCGCAGTGCGGTACCGTCGACGGTGGTCCGCGATGGCTGAACGCTCGGACCCGCTGCGCATCCTGGTCGTCGACGACCACACCTTGTTCCGGGAGGGTCTGATCGCGCTGCTCGGTGCCGCCCCCGACACCGAGGTCGTGGGTGAGGCCGGCACCGGCGCCGAGGCCCTGGACCAGGTGACGGACCTATCCCCGGACGTCGTGCTGATGGACATCATGATGCCCGACATGAACGGCATCGATGCAACCCGACGACTGCGCGCCGACCATCCAGACGTCGAGGTCGTGATGCTCACGATGCTCGAGGACGATGACTCGCTGTTCGCTGCGATGTGCGCCGGCGCGCACGGTTACATCCTCAAAGGTGCGGATACAGCCGAGGTGTTGCGGACGGTCCGAGCGGTGGGCGACGGCCAAGCGCTGTTCGGTCGGGCCATCGCCCGACGGCTGACCACCTTCTTCCAGCATGCCGAGGGCAAGGGCGTGAAGGTCAGCCCCTTCCCGAGCCTCACCGACCGCGAGCGCGAGGTGCTCGACCTGATCGCCGAAGGGCTGGACAACCAGCAGATCGCGTCGCGCCTGTACATCTCGGGCAAGACGGTCAGCAACCACATCTCGAACATCTTCGCCAAGCTGCATGTCGCCGACAGGTCACAGGCGATCGTGAGCGCCCGTGAGGCCGGCCTCGGCCGTGGCCTCGGTCGCTCCTAGACCCGTGGAGCTGTGGGCGCCTGCGACCCCCGGGACCGCCCACGGCGACGCAGGTCTAACAGGCCGCGTCGCTCACAGCCGCACGCCGTCAGCTCCGCTGCTGGCGCCAGCTCGGGGGCCTGCGGGGTTGAAGGCCACGCCGTTCACCGCGTGGGTGTGGCCGGTGAGCACGCGTTGTGGAACGCGCTCTGCTGTGTTCCACGCCGTACGGCGCGGTCGCCGCCAGCGGTGGCGCAAGCGTGCCGTCTGTGTTCATCGCGACGGCGTTCGCTCCGTCGTCGTGTCCGATGAGGTGGCCGAGGACCTCGCCGGTCGCGGGTTTCACAGGCGAACGGTCGTCGCGACCCTGCCACGGCGATCATCGCGGCGTGAGAGTTGACCGCCATGGAGGTGACGGCGAGGGTCAGGCCGATGTCGATGCGGCGCAGCTCGGCGCCTGCGGTGCCCCAGAGGTCTGGCCGCTGTCGGGATCGGGCTCCAGCACGATCGTCGCCGGCCGGCCGCCTGGGAAGGGATCAGCAGCGCACTCGAAGCCGATCAGCGCCCGCCAGGGTCAATGTGCGCGGAAGGCCTCCTCGAGCCATTCCGCGACCACGTCGGGGGTGACCTTCGCGTCGACGACCAGGGGGCCATCGCGGGAGGCGAGCCATCCGCTGATGGCCGCGAGGTCGTCGGGCCGTCGAACGCTGATGCCATGGCCGCCGGCGGCCCGTCCGAGCGCCGCGAAGTCCGTGTCTGGGAACCGCACCGTGTCCAGAGCGTGCCCGTGTGGTCCGAAGTGGTGGACCTCTGCGCCATAGGCGGCGTCGTTGTAGACGACGATCACCAGAGGCAGGCGCAGTCGGGCGGCCGTCTCGAACTCCCCGAGCGCCATCAGCGCGCCGCCGTCGCCGAGCGCGGCGACGGTGAGGCGGTCGGGCCGGGCCACCGCGGCACCGATCGCGGCCCCCAGTCCCAGACCGACCGACTGGAACGACTGGTTGAACACGAAGCCGTCGGCGTCGGGCACCGCCATGTACATGGCCGGCCACCCCATGAAGTGGCCGGAGTCGATCGCCAGCGTGCGGTCGGCGGGCAGCAACCGGTCGAGTGCCACGGTCAGGGTCCGGGGATCGATCGTGTGCTCGGACGACCTGTCCTCGTAGGGCTCATCGTGGCGTCGCGACGTTGCGATCTGCTCCGCCAGTCGGGACGTGCGCACCCCTTGCGAACGCACGCCCCGACGGTCGAGCTCCGTGATGATCGCCCGGGCGGCCTCGGCGGCATCGCCGACCACGGCCAGGTCGACCGGCCGCTTGCGCCCGAGCGCCTCGGCGTCGACATCGATCTGCACGACCCTGGTGCGTGGTCCGATGAGCGTGCCGTGACGGGTCGTCCACATGTTGAGCGACGCGCCGAACGCCAGCAGCAGATCCGCTTCGCCGAGCAACCTGGCGGCCAGTGGCGATGCGAAGCCTCCCGCGATGCCCACAGCGAACGCGTTGCCCGCGAACAGGCCGTTGCCGTTGGCCGAGGTGGCGAGCACCGCGCCCACGCGTTCGCCGAGCTGCTCCAGCGGTTCGCGCGCGCCGGCCAGGACCGCACCACGACCCGCGACGATCGCCGGCCGCCGGGCTTTGGATACCAGGTCGGCCACCCGGCGCACCACGGCGGGGGAGGCGGCGGGGGCGACGACCGGCTCGACGACCGGCGGCGCGCCATCCGGGGCGTCGGCCGCCTGGACGTCCAGGGGCAGCATGAGCGCAACGGTGCGGCGGTCATTCTCGGCACGCCGGAACGCGCGGGTGAGGTCGTGCAGAGCACTGTCAGGGCTGTGGATCCGTTCCACCGTCACGCCGGCGGAGGACACGAGGGCGTCCTGGTCGATCCGGAAGTTGGAGTGCACAGCGGCGGCCGACGTGTCGGCGGCGAGGAGCAGCAGCGGCGTCCGTGCCTTGGCCGCTTCAGCCAGGCCGGTCATCGCATTGGTCAGACCGGGCCCCTGATGCACGGTCGCGACGCCCACGCGCCGCGAGACCCGCGCGTAGCCGTCGGCCATGCACACCGCGGCGCACTCGTGCCGGGCCGCGACGAACGTGGCGCCGCCTGCGCACAAGGCATTGGTGACCGCGAAGTTGCCGGAGCCGACCAGCCCGAAGACGTGGTCGACCCCCAGCCCGGTCAGGGCCCGACCCACCGCCTCGGCCACCTGCACGGCCGTCTCCTTCACCTCCGGCTGACGCTGGACCATACCGGCAGGCGGAGGATCGGGCAGGTACCGGAGTCGTGCACGCCGGGCATCTCGCACCTGCGCAGGATCGCCGCCGGCCGCGCCGGGGTACAGCATCACCATGCGCCCCGACTCGCTGGTGCGGTCCGGTTCCCGACCGGGGCGGCGTGGGCGGGCGCCGGTGCGTCCCCGGCCGCGGGCGGGTCCGGGGACGTTCCCGGATGACGCGCCTGTCGCTGACGGTCACTGAGAAGTGCGTTGCGTCGCTCATTCGAGTGTGAGGTCGCCTTCGATGACGTCACGGCACACCTCGCGGATGGAGACGCTGTTGTTGCGGGCGTGGCGGCGCAGCATGTCGAACGCGACACCGAGGTCGACGGCGCGGCGCTCGGCGAGCACGCCCTTGGCCTGCTCGATGAGCACCCGGCTGTCGAGTGCGATCTGCAACTGCTCCGAACGCTGGTGTGCCTGGCGGATCGCGCGGTCATGGACGACGCCGATGGTCGCCACGTCGGCCAGCGCCTGCCCGGCGTACAGGTCGCGCTCCTGGAACGATCCGCTGTTGTGGCGGAATGCGTTCAGGGCACCCACACGCGTGTCGCGCAGATGCAGCGGAAAGGCGTACACCGCCTCGACGCCAGCCTCGACCGCCTTCGCCGCGAAGATCGGCCAGCGGTCGATCGCCGCCTTGACATCATGTTCTATGACCGGCTGGCCCATCATGACCGCGTCGTAACACGGACCTTCGTGAGATTGCATCTCGAATAGCTCGAGTACGTACGGTTCTTCGGACGAAGCGGCCGACAACTGCAGGATGTCGTCCTCGTCGGTGAGCATCACGCCGGCAGCGTCCGCGATCAGCACATCGCGGCAACGATCACACAACAGGTACAGGAAGTCCAGGGCCTCGTAGCCGTTGACCAGCGCGTCCGCAAGGTTGACGAACGCCCTGCCCAGCCGCGCTTCCGGCATCCCACCCTCCGTTGCCTGAACGACGTGGCTCTACTAAAGCAGAGTCAGGCGCAATGTGAGAGATGCTCCGAGTGCATTCTGCTCTTCCACGCACACGCGGGACATGTTTACGCAACAAGCAGTCGGCCCAACGTTGTTTCATCGATGATGTTTCATCGACGATGTCAGAAGGCTCGTCGTTCACCATTTACAATGCGATGGGCTCAACGAGCAATGCGGATGATGCGAAGCGCTGGCGTTGCCGCGCGGTGTCTCGTGCGTCACCGGTCTCCGGTGACGCCACCCTGCTGGCCCACGCCCGTGGCCACCTCGCGTTGGCGCAACGGTCCTCCGGCGTCCTCGTCCAACGGTGGGGTGTCACCACCGGCGCCCTGTCGCATGCCCTCGATGACCTCCGCGATCGCCGCGATCGCATCGACGCGGGGTTGCCATCCCAGTTCGGTCGTCGCACGCGTGGTGTCCATCACGGGCAGGCTGAGCGCGAGATCGAGCAACTGCGGTGACGCCGGGACCAGGTGCAGGCGCCACGCGGTTCGCAAGGCTGCGCGAACCGGCCGGCGGGGAAGGCGGACCACCCGCGCCTCGAGCAGCCTCGCGAGTGCCTGCGCGTCGACGACAGGTTCGGCGGCGATGTTGAACGCTCCACGGACGTCGCGCGTGACCGCGAGGTGGTAGGCCTGCGCGGCGTCCTCGGAGTGCAGCGCCTGCAGGCGCAGACCCGGCAGGTCCGGCAGAAGCGGGATGAGCCCGGGTCGTACGAGCGAGTTGGGGAGCAACGGGCCGGCGAACAGGCGCCGCTGTGCCTCGGCGGAACTGCGCTTGAAGATGAAGCCGGGCCGCATCCGCACGACGCGGACGTCGGGGTGGTCGCGCTCGAAGATGTCGAGCAGGCGCTCGACGTAGGACTTCTCCCGGCCGTAGGCCGCGATCGGCAGGGCGTGGGTGGGCCACGACTCGTCGACTCGCCCGTGGTCGGGACCCGGCGCGTAGGTGCCGATCGACGAGGCGTGGACCAGGCTGGGCACACCCGCTGAGACAACCGCCTCGAAGACGCGGATGGAGCCCAGCACGTTGTTGCGCCAGGTCGCCAGCGGCTTGTGCGTGGGTTGGAAGATCCACGCCAGGTGCACGACGGCGTCGGCGCCCTCGAACACCGGGGCCAGGTCGTCTACCGCGACGTCGGCCTGTACCCACCGCGTCCTGGGCGGTGACCAGTCAGTCGCCCGCCGGGCGACGCCGATGATCTCCGTCACCGTGTCGTCGGCCGACAGGCGTTCGACGACGCTGGTGCCGACGTTGCCCGTCGCGCCTGTTACCACCACTCGCATCGCGTCCACCTCCGGTTCGCGCCCGCTGTACCCGTGATCGCGCGCACAGGAACGTGGGACGCCAACTCCCCGTGGCTCAGCTCCCAGGACGGATGTCAGTGTGTGGTGACGGCCCGGCTCGTACGCCACCGCCATGCCAGGAACGTCGCGGTGCCGATGACGACCTGCGGAACGAAGCTGGCCGCCCGCCACAAGAGCACGGCCGCCATGGCGGTGCGGCTGGCGGACCCCGGGGCGACGCCGCGCGTCATGATCACGTCGCGAACGCGTGATCAGCCCTACACGCGCGTCGTCGGGGTCCGATCCTCATTCCTCCGGAGCCGCCGGCGGTGGCGCTCGGCCCTCGCTGAGAGCTTGGCCTCGGTCTGGGCCTGCATACGCGCTTCGTAGTCCTCGGGGTTCTCGATGGAGCCTGACGTGATGAGGTCGTAGTGGTCGCCGTAGGTCTGCACGAGCGCGGTGATCGTGGCCGCGGCGGGCAGTGCCAGCAGGGCACCGATGCCACCGAGCAGGCTGGCGCCCACGATCGCCGAGGCGAACCCCACCGCCGGGTGCAGGTCCATCGTGTTGGCGGTGACCCGCGGCGCGATCAAATAGTTCTCGATCTGCTGGTAGACGCCGATCGCGATGAGCACCCACAACGCGTCGATCGGGTTCTCGAGCAGCGCGACGAGGATCGGCACGATGCCCGCCAGATAAGTGCCCACCGTGGGCACGAACTGTGACACCAGCCCGACCCACAAGGCCAGCGCCACGCCGTAGGGCAACCCGAGCACCAGGAACACCACGAGGTGGAACCCGGCAGACGCCAGTGCCAGCACCGCCCGCGAGTAGGTCCAGCCGCCGACCTTCTCGATCGTGATGGTGGTGATCGTGTCGATGTACTCTTGCCGCTGCGGCGGGAACCGGCGGTTGATCGTCGCGCGCAACCGCGGCAGGTCGGCCAGGATGTAGAAGACGAACAGGCTGATCGTCAGCGCCTGGAAGAGCAGTCCGGCGAAGGTCGACGCCACGCCGAGCACGCCGCCCAGCGCGTTGCCCGCGATGCTCTGGACCATCTGACGATCGCTGTTCAGCTGGCTGGTCAGCGCAGCGGTGTTGAGATCGATGCCGAGGTTCTCGCGCACCCATGGCGTCACCGTATCGATGTACTGCGGCAACTGCGCGATCAGGTTCGTCACCTGGCCGACCACCACCGTGCTCATGGCCACCAGGAACGTCAGTGCGAGGATGGCGCCGCCGGCCATCACGACCCCGGTGGCCGCGCCACGACTCCAGCCCCACCGTGTCAACCGTTCGACACCGGGCAGCAGCGCGAACCCCAGGAACACCGACAGCAGGATCAGCGTAAGGAAGCCCGTGGTCGACGAGAACACCCAGATCGCGCCGAACCAGGTCGCGGCGACCACGATGGTCGCCGCGGCCACCCGCGGCATCCAGACGCTGTACCAGCCCGCCCGGGACCCGGGTCCGGCGGTCCGCTGATCCGGCGGTGCGCCGGCCCGCGCCGACGTCACCCGTGCGCGGGTGGCATCGCGGTCGCTCATGGCCACGCCCGCAGCGCGCCCGAGGTCACCGATCGTCGTTGGTCAGTCATGCGATCATCGTACGGCCGATGCCACCTGCGCAGCCCATCCCAGGTCGTGCCCGCACGCGCTCGGCCCTCACGCAGCCGATCCTCCGGTAACGTGTGCCGATGCCGTTGCCCGACCGTTGGTTCCGTGCGCAGCCCGACTCGTCGGTGCTGCAGGCGCCGCGCCTGCTGGCCCGCCTCTTCGTCCATCCCGACGACCTCGACGAGCAGATCGCCTTCTACGAACGCGCCCTGGGTGTTGCGTGTGATGCTCGTACGCCGATCCCGGACGCCGGGATCGACCTCGCGATGGTCGGCAACCTGCTGCTGATCGGCAACCCGAGGCAGCCGGGCGAGATCGCGTTGGCCACTGCGTTCACCCTGCTCGTCCCATCCGTGTCGGCGTACCTGAGCGGTCTCGAGGTGACGGGGACGGAGGTTATCGAGCCGGTGTCGACCGGGCCGAGCGGGAGCCGAACCCGCGTCCGCTATGCAGACGGCACGCTCGCCGAGGTGCTCGACTTCCGCCCACTGGCAGAGGAGCTCGGATAGCGCTGATCCGCTGAAGCCCGCGCGCTCGGCCCGCGATTCGCCCGGAACATCCCGGACGTCTAGACCTCACCATCCGGTAGCGGCACGATGGGGTGGCCGCCGTCGTTGCCTGACGCCGAAGGGTCCCCATGGAGTCGCGGCCTGCGATCCGCACGCCTGATCAGCGCCTGCGGGTGTTCGTGTCCTCTACTCTGGGTGAGATGGCGGCGGAACGGGGGGCCGTTCGCTCCGCCATTGAACGCCTGCGCCTGGCTCCGGTCATGTTCGAGCTGGGCGCGCGCCCGCACCCTCCCCGGGAGCTGTACCGCGCGTACCTCGCGCAGAGCCACGTCTTCGTCGGGATGTACTGGCAGCGCTACGGCTGGGTGGCCCCCGGAGAGGCCGTCTCGGGGCTGGAGGACGAGTACCGCCTCGCCGGTGACATGCCGAGGCTGCTCTACATCAAGGAGCCGTCGCCCGAACGCGAGCGCGGGCTGGTCGACCTTCTGCGCGACATCAAGTCGGACGACCGGGCGTCATACCGCCGGTTCAACAGCGTCGAGGAGCTCGAGCGCTTGGTGGTCGACGACCTGTCGTTACTGCTGAGCGAGCGGTTCGAGGGCGCGCAGCGCAACGGCCTACGTGTGCTGCCGGCATATCCGGCCGACGTCCCGCGGCCGCTGACCGCCACGGTCGGCCGTGAAGACGACCTGGATGCCGCCATCGGCCGCCTGCGGGGCGGAGCACGGCTGGTGACGTTGACCGGACCGGGTGGCATCGGCAAGAGCCGCCTGGCCCTGGAGGTCGCGCGCGCCGTGCGCGACGACTACCCGGACGGGGTCTCCTTCGTGCCGCTCGCCGCCGTCGTCGAGCCCAGGTTGGTCGCCGACACCATCGCCGAGCGGCTCGGTGTGCGGCTCGAGGGAGCACGCGACGCGCCACACGCGCTCGCGGACCACTTCGCCGCGCGGCGGGCGCTGCTGGTCCTCGACAACCTCGAGCAGGTCATCGCCGCCGGTGCCGATCTCGCAGCGCTGCTGGAACGTGCGCCGAACCTTGCGATGCTGGTCACCAGCAGGCGGCCGCTGCGCGTGCGGGGCGAGCAGGAGCAGCTGCTGGGACCCCTGGCCGTGCCACCACCGGGCGCGACCGCCGACGAGGTCGCCGCGTCCGCCGCCGTGCAGTTGTTCGTCGACCGCGCCATCGACGTGCACGCTGGGTTCGCGCTGACCGCCGGCAACGCCGAGGACGTCGCAGAGCTGTGTCGGCGCCTCGACGGGTTGCCGCTCGCACTCGAGATCGCCGCGGCGCGGGTGCGGCTGCTCAGTCCCGAGGCGTTGCTGCGGCGCCTGGCCGGCCACCTCGATCTGGGCTCGGGCCGCACCGACCTGCCGGAGCGGCAGCGGACGCTGCGCGCGACCATCGACTGGAGCTATGACCTCCTCGATGAACGGGAGCGCTCGATGTTCTGCCGGTTCAGCGTGTTCGCGGGGGGTGCGACGCTCGACGCCGCGGAACGTGTCTGTGCCGAGCCCGGCGGAGACGCCATCGAGACGCTGGCGGGACTGCTCGACAAGAGCCTGCTGGTCGACACCGACGACCCGCGGGGCGGTGAGCCACGGCTGCGCATGCTGGAGACGGTCCGCTCCTACGCGTGGGAGAAGCTCGTCGAGCGTGGAGAAGCCGAGGATCTGCGCCGTCGCCACCTCGCCTACTTCAGTGAGCTGGGCCGCCACGCGCAGCCGTACCTGTGTGGACCCGGCCAGCGGGAGTGGTCCGCGCGTTTCGACCCCGAACGCGCGAACGTCCGCGCGGCGATCAACGCCGGCTTCGACATGGGCGAGCTCAGCGTCGTGCTGCAACTGACCTGGGACACCTTCGTCTACTACTACATCCGCGACGCGTTCCAGGAGCCCCGCGAGTGGGTCGAACGCATCGTTGCGCACCGGCAGCGACTCGACGAGGTCGACCGGGCCAACCTCGACGTGGGGCTGGTGATCGCGGGCAGCACCGTCGGCGGCTTCGACGCCCCCAGCCGCCTGGCGGCGGCCGTGCCGGTGCTCGAAGTGCACGCGTCCCGGCTTGAAGCGGCCGTCGCCCACTTCTATCTCGGGCTGGTCCACTGGCAGGCGCGAGACGCGGCCGCGGCGATCCAGGAGCTGCGCGCGTCGTCGCGCGGGTACGACGCGCTGGACCATGACTGGGGCGTGGCGATCGCCGAGACGACACTCGGCGCCATCCTGACCGCCACGGAGTCGGGATCCGCGGCGTCGCACCATCAGCGCGCGCTCGACCACGCCCGCAAGATCGACAACCGGCCCCTTATCGTCCAGGCCCTGCAGGGCCTCGCGCTGCTCGACGCGCTCGCGGCGCGTCCTGAGCCCGCGCTCGAACGCCTCGAGGAGGCGGCCCACCTCGCATGGTCGGAGCGCTGGGCATCGGGCGCCTCATACTGTCTGGACGCGTTGGCGGTGATCGCGCTGCGCCTCGGTGCCGCCGACGACGCCATCCGTGCGCTCGCCGGTTCGGACGCCGTCAGGACACGGCTGCAGACGCCGGGTTGGACCGCCTTCGAGCAGGTCGTCGGGCCGCTGGCCGCAACGGTGCGCAGCGAGACCCCGCAGGACGTGTACGCACGGCTGTGGGACGCGGGCCGGCGCGCCGACCCGTTCGTCCTGCTCGACACCACGCTCGCGGCGTTGCGGTCGGCGCCACGAACGGCGCCGGAACAGTAGCTCCCCGGCTGCCCCCACCGGCGGCTGTGGTGAGGTTCAGTCGATCAGTCCTCCACGACATGCGCAGTGAAGCGGCCCCGGGCAGCGGCCCATGCCGCGTCGTCGATGGTGCCGTCGGCCCGCAGCGCGGCGGCCGCCGACCACGCCATGGCCAGCGCGTGGTGGGAGTTGTCGTGCACGAACAGACCCTGGCGGCCGTACGTCGTGATGTCGGGCAGCGTTCGCACCCAGTCGTCGACCTGCACGAAGTGCCGCTCGAACCCGAGGTCGTACACGGGATAGGCGCTGGGCAGGCGGCGGGTGGTGACACCGGTGACCGGCGCCTGCGGCAATCCGCTGTCCCGCAGCGCATCGACGACGAACTTTCCCAGCGCGCCGTCGGCGGCCTCCCAGATGGCGTCGTCGCGCGCGCAGGGGATCTCAGCGCACAGCACGGTGCGGTCGGGCGGGTCGCCGGGATCGTCCGCGCCGGGCCCGCCGTCGCGGTAGTTCTTCGGCTCGGAGATACGTGTGACCGGCGTCCACGCCTCCGGCAGGTAGTGCGCGTCGTAGGGTGTGTAGCGCGGGACCTCGAGCACCAGGTAGACCAGTACCATCGCCCGGGTGCGCAACCGTCTGGCGGCGGCGACCACGTTGTCGGGTGCCGCCGGTCGCAGCAGGCGCACCAGCGCCGGCAGCGGGACGGTGCTGAACAGATGCCGCCCGCTGATGTGCACCTCGCCGTCGAGGTGGGCACGGATCCCATCCGCGTGGTGCTCGATCGCCGTGGCGGTGCGGCCGAGCTCGATGCGGGCGCCGCGCTGTCGGGCGGCAGCGGCCAGCGCTTCCCAGATCTGCCCGAACCCGCGCCGCGGATACAGGAACGTGCGCGCCTGCGGGTCGCGCCCCGCCAGCACGCGCCGCACCATCGCGCCGGGACTCGAGGCGCCGATGCGGCGGCGTGCCTGCTCACCGCTGATGTGATCGGGGTCGAGCCCCCACAGCTTGCGCGCGTAGGGCCCGTAGAACCGCTCGACCATGGTCGGCCCCAGCCCGCTGCGGACGACCTCGGCGAACGTGTCGGCACGCGGCCGGCGGGCCCACGACGTCGCCGCTTCGAGCGCGGCGCGCGCGCCGAAGCCGGGCGGCAGGTTGGTCGCGGTGTCCACGGGCGTGAGCGGGAACGGCAGCCACCGCCCGGCGAGGCGGATGCGCCCCTTGCGTTCGCGGCGCTGCAGGTCGTCGCCGAGCAGCCCGCGCAGGTCCTCGAGGATCTCGGGGGCGATCGTGCGGTGCAGCCGGTGGCTGCCGTGGTCGACCCGCACGCCGGCCACCGTGAAGCTGGCCGCCACACCGCCGACATGGTCCTCCCGCTCGACGACCACAACGTCGTGACCTGCGCCGGCGGCACGGTACGCCAGGCCGAGGCCGGCGGGTCCCGCGCCCAGGATGATGATGTCGGCCGAGTCGGTCACGCGCGTTCGGCCGCGCCGGTGGCGCGCTGCCACAGTGGTGTGACGTCGGTGTTGAGCTGGCGGTGCACGGCGGGGATCACCGCCGCAACGTACCGCCCGAGCCGTACGAACGACTGGCCGGACTCGCGGAACCGGTAGCTGATGGGCACCTCGGCGTAACGGGCGCCCCGCGCGAGCAGGTCGATGGTGAGCACCTGCGCGTAGTTGAAGTCGTG
>Ga0268386_10002456_pt1 | contig 13215 bp, 12 predicted proteins | sample RVTome_15_FD_200260 | JGI IMG/M metagenome (GOLD analysis project Ga0268386, IMG submission 200260) | Soil microbial communities from uranium-contaminated site in the Upper Colorado River Basin, Wyoming, United States - RVT150D86... ...
AGGATCAAGACCGCGGCGTCGGTGGCGGCGGCGCGGCCGGCCCCGGCCAGGGCGCGGGCGAGCGCCGGGAACTCGTCGCCCGTCAGGCGGTCGAGGCCGAGCGGCCCGGCTGGGGTCGGCAGTTCCTCCGCTCGGCTCACGACGCGGCGAGGAACCGCTCGGTGACGTCGGGCGCGTCGCTCCACAGGCGCTCGAGGCCGTAGAAGCGGCGGGTCTCCTCCTGGAAGACGTGGACGATGAAGTCGCCGTAGTCGAGCAGCACCCACTGGCCGCCGGACACACCTTCCCGGTGGAGCGGCCGCACCTTGCCCTTGCGCAGGGTCTCGTCGATGGCGGAGGCGATCGCCTGGACCTGCCGGTCGCTCGTCCCGCTGCAGAGGACGAAGTAGTCGGTGAAGTCCGACACGTCGGCCAGGGCGAGGACCTTGAGGTCGATCGCCTTGCGATCGTCGGCGGCGGCGACGGCCTGGCGGACGCGCTCGGCGATCACCTCGTCGAGCTCGGCTCGGGGAAGGTCGCTGCCTGCGGACTGCGGTCGGGAGGGAACGGCGGCGGACGGATCGGAACGGGTGGCTTTCGGGCTCATCGATAGAGGCGGTACTTCTCGACGTAGTCTAACACCTGGCCGGGGAGGTCCCCCGGCGGCGGGAGCTCGCCGCGGCCGATCGCCGCGCGCAGAGCGGTCGACGACAGGTCCACCGCGGCGTCGGTGACGAAGCGGGCGGCGCCGGGACCGCCGGCGCGGGCCGCGAGCCCGGGCGGCAGGCTCGCGCGCACCTCGTCGAGCGCCCAGCCCGGCCGCACGAGGACGACGAGCGGCACCCGGGCGACGAGGTCCTCCCACCGCCGCCAGGCGGTGATCTCGGCCAGCGAGTCGCCGCCGATCACGAGGTGGAAGCGGACCCCGGGGTGGGCCTCCTGGAACGCCTCGACGGTCTCCACCGTGTAGGCCGGCCGCCCCAGGGTGAGCTCGAACGCCGAGGCATAGAGCCCCTCCTCGTCGAGCAGCGCCAGCTCGACCATCGCCCAGCGCGCGTGGGCCGGGGCGAAGTCGCGCTTCGGCTTGTGCGGCGGGAGCGCGGTGGGCAGGTAGACGACCCGGTCGAGCCCGAGGGCCTCGCGGGCCGCCCGCACCGGCGCGACGTGGCCGCGGTGGATCGGGTCGAAGCTGCCGCCGAAGAGGCCGACGTCGGCGCCCGGGGGAACCGGCGGGCCGGGGACGATCGGAGCGCGTGACGGCATCGGTCGGCCCTCAGTCGGCGGCGGCCGCCGCCCGCTCGGGGACGGGGATCGTCGCCAGCCGCCGCGCCAGCTCGCCGACCAGGCGGTCGATCCCCTCGCCCGTCGCGGAGCTGATCTCGAGGTAGGGGAGGCCGCGCTCCTCCACCGCGGCGGCGAGCGCCCGGCGCCGCTCGGGCCGGGCCGCGTCGGCCTTCGAGCCGACGACGATCCGGGGACGCTCGAGGAGGCCCGGGTCGAAGGCGGCGAGCTCCCGCTCGACGGTCGCCAGGTCGCCGGCGGCGCCGGCCCCCTCGTCCTCCCCCTCGTCCTCGAAGGCCGCGAGGTCGACGAGGTGGACGAGCAGGCGGCAGCGCTCGACGTGGCGGAGGAAGCGGTGGCCGAGCCCCGCCCCCTCCGCGGCGCCGGCGATCAGCCCCGGCAGGTCGGCGACGACGAAGGTCGGCGAGATCGCGTCGATCGCGACGACGCCGAGCTGCGGCACCAGGGTGGTGAACGGGTAGTCGGCGACCTTCGGCACGGCGGCGGTGATCCGGCCGATCAGGGTCGACTTGCCGGCGTTGGGGAGCCCGACGACCCCGACGTCGGCGAGGAGCTTGAGCTCGAGCCGGAGGATCCGCTCCTCGCCCTCGCGGCCCGGGTCGGCGCGGCGGGGGGCGCGGTTCGTCGGGGTGGCGAAGCGGGCGTTGCCGCGCCCGCCCCGGCCGCCGGCGGCGACGGTCAGCCGCTGCCCCTCCTCGACGATCTCGCCGAGGAGCTCGCCGGTGTCGGCGTCGCGCACCTCGGTGCCGAGCGGCACCGGCACCTCGAGGTCGGCGCCGCCGCGGCCGGACCGCTTCGAGCCCTCGCCGTGACGGCCGCGCTCGGCGTCGTAGGAGGAGCGGAACCGCAGGTGGTAGAGGGTGTTGAGGCGCCCGTCGCCGACGAGAGCCACCGAGCCGCCGTCGCCGCCGTCGCCGCCCGAGGGCCCCCCTCGGGGCACGTACTTCTCGCGCCGGAAGGCGACGCACCCGTTCCCACCGCGCCCACCGTGGACGCGGAGGACGGATTCGTCGATGAAGACCAAGCCGGGGGAGCCGGGGCGGGTGGGGCCTGCGGAGAGGGTCCTACTCGGCGGGGACGGGGACGACGTGGACGAACTTGCCGCGCCGCCCGCGGTCCTGGAACCTCACCTGGCCCGGCGCCTTGGCGAACAGGGTGTCGTCCTTGCCCCGGCCGACGTTGTCGCCGGGGAAGAACTTGGTGCCGCGCTGGCGGACGATGATCGCCCCGCCCCCGACCGACTGACCGCCGAACACCTTGACCCCCAGGTGCTGGGGGTTGGAGTCGCGGCCGTTGCGGCTGGAGCCTTGACCTTTCTTGTGAGCCATCTCGGGATCTCCTGCGAATCGGTGCGCGCTGCGCGCTAGGTCGTGACGTCGTCGATGCGCACCCGCAGGAGGTCCTGCCGGTGGCCCTGGGTCTTGCGGTACCCCTTGCGGCGCTTCATCTTGAAGACGCGGATCTTCGGGCCGCGGTGCTCGGCGTCGACGACCGACGCCGTGACGCGGGCGCCGTCGAGCGCCGGGGCGCCCACCTCGACGCCGTCGTCGCCCGAGACCATCAACACCCGGCCGAACTCCACGGAGCCGTCGTCGCCGACCTCCGGTCCGCGCTCGACGTCGATCACGTCGCCGGGCTGGACCCGGTACTGCTTGCCGCCGCTCTCGATCACTGCGTACATGACTGCGCTCCTCGGACTGAGTTGCTCGACCCCGTCGGGTGCGTCGGTTCCGGGCGTCGGTACGGGGACGGTCCGCCGCCCGGGGTTCAACCGATGGGGCGCGCGGAGGATTTCCGCGCCGGCCGACGGCCCGCCGGCCGGCGGCCGGAGACGCGGACAGAAGAGGGTACCACGCCCCCCCGAGACGGTCAAACCGAGCTGAGCAGCTAAGCTGCGGCCGATGGGGTCCCCGACGGACGTGCTCTACCGATGGGTCGTCGGGGCCGCGATGCGCGCGCTCGGGGCTCACGCGATCCGGTTCCGGGCCGGCGACAGCGTCCTCAAGGTGTGGCGGCTCGGGCCGCCCCACGGCGAGCCGTGGGTGCTCCTCCACGGGCTGGGGTCGAGCGCGCTCGCCTGGGGGCCGCTGGTCAAGCGCTTCCTCGCCGTCGACGGGGGACGCCGGCCGACCGGCCCGGAGGGACGCCGATTCATCGTCCCTGAGCTCTCCGCCCGGGGCGGCAGCCAGGTGCCCGGCGGCTGGCTGGCGGTCCTCGACGGCGTGCCGCTCGTCGCCGAGCTGATCCGCCAGCAGTTCCCGGGGCGGCCCGCCGTCGTCGCCGGCAACAGCCTCGGCGGCTGGCTCGCCCTGCGGCTGGCGATCGCCCACCCGGAGCTCGTCTCCCGGCTCGTGCTCCTCTCCCCCGCCGGCTACCGCGACCAGGACTGGGACCGGATCGAGCGCGCGATCCGCGTCGCCGACCTCGCCAGCGCCGAGGAGCTCGTCGAGCGGATGTTCGCCCGCCCGCCGGTGCCGAAGCGCCTGCTCCGCCATGCCTTCCGCCACACCTTCACCTCGGACGGGGTCGCCGCGGCGATCGACAAGCTCGAGCAGACCGACGCCCTGGACGACGACGATCTCGCCCGCATCGACGTCCCCACCGCCCTCGTCTGGGGCGAGCACGACGGCATCTTCGAGATCGAATGCGCCGACCGCATGGCCGCCGCCCTGCCCCACCCCCGCGTCTACCGCCTCGCCTCCGCCGGCCACATCCCCCACTGGGAGGACCCCGAGGCGGTCGGCGCGGCGATCGAGGACTTCTGCCGCCGCCCGCCCGAGACGGCGGACTGACCCCGGAGGACCCCCCGATGGCCGCTCCCGAGTTCCTCGTCTGCGTCGAGTGCGAGACCCCCTGCTACGTCTTCGAGTGGGAGGACGGCCGCCTCGTCGAGGCGGTCTGCACCGTGTGCGGGAACGAGGAGGTCGACCAGTTCGCGACCCCCGACGAGTTCGACGCCCTGGCGGGCGGCCAGTGACGCGGCCGAAGGATATTTGCCTCCCCCGGACACCTCGGGGAGTAGGGTGAGGATGGAATGCTCTGGATCCTGATCGGAATCGCGGTCCTGATGGTCTTGGTGGAGCGCCTATGGCCGGCGATGTCGCTGCCCCGGGTGCGCGCCTGGTACTGGCGCGTGGCCCTGGTCAATGCGATTCAGCTCGGGATCGTGCTCCTCGCCGGCGTCGCCTGGGACCGCTGGCTCTCCAAGGTTTCGCTGCTCAGCCTGAGCGACCACTTCGGAACGCTCACCCAAGGGCTCGTGGCCTACCTGGTCTCGACTTTCGTCTACTACTGGTGGCATCGCGTCCGCCACGACTCGAAGCTCTTCTGGCGTCTCTGCCATCAGCTTCACCACTCTCCGCGACGGATCGAGATCCTGACCGCCTTCTACAAGCACCCGGTCGAGATCACCTTGAACTCGATACTGAGTGCGGCGATCGTCTACTTGCTCCTCGGCTGCGATGTGGCGGCCGGAGCGGTCTACACGTTCCTGACCGCGATCGCCGAGTACTTCTACCACTGGAACATCTCGACGCCGCGCTGGCTCGGGTTCCTCGTCCAGCGACCCGAGTCCCACCGCGTCCACCACCAGTACGCACACCACACCGACAACTACGCCGACCTGCCGGTGTGGGACGTGCTGTTCGGCACCTTCCGGAACCCACACCGGTTCACTGCCACCTGCGGCTACGACGACTGGCGAGAGGACCGCTTCGAGGACATGCTCGCGTTCCGAGACGTCCACCGGCCGGACGCCGAGGAGACGGCCCCGCTCCACTTCCTGCCGACGTGCATCGGCTGCGCGAAGCGCTGGGCCTGTCAGGAGTCGCGCCAGGGAGAGCCGGCCGAACCCGGCGGCTAGCAGCCCGTGGTGGAAGTCCGCGGGGCCGGAGCCTCGGGAGACGCCCGGTCCCGCCACTTGGCGGGCAGCCACCCGGGGTCGAAAGTGAACAGGTGGAGCATCACCATGCCCAAGCTGAGGTCGGCGAAGTCGACCAGTGCGAGGATGCCGAGGTGCATCGCCAGAAGTGCGCCCCAAGCGACCGGGCGCGTGCGGGCGTGTAGGCTCAGCGGCAGGAACATGATCTCCGCCCCGAGGGTGAGCCAGGTCGACACCGCGTGAAACCACCCAGGCGCGAGTAGGAACAGATCACGCGGTAGGCCGGGGCGGGCGAGCGGGTTGTTCACCAGGTGGAGGAGCGCCGTACCGTCGAGCCAGCTCGGGCTCGCGAGCTTGGCAAGGCCGCTGAAGGTGTAGCCGATCGTCATCAGGGCCCACGGCGTCCAGAAGACAGCGGCTGGGAAGTACCAATCGCGGGCGCGCCGACCGACGCGGAACGGCTCGCCCGCCGGCACCAGCGCGCAAAGCAGGAGCAGGAGCCCGACGTACGGGATCGACGGGTTGCTGATCAGGTTGTTGCGATCGAACAGGCAGGCCCAGCCGAACCAGAGGAGAACCGCCGAGCTGCGCCGGAAGGCGCCCAGGGTGAAGAGCGCCGCAAGTGCGGTCAGTGCGACGAGGAACGCCGTGACCTTGTCCGGCGAGTCCCAGCGCGCGAGCGGGTTCGGCAGGATCCCGTGGGTCGGGTTCAGCCGCGGGTCGGAAAGGACGCCGGCACTGCTGAACAGCTCGGGGCCGTAGGGCACGAGGGCGGTGAAGTGGACGACGAGGTAGACGCCGAAGAGGACGCGGAACGCCGCGAACTGCCAGCCGGGGACGGGCTTTACGCGCCGCAGGAGGGATCGAGTATCCACGAGTCGTCGCGCCCCCGAGTCTTGGTGCGCAGCCGGACGCGGAGGCGCACGGGTTCGGCAGGCAGGCGTAGCTCGCTCCGGAGGGGCCCGTCAACCCCGAGCCCGAAGCAGTAGACGGTCTCCCATAGCTCGGGCGGCAGGCGGGGGGCGTAGGCGAGCGCCGCGCCGTAGACGTTCCGGCGGTTGTAGGGACCGGCGAGCCGCTGGTAGAGCTGCGGGGTGATCGGCGTCTCCGTCCACTCGCCGGGGCGAACCTCGGCCTCGAGGATGAACTCCGAGGCGAACGTCTCGAGGCCGTCGACGTCAGAGAACACCTTGGGGAAGGGCGCTACGGCCGAGGCCGCTCCGATCCCGCGGAGGGCCCGGACGCCCGTCAACCATCCCGCGATCTGGAGGAGCCCCACCGCGCCCAGCAGCAGCGCCGCGGCATTGCGCCACAGTACGCCGCGGGCGGGTTGCCGGCCAGCCGGATCGGGGGGCATCGGTTCGAGATCCATCGAAAGCGAAGAGCGATCCTAGCGCGCTCTCCGCTCGCCCGACCTAGTTGAGCGCTTTGCACTAAAATTCAAGGCGCGGGTGACTTGACAAGACCTCAGCGGTTCGCTATCATGTTCTCGACAACGACGGCCTCCCCGGGAGGCCGCGATCGAGACGACGAAGGTAGAGAACGAACCGAAAGGAGTGCTTTGTCATGACCCGCACGTCGATGAGTCACTGGAACCCGAACGCACCACGCACCGCCTGGCTGACCGCCCGCGATCCCTTCGCGCTGATGGAGAGCCTGTTCAACGGCGAGATGAGCCGCGGCGAGGAGCTGTCGAACCGCACCTGGGCGCCGCCGGTCGACGTCCGCGAGACCGAGGAGTCCTTCGTGGTGACGGCCGAGCTGCCGGGCCTGTCGAAGGACGACATCTCGATCACGCTCGAGAACAACATCCTCAAGCTCGCCGGCGAGCGGCGCTTCGAGCGCGACACGAAGGAGGAGGAGTTCCACCGCATCGAGCGCTCGTACGGCTCGTTCACCCGCGCCTTCAGCCTGCCCTCGCGGGTGACCTCGGACAACGTCGCCGCGGAGTTCAAGGACGGGATCCTGACGATCACCGTCCCCAAGGCCGCCGAGGCCCGCCCGCGGCGGATCGAGATCGCCTGACGGCCGCAGAGCCGTCGCTCGGCGGCCCCTTCGGGCCGCCCTCCGTTCGCCCCGCCTCCCCGGCGGGGCGATCTGTTTCGGCGCCCCTGACAGCCCGTGGTGGAAGTCCGCGGGGTCGCTAACGAACGAAGCCCCGCCCGGGCCGGAGCCCGGACGGGGCGGGTCCTTCCTGCCGCGCGCCGTCGCCTACCGGCGCCGGTCGAGCGCCACGCTCACCTGCAGGGCCGCGTTCGCCGGGTTGAGCACCTCGACCGTGTAGGTCCCGGTCTTCGCCGGGGCGGCGTCGAGACCGGAGGCCGCGAGGCCTTCGATCAGGGCGCCGCCGGTGGCGACGGTCAGGCCCAGCGGGTCGAGCAGCTTCACCGAGAGCGGCAGGGCGCTGCCCTCGACGACGACCGACAGCGCCGTGTCGTCCGGACCGACCGTGACCGACCGCCGGACGACGAGGCCGGTCCCCGGGCCGGCCAGCGTCAGCGAGCCCGACTCGGGGGCCGACGCGTCGGCCCCGCCGGCGCCGCTGCAGCCGAACTCGAACCCGTCGACGGTGACCGCGCCGGCCCGGTGCTCGACGACCAGCTCGTGGGCGCCGTCGGCCAGCCCGTCGTAGGTGACCGCGTGGCCGTGGCTCGTCGTCGCCGCGCCGTAGTCCAGGGTGTCGACGAGGGCGCCGTCGAGGAACACCTCGGCGGTGCCGCCCTGGTCGGTCTTGACGTAGCGGTAGGTGACCGAGGTCCCCTCGAAGACTACCCGCGCCGTCGGACGGGCGTTGCCGTTGCCGTTGGCGCCCATCCTCCGGTGGTAGCCGCCGCCGGAGGCCGCGGCGTCGTCGATCCGGTGCCAGCCCTTCTTGTACTCGACCGCGGCGTCCGCGTCGTCGATCGCGTGGCAGCCTCCTCCGCCGCCGCCCGAGCAGGAGCCCGGGATCATCGTGTCGTCGATCCGCACGTTGTCGACCACCCAGCCGGGGAAGGCGAGCCCCGGGTCGGAGGCCAGGATGAACCGGATGCGCACCGCCTGGCCGGCGTACTCGGCGAGCGAGCCCGAGAGCGGCAGCGGCGCCGGCTGGAAGCCGTTGAACACCGCCTCGCCCTCGGCGAAGCCGGGGTTCGGGCAGGCGCCGTCGAAGGTCATCAGCCCCGGGTACGGCAGGCTGTCGAGCTTCGTCCAGTTCTGGAAGCCGCCGTCGACGGTCGCCACCTCGACGATCGCCCCGTCGTAGCCCGCCTCGATGAGCCAGCTCGTCTCGAACGAGAGCGTCGGGGCGGCGCCGAGGTAGATCGTCTCGCTCTCGAGCGCGATGCAGGCGTTGAGCGGGTAGTCGGTCCCCGTCGCGTTCGACGCGTAGTGGCGGGTCAGGTTCGCGTCGGCCGGGTCCGCCTCGCGCACCGTCCACGAGTTGAGCGGGGTCGGCGCCGGCGCGAGCTGCTGGCGGGTGGTGTCGCCCGAGTCGTCGAAGAAGCTGCCGCCCGGCGAGAGGCTGCCTACCGGCACCTCGCTGCGCCGCGTGCGGTTGATGTCGCTGTTGCCGAGGTCGTCGGTCGCGCGCACGACGTAGAAGTAGCGCACGCCGCTCTCGACGTCGGCGTCGGCGTAGCTCGTGCCGGCGAGCCCCGTCGCGACCTGGTTGTCCGGCCCCGGCTCGAAGCCGGAGTCCGTCGAGCGGTAGACCGTGTAGGTCACCCCGCTCGCCTCGTCGCACAGCAGCTCGGCCGGCGACCAGCTCACCGTCAGCTCGCAGGCGTCGGGGTCGCCGGTCGAGCGGACGACGTCGGCGCCGCCGAACCGCGGCGCGATGAAGCAGCCGGCCGGGGTGCACTCCTGGGGCATCGAGAACTCCTCGGTGACCCCGAGAGTGCCGCTGCCGTCGATCGCGTTGACGCCGACCCCGCGGCGGGCGAAGGCGTGCCAGACGTAGCACTTGTAGGCGCCGCCGTAGGTCGCCTCGTCGGCCGCCAGGATGGCGTCGCGGCCGTCGACGAAGCTCGGCCGGCAGGGCTGGAGCTTGAGGGCGTCCATGACGAGCTGGAAGGCCGCCTCGTTGCCGGCGAGCGGCGGGTTGCGGTCGTAGAGGTCGCTCTTCCAGCCGAGGGCCGGCAGGCTCATCCCCCACTCGGGCACCTCGACGCCGCGCACCAGGCTCCAGTAGAGGTCCCACAGCGCCGACGCCCACACCGTGCCGACGCCGTGCGGCACCGACAGGGAGCCGGTCGCCAGGTCGCCGTAGGTCTGCGAGTTGACCGCGGGATCGGTCGAGTAGGGGAACGGCCGGATGCCGCCGCCGAACTCGGGCGGGTCCTGGAACGAGACGTAGGTGCCGATGCCGCGGCCGCCGGACGCCTCGACCCCGCTCTGCTGGGTCATCACCAGGGCGAACCAGTCGCTCCATCCCTCACCCATCTGCTCGGGGCCCGACAGGCAGGTCTGGTCGGGGCCGCCGGTCAGCCGGATCGAGATCCCGTGGCCGTACTCGTGGATGATCACGCCGTTGTCGAAGTCGCTGTCGCGGTTCGGCGGCGGGTCCGCCGTCGCCCGCATCGTCGCGTTGACGCCCGGCAGCAGCGCCTTGAGCTCGTCGCCGTCCGCCTTCGCGATCATCAGCGAGGGAATGATGATCGTCGGCTCGGGGGAGGTCGAGCCCATGGTGATCGGGTCGCCGTCGACGTTGTTCGCGACGACGACGCCGCTGGCGCCCGCGTTCTGGCAGTTCTGCACCTTGACCGTGAAGTTGCACGTCCCGCGGTCGACGAGCGCGATCCTGCCGCTGAGGTCCTGGGTGATCGGCTCGCAGGCGTCGCTCGTCGACGGCGCCGCCGCCCCGTCGTCGACCAGCACGACGTCGGCGGTCAGGCCGGTCGGCGGCAGCGGCGGCCCGAAGCCGGCGGCCGCGCCGGTGTACGGCCCCGCGGCGCGGTTGTTGAGCACCACCTCGCTGTTGAACGGCGGGGTGAAGATGAACATCTGCATGCGCGGCGGGACGCCGTCCTGGAGCGTCAGCATGTTCGCGTTGTTCGTCCCGGAGCCGTCCTGCGCCTCGGCCTTGAGCAGGTCGTTGCCGAGCCCGTCGCCGGTGTAGTTGGTGAGCTGGAAGTTCCCGGCGGCCTCGGTGAAGCCGTAGTGGAACGAGAGGTCGTGGACGACGTTGGTCCAGTAGAAGAGATTGGTGACCAGGGCGTCCTGGTAGGTCTCGGGGCCCTGGGTCAGGTCGATCGGGAAGTCGAAGTCGCCGGTCAGCGACACCGGCGGGTCGCCGGGGTCGGGCGAGTCGGTCATCGTCGTGTCCGTGTAGGCGATGACGTTGTTGCCGGCGGTCGGGATCGCCGCGGGCGGCGGGCCGGCCGGGGTGTCGTGCCAGCCGGCGGGCGAGGCGGCGGGGTCGGCCGGCGAGACGCCGGGCGCGCCGACCGTGCCGACGACCGAGCGGCCGTCGAGCGGCGGCGCGGTCGTCGGGTGGTGGATCGGGCTCTCGAGCGGCAGCGGGTAGACCCGGTAGCTGTCCGACACGACGCGGTTCTGACGGTCGAGGACTCGGGCGTCGTTCGCGTCGACCGAGACCTCCCAGTAGTGGTCCTCGTCGGGCTCGATCGCGACCTGCCAGGCCAGCCGCGCGCGGCCGGGGCCGATCGACTCCCACACCAGGCCGGCCGGGATGTTCCGGCGGGAGATCCCCGACGGCGCGAAGACGACCTCCTGGGCCGGGCCGCCGAGGGTCTCGACGACCGCGAGCGACGCGGGCGGCGTCAGCCCGAGGTCCGAGGCCGCCGCCTGGACCGCCGCGGCGGCGGCGACCGTCGGCTGGCGGAACGGCACCGAGCCGGCGAGGTCGGAGTGGAAGCGGTTGCCGAGGTTGAGGATGCTGCCGTCCGCGGCCACGTTGACGTTGAGGACGCCCTCGGCCACCTCGATGCCGTCGAGCGTCTGGACGTAGTAGAGGTGGGTGACCCCGTTGTGCTCGCTGGTGTAGCGGTCCCCGAGGGCGGCCCCCGAGAGGTCCAGGGCGGTGAGCCCGAGCTCCGCACGGTGGGCCTCGAGGTAGGCGCGCGCGACGTCGTCGGGATCGCCGGCCGCCGGGCCGGTGAGCGCCGCGTGCGCGGCGGGGCTCGCCGCCAGGAGCATCGCGGCGGCGGCGAGCAGGGTGCGGGTCAGGCCTGGAAACGGGATGGGATGTCGCATGGTCCTCTCCTTCGGTCCTTCCGGTGGATGGACGTCGGCCCCCCGGGGTCGGGCGCCGCCTCCTCTACCCTGCGCCGGCTGGTGTAGGGATTCCATGAGGGAGATCCCTCAGGCGCGCGGGGAGATCTCCCCCAGCGCTCGGTGGGCGTGAGAGGCTTCCCGCGATGGACCCCCGGGCCCTCGCGCTGGTCGTCCCGACCGCCGCCGTCCTGGCCGCCCTGGTCGCGCATTCGCTGCGGGCGCTGCCCGGCCGGCGGGCGGCGGCCTTCTGGGCGGCGGCCGCGGCCTACGGCGTGGCGCGGGGGGCGGCGCTCCACCGGGTGGTCGAGGGCGGGCTCGGGGCGGCGTTCCCCTACGAGATCCACCGGCCGCTGTGGCCGGTGCTCGGGGTGCCGGTCCAGGAGGTCGCCGGCTGGGCGATCGTCGCCTACCTCGGCTGGTGGCTCGGCCACCGGTTCGCCGCCGGGCATGGGCGGCCGCGGCACGCCCTGTCTCTCCAGCTCGCCTGGGCCTGCCTGTTCCTCGGCGCGGTGAGCTGGGCGGTCGAGGCGGGGGCGGTCGCCGCCGGCTGGTGGCACTGGACGGTGCCGGTGCGCTACCCGCTGCTCGGCAACGTCCCGTTCATCGGCCTCGTCGACTGGTTCTTCGTCGGCACCGACCTGCTGCTGCCGTTCCTGGCGCTCACCGCGCCGGCGCTGCGCGGGGTCCGCTGGCGGTGGGCGGCGCTCCTCGCCTTCCCGCTGCACTTCGCGGCGCACCTCTCGGTGACCCGCCCCTCCGAGCTCTTCCCGGTGCCGCTCTACCACCTGGCCCACTGGCTCCTGCTCGGCGGCCTGCTGTGGGCGGCGGCCCGCTGGCGGCGGGCGGACGACGGGTTCGCGGAGCCGTCGGGGTGGGTCCGCCACCTGCCCGCGGCGTCCCTGGCGGTGATCCTGGCCGACGTGGCGGCGGTCGAGCTGTGGCTCCTCGACCGGCCCGAGCTGCTCGCCTCGCTCCTACCGGCCGCGGCGGTGGCCGCCCAGGCGCTACGGCCGTCCTGGGGCTACGGGCTCGCCGCCCTCGGGCTGGCCGGCGCCCTCGCCGAGCCCTCGCTGGCGCTCGCCGCGGTGCCCGCCGCCGCGTCGCTGGCGCTCCGCCGGCTCCACGGCGCCGGCCGGCCGGCGCTCGCCGCCGTCCTCGCGGTGCTCGCGGTCGTCGCCTGGGGCGTCCATCGGCGCGGGATGGCCGTCGAGCGGGACCTGGTCGACCGGCTCGAGCGGGCGGTGGCGGCGCGCGACCGGGGCGACCTCGGCCGGGCGGAGCGGGAGCTGCGCGACGCCGTCGGAGCGCACCCGGGCGCCCACGCGCCGGCCTACCTCCTCGGGGAGATCTACTACCGGACGGGACGGCTGGAGGCGGCCGGCACGGAGATGGAGCGGGTGGTCGCCGTCAAGCAGGACCACCTCCCGGCCCACCGGCTGCGGGCGGTCGTCGCCCTGCGGCGGGGCGAGCGGGAGGCCGCGCTCGAGGCGGCGCGGCGAGGGCTCCAGGTCGAGCCGGCCGACCCGGAGCTCGCCTACCTGGAGCTGCGGGCGCGGAGCGAGCCGGCGGCAGGCTGGGAGCGCTTCGCGGAGCTCGACCCGCCGGCCGCCGAGCGGACGGTCTCGCTGGCCTACGAGGTGGGGGACGCGGCCGGGGCCGCCGCCCTGCTCGACCGGGGGATCGCGCGCTGGCCCGGCCACCGGGCCTTCTACCCGTGGCGGGTCAAGCTCGCGCTGGCGGCCGGCGACCGGGCGGCGGCCGCGCGCACCGTCGAGCTCTGGCGTCGCCGCTTCCCCGACGACCCGGAGCTGGCCCGCGCCGCCCGTGCGGCCGGGGCG
>Ga0268386_10002457_pt1 | contig 13211 bp, 7 predicted proteins | sample RVTome_15_FD_200260 | JGI IMG/M metagenome (GOLD analysis project Ga0268386, IMG submission 200260) | Soil microbial communities from uranium-contaminated site in the Upper Colorado River Basin, Wyoming, United States - RVT150D86... ...
CCATGCCGGTTTCCGCCGGCGCGTGCAAGGTGCCGCCGTTGTTGTCCGTGCCGGATCCGCCGACGTGACAGGTGGCGCACGTGCGATCGAACACTGCGCGTCCGCGCTCGGCGCCCGCCGCATCGAAGCTGCCAGCTGGAGGCGCCGGTGTCAGGAGGCTGTGCTGGTAGGCGCGGAGCGCCGCCAGCTTCGGACCGACCAGGTCGGGCGAGTGCGTGATGTCGATGCCCAGCCGCGGGTCCGAGAAGTTGCCTCGCCCGCCCATCTGCGTGACGGCGACGTAGGCGTTCCAGTAGGAGATCGGTCCCTCCGCCGTGTAGGTCTCGTTCTCGACGTCCGCGAGGCCGTACGCAGGCGGGAGGACGAGCGGCGTGTTCATGCCGTCCTGGTTGTAGCGCGGGTCGTACTTGCCCGGCCCCCACGAGTTGTAGACCGCTTTCTTCTCCGCTGGGAGCGCGGGCGAGAGCGCGATGATGGCCCCGACGTTCAAGTCCCGGTTCGGCCACCCGTCGAGTCGGCGCCCGATGCCGGGCATGACCGAATTGTCCACCGTGGAGTGACAGAGCGCGCAGGTGACGCCGATGCTCGTGATGCGATTCTCGGCATTCACGGCGGCCTGGATGCCGACGATGGCGTTCATCTTGAGCAGCGCCACCGTCGTCGCCGGGCTGGTGAGATCGACCTTGTCGAGGATGCCGGGCGGCAGCACGTCGGCATCGACTTTGAGCCCGACTTTGAGCGCCGTTGTCGGATCCACGTTCTTCTCGACGACTTCGTGCAGCCGGAGCTTGTCGGTCCAGACTTGCTCGTCGCCAAACGTCTCGAAACGGAAGATCTTCTGGCCTTCGGCGATGAGCGCTGGTGAGGTCTCTTCGGCCGGCTGGGCGGCGGGCGGCGCCGGCGCCGGAGCTGTAGTAGCGCTTTCCCGGGCGTCGCATCCGATCAGGACTGTTCCCCCCGCCAACGCGGCGACAAAGGCCAGGGTTGCAGTGTGGTGTCTAGGAGTTGGCATGTGGTCTCCGAGTGCCATTTAGTCAGGCGCGACCCAGAGTCGTCTGTTCAATTCCGCACGCAGGCGCGCCGCCGAGGCCGACCGGAACACGGTCGGCAGAAGGCAAACGTCTGCTGGCAGTGCGGATTGTTCCGTTGGACAATTTGACGCATTTGGCTCTCGTCCTCTGCCCCGCGTCATGACTTCGTCCCGCATCGGCGCTGCGCACAGGGGTAATCGGACGAACGGGTAACCACGCGGCCACCGTTTTCCCGGGCGCCGCGATTGGTCTATATTGTTCACGATGTCGTCATTTTCAGATAAGGGGCTGCTTGGCGAGCTCGAACAGCTCGTCCTGCTCGCCGTGATCAACCTGCCGCACGACGCCTACGCGGTGTCGATCCGCGACGAGATCGAGTCGAGAACCGGCATCGCGCTCGGCCGGGGCAGCGTCTACGTCACGCTCGATCGGCTGGACCGCAAGGGATACGTCCGGTCCTGGATGGGCGAACCCACGGCGGAGCGAGGCGGCAAGGCGAAGCGATGTTTTCGCGTCACGCCCGCCGGACAGCGCGCGCTGCATGGGGCTCGCGCCGCCATCGAGCGCATGCGTCAAGCTCGACCCGTTCGGAGTGAACGATGACTGCCGGACGCTGGCTCGTCGCGCGCCTGGTGCCGGCAGAATGGCGCGAGTCCGTGCTCGGTGATCTCGAGGAGGAACAGCGCCGCCGCCACGCCCAGGGACGCCGCGCCGGCTCGATCTGGTTCCTGATTGCCGCGCTCCCCATCGTGCTTGCGCTCGGCAGGTCCCGCTGGCGCCGGACGGAACGCCCTCGCCTGTCGGCGCCGTTCAGCGGCGTGCTCCTCGACATTCGGATCTCCATGCGGGCGCTGCGCAGCTCTCCGGGGTTCACGCTCGTGGCCGTCGTCGTGTTGACGCTCGGCCTCGGCATCACGACCGCGATTTTTTCCGTCGTCGATGCCGTGCTTCTTCGCCGTCTGCCGTTCGAAGATGCGGACACGCTCGTGGCGGTCGGCGAGATCAGTACGACCCGGCCGGTGTCGGCGCCGGCGTATGTTGGCTCTGTTGCCGCGCCGAACTATCAGGATTGGCTGCGCCAGCAGACGGTGTTCGAGTCGATGGGCGCGGCCGTGATCGCGCGCGGATTCGTCGTCCGCGACGGCGCAGAGCCTGAAGACCTGAACGCGATTCGCGCGACGGCCAGTCTCTTCGACGTGCTTCGCATCCGGCCGGCGCTCGGCGGCCTGTTCACCGCGGCCGAGGAAGTCAGTGGCCGCGACGCGGTTGTCCTGATCGGTCATCACCTCTGGGAGCGCCGATTCGCGGCCGATCCCGGCATCGTCGGCAAGACGTTGACGGTCGACAGCGGAACCTTCCGCATCATCGGTGTGCTGCCGCCGGGCTTCACGTATCCTGCGCAACTCACGCGGCCGATCGACGTCGTCGCCCCGTACGTGGTACCGGAGCGCGAGCGAGTTCGAAATCGGAACGTCACCGGCCGCAACTACACGCTCCGAGCGGTTGCCCGCCTCAAGCCGGGCGTATCGGTCGAACAGGCTCGTGCTGAAATCGCCCGCATCACGGCGGGACTCGCCAGGGAGTTTCCGGACTGGTTCGAGGATCAGGCCTCGGCCGTGTACGCGTGGCACGACACGGTCGTCGGCCGGTCGCGCGGTTGGATGCAACTGCTTCTCGGTGCGATCGGCTGCATCCTCCTCATCGCATGCGCGAACATCGCGAACCTCATGCTGGCGCGCGGGACGGGTCGATCGCGCGAGCTGTTCGTTCGCGCGGCGCTCGGGGCGAGTCGCTGGCGGTTGGCGCGGAGCATCGTCGTCGAGAGCCTGTTGCTCACCGGGCTCGGACTTGTCGCCGCGGTGCTCGCCGCGAGTTGGGGCGTCGGCGTCCTCAGGGCCTCGATGCCTGGAAACATTCCGCGGCTGGCAACGGTGAATCTTGATCTGCGGGTGCTCCTGGTCGCCGCTGCGGCCGCGATCGTCACGGGTCTCATCTGCGGTCTTGCGCCGGCCCTTCAGCTCTCTCGCCCGGATGTCGCACGCGAGCTGCGCGACGGTGCGCGCGCCGGGCACTCGCGCAGGCGGGAGCGTCTGCGGTCCGCGCTCGTGGTGGTGGAAGTGGCGCTGGCCACCCTGCTGCTCGTCGGCGCGGGTCTCTTCACCGACAGTTTCCGGCGGCTGGTTTCCATGGAGCTCGGACTCGATCCACGACATGTCGTCACGGCGAGCATCAATCCGCGCCTCGCCGCGGTGTCAGACGCCGCCTTCGACGCCGCTCGACGCGAAACCACGATCGTTGTCGATCGATTGCTCGAAGAGTGGCGCGCGCGGCCGGAGGTCGAGGCGGTGGCCGCTGTCTCGGGAGGCTCGCCGCTGTCTGGCAATTGGCGCACCAACTCCATCACCGTGCCCGCAAAGCCCGAATTCACCGCTGAGATCGACCAGGTCCAGATCCGTCAGGTCACGCCCGGCTATCTCGACGTCGTGCGTGTACCGCTGCGGCGTGGCCGGTACATCCGCGCCGATGACACCGCCGGCGCTCCGCTCGTGGTTGTCGTCAACGAAGAGGTCGTGCGCCGATTCTTCGACGGCCGCGATCCAGTCGGTACATTCGTCCGCATTGACGATGCTGATCGCACGATCGTCGGCGTCGTCGGAAATGTTCGGCTTCGCGGTCCCGAAGTGGCTGTCAGTCCGGAAGCGTACCTCCCGATGGCTCAATTCCCGAGCATTGGCGGCACGCTGCTCGTCCGCGCCAAAGAGGACGTGAGCGGCGTCGAGGCGATGCTCCGCGCCTCGGTGCTGAGGGCGCTGCCCGGCGTCCCAGTGGTCTCAACGACGCTCGAGCAATCCTTGCGGACGATGACGGCGTCGCGACGTTTCAACATGTTGCTGGTGGGACTCGTCGGCGTGGTGGCGGTATTGATTGCCGTGATCGGCATCTACGGCGTCATGGCGTACGCCGTTCTGCAACGAACCCGTGAGATTGGCGTGCGCATGGCGCTCGGCGCGAAACCCCTCGGCGTCGTCGCGCTCGTGCTGGGCCGGGCCTCCTGGCTCATGGCGATTGGCCTCGCCTGCGGCCTCGCCGGCGCGTGGGCGCTGGCCGGCAGCGTCGAAGCGTTTCTGTTCGGCGTGACCGCGCGCGACCCATCCGTCTTCGGCGCCGTCAGCGTGGCCCTGTTTGCGGCCGGGCTCGTCGCCGCCGCCGTGCCGGCGCGCCGTGCTGCACGCGTCGACCCGATCCGCGCCCTGCGTGCCGAGTAGACGAGAGAGGCGCGCGCACGACGCCGGTTTGCGGCGCCCGACGCGCCGCGCGCTAGGCGCGATCGAGCTCGAGCACCGCGCCGAACAGCACGTTCGCGCCGCGCGCGCAGTCCTCCCAGCTCGTCAGCTCCTTCGGCGAGTGGCTGACGCCGCCGACGCTCGGCACGAAGATCATCCCCATCGGGCCGAGCTGCGCCATCATCTGCGCGTCGTGGCCGGCGCCGCTCGGCATCCGCATCGAATCGAGTCCCAGCGCCTTCGCGGACTTCTCGATCAGCGCCTGCATGTCGCTCGACGCCAGCGCCGGCGGGTTGCGGCTGAGCGGTCCGATGTTGACGGTCGTGCGCGTGTCTTTCGCGATCTGCGCGCCGCGGGCGCGGATCTCCGCGCCGATCGTGTCGAGCTTGTCGGTGGAGAGATCGCGCAGCTCGATCGTCATCTCGACACGGCCGGGAATCACGTTCGGCGCGTTGGGCGACACGTGGATGTGTCCGACGGTGCCGACCTGGCGGCCCGGGTACTTCGTGACGATCTCGCGCACGGCGAGCGTGAGCTGCGAGGCCGCAACCATCGCGTCCTGACGGATCGGCATCGGCGTCGTGCCCGCGTGGTTCGCGAAGCCGTCGATCTCCACGCGGTAGCGCTCGATCGAGACGATGCCTTCGACGACGCCAACAGGTATCTTCGATGCTTCGAGATTGCCGCCCTGCTCGATGTGCAGCTCGAAGTAGCCCTTGTGCGCGCCCTTCGGCCGCACCGCGTCCATGATCCGATCGGGGTTGCCGCCGAGCAGGCGCATGCCATCCGACCGCTTCAATCCGTTCCAGACCTGATCGAGATCGGCCGGCTTGATGTCGCCGGCGACGATGCGGCTGCCGGAAAGGCCGCGGCCGAAGGCGACGCCTTCTTCGGCGCACCAGACGGCCATCTCGAGCGGATGGCGCGTGACGATCTTCGCGCGCGCCAGCGCCTCGATGGCGCCGAGCGCCGCGAGCGAACCGAGGTCGCCGTCGAAGTTGCCGCCCTCGGGCACCGAGTCGATGTGCGATCCGAACAGGATCGGCGGCAGGTTGGGCTCGCGGCCCTCGCGGCGGCCGAAGAAGTTCCCCGCCGGATCGACCCGCGGCTCGAGCCCGGCCGCGCGCATCAGCTTCATCACGTACGCGCGGCCGTCGAGATCGGCCTGCGAGTACGCGACGCGGCTGACGCCATCGGCGAACGCCCCGCCTTCGGGACGGCCGAACAGGCTCAGTGCTTCGATCCGCTCGCGGAGCTGCCGGGCGTCGATGGACGGCATCGACTGCGCCGCGCCCGCTGATGGCCAGCGCGCGAGAATCCCACCGATCGATGCCGCCGCCGCCGTGCCGAGGAACACGCGTCGATTCGGGTGCATAGGCCGCTGATTCTACTGCCTGGGCTGCGGCCGGCGAGGGGCCTGCTCGCGACATGAAGCTGGGCCGCGTTGTCGGGCTGCAGGTCCTGACAGGCCCGTGCACAGGTCGCTTGACTATTAGTCAAGTGACTAGTACTCTGCCGGGCGGACACCGTGACCCAAGGGATTTCCGGCTTCCTCCCGCTCGCGCCGCGCGACTTCCTCATCCTCCTCGCGCTCGCCGACGGCCCGCAGCACGGTTACGGGCTCATCAAGGCGGTCGCCGCCGCCACCGACGGCGCCGTGGCGATGGACCCGGCCAATCTCTATCGCGCCCTCAGGCGCATGCGCCGCGACGGGCTCGTCGCCGAGACGACCGCGCCCGGCGTCGAGCGCCGCCGCGACTACGCGCTCACCACTCTGGGCCGTCGCGTCCTCGTTGCCGAAGCGCGGCGCGTGGACACGCTCGCCAGCGCGGCGCGCGCCAGAAAGCTCCTGCCGCGCGGGTCGGGACGATGACGGGGACAGCACGCCGCACGTCGCGCGTCGCCGCGCGCCTGTATCGCGTGCTCCTGCTGGCCTATCCGGCCGCCTTCCGGCGCGAGCACGGCGCCGAGGCGGCGCGTGTGTTCGCGCGGCTGCACGCCGACGCGCGCGGGCCGGCAGCCATCGCCCGGCTCTGGGCGCGCACCATCACCAGCGTCATCCCGGACGGATGTCGCGAACGGTTCGAGGGCATCACCATGCGAGGCCTCCGACACGATTTCATCTGCGCATTTCGACAGCTCCGCAAACGGCCAGCCGCGTCGTTCGTCGCCGTGCTGATCATGACCCTTGGCGTCGGCGCGACCACCGCCGTGCTGGCGGTCGTCGACGGCGCGCTGCTGCGCCCGCTGCCGTTTCCCGACGCCGAGTCGGTCGTATACGTCACCGATCGCCAGGGCCAGGACACCGGGCTGCCGGCGTCGTGGCCGGAGTACGAGGACTGGCGGCGCGACGGCCGCGTCTTTGCCGCGATCGCCGCATTCGTCGGCAACATCTACACGCTGCAGAGCGCCTCAGGCGCCGAGAGCCTTCAGGGCGGCCTCGTCGACGGCGACTTCATGCGCGTCCTCGGCGTGCCCCCGATCGCCGGCCGCGGCCTGGGCCCGGAGGATCCTGCCGCCGCGCGGGTGGTCATGGTGAGCGAACGCGAATGGCGGGTGCGCTATGGCGCTGATCCCGGCCTCGTGGGCCGGCACCTGGTGCTCAACGGCGAACGCCATACGGTCGTCGGCGTCATGCCGCGCGCGGCGGATCTGCTGGTCCGCGAAGAGGTCGACGTGTGGCTGCCGCTCGATTTGCCCCAGCCGCTTCGCGCGCGCGGCTTTCATCTGCTGACGGTCATGGCGCGGCTGGCGCCCGGCCTTTCCGTGGACGCCGCGCGTCCACGTGCCGACGCACTCGCGGAGGCGCTTCGCGCGGCGGGCTCGACACCGCACGGGATCGATCTCGCGCCGGTGAGGCAGACGCTCGTCGGCGACGCGCGTCCGCTGCTCCTGCTGCTCCTCGGCGCCGTCGCCATCCTGCTGCTCATCGTCGCCGCCAATCTGTCGAACCTGTTCCTGGCGCAATCGAACGCACGGGCGCGCGAGTTCGCCGTCCGTGCGGCGCTCGGCGCCGGACGCTTCAAGCTGGCGCGGCAGCTGCTCGTCGAGTGCCTCGTGCTCGGTGTGGCCGGCGGTGCGCTGGGGCTGCTCGTCGCCCATTTGGGCGTCGCGGTCGTGGCCGACGCGACCGCGGGGGCGTCCGCGCTCGCCCCGCCGATCGTCACCGATCCGCGCGTGCTGCTCATCGCGCTGATCGTGTCAGCGAGCGTCGCGCTGTTGTTCGGTCTGGCCCCGGCGCTTCGCGCGAGCGCCGTTTCACTCGACGCGACGCTTCGCGCCACGGATGGCGCCCGGGCGGGCGGCAGCCGATCGAGCCGCCATCACCGGCGGCTGCTGGCCGGCGTGGAACTGGCGCTGGCCGTCGTGCTGTTGATTGGCGCCGGGCTTCTCGTGAAGAGCCTCGTTGGCTTGATGCGCACGGATGCGGGGTTTCGCGCCGAGCGGTTGCTGACGTTTTCAGTCGGCCTTGGCCCGTCGTACGAAGCCACGACGGCGCAGCTGGCGTTTTTCGACGCCCTGCTGGCACGGCTGGCGACGCTGCCCGGCGTCGAGTCGGCGTCGGCGGTGAGCCACCTGCCGCTCGGCGGCAGCGACACGAGCGGCGGGTTCGAGATCGCGGGACGAGTGTTTCCGCAGGGCGAGGCGCCGTACGCGAAGAAGCGCATCGCGGCGCCCGGCTATTTCGACACCATGGGCATTCCCCTCGTGCGCGGCCGGACGTTCGACGATCGCGATCGCCTCGGCAGCCGCGACGTCGTCGTCATCAGCGAGGCGATCGCGCGGCGCTACTGGCCCGGGGAGGATCCCATCGGCCGCGAGATCGGGTTCGGGTGGGGACCGGGCGATCGCCAGCAGATCATCGGCATTGTCGGCGACGTGCGGCACGACGGGCTGGATCGAGCCGTCGTGGGCGCGATCTACCGGCCGCTGGAGCAGTTCCCCCGCCGGGGGATGACCATCGTCGTGCGCACCGCCGGCGACCCGCTCGCGATCGCTGAATCCGTGCGGGCCGAGGCGGCGGCGATGGACGCGGCCCAGCCGATTCGGCGGCTCGCGGCAATGGACGACGTCGTGCGCCGGTCGGTCACGACGCGCGAGACCATCATGCGGCTGCTCGCGGGCTTCGCGGCGATCGGCGTCGTGCTGTCGGTGATCGGCGTGTACGCGGTGACGGTGCACGGCGTCGGCCAGCGCACGCGCGAGATCGGCGTGCGGATGGCGATGGGTGCGCGGTCGGCGGACGTGCTCCGGATGGTGCTGCGCGAGCAGTCGATCGTGATCGTGGCCGCGCTCGGCGCGGGTCTGGCCGGCGCCTGGGCCGCAAGCGATGTCTTGCGCGCGTCGCTGCACGAGGTGTCGCCGACCGATCCGCAGGTGTTCGCCGGCGTGGCGGTGCTGTTGGGCCTGGTGGCGCTCGCCGCGAGCTGGCTGCCGGCGCGGCGCGCGGCGAGCGTCGATCCGCTGGTGGCGCTGAAGGCGGAATGACCGATCCGGCGGTCAGATGCTGGCGCCCTCCGAGGCCGTCCGCTTCCCAGAGCAGTTCGCCGTCGAGCGAGTAGGTGTAGAGGCCGCGCGAGCCGAAGAAGGCGTAGAGCCGCTGGCCGTCGGTGACCGGCGAGTTGAACGCGAAGCTGCCGTACGTGTGGTGATAGCCCTCGTGCGGTGTCGCGATGGTCGCGGTCCGCTGCCAGACGATCCGCGCGGTGCCGCGGTCGATGGCGATCACCTCGAAGCGATGCTCGAGGCCCGCATCCGCGCCTCCGCCGCCGCCGCGAAGGCGTCCGGCCGGCGCGGCGCCTCGTTCGGTCGGCACCGCCGTGGTGAGAAACAAGCGATCGCCGACCACGACCGGCGTCGAGTGACCGCGTCCCGGAAGGGGCGTGCGCCAGGTGACGCCGCTCGCGTCCGACCAGCGCAACGGCGCGTCGCCGGGGGCCGCCCTGGCCGTGGTTCGGGTTGACGCGCCGTTGACAGGATATCTCCGTAATGGAGACAATGCAGCGTGCCGTCTCCGCATGACCTTCTGCCGCTGACGCATCTGATGTACGCAGTCCTGCTCCTACTTGCCGAGAAGACCGATCATCCCTACGAGCTGGTGCGACGCGTTCGCGAGCGATCCGGCGGCCTGATCGATCCGGGGACCGGCTCGTTCTATTCCGTGCTGGCCCGGGCGCAGCAGCAGGGGATGATCCGCGAGTCGTCCGCGCAGGCCGACACTCGCCGGCGCGTGTACGAAATCACGCCGCTGGGCCGCCGCGCTCTGGCCGCCGAGGCGGCCCGGCTGGCCTCGCAGGTCAAGGCGGCACACGCCGTTCTCACGCCAGGCAAGAAACGCACGTGAAGGTCTTTCGCACGCTGTACCGGCTTGCGCTGCGCGCCTGGCCGCGGGACTTCCGGACGCGGCATCAGGACGAGGCGCTGCAGATGGCGGAGGCGCGCGTGCGCGAGGAAGCGGGACTCCGGCGAGCGCTGCGAGCGGCGCGCGAGCTCGGTAATGCCCTGCGGGTGGCCCCAGCCTTGCCGTCATACCGCCGAGTCGCCATCGTCGGCCCGCCGGCAGGTCACACGGCTTTTGGAGGCGCCATGCCGTTCGCACTTCGACTCGCAGTTCGCACCTTGTCTCGTCAACGAACGCTGACGGTCGCGGTCATCACCACGGTCGGTCTCGCGGTCGCGACCAACACGGCGCTGTTCTCGATCTTCGACGGTCTGCTGTTTCGACCTCTCCCGTTTCCGGGCGCGGACCGCATCGTCCACGTCGACTTCCCGGCGGAGATCCGTCGGGCCCTGCCTCCCGCCGAGGTCCGGCTCCTGACCAGCATGCTTGGCGAAACTACACTGATCGAGTTGCGCGCCAGTGCAGCGCCGGCCGCGCTTTTTCTCGAGGAAGGTGCGGCGGCCGTGCGCGACTGGGATCTCCGCCCAGCGCGCGTCAGCCCGGGGTTGTTCACACTGCTCGGCATTCAACCCATGGCCGGGCGGCTGCTCACCGCGGAGGACGCCAGCGGACCTCGCGACTCGGCGACGTTCGGCGATCGGATCGAATCCGTCTTCCGCAGCCCGGTCATCTTGATCAGCTACGAGTTGTGGCAGGCGCATTTCGGCGGCGATCTCGGGATCATCGGCACACCAATCGAGCTTCCCGGGATGTTGTTTCAACGGGGTCCTGTGCTTGCCGGAGTGCTTCCGCGAGGCTTCGACTTTCCTGGAGGCGCAAACATCTGGATTCCGACTCGAGACGCATCGGACCGTTTCGACCTTGCGCGGCTCGCGCCGGGCGCATCGATTGAGCAGCTTCGAGCCGCGCTGCCGGGGATCCGGATCACGCCCCTTCGGGAACACGTACGTCCCGCTGGCGCATTCGCGCTCGGTGTTTTGCTGGCAGCGACCGGCCTGCTCGTTCTCGTCGCGTGGGTGCAGGTGGCGGCTCTCCTGTTCGCCCGTGCCGTCGGGCGCGCAACAGAGATTGGCGTGCGTCTGGCGCTCGGCGCCACGCGTTTCAGAATCGCCCGCCAGTTCGCAATGGAGGGCGTGCTCGTCGCCGGAGCGGCACTGCTCCTGGCGTGGACGCTCGCGCCCGCGATTACGGCCACTGCCGTTGCGTTACTTCCCGAGACGACGACTCGCGGTCAGTCGGTCGCGCCGGATGTTCGGACGCTGGCGTTCGCCGGCTTGGTGTCGCTTGCCGGCGTGCTCGTGCTGACTCTCGTACCGATTGACATCATCAGGCGCAGCTCGCCGCTCGCCCTTGTGCGCGGCGTCTTGTTCGAGAACATGCGGCAGGGGGCTGCGCGCACACGTACGCTGATGCTCGTGACGCAGATCTGCATTACCGCGATTCTGATGTACATGGCCGGTCTGTCGGCGCAGAGCTACTCTCGAGTCTCCGCGGTCGATCTCGGGTTCGATCCCGGGCGACTCGTCGGGATACCGATGCCGGCGCTGTCGATGTTGGTCGGGGGGTCCGAGGACGACCGGCGTGCGAGCCAGAAACGCCAAATGCAGCAGTTCGCCGAGTCCCTGCCGGCCATTCAGGCGCTACCGGGCGTGGCCGCCGCGGCCAGCGGCCGCCTCCCTTTGTACGCCACGGCGAACCTCTCGGATCAGCGCTTCGACGTGGTGGCGGAGTCGGACACGCCGCCGATCGCCAGCGCGCGCGTGGATGACGTCACCCCCGATTACCCGAGCGTCCTTGGCCTCCGTGTGACTGAGGGCCGCGTTCCATCGCCTTCGGAGCTGTCGAGCGACCGATGGGCGTTCGTCAACGAGGCGCTGGCACGTCAGCTGGCACATGCTGGCCCTGTCGTCGGCCGAATCATCACTGTGAACAAGCGTCAGAGACGAGTTGCAGGCGTCGTTTCCGATTTCGTTGTCGCCCGGCCCGATCAGTCGGTTGAACCAGTGGTACTCGACCTCACGCAGGCTGCCCAATCAGCGTTCATGCTGGTCAAACTCGAGCCCGGACTGGTGGGCGATCGCGCGGTTGCCGCAATTCGGACCACGCTCGACCGCATCTGGCCGGACCGAGCGTCGCGCGAAATCGTCCACCTGTCCGCCCTGGCGAACACTGCAACTGCCGACTATCGTTCCCGAGCTACGCTGCTGACCCTGATCGGCCTGTTATGTCTGCCACTGGCCGTGACAGGCGTTACCGGCGCATTGAGCTACGGAATTCAGCAGCGGAAGCGAGAGATTGCAATTTCGGTAGCTGTTGGTGCCGCACCAAATCGAGTTCGTCGTCGTCTCGTTCGCCAAGCACTGATCGCGGTCGGCTCCGGCCTCATCGTCGGGACTATCGGAGGAATCCTGATGGGCCGGTTCATGTCTGCGTTTCTATTTCAGGTCGGCGCGGCAGATCCGTTTGCGATCGGGACTACGGTGACGGTGCTGTTGCCGATCGCGTGCGTGGCAGCATGGTGTGCATCTCGGCGAGTCGCCACGATTGATCCGGCCCTGGCCCTGAGAGAACCGTGAGGCGTGAGCGTGAGCCGGCGGAGATTCCTCTGGAGCCCTCGCCGGTTGCCTCACCGACAGACTGTGTCGGTGCGTGAGAACGGCGATCCTCCTCCATCCCCCTCACGACGCGCCCGAGCGCGGTGAAGTTGCCTTCGTTGTGGGGCTGAGCGGTGTGGCCGAGGGTGTCCAGGGACGACCGGTGTCGAGACCCCCGACAGCATAGGCGGCCTTCATCATCGCTTCATCCCGCGGCTGGTAGGTTGAAGCTGTCTCCAATCCCTGCGACGCAGCATGGCCCGACACGACTTCCTGTACGCGGTTCGGGTGCTGGCGAGGCGTCCCGCCTTCGCGGCGCTGGCGATCGGCACGCTCGCGCTCGGCATCGGCGCGACGACCGCGATCTTCAGCGTTGTCCACGGCATCGTCCTCAGGCAGCTTTCCTATCCGGACGCCGACCGACTCGTGGTTCCGAGCGTCGTCAGCCCCGAGCGGCCGGACGAGCTGGAAGGCGCATCGCTGCCCGATTATCTCGACTGGCGCGACAGCGGCCTGTTCGATGCGATCGGGGCCTACGACGAGGAAGATTTCGACGTCACCGGACGTGACGATCCGTTCCGCGTGCCGGGCGCCGAAGTCTCGCCCGGCTACTTCGAGCTGTTCAGGGCGGCTGCCGTGGCAGGACGTCTGTTCACCGCCGACGAGTTCGAGCGCGGCGGGAACCGCGCCCTCATCCTGTCGCGCGGGCTGTGGGAGCGGAGGTTCGGCGGCGAGGGCGCCGCGATCGGCACGACGCTGCGTCTCGGCGGCGATCCGTACCAGATCGTGGGCGTCGTCGATGCCGCTGCCGTCTGGCCATCGCGGGCCGAGCTGTGGGTGCCGCTGGCGTTCGGCGACCCGCCGCCGCAGTGGATGCTCGACCGCGACAGCACCTTTCTCA
>Ga0268386_10002458_pt1 | contig 13210 bp, 13 predicted proteins | sample RVTome_15_FD_200260 | JGI IMG/M metagenome (GOLD analysis project Ga0268386, IMG submission 200260) | Soil microbial communities from uranium-contaminated site in the Upper Colorado River Basin, Wyoming, United States - RVT150D86... ...
GTCGTCGTGGTGACGATGGCTGAGGCGGGAACCGCCTGGGAGGAAACTCGAGACGCCGTCCGCTCGGTCACCCCGGACCACGTCCCGGTCGTGGCCACGGTGCTGCGCCCGCGGCCGGCGGCCGACCTGAGCGGCCGCACGGTCGCATACTTCTGCACTGCGCCACTGTCCGGGCGTGCAGTTCTCGCCGAGCACCTGGAACGCGAGCACGGCGCGATCGTGACGCACGTGTCCGGCAACCTCGCCGACCGAGATGCACTCCGCGAGGAGCTCGCGCGGCTCGAAGCGGAGGTCTTCCTGGTCGAGCTGAAGGCGGCTGCGATCGACGTCGTCGCCGAGTTCGCATCCGCTCGCGAAGCCGCTATCGTTCTCGCCGCCAACGACGTCGTTCCGCTTTCGTCCGAGGGGGGCCTTGACGAGATGCTGCTGGAAATGGCACGAATAGAGGCGTGAGCGAGCGTCGGCACGTCACGCCTCTGCCGCTCGGGGACGAGATCCCGTTCTCGAAGGGCCTGATGGCTCGCGCGCTCGTCGTCACCGGGCTCGACACCGAGCGCGCGTACCAGATCGCACACCGCGCCGATCGCGACCTCGCCGAGCGCGGCGCCGTATCGCTCGACCTCGAGCGGCTCGGCGAGCTCGCGACCGAGGTGATCGGCCAGGACGGCGCGGAGACGACGATTCGCAGGCTCTCGCGGCTCCACGCCCTCCAGCGGCTCGAGGAGCCGCTGCTCCTGCTCATCGGCGGCGCCACGGGCACCGGCAAGTCGACGATCGCGACCGAGGCCGCGCACCGGCTCGGCATCACGCGTGTCACCTCGACCGACTTCATCCGCCAGACGATGCGCGCGTTCTTCTCCGAGGAGTTCATGCCCTCGATCCACCACTCGAGCTTCGACGCGCGGCTGGCGCTGACGCGGGCCGAGGAGGAGGAGTCGGGCGACGCGGCGATCCTGGGCTTCCTCGACCAGACGAGGAACGTGCTCGTCGGCGCCCAGGCGGCGCTCGAGCGCGCCGCGACGGAACACTGGTCGATGGTGCTCGAAGGCGTGCACCTCGTGCCGGGGATGGTCGCGGCCCGCTTTCCGGGCGCGTTCGTCGTGCAGTGCGTGGTCGCGATCGAGGACGAGAACCTCCATCGCAGCCACTTCTGGGTCCGCGAGTACGCGACGGAAGGGCTCCGGCCGCTCGAGAAGTACCTCGACTCGCTGCCCCAGATCCGCCAGATCCAGGACTACCTCGTCGAGCGGGCGCGGCGCTACGACGTGCCGGTCATCGTGAACGACTCGCTCGACCGAGCGCTCGGAGACGTGATGGACCTCGTCCTCCGGCGCGCCGACCAGCTCGTCACGGCCTAGCCCGAAGCCGACGCACGCGTCCTCCCTACAATGGCCGCATGGTCGCGCGTGACGACGTCGTCGAGGCGCTGCACGGGGTCGAGGATCCCGAGCTCGGGATGGACATCGTCGAGCTCGGGCTCATGTACGACGTCGAGGTCGACGGCCCGCACGTGAAGATCCTCTACAGCCTCACCTCGATGGGCTGCCCGGCAGGCCCGATGATCCAGGACGGCATCATCGACGCCGCCCGGTCGGTGCCAGGGGTCGAGTCGGCCGAGGCCGAGCTCACGTTCGACCCGCCCTGGACGCCCGACCGGATGTCGGACGACGCGAAGTTCATACTCGGCTTCGGCTGAGAACCGCTTTCCTATCTACGCGAGCTCGGTCTCGAACGTGCCGAGAATGCGGTTGTACGCCTCGACGTCGGCTGCCGAGGCGAGCTTGACCTGGACGTAGACGAGATACGCGCGGCTCTCGGTCGGCGTGGCAGCCAGAACGCGCCACTCGACGCCGCGCGGACACGACCAGACGACGGTCGAGCCAGTGAAGTCCTCATTCGTATAAGGCCCGCCTCCCGTCGTCTGGCAGCCGTCGAACGAGACGCGTTGGAGGATCGTCTCAACGGTGTACTCGCGCAGGACCGCCTTCGAGGCGCCGACGAAGACGCCCGGAGTCCCGAAGTCGGCACCGCTGCGCCAGGCTGCGATGTTGGGTGCCGCGTTAAGGCCTGGCCCGAGCCGCCGACCGTCTCGGAACGGCGGAAGCCCTTGTGCATGCCAGCCGTTGCCGAGCACGTTTCCCCAAGCCGTCGGGACCTCCATGGAGATCTGTCCCGAGGCGTCCGAGACGCCGACGTACGCGTAGCTCGCAGCCGGTGGAGCGACGAACTCGCTCGGAGGAATCGCTTCGCCGAGCGGCCCGACCCCTCCGCCCAGCACGAGACCGACGATGCGGGCCGTACCGACCGTGAAGGTCGCGAGAGTCCCCAGCACGGACACGGCCGCCATCAGCGGGTGGTGCTTGACGAGCTGGACAAGCCTCACCCAGCCGCTGGCGACCTGAGCCCCGCTCTCCGGCGCCGCAGCCACGTGCGCGAAATCTAACGTGCGCTCGGAAGCTTGCCTAGTTCGATCGGCGGCTGCGCGCTACTCCGGGATCCGCAACACGACCTTGCCGAACTGCGCGCCCGACTCGAGCCGCTCGTGCGCGCTCGCGGCCTCGGCGAGCGGATACACGCTGTCCAGGTGGACGCGCGCGCGGCCGGCGCGGATGAGGTCGTAGGCGGCCTCGAAGTCCGACGGCAGCCCCATCGTCGACCCGTAGATCACGAGCTGTTTCCACCAGATCCGGTACAGCCGCGCCGGCGGGCTGTGGCCCGTCGTCGCTCCGCAGACCACGATCCGGCCCTCCTGTGCGGCCGCGCCGAGCGAGCGCTCCCAGGTCGCGTCGCCGACGGTCTCGACGACGACGTCGGCGCCACGGCCGCCGGTGGCTTCGCGCGTTGCTGACACGACGTCGCCGTCGACGTGATCGACCGCCACGTCGGCGCCGAGCGTGCGGGCGCGCTCGAGCTTCTCCGCGCTCGACGACGTGACGATCGTGCGTGCCCCGAGCGCCCGGGCGAGCTCCAACGCCGCCAGCGCGACTCCCCCGCCGATCCCCCAGATCAACACCCATTCGCCCTCGCGCAACGCGGCTTTCGTCACGAGCATTCGGTACGCGGTCTCGAACACGAGGGGGAACGCGGCCGCCTCCTCGAAGGACAGCGACTCGTCGAGCGGATAGAGCTGCGCCGCGGGCAGCGCCTTGAGCTCGCAGTAGGTGCCGTCCATGTGCTCGCCGACGACGGTGATGCGGCCATCGTGGGGAATGCCCGGGTTGAGGACGACGCGGTCGCCGACCGCGAGCCCCTCGACGCTGTCGCCGAGCGCGGCGACCACGCCGGAGCCGTCGGCGCCGAGGATGCGCGGCTTCGGCACCGACGGAAGGCCCTTACGCACCCAGATGTCGAGGTGGTTGAGCCCGGCCGCGCGCAGCTCGACGAGCGCCTCGCCCGGCCCCGGCTCAGGGTCGGGGACGTCCTCGTAGCGCAGGACGTCGGGGCCGCCGTCCTCGTGAATCCGCATCGCCTTCACGCGTCACAATCCTCTCATGACCGCCGCCGAGCTGAAGCGGCTGGCGGCCGCGCTCGGCCTCGACGTCGTCGGAGCCGCTCCGGCCGCCGCCTACGAGGAGACCGAGCGCCACATCCGCGAGCGCCGCGAGCGGGGGCTCTTCGCGGAGATGCGCTTCACGATGGCGAGGCCCGAGATCTCCTGTCACCCGGAGCGCCTGCTCGAGGACGCGCGGTCGGTGGTCTCCGCGGCGCTCTGCTACTACGAGCCAGCGCCGGCACCCGAGCCGGGCGAAGGGCGCCTGCCTCGATACACCTGGCGCGACGGGTACGCGGAGCTGCGCCAGCGACTCGACGAGCTCGGCGAGGCGCTCGGAGGCTCGTACCGGGTCCTCGTCGACGAGAACGACCATGTCGATCGGGAGGCGGCCGTCCGGGCGGGAGTCGCCTTCTACGGCAAGAACACGATGGCGATCACGCGCCGGTTCGGCTCGTGGGTCGTCCTCGGGACCCTCGTCACCGACGTCGAGATCGAGACGACGCCGGCTCTCGAGCTCGACTGCGGCTCCTGCCGCCTATGCATCGAGGCGTGTCCGACCGGGGCGCTCGACGACCCCGGCACGCTCGACGCGACCCGATGCCTCTCGTACTGGACGCAGGCGGCGGCGCCCGTGCCAGACGAATATCGGGCGGAGCTAGGCGACACGGTCTACGGCTGCGACATCTGCCAGGACGTGTGCCCCTGGAACCGCGGCGTGGAGAGGCGCAGGCAGGATGTCGCCCTTCACGACGACTCGACGCCTACGGTCTCGTTGCGCGCCTGGCTCGAAACCGACGGCGACGATCTCGTCTCCGACCTCGAGCGGCTCTACGTGCCTCGGAACGACCCGCGCTGGCTTCGTCGGAACGCGCTGATCGCGGCCGGCAACGTGGGCGAGGCCGACCTCGAGCCCGCGGTCGCTCGGTACGCAGAGGACGAGGACCCGGTGCTGCGGGACGCGGCGCAGTGGGCGCTCGAGCGCATGGCCGCGCGTTCTTCGTGACGGCCGACGCGCGGGAGCGGCTGGCCGTTCTCGTGCACGAGGTCCGGAGCCCGGTCGCCGCGCTCGGGGCGATCGCGGAGGCGTCGCGAGCCCAGATGGAGACGGGCGCGCGCCGAACCCTCGTCGACCTCGCGCTCGCGGCCTGCCGGGCCATCGAGCGCGTCGTCACGGACGCTGCCGTCGCGTCGGTGCGACTCGAGCCGACCGACCTCGCGGAGGTGGTCGCCGAGTCCGTCCACGCGGCGGCGCTCGCGGGCACGCAGGTCAGCGCGATCGTCGAGCCCGGCCTGCCGGCGATCGAGGTTGATCGGCTCCGGCTGCGGCAGGCGCTCGACAACCTCATCGCGAACGCGGCGACGCACGCGGGTGGGAAGATCGTCGTACGCGCGGCTTCGAGCGACGCCGCGATCGCCCTCACGGTCTCGGACAGCGGGCCGGGAATCCCGCCGGAGGAGCACGACCACGTCTTCGAAGCCGGCGTCCGTCTCGACGCAACCCGTCCGGGGTCGGGGCTGGGCCTCGCCATCGTCCGTGCGATCGCGGACGCCCACGGCGCGTCCGTCACACTCGAGTCCGAGCCGGGCCTGGGCGCGACCTTCGGCCTGGTGTTTCCGGTCGGCTAGGGGCTGGGGACCCGCGACGACTCGCGGAGCAGCCTGCGAGCGCGCTTCGCCACCGCGTCGCGCAGCCGCAACGGCTCGAGCACGACCGTCTCGCCTCCGTCGGCGAGCACTTCGGAGAGCAGCCACTCCTCGGTCTTGTACGGCACGTCCGCGATCGCGGATCCATCCGTGAGCGGACGTGCGCCGCGTTCGACCTTCCAGCGCGCGACGGTGGACGAGTGGTGGAGCCGCGCGACGCGCGGGTTGCGCAGGTACGACGGGTCGAAGCCCTCCCGCGGCTCGAACGTCTCCTCGGTGAGGCGCGCCGAGCGCATGCGGTCGAGCCGGAACGTGCGCGCGGCGTCGACCGTGCGGTCCCAGGTATGGACGCGCCACACCGGGAGCTCGCGCTCGATGGTGTACGGCTCGACGCGGCGGAGCGACGGGCTCTCGTCGCCCTCCTTCAGGTACTCGAGCTCGACGACCCGTCGCTTCTCGGACGCCTCGCTCAGGACCTTGACGAGCGACTCCTCCTCCGATGTCTCGCGCGGCGCCGGGGTGGCCGCGAGGTCGAAGCGTCCGAAGGTCTCCTCGAGCTTCTTGCGGACGCGCTTGAGCGGCGTGTGCGCCTCGGCCGCGATCGTCGGGCCGATGTACTCGATCGCGAGCCGGATCGCACGCGCCTCGAGCGGCGTCAGCTTCGGCGGGCGGCGGAACACGTCGCCGTACAGCTCCTTGTCGACGCGCACGACGTCTCCGTCGTGCTCGGCGTAGACGGCGTAGCAGCCTCCGCCGAAGTTGACGAGGTTCAGGAGCGAGAGGTGGTCCTGGAGCTCTTCCAGCGGGATCGAGATGCGTGCGGCGAGCTCCTCGGCGTCCAGTACGGCCGAGCGCTCCTCGCCGCACGCGGTCAGGAGCTGAGCAAGGAGCGCCTGCAGGATGCCGAAGCGCTCGGGATGCACGGGCCCCACCGGGCGCTCGGGCAGCGCCTGGCGCGTGCTCGCGCGCCTCGGGCCGGCCGGCACGGGTGCGTCTCCGGCGTGCGCTTCGGCCAGGCGGGAGAGCGCCCTCGTGACCGCCTCGCGGAGTTCCTCCGGCTCGAGCGCCGTCGCCCGTCCGTTCTGGCGGAGAACCCAGCCTGCGAGGAGCTCGACGTTGGCGAAGTCGGTCTCGAACACGCCGTCGTCGACGGAGCCCGCGTCGGCGAGCGTCCGCTCGACCCACCACGCGGTGTCGTCCGACACGGCGATCCGAGCAGACCCGACGATCTCGCCGATCTGCCACGGGCGTGGAATGCGGTGCTCCTCGACGTCGAAGTCCGGCGGTACGCGGAAGTCGCGCTCGCGTCGCGTCGCGAACCGGATGTCGCCCTGGATGCGCGACACCTTGAACGTGCGCACCGTGTCGCGGTCGACGTCGTGACCGACGACGTACCAGTTGCCGTCGTCGAGCCGCAGCGCGTACGGGTTCACGGTTCTGTCACCGGGACGCGTGCGTCGCGGGCTCCAGTACCGGAACTTGACGGTCCGCTGCTTCGAGATGGCCGACTCGAGCTTCGAGAGCCGCCCCGCGAGCTCAGGCGAGTAGTCGGGCGCGCTCACACGTACGCGCTCGGCCGTCTCCGTGGGCGGTTCCGCGAATCCCGAGCGGCCGAGAGCGAGGTTCTGGAGCGCGAGGCGGAACGGCTCCGCGTACGCGAACTTGCCCTCGAGGTAGTAGAGCGCCGTCTGCAGCGCGGCGAGCTCGTCGTCGTCGAGCTCGAGCCGGTCGAGGAAGTAGTGCTCGGAGCGGAGCGTGTACAGCTCCTCGCCCGTGAACTCGTCGCGCTGGGACTGGAGCGGAACGCCGAGCGAGGTCAGCTCGGCGCGATCGGAGTAGAAGCGGCGCGCGAACGCCTCGTCCGACATCTCGCTGTAGCCCTCGACGTTCGACTTGACGTCGCGGGCCGTGAGTGGGCGCCGCTCCGCCATGAGGAACGCGACCAGTGAGAGTTGCCGGATGAGCTTGTCAGCGTCGTGCGACATGCGAGAGCGCGAGCTTATCGTGCAGCCCCTGCGCTGGACCGGAATCCGCCGGCGCGGATTCCGGTCGCGTTGAACACTCTGACGGCGGCTGCTCCGCAGCCGCTATGCCGTCTCAGCCGGGCTCCGGGTCTACGCCGCTGCGGCAGCTGCGTGCTGCTCGAGATGCTGGTGCGACGGGCAGTAGTCGCGGCCCGGAAGCGGTGTGCGCTGGCACGCCTTGCCCTTCCGCGTCGTCGCATGGCAGCGAGAGACGCCCCCGTCGAGCAGCCCCGCCTCGACCTGCTGCTCGATGAAGCCGGTCGCCGCTCCGACGCCCTCACGCACGGCCCAGGCGACCTGCGCCTGCGCGGTGATCGGGAAGTAGCGGCGGATGTCCGCGAAGAGCGCCCGGTCGGGGCGAGCGAAGTAGTGAGGATCCTCGGCGAGCCGCTCCATCGTCTGCTCGCACTCACAGAGTACGGAGCGTCGGTAGTCGAGCTGCGTCTCGCGGTCGGCGTACGGGTCGATCAGATCCTTGATCGAGCGGTAAATCGCTCGCGAGTATTGATACATACACGAGCGCAACTGGGCGGCGTGATCGTCGATCTGAGAGCTCAACCTTCGGGGAAGATCCGTCTCGGGAAACGGAAAAGCGGCGGTGGACAGCTCTGGCACAGGGGAGTGTACAGGCTTTTCCGCGCTGTTACAAAGTGGAGGGCAGCGGTCGCCTCCGAAGGCAACGCCGGCGCTACGGGACGATGCGCCGGACCGAGGCCGTCCGCGAGGCCCGTCGCGCAGGCTGGAGCGCGCTCGTCGCTTCGGCTTCGGAGCTGTAGATCCCCGTGAACACGACCCAGTAACCGGGATGGAGGCTGGCATAGCTCGAGGAGTCGAGGATCCCGACTGGTGAGAGCCGCTTGCGCCGGGCCTCGCGGGTCCGTGCGACCGCGACTCGCCTTCCTTCGGTCTGCGGGATCGACGCGAGCACGATCGTCCAGCCCTCCTCGCCCACTGGCCACTCGACGATCCCCTGCGGTCCTCCCTCGGGGGACGCCAGCGTGCTCGTCGTCGGCAGCGTCGCGAAGCCTCCGGTGGCGGTCACGACCTCTGCCGAGCCGCCTCCGCCGTTCGTCGCCGCGACCGCGGCCGCCGCGCCGCCGAGCGCGATCGCGAAGGCCACGCCGGCACGGATCAGCCATCCCCGCCGGCTCCGCACAGGACCGAGGGCGTCCCCGCCGGGAAGCCGCAGGCCGCACTCGAGGCAGTACTCCTGTCCGGCGACCGCACGCGTCCCGCAGCGCGGGCAGTCCGTCACTCGCCGGCTCCGATGCTCGTCCCGGCGCGCGCCTCGCCGGCCGGGCGCCCGCAGGTCGCGCAGTATCGCGCATCGAGGAGCAGCGGCGCTCCGCACACGCAGAGAACAGCGCCTTCCCGCCGCAGGCGGGCGCCTCCGCCGAGGAGCGAGTCGATTTCGTGGATGCGCGCCTCGATGGCGACGAGCTCGGCGCATCGCTCGACGACGAGGGCGGCGCTGAAGCGGTCCCGTTTGTACATCTCGAGCGTGAGCCCGCCGAGGTCGCGGAGCCGCTCCTCGCGCACCTGGAGCAACGACTTGCGCTCGCGCTTGAGCTCGCGCGGTGGCGGTGCGACGTAGGCGCGCGACGAGCTCTCGGTTCGCTGGGGCGCCACGGTCGACAATCTAGAGCTGGAGCACGACGAGCCGCTCCTCGGTCATCTCCCGGACGGCATAGGCAGGGCCTTCGCGGGTGTTCCCGGAGTCCTTGACGCCGCCGTACGGCATCTGGTCCGCGCGGAACGTGGGCGCCTCGTTCACTGTGACGCCCCCGAACTCGAGCTCGCGCGCGGCTCGAAGAGCGGAGCTCACGTCCCGCGTGAAGACGCCCGCCTGGAGCCCGAAGCGCGTGGAGTTCGCGAGGGCGATCCCCTCGTCGAGCGAGCCCACGGGGCTGACCGTGCAGACCGGGCCGAAGACCTCCTCGCACGCGACCTTCGCGTCCGGAGGCGGCTCGGCAACGACGGTCGGCTCGAGGAGACCGTTCTCGATCGTCCCCCCGGTCAGGATCCTGGCGCCGGCGGCGCGTGCCTCCTCGATCCAGGACAGGATCCGGTCGCGCTCGGAGTCCGAGATCACGGGCCCGACGTCGGTCTCCTCGTCGGCCGGATCGCCGACCTTCAGCGCTTCGACATGCGGGAGAAAGCGCTCGAGGAAGCCGTCGTACGCGCTCCGCTCGACATAGATCCGCTGCACCGAGATGCAGCTCTGACCCGCGAACGAGAACGCGTTGGCCGCGAGGCGCCCTGCGGCGTCGTCGAGATCGGCGTCGGCGGCGACGACGACGGGCGTGGCGTTCCCGAGCTCGAGGTTCACGCGCTTCCGCGGCGCTCGCTCGCGGAGCTTCCAGCCGATGGGCACCGACCCGGTGAACGTGATCAGCTTCACGCGCTCGTCCTCGACGAGCACGTCGCCGATCTCGGACGCCGGCCCGCAGACCACGTTCAACCAGCCGGCCGGCAGGCCCGCCTCGGTCTCGAGCTCCGCGAGCAGGAGCGCTGACAACGGCGTCGTGGACGCCGGCTTCAGCACGACGGCGCATCCGGCCGCAAGCGCGGGCGCGATCTTGTGGGCGACGAGGTTGAGCGGGAAGTTGAAGGGCGAGATCGCCCCCACGACTCCTATCGGCTGCCGAAGCGTGAGGGCGAGCTTCCCGACACCCGCCGGCGAGGCGTCCATCGGCACCACGTCCCCAGCGAGCTTGCGCGCCTCGACCGCCGCCATCGTGTAGGTCGAGACGGCGCGGGACGCCTCGACGCGCGCGGCCTTCATCGGCTTTCCGGCTTCGGCCGAGATGGTGCGCGCGACCTCGTCGTGCCGATCCGCGAGCGCGTCCGCAACGCGGTCGAGGATCGCTGCGCGCTCGTGAGCCGGGCGTGGATCCAGCATCGCCTTCTCGGCCGCGCCGAGCGCGCGCCTCGTCTCGTCGGCGCCGGCCTCCGGGACGCGTCCGACGACGGCGCCGTCGTACGGTGAGGTGACCTCGATCCACGACCCCGTCTCCACCCAGTTGCCGCCGACCAGGAGCTTCCGTTCGCTCGAGGTCGTGGCCATGTCGCGAGTGTAGTGGGACACTTTGCGCCGTGGACGTACCGGACGTTCGCTACACGCGAAGCGGCGATGTCGCGATCGCGTATCAGGTGGTGGGCGACGGAGAGCACGATCTCGTCCTCGTCCCCTTCCTCGCCAACCTCTGGTCGCTCTGGCGCCTTCCCGGCTTCGACGCGTTCGGCGAGGCGCTGGCCCGCGGCCGTCGATTGATGGTGGTCAACCCTCGCGGCGTCGGCCTTTCGGACCGTCCTCGCGGGTTCACCATCGAGTCGCGCATGGACGACATACGCGCGGTCATGGACGCGGTCGGAAGCGAGCGTGCTGCGGTCCTCGGGATCGCGGAATCTGCGGGGACCTGCGCGTTCTTCGCAGCGTCGTACCCGGAGCGCGTAGAGCGGTTGCTGTTGTTCTGCCCGTATGCACGAGGCGTCGCCGATGAGGACGGTCGTCGGCAGGCCCTGCAACGGATGGCAGACGAGCGCGATCTCTGGGGAGATCGCGCCTACCTCGAGGGCATGGCGCGGCAGCTCAATCCCCAGTGGAGCGACAGTTCGGAGTACCTCGACGCGTTCGTCTGGCACCACCGGCTGACCTCGAGTCCGGCGACGATCCTCGAGTTCCGCCGCATGCAGATCGATCTGGACATCACCGAGGTACTGCCCGCGATCCGTGTCCCGACGCTCGTCATGTCCAAGGTGGGAATGCGCGAGGAGTCACGGGAGGTCGCGAGGAGCATCCCCGGCGCCGAGCTCGTCGAGATTCCCGGGCAGGGGTACGCGATCTGGGAGAACGACTTCGCGCTCGAGGCGATCGAGGAGTTTCTGAAAGGAGCCTCACCGAGACACGTCCCGGACACGGTTCTGGCGACGCTTCTCTTCGCCGACCTCGTCGGATCCACGGAGCGCGCGGCGGAGCTCGGCGACCGCGCGTGGCGCGAGGTGCTCGCGCAGCACCGCGCCCTCGTGCGACGTGAGCTCGAGCGCTACAGCGGCCAGGAGGTCGACACAGCCGGCGACGGGTTCTTCGCGCGCTTCGAAGGTCCCGCCCGGGCGATCGTGTGCGCCCGTGCAGCGGTGGAGGTCACGCGTGGGCTCGGCCTCGATCTCCGCACGGGAATCCACACCGGCGAGTGCGAGCTCGTCGACGGCAAGCCGGCGGGCCTCTCCGTTCACGTCGGCGCGCGCGTGTGTGCGCGCGCGGGCGTCGGCGAGGTGCTCGTCTCCGGAACGGTCAAGGATCTCGTGGCGGGGTCCGGGCTCGCCTTCGACGAGCGCGGCGAGCACGAGCTGAAGGGCGTCCCGGGGCGCTGGCGACTCTATGCTGTCCTCGATGGGTGAGGCCTACATCGTCGATGCGGTTCGCTCGCCGATCGGCCGGCGCGGCGGCTCGCTCGCCGAGCTCCGCGCGGACGAGCTGGCGGCGCAGGTCCTGAACGGTCTCGTCGACCGTCTCGACGTCGATCCGGGCGGGATCGAGGACGTGCAGATGGGCTGCGTGACCCAGGTCGGCGAGCAGGCGCTGAACGTCGGCCGCCAGGCGGTGCTCGTGGCCGGCTGGGCCGAGACGGTCTGCGCGTCGACCGTCGACCGCCAGTGCGGCTCGTCGTTGCAGGCCGCCTTCAACGGCGCCTCCGCAATCCAGGCCGGACACCTCGACGTCGTCGTCGCCGCCGGAGTCGAGCACATGACTCGCGTGCCGATGGGGTCGAACCTCGGCGATCTCGGCTGGGGCGCCGTGAACGAGAAGATCGGCGAGCGGTGGCCGATCGTTCCGCAAGGGATCTCGGCGGAGGTGATCGCCGAGGAGTGGACGCTCTCGCGGGAGGCGCTCGACGAGTACTCGCTCGAGTCGCACCGGCGCGCGGTCGCGGCGATCGACGAGGGTCGGTTCGAGCGCGAGATCGTGCCCGTCGAGGTCGGAGCCGGAGGGGCCGTCGTGCTCTTCGCGGTCGACGAGACGCCGCGCCGGGACACCTCGCTCGAGAAGCTCGCGTCGCTCCAGCCTGCCTTCAAGCCGGACGGGGTCGTCACCGCCGGGAACTCAAGCTCGATCGTGGACGGGTCGGCAGCGATGCTGCTGGTCGGCGAGGAGGCGGCGAGCCGGCTCGGCGTCGAGCCCCGCGCGCGGTTCGTGTCGTTCGGCCTCTCGGGCGTCGATCCGTACCGGATGCTGCACGGAAACCCGGAGGCATCCGCGCGCGCGCTCGCGAAGGCGGGGCTCACGTGGGACGACATCTCGGTGATTGAGGTCAACGAGGCGTTCGCCTCGGTCGTGCTCCAGTTCCTCGCGGACACCGCTCTCGAGGAGCGCTGGCGAGCCGGCGACGTGAACCCGAACGGCGGCGGCATCTCGCTCGGTCATCCGCTCGGCGCGACCGGCGCGCGCATCACGGCGACGCTGCTCTCCGAGCTCGACCGCCGGGGAGGGCGGTACGGGCTCGCGACGATGTGCATCGGCCAGGGGCAGGCGATCGCAGGCGTCGTAGAGCGCCTCTGATCCATCACATCAGCTGATCGACTTGGCGAGAACACCGACTGGTTCTGATGGCACTCGAGCCGTCAACATACGTACGTGTTCGGCTATCTCGTCATCACCTTTCTCCTGCTCGTAGGCCCGCTCGCGTACCTCTCCGGTGTGGACTCCCGCATCGACGAGTGCGCGCGCAGGCGGCGCCTCTCCGCCTGAGAAGCGGCCCTCGGAGCCTCGGCGCTAGGATCGCGCCTCGTGAGCGCCCTCGCAATCCGCACGGTCGGCGTCGTCGGCCTCGGCGCCATGGGCTCCGGCATCGCCCAGCTCGCGGTCGAGGCGGGTTACGACGTCGTCGGGCGCGAGATCACGAGCGCGCTCGGCGAGCGCGCACGTGAGCGCATCGCCCACTTCCTCCAGCGCAAGGTCGACAAGGAGCGAATGACCGCCGAGGAGCGCGAGGCGGCGCTCGCCCGCCTCGAGCTGACGACCGAGCTCTCGGCCCTGGCCGAGTGCGAC
>Ga0268386_10002459_pt1 | contig 13208 bp, 14 predicted proteins | sample RVTome_15_FD_200260 | JGI IMG/M metagenome (GOLD analysis project Ga0268386, IMG submission 200260) | Soil microbial communities from uranium-contaminated site in the Upper Colorado River Basin, Wyoming, United States - RVT150D86... ...
GCTGACGTTCCACTACCGTGACGCGTACCGCGACGAGGGTTACGGCATTCGCGCTCACCAGAAGGCGATCGAGCGTTACGCGCACCGGCCGCACGCCCTGACGTAGGCGGTCGTCCTGTCGCGGGAGGGCCGGGTCGACGTCTGAGGAGTCGGGTACCGGCTGCTCGACTAGACCCGGCTAGTCGAGCGCCCCCTCCAGTCGGAGGAGCCGCCGCTTGATGTCGAGACCGCCGGCGTACCCGGTCAGGTCGCCCGTCGAGCCGACGACTCGATGGCAGGGGAGCACGATCGGGATCCGGTTGCGGTTCATGACCGTGCCCACGGCGCGGGCTGCAGTCGGCCGGCCCACGCGGGCGGCGAGCGCGCCGTACGTCGTCGTCTCGCCGTAGGGCACGCGGGCGAGCTCCCGCAGCACGTCGACTGTGAAGGGTGGAAGCGCGCGCAGGTCGAGTGTGACGTCGAACGTCTGCCGTCGGCCGGAGAAGTACTCGTCGAGCTCGCGCCGTGCGAGGTCGACGCTCGCGGGCAAGCGCAGCACGCGGGGTCCCGCGATGCGGGCGAGCCGCTCCAGCTGGAGCTCCGGCTCGGCCTGGAAGGAGATCGAGGCGAGCCCGCGATCGGACGCGGCGACGAAGAGGTCGCCGAGGGGCGACTCGACCACGTCGTAGCCGACGTCGACGAGCCCGAGCGTCGTTGCGGCCGTCCGAAACCGCCGGTCGAGATCGGTCGGGATGGTCATGGGGCTGTCCTCCTGCGCAACCGGCGCACGCCCGTCGACGCCGCCTGGCGGGCGGCGTCCTCGCTCGAGCCGAGCGCGGTTGCGATCTGGTCGTAGGAAAGGTCGTACCCGTAGCGGAGCACGACTGCTGCGCGCTCCTTCGGGGGAAGCCCGTCCGTCAGCGGAGCGAGCTCCTCGTACGGCGGACGGCCGTCGTCCGCCGGCTGCTCGCCGAGCTCCTCCTGCGGCTGTGCTCGGCGCAGCGTGTCGACTGCCACGTTCTTGGCGATGGTGAGGATCCAGGCGCGGAGATGCTCCCCGTGCTCGAGCCGCCGGTAGGCCTGGAGCGCGCGCAGGAATGTCTCCTGGTACGCGTCCTCGGCACGCTCGGCTCCCAGCCTGCGCCTCAGGAGCCGAAAGACCTCGGAGCGGTGCTCTTCGTAGAAGCGCTCGAACGGCGGGATCGCCACGCTCTGCATCATCGTCCTCCTCTAACGCCCGACGCGGCGCATCTGTGAGCATGCGGGCATGCGAGCGGCGGTCGTCGGGCACGTCGAGTGGATCGAGTTCGTGCCCGTCGAGCGCGTGCCGCGGCCCGGAGAGATCATCGGGGCGGAGGAGTCCTGGGCGGAGGCCGCTGGCGGTGGCGCGGTGGCCGCCGTCCAGCTCTCGAAGCTCGCCGACTCGGTGGTGCTTTTCACCGCGCTCGGCGCCGACGAGCTCGGTCGCAGGTCGAAAGCCGAGCTCGAGGAGCGCGGGATCGAGGTGCACGCGAACTTCCTCGACGCGCCCCAGCGGAAGGGCTTCACGTTCCTCGACGAGGCGGGCGAGCGGACGATCACGGTGATCGGTCCCAAGATCGGACCGCGCGGTCACGACACCTCGCTGCCGTGGCACGAGCTCGACCGCTGCGACGCGCTCTACTTCTGCGCCGGCGACGTGGACGCGCTGCGAGGCGCGCGTCGTGCTCGAGTCGTGGTCGCGACCTTGCGCGAGCTCGCGACGCTGAAGCGCGGCGCGGTCGAGCTGGACGCGGTCGTCGGAAGCGGCAAGGACGAGGCGGAGGTCTACCGACCGGGCGATCTCGACCCGCCGCCGAAGCTCGTGGTGACGACGTCGGGCGCGCTCGGCGGCTGGGCGCAGCCCGGAGGCCCGTTCACCGCACCGCCGCTCGAGGGTCCGATCGCGGACGCCTACGGCGCGGGAGACTGCTTCGCCGCGGGCCTCGCATTCGCCCTCGCCGCCGGGCTCGAACCCGCCGACGCGCTGTCGTTCGCCGGACGATGCGGCGCCGGCGCGCTCAAGGGCCCCGGCGTCCACGCGGAGCCGGTCCCGCTCCCTTCGTAGTATTTCGGCGTCGGTCGCCGCCTCATGTCCAGCGTGGAGCGCAGGGGTTGCGCTGTGGGATGAAGTGGAGTAAGGTGGGGCCTCGTGGGAGGGAGATCCCGCTGAGGCCATGTTCTACGGCGAGTACGAGCACTCGGTCGACGACAAGAAGCGGCTCACGCTGCCCGCGCGGTTTCGCGACGACCTGGCCGGCGGGGTCGTGCTGGCCCGCGGGATCGAGAAGAACATCGACGTCTATCCGCGGGCGAGCTGGGACGCGAACGTCGCGCGCATCGCGGAGCTCGACTCGTTCAACCGGGAGGCGCGCGAGATGAAGCGCTTCGTCTTCGCCGGCGCCACGATGACGGAGCTCGACAAGCAGGGGCGGGTGCTCATCCCGCCGCATCTCGTGACGCATGCGGAAATCGAGAAGGACGTCGTTCTGGCCGGAGTCCACGATCGGCTCGAGATCTGGGACACGGCGGTCTGGGCGACCCATTTGAACGCGATCGAAGGGAGCGCGGGCGATGTTGCCGAACGTCTTGCGGACAAACGCGGCTGATCACGTCCCTGTTCTCGCCGAGGAGGTGCGAGACCTCCTGGCGGTGCAGGCCGGGGAGACGGTCGTCGACGCCACCTTCGGCGCCGGGGGCCATTCGCGACTGCTCGTCGAGGACCTCCGTGGCCGGGGGAAGCTCGTCGCGATCGACCGCGACCCGACCGTGCGCCCGTACTTCGACCGGGTCAAGGCGGCCGCGCGCGGGATCCAGACGCGGTTCCTGCGGGGCGACTACGCGGTCGTGCTCTCGCAGCTCGCCGGCAACGGCGTCAAGGCCGACGTCGTGCTCCTCGACCTCGGGCTCAGCTCGATGCAGGTCGACCGCCACGAGCGCGGCTTCTCCTACGCGACGGACGCGCCGCTCGACATGCGCATGGACCCGTCGGACGAGCCGAGCGCCGCGGACCTCGTCAACACCTGGGACGAGCGCGAGCTCGCGACCATCTTCCGCCGGTACGGGGAGGAACGCTACGCGCGCCAGATCGCGCGAGGGATCGTGCGGCGGCGGGCGGAGGCGCCGATCGAGCGGACGGGGCAGCTCGTCGACGTCGTCCGCGCGTCCATCCCCGCCCCCGCGCGCTTCGGCGAGGGGCATCCGGCGAAGCGGGTGTTCCAGGCGTTGCGCATCGAGGTCAACCACGAGCTCGAGTCCCTCGAGGCCGGTCTCCCGGCAGCACTCGAGATGCTCCGACCCGGTGGGCGGCTCGCGGTGATCAGCTTCCACTCGCTCGAGGATCGGATCACGAAGCGCTTCCTGCGCGACCTCGCACGCGGCTGCACGTGCCCGCCCGACTTCCCGATCTGCGTCTGCGGGCGCGGGCCCGAGCTTCGCATCCTCACGTCGAAGCCGGTGCGGCCGTCGGCACGCGAGGTCGACGAGAACCCGCGCGCCTCGTCTGCGCGCCTGCGCGCGGCGGTGAAGGTCTGATGTCGTCGATCGCCCAGAGCGCGCGTGCGGCCGGGGGGCGGCGTCGACCTGCGACCCGGACGAAGGCGAAGGCCGCCTCGCCACGCCTCGTCGGCGGCGGCGTCATCTCGATCGTGCTCTTCGCCGCGCTCCTGGCCGGGGTCGTAGCCGTGAACGTCGCCGTGCTACGCCTCAACGTCGAGCTCGACCGGACCGGACGCGAGCGCTCGCAGCTCAAGGCCGACGTCGCGGGTCTCCGCGCGGAGCTCTCGAGCTCCGCGGCCACGTCTCACATCGAGCGGGTCGCGACGGAGGAGCTCGGTCTCGTTATCGCCGATCCCGAGACGACGACGTACGTCCCGTTGCGGAAGCGGTGACGCGCGGCTCCTCGAACCGGCGAATCGTGCTCCTGGGAGCGGCGTTCGTCGTTCTCCTCGGGGCCGCGTTCGCGCGCGCGTTCTGGCTCCAGGCGATCCAGGGCGACGCGTACGCGGCCATGGCCACGCGCCAGCATCGCGAGACGGTGGTCGTCCCGGCGGGTCGCGGCACGGTCTTCGACCGGAACGGGAAGCCGCTCGCCATCGGCGAGCAGGCGACGACGGTCTTTGCAAACCCGCAGCAGGTCGACCGGCCGAGGGACCTCACGCTCGCCATCGCGCGGCACCTGGATCTCGATCCCGCCGCCGTCTATCCGCTGCTCACGGACCGCTCCAGGGGCTTCGTCTACATCGCGCGCAAGGTCGATTCCGACGCCGCGGAGACGTTGGAGAAGCTCGGCTTCGCCGGTCTCGGCTTCTATCCGGAGGAGCTGCGCACGTATCCGCAGAAGCGCGTCGCCTCGCAGGTGCTCGGCTACGCGGGGCTCGACAATCTCGGGCTCGAAGGGCTCGAGCGCTCCCTGAATCGCGTGCTCGCCGGGAAGCCGGGGAGTCAGACGATCGTGAAGGACCCGATCGGACGCGCGCTCGACGTCGTGTCCACGAAGCCGGAGACGCCGGGCCGGAACGTGCGGCTGTCGATCGACCACCAGATCCAGGCGAACGCCGAGGCCATCCTCGCCGACACCGTCGCCCGGCACGGCGCGCGGGCGGCCTCGGCGATCGTGATGGATCCGCACACGGGAGCTGTGCTCGCGATGGCGACCGCCCCCGGGTTCAACGCCAACCGCTTCCCGACCACGCGCCCGGACCGGCGGCGGAACCGCGCGGTCACCGACACGTACGAGCCCGGGTCGACGTTCAAGCTCGTCACGATCGCCGCGGCGCTCGAGGAGAACGTGGTCTCGCCCGGCTCGTCGTTCACGCTCCCGCCGACGATCCAGGTCGCCGACCGTGTCATCCGCGAGGCGCATACGCGTGGGACGGAGCACATGACCGTGCGCGGGATCGTGAAGCACTCCTCGAACATCGGGACGATCACGATCGCGCAGCGGCTCGGCCAGGGCAGGCTCGCGCACTGGATCGACCGGTTCGGCTTCGGACGGGCGACAGGGATCGATTTCCCGGGCGAGTCGCCGGGATTCGCGCTGCCGCCCGATCAGTGGTCGGGCTCGACCATCGGAACGGTGCCCATCGGGCACGGCATCGCGGTCACGCCGATCCAGATGGCGCGTGCCTACTCGGCGATCGCGAACGGTGGCGTGCTGGTGAAGCCGCGTCTCGTCGAGAAGGTCGACGGCCGGGCGGTGGCCCGCACGCGCGGCAGACGGGTGGTCTCGCGCGAGGTGTCAGTGCAGATGCTCGCGATGCTCCGCGGCGTCGTGGTGGAGGGAACCGGCACGCAGGCCGCGATCCCCGGATACACGGTCGCCGGGAAGACCGGCACCGCGGCGAAGATCGACTCGAGCGGCCGCTACTCGCATACCGACTACGTCGCCTCGTTCGTGGGACTGGTGCCGGCGACGAAGCCACGGCTCGTGATCATGGTCATGGTCGACGAGCCCTCCGGCTCGATCTACGGCGGCGACGTCGCAGCGCCGATGTTCCGGGAGATCGCGCGCTTCAACCTGCAGCATCTGGAGGTGCCTCCGGATGCGCCGCGCACTGAAGACGCTTCCCGCGAATGAGCGCGGATATCTCGGATCTCAGGTCGGGGAGAAGTTCGGTATCAAACCCCGAGAAGTCCGGTTCTCGCCGCGTAAGAGAGGCGTCTGTTTCGCGCGACCGGAATCCGCGTTAGCGGATTCCGGTCTTGCGCACAGCTTCGTCTAGCCTGCGTGCCGTGGAGCTCGAAGCCCTGATCCGGGCGCTCGCCCCACGCGAAGTGTCCGGAGCACGGACGGTCGAGATCGCCGACCTCTCATACGACACGCGCGCGGTGACGAGCGGCGCTGCCTTCTTCTGCGTTCCCGGCGCTCGTGTCGACGGGCACACGCTGGCCTGGGAGGCGATCGAGCGGGGAGCCGTCGCGCTCGTCGTGGAGCGCGTGCTGGAGGCGGGCGTCCCCCAGCTCGTCGTGGACGACGCGCGCTCGGCGATGGCGGTTGCCGCCGACGCGTTCTTCGGAGAGCCGACGAAGGAGCTCGAGGTCGCCGGGGTCACAGGGACGAACGGGAAGACCACCACCACGTTCCTCCTCCACTCGATCCTCGAGGCGGCCCGACGTCGCGCCGGGCTCGTGGGGACCGTCGAATGGATCGTCGGCGGCGAGCACCGGCCGGCCCCGTTCACGACACCCGAGGCGATCGATCTCCAGCGACTCTTCCGCGAGATGCTCACGGCCGGCGACGGCGCCGCGGCCGTCGAGGCATCGTCCCACGGCGCGGCGCTCAGGCGGCTCGACCGTGTCCGGTTCGATGCGCTCGTCTTCACGAACCTCACGCAGGATCACCTCGACCTGCACGGGACGATGGAGGAGTACTTCCAGGCGAAGCGCCGCCTCTTCACCGGGCCGCTTCCCCCGCCCGCGGCGGTGAACGTCGGCTCGGAGTGGGGCAGGCACTTGGCGGACGACCTCGCCGACGCACATCGCGCCCCGCTCGTGACGTTCGGGCTCGGGGATGACGCCGACGTGCGGGCCGAGAACCTCGAGCTGGGCGCCGGCGGCAGCCGTTTCCGCGCGGCGGGAATCGAGATCGAGACCTCGCTCCGCGGCTCTTTCAACGTCGAGAACGTCCTCGGAGCGGTGGCGGCCGGGTTGCTCCTCGATCTCGACGAGGACGCCATCGCCGAAGGGATCGCGGCGGTCGAGGGCGTTCCCGGCCGCTTCGAGGCGATCGACGAGGGGCAGCCTTTCTCCGTCGTGGTCGACTACTCCCACACGCCTGACTCGCTCGAGACCGTCCTGCGCGCGGCGCGCGGCCTCGGGGAGCGGGTCATCGTCGTCTTCGGCGCAGGCGGCGATCGCGACCGCGGCAAGCGGCCGCTCATGGGCAAGGTTGCCGCCGAGCTCGCAGACGTCGCGATCGTGACCTCGGACAATCCGCGCTCCGAGGACCCGCTCGCGATCATCCAGGACGTCCTCCACGGGGCGGGAGTCGACGTCGAGATCGACCCCGACCGCCGGTCGGCGATTCAGCGAGCGATGGGCCTCGCCGAGCCGGGCGACGTCGTCGTCGTCGCAGGCAAGGGCCACGAGCAGGGTCAGGACGTCGAGGGCGTCGTCCACCCGTTCGACGATCGTGCAGTCGTCCGCGAGGCGCTCGCCGCGCTGCGGGCATCGCGCTGACGAGCCCTGTGGACGAGTTGGCACGCACTCGCAACGGGTTCTGGACATGTCCGGGGTCAGACCCTGGGACATGTCCCGTGCGCCCGATTGGCACAGATTTGTCACACCCCGACCGCAATGTGCGTCGAAGGACCGCGGCGTGATCCCGCTCGCCTGGGAGGAGATCGAGGCGCTCGGGCTCGGCCGGCTCGAGGGCGGCGGAGCAGGCGTCCTCGTCCGGCGCGTCGTCGCGGACTCGCGTGAGTCGAGACCGGGCGATCTCTTCGTCGCCCTCAACACCGGCGTCCAGCATGTCGACGATGCCCGAGCCCGCGGCGGGGCGACGCTCGTACCAGACGACCAGGAGGCCGCGCTCGCTGCGCTCGCCTCGCTCGTCCGCTCGAAGAGCGGCGCGCGCGTGGTCGCGATCGTCGGCTCGGCGGGCAAGACCTCGACGAAGGACATCCTCGGCGCTCTCTGCGCGCCGCACGCGAGGACGATCTGGCCGGAGCGGAGCCTGAACAACGAGATCGGGCTTCCGCTCACCGTTTGCCGGCTCGAGTCCGACACGGAGATCCTGATCACCGAGATGGGGATGCGAGGGCTCGGGCAGATCGCCGACCTCTGCGCGATCGCCCGCCCCGATGTCGTGGTCGTCACTCACATCGGCCCGGAGCACCTCGCGCGCCTCGGGACGGTCGACCGCGTCGCCGAGGCGAACGCGGAGGCGATCGCGGCGCTTCCGCGCGGCGGCACGGCGATCGTTCCCGCTCGGGGTCCCGAGCTCGACCTGTTCCTCGTGCGGGACGACATCGCGCTCCGGCGCTTCGACCCCAGCGAGGCCGAGCTCAGGGACGGCGGCGCCCGGTTTCGCATCGAAGGCCGTGTCGTCGAGCTCGCGCTCCCGTTCACGCAGCGGCACCACGTCACGAACGCGCTCGCAGCGCTCCATGCCTATGCGGCACTCGGGCTCCCGCTCGAGCGAGCCGCTGACGGTGCGAAAAGCATCGTCCTCTCGCCGTGGCGTGGGCAGGTGCTGCCGCTCCCCGATGAGGGCTTCGTCGTCAACGACGCGTACAACGCGAACCCCGACGCAATGCGCGCCGCGCTCATCGATCTCGCAGAGCGTGCGGGCCCGAGGCGTCGCGTCGCGATCCTCGGCGAGATGGCGGAGCTGGGGGAGGCGTCGCTCGACTACCACCGCGCGATCGGCGACCTGGCGGCCGAGCTCGGGGTCCACGTGATCGGCGTCGGAGAGCCCGCGCGCGCCTACCGCCCGGCCCTCTGGGCTCCCTCGAAGGAGGCCGCGGTCGAGGCCGCGCGCGGCTTTCTCCAGCCCGGTGACGCCGTCCTCGTCAAGGCCTCCCGAGCCGTGGGGCTCGAAGGCATCGCCGACGAGATCACGAACTTCGCCCGAGCATGGTCCCCGTCCTGATCGCGGGCCTGATCGCGATGGTCGCCGCCGTCGTGATCGGGCCGAAGTTCATCGAGCTGCTCCGCGCGCGCAACCTCGGACAGCAGATCCGCGCCGAGGGCCCGGCGGCGCACGTCGTCAAACAGGGGACGCCGACGATGGGCGGGCTGCTCATCGTGGGCGCCGCGGTCATTCCGTTCCTCGCGCTGTCGCAGTACACGTGGGAGGGGCTGACCGTGCTCTTCATCACGCTCGGCTGCGCGGCGATCGGGTTCACCGACGACTACCTCAAGCTCCGGCAGCGCCGCTCGCTCGGTCTCCCCGGACGGTGGAAGATGGTCGGGATCGCCGGCGTCACGATCGCGGGCGCGCTTCTCCTGCGCGAGACCGAGGCTTTCTCGACCGCGATCTACTTCCCGGTCGTCGGCTGGACGATCGACTTCGGGCTCCTCTTCTACCCGTTCCTCTTCCTCGTCATCGCAGGGACGGTGAACGGCGCGAACCTCACGGACGGCATCGACGGCCTCGCGGCCGGCACGGCGACGATCATGCTGCTGACCTTCCTCGCGGTCGCAGGGATCTCGTGGCTCCGTTCCGGCGCCCCCGGCGACCGGAGCAGCGTGTACCTCGACCTCGCCACGCTCGCTGCGGCCCTGATCGGGGGGACGATCGGATTCCTCTGGTACAACGCGTTCCCTTCCGAGGTCTTCATGGGGGATACGGGCTCGATGGCCCTCGGGGGCGCGATCGCGGGCTTCGCGATCGTGACCCACACGGAGATCCTGCTCCTGCTGATCGGCGGCATCTTCGTGATCGAGACGCTCTCGCTGATCATCCAGGTCGTCAGCTTCAAGCGCACCGGGAAGCGCGTGTTCCTGATGGCGCCGATCCACCACCACTTCGAGATGAAGGCGTGGTCGGAAACGAAGATAATGGTGCGGTTCTGGATCGTGTGCGCGATCCTCTGCGCCTCGGGCTTCGCGCTCTTCTACCGCGACTTCCTCCAGTTCATCGAGTCATGAGCGAGCTCGCCGGTCGGCGGGTGCTCGTCGTAGGGCTCGCCCGCTCGGGGAAGGCGGCGGTGGAGGCGCTCGTCGCGGAGGGCGCGCTCGTGCTGGCGTACGACCGCGACGAGTCGATCGACGTGGGGAGGCTCCGCGAGCTCGGCGTCGAAGTCCGTCTCGGACGCGAGGAGGAGAAGCTGCTACAGGGGATCGATCTCGTCGTGACGAGCCCGGGAGTCCCGGCCGACGCACCGTCGATCGCGGGCGCGCATGCCCGCGGAATCGACGTTTGGAGCGAGCTCGAGCTCGGCGCGCGCCTGCTTTCGAACCCGCTCGTCGCGATCACCGGGACGAACGGGAAGACGACGACCACCGCCCTCCTCGGAGAGATGTTCGCGAGCGCGGGCGTGCAGGCGGAGGTGGCCGGCAACATCGGCCGCGCGCTGACGAGCCTCGTCGGCTCGAGCGACGAGAGCGCCTGGGTCGTCTGCGAGGTCGGCGTCGCACAGCTCGACGACGCGGAGACGTTCCACCCGCGGATCGCCGTCCTGCTCAACCTCGAGCCGGACCACCTCGATCGCTACGGGACGTTCGAGTGGTACGCCGACACGAAGCTCCGCGTCTTCGAGCAGCAAACCGAGGACGACGTCGCGATCGTGCCGGCGACTTTCGGCCCGATCCCGGGCGGCGCCCGGCGCGTCGAGTTCTCCGCGGATGACGGGCTTCTCGCCGATCCGACGATCCCGGGCCGGCACAACCGCGAGAACGCGGCCGCCGCGACCGCCGCGGCGCGCGCGGCCGGTCTCCCCGACGACGCGATCGAGCGAGCACTCGTCGGCTTCCGCGGCGTCGAGCACCGGATCGAGGAGGTCGCCGAGATCGCCGGTGTGCGCTACGTCAACGACTCGAAGGCGACCAACGCTGCGGCCGCCCTCCGCGCGATCGAGGCGCTGCGCGACTCGCCCCTGCACGTGATCCTCGGTGGGCTCGGAAAGAACGAGAGCTATGACGCGCTCGCGGGCGCGTTCCGACCGGGCGACCGTGCGTACCTCATCGGCCGGGCCGCACCCGAGCTCGCGGCCGCGCTCGACGAGGCGGCGGTCGCGTTCACGCACTCCGGCGACCTCGCGCGGGCCGTGCAAGATGCGGCAGGCGCCGCGCAGCCGGGCGAGATCGTCCTCCTGTCGCCTGCATGCGCCAGCTTCGACCAGTTCACGGACTTCGAGGCGCGCGGCGACGCCTTTCGCCGCCTCGTCGAGGAGCTGCGATGAAGAGCGACGGCAGGCTCGAGCAGAAGCTCCTCGTCCTCGTCACGCTCGGGCTCGTCGCCTTCGGGTTGGTGATGGTCTACAGCGCGACCTCGGCCTCCGCCGCGCTCGGCGACGGAGATCCGATGAGCTACCTGAAGCGGCAGAGCGTCTACGCGCTGCTCGGCGTCACGCTCATGCTCGTCGCCTCGCGGTTCGACTACCACCGCTTGCGCTACGTGGCGCCGCCGCTCCTGCTCGTCGCGCTCGGCCTCTGTGTCGCGGTGCTGGCAGTCGCGCCCGAGATCAACGGCGCGAAGCGCTGGTTCATCCTCGGCCCCGCGAGCTTCCAGCCCTCCGAGCTCGCGAAGCTCTCGCTCTGTCTCTTCGCGGCTGTCTACCTCGCTCGCCGGAAGCGCCCGCCCCGGACGCTCGGCGAGCTCGCGAAGCCGCTCGGTCTCCTCACCGCGATCTTCTGCGGGCTGATCCTTCTCGAGCCCGACCTCGGCACGACGATCACGCTCTGCGGGACGATGTTCGCGATCTTCCTCGTCGCGGGCGTACCTTGGCGTCCGCTGCTGGCGGGGGCGGTCATCGCCGTGGGAGTGGGCTTCATCGCGATCTGGGCAGAGCCGTACCGCCGCGCGCGGGTCTTCAGCTTCCTCGACCCGTGGAGCGACGCCGAGGGCTCGGGATTTCAGATCGTGCAGGCGCTGATCGGGTTCGGCTCCGGAGGCGTCACCGGGGAGGGCCTCGGCGAGAGCGTCTCCAAGGTGCTGTACCTCCCGGAGGCGCACACGGACATGATCTTCGCGGTCGTCGGCGAGGAGCTCGGCCTCGTCGGCTCGACGCTCGTCATCGCCGCCTTCGGCGCGTTCGCGTGGGCCGGGTTCCGCGTCGCGCTGCGGTGCAAGGACCCGTTCGGGAAGCTCCTCGCGGCGGGGCTCACCGCGCTCGTGTGCGGCCAGGCCTCGGTCAACCTCGCCGCCGTGCTCGGGATCGCGCCGCTCACGGGGATCCCGCTGCCGTTCGTCTCCTACGGGGGCTCGAGCCTCGTCGTGCTGCTCGCCGGGGTCGGGATACTCCTTAACATCGCCGCCAATGGAGACGTCGTCAGGTCCCGTGTGCCTGATCGCGGCCGGCGGGACGGCAGGGCACGTGCGACCGGCTCTCGCCGTCGCCGAGGCGCTGCGCGAGCGCGGAGCCAGAGTGACGTTCGCAGGGTCGCGCGACCGCGTCGAGTCGCGGCTGGTTCCTGAGGCCGGGTTCGAGCTCGACACATTCGCGATCTCGGGCTTCCCGCGGCGCCCTGGGATCGAGCTCGTCCGCGCGCTCGCGCGCGCGGTGCGTGCACCCTTCGCGTGCCGGCGGATCCTCGCGCGCAGGCGACCCGACGTCGTCCTCGGAGGCGGCGGCTACGTCGCCGGCCCGATGGTCCTCGCGGCGCGCCTTCGCGGGATCCCGGCAGCGCTGACCGAGGCGGATGCCCACCTCGGGCTCGCCAACCGGCTCGCGGCTCCGTTCGCGCGACGTGTCTACCTGGCGTACCCGATCCCGGGGCGCAACCGCAGGAAGTACCGCGTCGTGGGGCGGCCTGTGCCCACCGCGCATCTCGGCTCGGTACGGCACGAGGCGCGACGCCGCCTCGGCCTGCCGATCGACCGTCCCGTTCTTGCCGTGTTCGGCGGTCTCGCGGGCGCGCAGGCGCTGAACGAGCTCGCGGTCGCCAGCTACGGCGGAGGCGGTCCTGCGGTGCTCCACCTCTCGGGTGAGCGCGACTACGAGCAGGTGCGACCGAGGGTGCAGCGCGACGACTACGTCCTGCTCGCGAGCGTCGAGCGGTTCGGCGACGCGCTGGCCGCCGCAGACATCGCCGTCTCGCGCGCCGGCGGGACGGTGTGGGAGCTCGCCGCGGCCGGGACGCCGGCGATTCTCGTACCGTACCCGCACGCGACCGCCGATCACCAGGCGCTGAACGCGCGGTACTTCGAGGAGGGCGGGGGCGCCGTCGTCGTCCGTCAGGAGGAGCTCGCTCGCATCCCGCCTCTCGTCGACGAGCTGCTCGGCGACCCGGAGCGGCTGCACCGGATGAGCGAGGCGATGCGGGCGCTCGCGAAGCCCGACGCCGCCGACGAGATCGCCGAGGAGCTGATCCGGCTCGCCGGCGAGCGCCGAAGCGGATGAGCGCGGTCGACGTTCCCGTCGCGCTCGTCGGGCACGGGACGGTCGGCTCGGCGGTGCATCGGCTGCTCGAGGTCGGCGCGGACGAGATCGAGCGCGCGACCGCCGGCACGCCGCGCACGCGGTACCCCGAGCACCGGGTTCTTTCTCTCGCCGTGTCTCCGCGGGGTGCGCACGCGTGACGGCAACCGGCTCTCCGCTCGCCGG
>Ga0268386_10002460_pt1 | contig 13201 bp, 11 predicted proteins | sample RVTome_15_FD_200260 | JGI IMG/M metagenome (GOLD analysis project Ga0268386, IMG submission 200260) | Soil microbial communities from uranium-contaminated site in the Upper Colorado River Basin, Wyoming, United States - RVT150D86... ...
GCACCTACCGTTCGCGTTTCGAGCGCGTTATAGGCCAGCAAATTTAGCAGTCCTCGTCCGTCTTACCCCTGAACATTGACGGGTTACCCCCAATCAGTTGCGCCGCCTGTAGACATATGGCTAACGTCTGACCAAATATCGTCTTCCCAATCGACAACACATAAGGGTGAGGAGTGGTGCCCTAATTTGAAAAGTCTTCTCCGCGTATCTCTGCGTCCTCTGCGTCTCTGCGGTGAGCTGTCCGTTAAGTGCCAGTAACCGCGGAGGAGCAGAGGACGCAGAGATACGCAGAGACGAAATTAGGTCACTACTGGGTGAGGAGATTGAACGTGATGAAGAGAGTTTGTCTTGGTACGTCTCTATTTTTGGCAGTGTTTATGATCACGATTTACGGCGCTGACTCAAGTTCTTTTGCTGAAAGTAGAGGAAGGCTATGTCACCAGCGATGATGGTGTTCGTCTCTTCTATCAAAAAGCTGGAGGCGGATCTAAAGTGATCGTTGTTCCGCGCAGACTCTTCACGTTTGATGCTTTCAAGCAGCTTGCAAACGAATTCACGCTGATTGCTTACGACATGCGTGGCGATTGCCGTTCACTTCGCTTTCTCAAACTTAAGCGACACCGAGTTTATGCAGTAACGCAATCCGGTCGGGCGGGGACCGTCGTCAAAGACATGCCCAAGATGAGAGCCACACTTGCGACACTTCACTTCGGTACGCGCGATCCCGAAGCTTCGATCCGTTTCTTCGATTACGTTTCCTTCCGCAACCGGAGCGTAATAGCTGGGCCAACCTGTGCCGGAATCAAACTTCGTCTCTGAATCAAAAAGCGCGAGTCCGCAGGCCGCACAGTGATAGACACCTTTGTCGTGGTTGTTCCAATAAGCACCCGTGAACGCCCGCTCCGTCCCGCCCTCGCGCAACACGTGATACTGCTCGGCTGTTAACTCTTTGCGCCACTCATCGTCAGTCTTTTCGATTTTGTCAGTCATCACTACATTCTCAGCTTTCACTTTTTCCGCCAGCAGTTTCTGAATCGTTCGCTCAGCTTCGTCGTATGCTCCTTCGCCAACATGCGTCCAACGCACACGACCGGTTTTATCGAGCAGAAAGATGGTCGGCCAGGCTTCCACTTTGTAGGCGCGCCACGTTTGGTAATCGTTGTCAGTGACTACGGGAAAGCGAATGCCCAGAGAAGCGACCTGCTTGCGCACGTTGTCAACGTTTTTTTCATCCTCAAACTCCGGCGAGTGTACGCCGACAACCGTCAGTCCCTTATCACTGTAGCGATCGTGCCAGCGGTTTACGTGGGGCAGTGTGTTGCGGCAGTTGTAGCAGCCGAAAGTCCAGAACTCCACCAGCACTACGCGACCGCTTAGACCTTTTATAGTAAGTGGTTCTGAATTGATCCACGTGCCCGCCGCAAATTCGGGGGCCTTCGAAGAATCCGTTTCGGCCAATGAAGGATCTGAGGAGATCGCGTAACTGCCGCCCCCGCCAGTCAGTCGCTTGATCCCGGAATTCAGCAAGCCAAGTGGTCCATAGCCCTTTGCATAACCCACGGTTACAACCAGAACGAATGCGAAGAGAAGCAGTCCTACTGCAAGAACATTCTGTCGGTGCATTGCTTAATCTCCTGGACTCAAAAACCGTTTCGGCAAATCTCAAGTGGTGCGCTCCGATAATGAGTCGCCGAGTGTCCAAAGTGCCGCTCCCAATAACACAACATCCTTTAGCAAAAATCCACCGGAACCGGATAGTGCCGGGAAACCGCCCAAAGTTTTTTCCCATCCCGGTAGTCAGAAGAAGAAGGCCAACGTCGCGAAAAACGTCAACACCGCCACAACGCTACCGGCAGCCGATAGCCTTGATGGGTCGAATCGCAATGAGTAGCGCGGTCATTAGTTCCTTCTTGGTGTTGCGAACCGTGACTGATGTTGGCTCCGAGGTGCGGGGAGCTCATCCGATCATGACGCGCGTGTGAGATTTCTCCGGTGCCCGTTCCTTTGTTCCGAAAACTTCACGGTGTAAACGGCGCGGTATATGTCAGTCTGGTGATCTTCAACTATTTCCAGAACGCGCCGCCACCGAATCCTGCAAGTGCTTCGCCGATAAGGCCTTCCGTCCTACCTGGGCTTGATACAACGCGTAGCCCATAAGGTCCTTGCACCTCAGCAGGAAAAGATTTGAGGTCCCTCCGCGACGAGCCGATCCAAACGATACTCTTGATCTTCGGGGGCTCGTTCACGATACCGATTATGCCTTATTTGGCATATCATGATCATGCTGCGCGCTTTTGCGTTACTCAGATCTAAACCGGTGAGGCCGAATAACCTGTTATCTGTGCGGAGCCGCACTTAACGAACCTGATGACGAGTACGAGTCAATTCCTGTCCTGCCTACGCCTTCTTAGCGAGGAGTTTCCTGAGATCGTCTTTCCTGCGATTAGAACCTTTATTAACGGGGATTGGCCGAAGGGGGTGGAAAGAGTGACAGCGTTGGATCGTTTGTTATTACTCACGAACAATCTAACCAATAGCAACAGGGCCGAAATGCTTGCGGAAATTGCAGCTCGACCTCTCGAGGGTCCAAGCGACGCTTTTTCAGGCCGCGAACACGATTCGGATCTATATCCAAGAAAATAGGCTGCGCTAGGCTTCCCAGTCATCAAGCTTCAATCCGGCTACACGACTGAACTCCCGCGAATTGTGAGTTACTAGTGTCCTGTCTCTAAAGTTCGCTCAACAAGAGCATGCATCATTTGGCTACGTTAGGGGTTTCGGTCCCGGAGGGACCAGATGTTTATAGCACCGGCAACTCAAAAGGAATTTCGCTCCGGAGGAGCGAAATATCTCAGTCTTCGAGACACAGATGGCGCTCCTTCGGAGCGCGAGAGCGTTAAGCAACTAAGGCTATAAACATTTGGCCGCTCTGCGGCCAAGGCCCTGACTATCAATGCGAACTCTAGAGACAGGACACTAGTGTCAATCCATGCCGAAGCGATATCGCGGCGATTTGCAAATCATGAGGCCCGATGACGCTGCCGGCCGCTTCAAGTTGAGCGCGAACCTCAGCACATCGTCGAGCGCATTGATCGTCGAAAGGAAGTGATGTGAAAGGGCTAAAAAACAGATCTAACTTTGAATGTTCACCAGGCGGATCCGAACTTCGCTGAGCACCGTAACGAAGTTCATAAACAGTGATCGCACAGAGGTTTCATTCAACATGTGCTCAGTTTATTCGAACCGAAGTTACATTGACAATCGCAGCCTCGCACTCAGTAGTTGCTGCGCAACACGCTACAACATCGCTACGCCCTGCTCGGTGAAGGCTTACCGCGGATCTCGATGCTTGTGTGAACCGGTCACAAATTGTGACCGGTTCAGTTCAATACGCAATTTCGAACTGATCCAGCGGTGGTGGGAACCGGCTAGCGAAGTCGAAGAGCATTAGGACACGAGCCTGTTACCCGCGAACAACTCGCGCTCAAGCACTGCGACCTGAGCGTCAACCATGCCTCCGAGGTTCAACTCACCGCAACAATTAAAGGCAAAATGTTTCGCGGTGTTCGCCAGCGCTTTCGGATACGTGGCGCTTTCAAGCGTCGCCATGAGCACTAGCAGGGCGGCTGATTTTGTCGCAGGCTCGTCGCCGGCGCGACAGATCATTTCTGCCAAAGCTTCGATCTTTTCTTCGCTTGGATCATCTTCGTCGGTCGCGAGTGTTTGCAAGAAGCCATCCGTGTCGATAATCGTTTCGCCTGCATCCGCGCGGCGCACGAGTTTCGCCAGCCACGGATCGTTTGTCTCCAAGGCATAACGGATAATCGCACGGCTCTGCGCATCGATCGACTTATCGTTCAGGACTGCCTGCGCTCTTCGCTTAAGAGCATTGATGATCGTGTTGGTTCTGGTTGTTGAGCTTGCGTGAGGTGTTTCTACGCGCGCTGTTGCGCTGCTAAGATTAAGCATGATCTTCATCCTTTCAGTAGAAGGTTGAGGGTCTAGGGTCGGCTTTGTGGTGACTCACAAGTCGGCCCGCTTCTTTTTTGGTGGAGTGCGAGGACTATAGCACACGGATTTTCGCTTTCGGACTCTTTAAGAGGAGATTCAGCTAAACTGCGAAGGACCAGTGTATAATGTCGGCCTGGAGCACCCATGACCAAAGAGATCGAAGCAGTTAATGAACAAGGCATGATTCGTCCGCTGGAGGCGTTAGATTTGCCTGAGGGAGCACGGCTCGATGTAATTGTTATTACTCACGAACAAACCGAAACCAATGGCAACGCGGCCGAAATGCTTGCAGAAATTGCCGCTCTACCTCTAAAGGGCTCAAGCGACGCTTTTGCAGGCCGCGAACACGATTCGATTCTATATCCAAGAAAATAGGGTTTAATGTTTTCGTCGATACTGGCGCGTGGTACGCCTCTCTAGTACCTACTGATCCCGATCACGCAAAAGCGGTGCAATGGCTGGCTGCAAATCGTTCTCCATTGCTCACCACAGACTACGTAATTGACGAGACACTCACGCTGCTTAGGGTTCGCGGTGAGAGAAAACGTGCACTACTGTTAGGCGCGAGCTTCTTTCATCACGGTCTGACGCAATAAAAATCGGTCTTACGGCCACGCCTGCAGCGCATACAAAGGCGTACTTTAAAGACGTGGTTTTCCGTTACGAGTATCAGCGAGCTGTGCAGGAAGGTTACCTCGTTTGATTACGACGTGGTAACGGTGAAGTCAAATGTCCGGATGAACGGCGTCTTTCTTAATGAAGGCGAGCAGATTGGCATTGTCGATCCGGTTAGTGGAACTGAACTCCTCGACCAGGTTGAGGATGAGCGCCAGTTTGATGCGAGTGAAGTTGAAGAAAAAGTAACTGTACTTCTATCTCTACGTGATCCTGGACATCTTCAGTCGTTACGTCGTTGGCTGGATGGTGGCGCCCCGAGAATCAGCCACCTTAGCTCGTCAGCTCATTGCTGAAACCTGCTTCAAGCAATCAATTGCTGATGACCAACTAACCCTGCACGCCGATCGCGGCTCATCGATGAAATCCAATCTGGTGGCCCAACTGCTGGCCGATCTCGGCGTCACCAAGACCCATTCGCGACCCTATGTTTCTGATGACAATCCTTTCTCGGAATCACAGTTTCGCACCATGAAGGATCCTGAGTCTCCGCAACGCTTCGGTTCAATCCAGGACTCGCGCAGTTTCTGTGGTCCTTTCTTCCACTGGTACAACTACCACCATCATCATTCGAGGATCGGTTTGCACACCCCGCACAGCGTTCACTACGGCTTGGCCCAGGCCATCCAACTTGCACGCCAACAAACACTGCTCGTGGCCCATGCGGTCCATCCGGAGCGGTTCATTAATAAACCTCCAGCCCCTCCTTTATTACCAGGGGCGGTCTGGATCAACCCGCCCAAACTGTTGGGCGGCTTACCGGACTCTGACCCGGTGCTACACTAAATTCCTATCGGTCGGTGTCTCAAAGTCGTTGACACGCGCTGGGCTGCCATTTGGAGTGCCTATATCCAACGGGGAAAATCAAAAACAACCGCCAAAGCTACTTAACGCGCCGGTCAAGCGCTTGGTGCCCTTTGTTAGCTCGCCCCATCGCATACGTAAACCCATCACTCCCCAGCGAATACATCACGCCATCAGCAAACACAGCTGGTGGCGGGAGTGTGTTTCCATTCTTGATCTGCCAAACCTCCGCGAGCGTGGCCGTCGACAACGCGTAAACCAACTATCGCGCAGCGAACGTAGACACCGTCCCACCGGGTTGGAAAACCCGGCATACTGCGCCGAGTTTTCCACAATTCCCACAGCCTCTGCAGCATGAGATTGCCTGTTCGATAAGACAAGAACAAGAACTGCTGCTGAAGCGCTAAAAGAATCGAGTAGACAAGAGGCAGCGGAAAGCGTAAAAGCACTAGTCCCGGCCAAGCTCCATTGGCCGGTTTTTCAGGTGACCACCGATGGCAGAGGACTCTCTGAAACCGTCGGGAACTTCTCGCGAAGAGTGCTCCATTGTAGGAGAAAAACGCTCTTGTCTTTTACGAGTCGTAGGCTCAGCTCATTAGGTATTTGACAGGACCCAAGTACTTAGCGATACAGTAGTGCAAGTGCTCTACCTTACCTCTCGCATATGAAAGTATCAGTACAGGGTGAAGAATATTCCGCCAGTTATTGTTGAGTTGGCCTCAGATGAACTGGGAGGCGCCTCAGGAGCTAAGCTCTTTACTGTACTTGCTGTCGGTAAAGCGAACACTCCGCGCTATCCCTACTGCGTCGCAAATGAAAAGATAGCCACAGATATTGGCCGCGTTCTTGGCTTAAGAATTCCAGAGGCTCTTCTCTACCGCTTGAGAGGCGAATGGCATGTTTTCTCGTGCTTTGTAGAAAGAACGGAGTCAGGCGAGGGAGTACCAGAGGGGACCGCGGCAGAACTGAATCGGTACTTCCTCGAACGCCCAAATGAACTCCACGGCATGATTTGCTTCGACCTTCTTGTCGGAAACAATGATAGAAAAACCGACAATCTGATATTCAGCCAAGCCGACACTGCTGTGACGTTAATCGATCATGCTAATGCTCTTTTTTATCGCAAAACGGAAACGGCCTCGCCGGGAATAGCAAGACTAGAGTCGATTGAGGATAATCTATCTGCCATGTTCGATAAGAAGCACTGGTTTCTGGCTGGTTTAACTTCTTGGGATCTGGTCGACAACTGGTGTGCTCGCATTTCTGAATTACCATCTTATTACGTCGAATCAGTTGTGGAGAACCTTCCATCGGAACTATTGACTGACGCAGAACGACGAGCCGTTATAGACTTTATAGAAAAAAGGAAAAAGGTCTTGGGCGAGATTATTTCGGAAAATCTGCCACTCTTCCCAGGGCTTATGAAGCCGGACTAGAGAGGAGGACACATCGTGAAAGAAGTTGATTACCTCTACCAAATAATTCGCTACGTTCCAGATCTTGAGCGTATGGAACCGCAGAACATAGGGATTATTGTTCAAGGTGGCGGTCAGATAGTCTCAAAAATCTGGAAATATTTTCGTCCGCTGGGAGACAAGCCCGATTTTGACTACTCAAACTTCAGAAAGTGGCGAGACTTTTTCGACCAAGAGATCAACGGGAAGCAAATCAGCATGTTTCAGCCGCCGAAAAGCAACCCCGAATTTCTTGAATATCTTCAATCGCGGTGTAAAAGCAACTACATACTCACACGGCCGTTATGCATCGTTACACAAACTCGTGTGATCGAAGAGGTGTGCGACTATCTTTATTCACGATTGGTGCGAAGTCCTGATGCAGATCGAGAACCAGCACTGCAACCCGTTAGACGATTCCGGGAACAACTCCAAGCGAGAAAACTGGATAAACATCCAAAACTAAAAAAAGATGAATACTTACACCTCCCAAATGGAGACGCGGAGTTGTTTCACTGGCAGTACGAAAAAAATCACGGCTCTGATCAAAGAGTAATTATCGAGCCCATACAATGGATGGAAAAGATCCGGCTCACTCAGATCGAACTTGACCATGTAATCAGTGCGGCCAAAAAGGTGCGTCGCGCTAACCTTAACGCCCTTATGGTAGTTCTCATGGACGAGGTTTCCGCGCCAACACGCAACGTAAAAGCCTCAACATTGCAGTTGTACGAGAATTACACCCATGGTAAGCAGGCGCTTAAAGACCTTGACGCTGAAATCATATCTACTGCGTCTGAATCCGAGCAATTAGTCGAGCGAATTGAAAACGACTTAATGGAACTTCGCGCTTGAAGCGGTTCAGCTTTTTTGTTTGTCCGACCAGATCGACATCTGAATTTGACAATCCGATTGGCAAGAAGGATTTCATTCGACCACTTCACTTGCTCTCAATGCATTCTGGTCGGAGAACCGTTGCGTTCAGAAGCCTTACGACTTCCGCATCTGTAACTGATTGCCTGGTAGTTCTCTTCAACTCTTTGCGAATGGCGGTTACAACATTATCAGAGCATAAAACTCTCGCTAACGACTTTGGCGACGTTGCTCGCTTCGCCTGCCACAAGGCATCGATTTGACGTCGCTTCAGCGATTCTTTGGTCAGGTAGTAAAGCTGATTCGCCCTGTGGGCCAACGTCTCATCGCCAAACAGATTCACTTCCAGCGCAAGATCCACGACCATCGGGAGACCACCAGTAATGTGATAGACCTGCCAAACGACACCGCTCGTCAGGATGACCCATTCAACGCCTTCGTTCACCGCGTAGGTCTCTACCTGGCGAAGGTGTTTGGCCGCTAATTTAGTAGCTACCCGCTTCACCTCGAGAAAGGCGATCAAATCTTTATCGAGACGAATGCCGTAATCGGCAAACTCACCCTTGACCCTGTACTCTGTGGTTAACTCAGTGTATTTATCGAAACCAAATCCCTCGCAGAGCATGTCCGTTACTAAAAGACGCGTATCACCTTCATTGGCATCCCGACCAACAAGGTCGGCCAGCGGTTTACTAAACTTCTTTATGGCCGCTCTCATACGTTCGCGAGCCGCTGTCTCCCACTTTGGAGCAGCGGTTGAAGGTTTCGGTGTGGGATTCTCAAGTGCCGGCTGCTGGTCGTTGGTCAGTATTACCGAGGTAGACGCAGGAGTTTCGTTCATGAAGGGTTTCCTTGACTTCGTTTTAAAGCGAGGAGCTCAGACAGTCCACTCCCGCTTACAAATCACAGCTTATGGATTATGGAAACCACGTTTGAAACATTACAGGCGCTGCGGAGGGCGGAGGCTGAGACGGCCGGCTATCGCATTAACGTTTGGATTCATTTTGGTGGGTTAAGCATTTTCCTCGCACGTCTATTTCTAATGCGAACGTTGGAGTGCTGCTCTATCTGCCGGATTGCTGCGGGATCGTAAATTCGCTCACCACAGTCAGGGCACACATAGAATTCGACAGCCGGAGCGGAATATCGCTTGCCCTGGCGAGTTCCGGTCACAGCTTTACGAACTTTCTTAAGCTTCTTGTTGCCGCAGTTCGGGCAAACAGTTAGCTCGAGTCTGGTCATTTCTTCGTTTCAGTGGTCGCCTCGATCGCAATCACGCTGTTCTGTTTTCCGGCGTAAAAGACCATGCCATGCGAGACATTGGATCGTCGCCCAGCCGTCCAACCTTTCGTTTCAATCAATTGAACAATCTTGGTTGCAAACTTTGTTTTCAAAAGTCGCTCTTCCGCGTTTCGAAGACTGAGATCGGCAAAGACATTGCCGCTGCTAAGCTCGACCTTTTCATGGTTAACTCGGGTTTGCGGAGTCTCGTGAGTCTTGTTCTGGAATTCATCACTTCGGCTCGAAATTCTACCACGAGCAGGTAAGCAGCCCCGTATAGATTTACGCCGAAGCTTGACCTGGACTAAACTCAAGTCATGGATACCGGCGACCTAATCACAATTGACCCGGAGATTCTCGGTGGCACTCCCGTTTTCAAGGGAACTCGCGTGCCGATCAAGACCCTGTTCGAGTACCTTGAGAACGACTATTCCCTCGAAGAATTCTTGGAGTGCTTTCCTTCGGTAACCCGCGACTTAGCGCGTCAAGTATTGCAATGCTCTGAGCAGGCTTTACTCCCTTCGGCAGTTGCATGAGGATTCTGCTTGATGAATGTGTGCCGTGGCCGATGCACAAACTGCTAAGCCGTCACTCTTCGATCTCGAAACGAGCGGCTCCCAGGCGAAGGTGGCCGATAGGTTGGTGAACGAACTTAGGGAGCATCCTGTCTACTCTAATAAAGGATGGAACTGAGCGAGAGCGTTTGGTCGGCCTTGTGCCCAAAAAGTCGATCATTAGGCTGCTCGAAAAGCACCTTGGAAAAACTCCATGATGGTCGATCACCTGACGATAATGGCGTTGAGTTTCCCGCGCAATGTCCTTCGGAGCGAAATGCGGAACTCCGTCGGAGCGAGGAAAAGAATGAAGTTTGTTTTGCTGGCGGTGCTCTTGCTGGCCGGTGGTTCCGTCGCCACGAAAGCTCAGTCGTGCGTCACAGAGGACGACGTGAGGCAGATGCTCGCTCGCGTTGAATCTCCGCCGCCGGCCAAACCCGACAAGAAGCTCAAGGAAGAACTGCTCAAAATGGCCGACAAGCAACGCGAGTTGCTGCTGCAACTGGTCGAGAAGGATCAGACGAAGCAGTCAGACAGAGAGGAACTACACAAGGTTTACCAAAACAACACCCTCAAGCTCTGTCAGATACTAAAGACGGTTGGCTGGCCCACCACCGCGCTGGTCGATAGCCAAGGCGTCTTCGCCGCGTTCGAGATTCTCAAAAATGGCGGAACCTACGAACTGCAACGCGACTTACTGCCGGTTATCGTTGCCGTCATCAAGAAGGATCCAAGCCAGAAACCGGAGTTTGCCGGACTGTTCGACCGACTTCGCGTGAGCGCCGGCATGAAACAGCTCTTCGGTACGCACGCCGTCAGCAGGGACGGGTTTCTGGTTCTTTATCCGATTGAAAACGAGACAAAGCTCGATTCGCTGCGTGCGGAGTTTAGCTTGCCGAAGATGGACGTGCACACCAGAAATCTCGAACGCACTTACGGCAAGCCGCTTATCAAAGCACGCCAGCCGTCCAGCAGCCAACTCTCAAAGCAATTGACAGAGTCGCTTACCAAAGCCATCGACTCGACCCAACTCGATCCGCAGGACGTTGATCCGGGCGACGTTATCAAAGTGGAAACGAATCTCGTGAGTCTCAACGTCAGCGTCTTCAACAGCAAGTTGAAGGTGTTTGTCGGTTCGCTGACGAAGGAAGATTTCCGCGTGCTTGAAAACGGCCTGGAACGAACGGTGACCTACTTTGCCTCGACTGACGTGCCGTTTGATCTGGTGTTGCTGGTTGACTTGTCAGGATCTACTTCGCAAAAACGTGACCTGATCAAGAAGTCGACGCTGCGGTTTATTGAGGCGGCGCGTCCGACGGACAGGCTCGCCATCGTCACCTTCTCTAATTGGCCGAACGTCATCTCACCACTGACGTTGGACCGCGCCCAACTGGCAGCAAGTGTCAAGAACATGAAAGACGCAGGCGGATCAAACGTCTGGGATGCAGTGAAATTCGCCCTCGACAACGTAATCGGACCAAAGACGTTGGAACGACGCCGCGCGGTGGTGCTAATGAGCGACGGCGTCGACGGTTCGAACATTACGTTTGCCGACTTGCTCGAACAGGTACGGCAGACCGATACGCTCATCGTGCCGATTTATCTCGATACGGAAGATAACCTGCCGCGGCACCCATTCACGAAGAAAGCGTATGAGAATGCGCGTCGCACGCTTAACCTGCTCGCCCAGGAGAGTGGCGGTTCTTATTACCACGCGGGTAAACTATCGGACCTCAATGGTGTGTACGAGCAAGTAATCAATGAACTCGGTAAGGTCTACAGCTTGGGATATAAACCTACGAATGCGACGCGCGACGGTAGTTGGCGCTGGGTCCAGATTTCAATCGTCAACCGGACGGACCTGGTAGCACGTACGCGTCCCGGCTATTACGCCCAGTGAGTTTCAGATCAATTCTCCAGGAGAGTGGCTTGCGTACTGATTTCTGGTTCTTATTACTTTTCGTGCAAAGCCGGTTTAAGGGGCTTTGCCCGAAAAGTACGTAAAAGCCCTTCGTGACTATGCTGAAGTCTTTCTCCGCGATCTCTGCGTCTCTGCGTCCTCTGCGTTAAATACTTCCCACGACTAACTTTAACGCAGAGGACGCAGAGACGCAGAGATCGCAAAGAAAACTCGAACTCTTATGCAAGACCCACTTTTCGAGCAAGCCCGGTTTAAGGTTGTAGATTGTAGACTTGGCAGCGATTGCTATCAGCCCTCTTTTCTGTCGCCCCTCCCGGGGCTCATTACCTTTTGAGGGGACTGACTACGGATCAAAGCCTGAGCCTCATCTCGCTTGTGCTGGCTGGCTTGCGCGTGTGGGTACAACTCTTCACCTGAAAGGATCGTTGCAAAATGACATTTTTGGCAGCTCCAACCATTACGGGGCAGACGACGGTTTTTGGCCGTCTCGATGCGATTCGCATTATTTCCTTCGTCCTGTTTGCCTTGTTTGCGACCGAGTCGCGTGCTCAGACTATCGAGCAACAGACTCTTGCCCACATTGAACACCTCAGAACTATTAGAACCGACGCAGACGACAAGACCACCGAGAATTACAACAAAGGTATGGATGCAGCGTGGGAATTTTTCAACGCCAACACGCAATCTGTACTTCCGATCCTGCGCCGGGAACTGACTCTGGAGCTACAAAAAAAGCAGCCAAACAATCTGGTGCTCCTCGACATTGGGTACTACCTTCTTCTACAGACGGAAGCCAAGGATAAAGCATTGGGAAAGACTGCTCTCTTCAAGCTTGATCCCACCTCGGATATTGTCTACTTGAACCAGCAGCAACTGTTTAGGTTTGCCTTTGCGATTGCCTCCGATCAGGACCCACAGTTTTTAACGTTCCTCGATAAGGCGTTTCTTCGCCAAAAGATGAATGCGTTCGTTCCGCAGCATTCGGTGATGCTCAATGAGACAATGGTTTGCGTTTTCCTCTACGGGGTTCACGGTCCAGACTCCGAAGCACATCTTAGGAACCAGCTCAAGGATAAGGCGCTGGCTAACAAAATCCTCTGGGGCGAGACCTATACCTTCAATATCAATTCCTTGTCCTTCTTTTTGGTAGCCACCCGCCGACCGCACAGCGCTCAATGGCTCTTTCATGGGAATCGAACTTCGTAAAAATGCCGGCCAAGGATTCCCGCTATCACAGCGAGGCATTTAATGACATGAAGCTAAGAATTGATTCAATGGCAAACGGGCTGAATTGAGTGTGGTGACGCGCAACCGCAGCCCGCACATTGAAGGAATTCCTTTCGATAAACTGCATTGCGGTCTAAAGGAAGAAGGCACCCAGGGGCGTCTTTAACTTGCCGTTGCAGTCTATTTAGAAATGTCCTCTTTTTACAAGTACTCGAAAATGACAGGATTTCAGAATTAACAAGATTATTTCTTTCGAGGGAGCCACCCTGCAGATCCTGACATCCTGTCTGCAGCAACTTCAGCAACTTCAGAAGAATGAGCTTGCCTTCGCAAACCGGCTGCGTTAGATTCTCACGTGCTGCGACTCGCCTCGCACACTCTCTTTTCTAAGAAGCCAGCAA
>Ga0268386_10002461_pt1 | contig 13199 bp, 13 predicted proteins | sample RVTome_15_FD_200260 | JGI IMG/M metagenome (GOLD analysis project Ga0268386, IMG submission 200260) | Soil microbial communities from uranium-contaminated site in the Upper Colorado River Basin, Wyoming, United States - RVT150D86... ...
AAACGCTGGGCGAGCTCACCAAAATCGCTTGGGAGTACGACTGCCAGGTGATGATCGAAGGCCCCGGACACGTCCCCATGCATCTCATCAAAGAGAACATGGATAAACAGCTTGAAGTCTGTCACGAGGCGCCGTTTTATACCCTCGGCCCCCTGACGACGGACATCGCGCCGGGCTATGACCACATTACCTCGGCCATCGGCGCCGCCATGATCGGCTGGTTCGGCACCGCCATGCTGTGTTATGTGACGCCGAAAGAACACCTCGGCTTGCCGGACAAGGCCGACGTCAAAGACGGGGTGATTGCCTATAAAATTGCCGCCCACGCCGCCGACTTGGCCAAGGGGCATCCGCGAGCGCAGGAGTGGGATAATGCCGTGTCCAAGGCGCGCTTTGAATTCCGCTGGGAAGATCAGTTCAATCTCGCCCTGGATCCGGAAACGGCGCGTGAGTACCACGACGAAACCCTGCCGGCGCCCGGCGCCAAAGTGGCGCACTTTTGCTCGATGTGTGGCCCGCACTTCTGCTCCATGAAGATTACGCAGGAAGTGCGCGATTACGCCGCCCAACAGGGTATGGATGAGAAGGTGGCGCTCGAAAAAGGGTTACAGGAAAAGGCGGAAGAATTTAAACAAAGCGGATCGGAACTTTACGTCCGCTCCTAGCGGCCTCCAGCCCGACGCCTGAGGGAGCGCGTTGCCCTCAGGCGTCACGGAGCCGCTGTCATGCTCACGGCCTCAGTTTAACTTCTGAATGAACCCTTCCCATACCGCTACGAATCGCTCCAACTCGTCTCGGCCCATAATGGCGGAAACATTGCCGACGTTTTTGTTGGCGATGTAAATACCATGATTCAGAAAATGCAAAAAGAGCTTTTGCCGCAACACCGGGTCCTGGCCTTGCGCGCTGCGGTAATCGCGGATGGGTTGGTCTGTGCATTGGAGTCCGAAGAAAGAGGCGGTGCCGGTCACGCTCAGCGGCGCGTGATAATGACGGGCGATTTCATCCAGTTGATGGCGCAGGATGGTGCCGTGTTCATTGATGCGGTCGTACACCTCCGGCGTCAGTTGACGCATCGTAGCCAGGCCGGCCTGCATGGTCATCGGGTTCGCATTGAACGTCCCGCCGTGCGGAATAACCGGTGAGCCTTGGGTGGCGTCAAAGACGGTCATCACCTCCGCTCGACCGCCCATCGCCCCAACCGCTAAACCGCCGCCGATAATCTTGCCCAGGCAGGTCATATCCGGGATGATGCCAACCGCTTCCTGCATGCCGCCCGGGCTCATCCGAAAGGTCTGCACCTCATCATAAATCAGCAGCGTGTGTTCGCCATCACACGCTTCTCGCACGGCTTCCAAGAACTCGGTATCCGCCGGCACATAGCCAATGCCAGCCAGAACCGGTTCCAGAATGACGGCGGCCAACTCATCTTGGTGTTGGGCAATAATGCGGCGGGCTGCAGCGGGGTTATTAAATGGCAGGATCACCACATCGGCCAGCGTATGGGCGGTCACGCCACCCGAACTGGGTACGGGCTGCGGTGCATCGGCTGCTCCCGCCCGGCTCAAATCGGTGCCCACGCTAATGCTCACGGCGTCGCTCGTGCCGTGATACGCGCCTTCAACCTTGGCGATTTTCGGCTTTCCGGTATAAGCCCGCGCGGCTTGAATCGCCAGCGCCACCCCTTCGGTGCCACTATTGGTAAAGCGCAGCCGCTCGACCGACGGAATACGCTGCGTCAACAACGCGGCCAATTCCACTTCGGGCTGCGTCGGATTGGCATAGGCCGTGCCCTTTTCCGCCTGGGCGATGAGGGCCGCCGTCACCTGCGGGTTGGCATGTCCCAAAATCAGGGACGTGGCGTTGTTGTAAAAATCGAGGCGCGCATTGCCGTCGATATCATACAACATCCCGCCCGCGGCCCGATCGACATAAAACGGAAACGGCGCGAAATAGGCGGTGAGGCGCGAATTCCCACCGGCCAAGACCTCTTGCGCCGCGGCAAAACGCGCCGCCGAGCGCGGATTGGCTTGCTCGTACGTCTCTAATTCAGCAGCATAGCTGTATGCGGTCATATTTCGTACCCCTTTTTGCAATCGATATCCCTGCCTGATTGCATCTTGCCCCGTAATGCCGCGCGAAACAAGTTTTTTTTGGTTACTCTCCCACTGGCGTCACTTGTCTGGGATGGGGAAAAAGCGTAGACTGCACCCAACTACCTCGTTATGGTCCGCTGGCATCGCCCTGCGACCCTGTACTGCAAGGAACTCCATCCATGAGCTACGAATTTATTTTGTCGGACCGTGTGGAAGGCGCCGCCATCATCACGCTCAACCGTCCTGAAAAGCTCAACGCCCTTAGTTTCGCGCTGTCTAAAGAGCTCGACGACGAGCTACGGGCGCTGGAAGACGATGAGGCGATCAGCGCCGTCATTCTGACTGGCGCGGGCGAGCGGGCCTTTTCAGCCGGAGCCGATATTCATGAAATGTCCGACATGAGCAGCGAGGTTCTGGCCGAGCATCAGGCGGTTCGCAACCAAACCTTTTGGTATCTCGCCAACTATCCGAAACCGGTCATCGGCGCCATCAACGGCCTGGCGTTTGGCGGCGGCGCCTTGCTGAGTTCGGCCCTCGATATCCGCATCGGCTGTGAACGCAGCTCGTTTCGCTTCCTCGCCGCTAGCTATGGACGGGTGAACTCCAGTTGGTCCCTGCCCACCCTGATCGGGCTGCCCAAAGCCAAGGAGCTGCTCTATACCGGCCGCGAGGTCAAAGCCGACGAAGCCGAACGCATCGGCTTACTCAATCAAATCGTTCCCGCCGCCGACCTGCTAAGCACCGCCATCGACATGGCCCAACTCATGGCGAAAAACGACGCGCGCATGGTGCAGGGGCTCAAACGTTTGCTCACCGAAGGGATCGGCATGGGATACAGCGAACGCTATGACCATGAAGAGGAAGCGAGAGAGACCTGGCTGCTCGCCGGGCACCCGCGGGAAGGGTTCAAGGATTTTCTCAGCCGTAAGGGACCAGCCAAGTGAGTCGCCGCTCGCGCACCCTGTTCGCTGTGCATGCGCATCCGGACGACGAATCCAGCGCCACGGGCGGGCTCCTGCGGCTGCTGGCGCAACAAGGGCATACCACGGTGCTCGTCACCTGTACCAACGGCGAGTTGGGCGAGGTGCGCGATCCTGCCTTGGGCCTCAATCCCCTGGAGCGCCCCGCAGATCGCCCCCGCCTCGCAGACGTGCGGCGCCACGAACTGATGCAGGCCGCCTCGATCTTGGGTATCACCCATCTCCACATGCTCGGCTACCACGATTCCGGCATGCAGGGGTCAGACGCCAATGCGGCGCCACATGCCTTTGTCAATGCGGACCCGGAGGACGCGATCAGACGACTGGTTGGTCTCATCCGGGAGCATCGGCCGGATGTCGCCGTCACGTACGACGAAAAAGGCGGCTACGGGCACCCGGATCACATCATGGCGCATGACATGACGATGGCCGCACTGGACGCCGCCGCCGACGCCAGCCGTTTCCCCGATGCCGGGCGCCCTTGGGAAGTCCCCAAAGTGTATTACACTGCTTGGGCGCAATCCGATATGCTGCGGGTGTTCAAAATCCTGCATTTCCTCGGCCGCGAGACCCCACTGCGCGATCCGGATTTTGATATCACCAAAATGGGATGTCCGGACGAGTTCATCACCACCCGCATCGACATCCGGCCCGTGTTGCATGCCAAATGGCGGGCGCTCTACGCCCATCGCAGTCAGATGGGACGAAACCGCTGCTTCCGTTGGGTCCAACAGCTCGGCAGCCGCTGGTTCTATGCCTACGAATCCTTGCGCTGCGTGCGCAGTCCAAAGCCGATACGGGTCCCTGAATCAGACATTTTCAGCGGTCTTTAATTGGCTTTACCGCTTTTTGATCTCCATAATCATCTTGTCAACTGACGAACAAATATGCTATAGTCCTGACCTGAAACGTAACCGTTCTCAACCTGCATACCCTCGATGCGAACGTAGAATCTTGGAGCGCGAAGAGAAGGCTTGCTGCACAAGGAGTAGCTTGGTATGCGAGCAGAATCGTCCCCGATGCCACCATTAGCTTCACAACTCGACGCGGCTCTGGCAGAAGTGACCGAGGAGCCCAATCCGCAATCGGCCACGAGCAGTGTCGGTCATGCCCGTTACGATTGTTTTAATTACAGCACGTGTTTGGGTATAGCTGCCGAGCAAGGTTGGACGGGCTTAAATTGTGAGGCATGCCTGGCCTATCGTCAGGTACCCAGCGAAGCCATTCCCTTCGATGCTTGTGCCCAGTTGCTGGGTGCGGTCCTGCGCACCGCCCAGCACGACTTGGAGCACGGCTTGGACGACAGTTTTTGGGAAGCAGCGACATTCGTCTTTCATCAAACCGACTTCAGCGTGTTGTGCGGCCTGCTCAACATTGACCCCGATGCTGCTCGTCAAGCCCAGTGGGACCGGCTCGCTCCTACACAGCGGCGTGCCATCTCTGAGCGTTGGCCACAATCTGCCCAGGCGTTTATCTAGTTCGGACGGTTTTTGTAAGGACTGAGAGGACCTGTCCGATGACGTTGGCCGCCGGGGTGAGAAACGGGCTCCTGACCACGGCAGGATCGATACAAGACCAGGCACACTTGCCCCCCTGCAACTCCCCTGCAAACCGAATGAGACCTCTCCACTCAACATCGCTGGTATTCCCAGGTCTGTCCCAATCGCGATGCCGACGAGGCCAAACAGGCCGCTTCCTCCCTTCATATCCCCCTCTGCGAGAGCAAAGATAGGATTCTTGCTTGTTCTCTGCCAAAAAAATGCGTTATAATCCGGACAGTCAACTCACGGGACGCACGCCGGGGGCAGGATATACGCGCTATTCTGCGGCGACATCCCGAACGTGACAGAGGATGCATGGACGTTTCTCTCACAATTTGCGTTATATTTGCTCTCGTTGGGCTAAACGCCTTCTTCGTCATTTCCGAATTTGCCCTCGTTAGCGCTCGTACTCGCACGGACCAGCTCCATAGCCTGGCTGATGCGGGTGATGCCCGTGCTCGCCTTGCGCTGCAAGCCATCGATCGGCTCGATGACACAATTTCGGGTACCCAAATCGGCATTACCTGCACATCCCTCGGGCTGGGCTGGGCTGGTCATGCTTGGCTGACGCCGCACTTGATCGCTCTCTTGCACGCGTTATCGATCCCATCCGGAACCGTGTTCCCCTCCCTGGTCTCTGGCATCCTCGTGTTTGCCAGTCTCGTCTTTCTCCATGTCGTCTTGGGTGAAATCATCCCGAAATCAGTGGCCTTAGCCCAGCCCGAACGCTTCAGCCGCTGGATCGCTCAACCTCTGCTCCTATTTACTGCGATGGCATGGCCCGTCATTCGGCTCTTGCGCACCAGCACGACTGGGCTCTTAGCCCTCTTTGGCCTCAATCCGCCGACTCATACCGAGCGTGTACACGCGCCCGCAGAATTGCTCCAACTGTTGTCGGAAAGCCGCGAGCATGGACTCGTGGAAGAATCGGATGCGGAGATGATTGCGGGCGTGTTGGATCTTTCCAACACCAGTGTGCGCGAAGCGATGACGCCGCGCACCGAAATATGCGCGGTTGAACGCCAGTGGCCCTTAGAAAAAATCATCGATGTCGTGCAGCATGAGGGCTATTCTCGCTTACCCGTTTACGATGGGGATCTCGATCACATCGTGGGCATCCTGTTGGTCAAAGATCTGCTCGCGTTCTTCGATCGCACTACGCCGTTCAGCGCCGAGAAGGTGATGCGTGAACCCTTTTTCACCACGCCGACGATGCTCGTCGACGATCTCATGGAAGAGCTGCAACAACACAATGCCCATATGGCGATCGTGGTTGATGAATATGGCGGTACACTTGGGCTCATTACCCTGGAAGATCTGATTGAAGGTATTGTGGGCGACATTTTTGACGAATTCGACCAGGCGGATGACGCCGTCGTGGAGGCGACCGCCGAAGGGCACCTCAGTGTGCCCGGCGATATGCCGATCCAAGACCTCAACGAGCGCTATGATCTCAACCTTTCTGCTGGGGATTATGTGACCGTCGCCGGCCTCGTCTTATCCAGCCTCGGTCACATCCCCAGTGTCGGCCAGGTCACCACCATCGATGGGGTCGCGTTCCACGTCACCGCCATGGACCGGCAACGCATTGAACGCCTTGAAATCATCCTTCCCAATACCGCTGAGTCACCACTTTCCTCTGGATAGTATCCCAGCCGGTTTTTCCCTCCTGTTGTTGCAAGGCCTTTCCCTCGGCATTCACAGCGTGTTGCAACTTGCAGGACTTGAAACGGTCGAAGCAGTAGCACCTGGTCAGGAGAATACGTCTCATGGACTACTTGCCAGCCTGGATGTTTTTAGCCCTTACCCTTCTCCTCATGGCCGGATTCCCGGTGACCTTCACGCTGTTGGGCACCGCGCTGATCTTCGGTTTCATCGGCTTTGGCTGGACATTGTTCAATTTGTTGCCGTTGCGCATCTGGGGGTGATGACCAACGTCACCCTGATCGCCGTGCCCCTCTTTGTCTTTATGGGGGTGATGCTGGAGCAACCCGGCCTGGCCGAAGCCTTACTCGATACCATGGGCCTATTGTTTGGCCGGCTGCAGGGCCGGATTGGCCATTTCAGTGGTGATCGTCGGTGCCCTGCTCGGCGCCTCGACTAGCATCGTCGGAGCCACCGAAGGTGGTAGGGTCGTGGGTCAACGTCTCCGAAAAGGCTTACTATGATAGTATTATCGAGTCGATGTCATAAGACGCTTGTCGTCCGTCAGGGCCAACGTGCGCCGGTTGGTGCATGTTGGATCAGAAGATAGGTGGGCCATGATTCCTCGCCTCAGCGCCATCACCTTCGCCGTGCGCCATATGCGGGAGGCGGTGGAGTTTTACACCAAGTTCGGCTTCGAAGTGATTTACGGAGGGCACGAATCCGGATTTAGCTCACTGCGTATGGGCGATGCGTTTGTGAATCTCCAATTGCGGCCCGATTACACGCCGTGCGTCTGGGGCCGAATTATTTTTTGGGTCGATGATGTCGATGCGTTGTACCAGTCGATTACGGCCCAGGGTCTTACCCCCACCACCTCGCCTCGCGATGCGTCGTGGGGCGAGCGCTACTTTCACATCAACGATCCGAATGGCCACGAGCTCAGTTTTGCCAAACCTCTGTCATAATCCCAATCGTCCTACCGCATGGATTGACACGCGATTATACAAAAAAGACGGAATACGGAGCAATGCCGCAAAATCGACCCCGTTCCTGTCCCTTTCTCACCTTAATGATTTCTGTGCGAAATAATCAAACAAGCGTTTGTTTTACCTATTAAAATATGGTATATTCTAGTTAGATAATGAATTGAGCGGTGTTCGGTGCCATACCGTGAGACGCATGTGCCTAGAAGATCGAGCAGACACATCGAGTGAATGCGATGCCGAGCATGGTGATCGATCAAGCTGCCTAACACATTCGAGCGCTGAATACGAGCGATAATAGAGCCACATGGCGCGCGCCGCTCAAGCTCTTGTTCGATGATCTCGTGAGTAATGGTGCAACGCACTTGATCGATATTCGACTTGACGTTTCCACATTTCCCATCTCTCGTGGCATCTGTTCGGGCTGTACTTCCTACCTAGTCACACGCGTCGGGCTGTAAGCGACCAAAGCCAGTATAACGAAGAAGTCAGTTGGCTATGCAAAACCCGGTGCGCTCAGAGTACACCTATCGCCCCTTCGAGCGGCTCCAGCCCTCTTTGGCGCAAACGCTGAAGTGGCCGATTATGCTGTGCTCCTTGCCGCTGTTCATGGTGGCGTTTTTACTGCCGATTTACGCCCAGGAGTTGGGTGCGAGCGCGGCTGACATCGGTGGCCTCTTTGCCGTGTTTTCCTTGGTGATGATCGTCGTCCGCCCCTTCGTGGGCATGGCAATGGATCGCTATGGGCGGCGATATTTTTTCCTAATAGGTTTGGGTGCCTATATCCTGGCGATGGCCATTTTTACCCTCGCCGATACACTGGCGATGCTGTATATCGCCCGACTGATTCAAGGGCTTGGAGCGGCGCTTACCTGGATCGCCACGTATACGATCGCGGCCGAATTGGCAGTGTCAGAGCGGCGCGGGGAGGTGATTGGAGAAGCCGATGGGGCCGGTGAACGCGGCGCCGTCTACGGCGCCATCATCGCCTTTGCCCTCTTGGCATGGCTCCCCCTGCGCATGGGCTGGATGTTCGTCTTCATGGGGTATACGGGATGCGCGATCATCGGCGTCTGGCTCGCCTGGCGGCGTGTGCCCGAAACCAAATCCCCAATTCCGGCTCCCACACCGACCATACCCGTTCGCCAGCGCTCGCTTGGGTCGAGAGGACGAACAGCGCTGCCATCCAACCTGGGGAGGCTGGGGATTTTCCCCGGGAGGCTCGGCGCGTTATTGAGCATCGTATTCTTGACCAAGGCGTCGCAGGCCTTGGTCAACCCCTTGCTGCTGATTTTCTTACGCGATCGATTCGCCCTGGATCTTTGGCAATTGGCCGCCGCGTACTTACCGGCCGCTCTCATGTTGGGCTTTTTGCCGGCCCGCATGGGGCACCTGAGTGACCGTATCGGGCGCGCCCCGATGATCGTCATCGGCCTTGTCATCTCAGCTTTGACGTCTTGCTTCCTACCCGTTTTGCCGACTCTAGGGTGGTTTGTCGTCGTCTTCGCCCTGAATGCGTTTGGGATCGTCACCGCCACGCCGGCCCAAAAAGCCCTGGTTGGCGACCTGACCCCACGCGAGCACTGGGGCCGGGCTTTCGGTTTCTATACCTTTACGGCCAGCTTGGGTACTGCCGTCGGTCCGCTCTTGGGAGGATTGCTTTACGACCAGGCGGGGCAGGCAATACCGTTTTATGCCAATGCGATCCTGTTAGTCATGAGCGCGCTGTGGGCGATGGCGGCACTGCGCCATGCGCACGGGCGTCCTTGGACCTTGTCCCAGATGGCGAGCGTCAGTCTGGTTTGGAGCTTACAAGAGACGTTGACACGTTTACGACACATTAGAATGCTGGGCCTGAGAATTCGCGCTTATGTGATGAGGTGACGCCAACGCGCCTAGCCACTCCCACTGGGTGTGACCGTAGAGACACACAACCCGGCACCCGGCTTGTCGCGCGAATCGCGCCTGGAGCCAAACGGCCAATAGGCGCTTTCTAACCTTGGTTCAACGCCTCTAAATCAGCAGGGCCGCTCAGCTATCTGAGCGGCCCTATCGGTTTCTTTCCGATGACCTAATCCCGCTTCGGCAAGGCCACTTGAGCCGTGCCCTGGACGTATCGGTCGCCATCCTCATTCGTCAGCATGAGATCGCAATAGACCCTATTCTCGCCGTCTTCTTCGGCCTTCTCCGTCACCACTCCACTGCAAATCAACGGCGTATTATGGGGCACCGTAGCACGAAAATTGGCGGTTAAATTCTTGATGGTGCCGAGCGGGAAAAATTCCGCCACCATGCGGGACAAAAACCCCAAACTCATATTGCCCGGAATGATCGCGCCGGGGAGCCCTTCATTACGCGCGTACTCGTGATCGGTGAAGCGCCCGCTAGCCATGCGCGCCACGTTGACATAGCGCACGACATCCTCCGTACTGGGGCAAATTTCCAATTCCTCAAGTTCGTCTCCGATCTCAACTTCGTCAAAATATTCTACCTGCTCGCCCACGGTTGCATCTCTCTCTTGACCACGTGGTTCGGCTTAATCACGCCGAATCAAACTCTGACGAACGACCGCAACAGTTTGACCGTGTTGATTGGTCAACTCGCTTTCCCGCACAATAAAAATCATACTGCCGCTACGGCCAGTCTTTTCATAGACTTCTGCCACCCGATCGACGCCGGTAATGGTGTCGCCGGGCCGAATCGGCTCGTAGAACCGGCACTCTTTACCCCCATCAAATCCCCGTTTGCCGTAGCTTAATTTCAGCTCCGGCATGTTGGCATGGCTGCGGAATGACACGCAAAACGTGGGCGGCGCAATGATGCCGCCATACGGGGTGCTCCTGGCATATTCCTCATCGGTGAACAGCGGATTCGTTTCCCCCAGAGACGTCGCAAACTCGACGATCTCTTCCCGCGTCACCTCATAGGTGTAGCGATCGAACTCTTTACCGATCCAGCTCTCATCGTACTCTAACACCGCCTAACTCCCCTCTTGACGGCCCGCTCCCTCCGGGCCATCCAAAATCACTAAATGCAACTCACCCGGTCCGTGCACGCCAATGGTGAGAGACAATTCAATATCTCCCGTGCGGCTCGGACCCGTGATGAACGACACACAGCTACTTAGCCGCTCCGGCAAACTCGGCCCCTTCGCCTGCAACAAGGTCAGACAATCCGCCAGGGTCGCGACAATCTGCTCACTGCTCGCCACCGCCACATGCACGGGCGGCAACAGCGACACGCCGCGCATTTGTCCCGGCAAAGCCGACAAGGCGAGCGTACCGGTCTCGGCAATCGCATAATCCACTCCCGACAAGCCGATCTCGGCGCGCGCCAAGCGCTCGCGCACCTCCTGGCGCTTGGCGTCAGTCTCAGATTCTAACGCATCCACTTGCGGCGGCGCGGCGAGGTGAACGTCGATTCCCGCCTGCGCAAGGGACGTATCGATTTCCAAGGCATCGAGGACATCGGACTGCCAACGCACAATCAGGCGGGCCTCGAGGTCTAGGGCCAATTGCGTCACGTACTGCGTCGCCTCCGCGACCGACTGCACACGCACGACTTTACCGCCAACTGCGCTGAGTTCTTCCTGCAAGCGCGCCACCAGTTGCTGGCGTTGTACCTGCAAACGCGCCTGCAACGCTTCTGCCGTTTCGCAGATGACGGGTTCGGGGGCCATCGGCGGAGCCTGCCCCGGCTCAGACTGTAAGGCGCGCCGCACCCGCGCTAGAAATGCCTCTTGGCTACCCATCGCGCGATCTCTCCGACGGCGTGGCACGCTCATGCTGTAACGTCTGTTGCCAGCGGCGCCGAAAGGAGACGGGCGCGGCGGCTTTGAAGTCACGCGTCTGCGTCCAACCGTGAAACGGCGGCGGCAGTTTACCAATCCATCCCTGACGCGCCAGCGGCCTTTGTATCCATCCTGCCAGCCGGGTGGCCCAGGTGTAGCAACGCGGGTGTTGCATGAGGCGCGCCCACAGCTTAAACAGCCAGGTTTCGGACCAATGCACATCGCGCTGTTGCACCAGTTCCTGACGCAGATTCAGTAACATGTGCGGAATGTTGATTTTTACCGGACAGGCGTCGCGGCACGCCCCGCACAGCGTACTGGCGCGCGGCAGATGGTGCGCCGGTTCGAGTCCCACAAACAGCGGCGTTAAGACCGCCCCGATCGGTCCGGGATAAACCCAGCCATAGGCGTGGCCGCCAATATTCTGATAGATCGGACAGACGTTCAAACAGGCCCCACAGCGCAGGCAGTAAAGCGCTTCGCGATTGGCGCTGCGCAAAATCGACGAGCGGCCATTATCCATAATGACCACATGTAAGGCTTCCGGTCCGTCCAAATCGTGCGCCCGGCGCGGTCCAGTCATCAGGGTCACATAGCTCGAAATTTTCTGACCCGTGGCGCTATTGGTCAAGACCTTGAGCATGACGGAGAGATCCGCTAACCGCGGAATGAGTTTTTCCATCCCCATCAGCGCCACATGCACCTTGGGCAGGGTTGAGGACAGACGGCCATTGCCCTCATTCGTGACGATGACGATCGAGCCCGTCTCCGCGATGGCGAAATTGACGCCGGTAATGCCCACGTCGGCCCGCAAAAATTGTTGCCGCAACTGGCGGCGGGCGAGCTGCGTCATTTCCGTAATTTCATCCGTATAGGGCGTTTGCAACTTATCGTGAAACAACTCGGCAATCTGGCGGCGAGTTTTGTGAATGGCCGGCGCAATAATGTGCGACGGAGACTCCTTGGCCAACTGGATGATGTATTCCCCCAGGTCGGTTTCGACCACCTCGAAACCGTGCTGCTCCAGGTGCGGATTGAGCTCGATCTCCTCCGTCGCCATGGATTTGCCCTTCACGATAACTTTGGCCTCTGCCGCCTGGGCAATCGAGGTAATAATCTGCCGGGCCTCCGCCGCATCATCAGCCCAGTGCACGTGCACGCCGAGCCGGTCGAGTTGGGTGGCAAATTGTTCCAGGTAAGTATCGAGATGCGCGATTGTATGCTCTTTGATGGCCCGGGCTTGCGTGCGCAGCTCTTCAGGGTTGCCCAGCGCCGCCATGGCTTGCACGCGCCGGGGGGCGAAATTATTGACCAGAAGCTGCAACGCTTCTTGGAGAGGCTCGTCCTGGAGCGCGGTTTTGGCATGTGAGACAAAGCCTTCTGTTCCCAGATGCACCACTCGCTCCCTCTTAAAACCCTGATGGAGATGAAATCCTCTGGAGGATTTCATCCTGGCATTTAGGTTCCGGAATTCAACAACTCCGCCAGATGCATAATCCGCACGGTTTCACCCTGGCGATGCAACCGGCCGGCAATATGCATCAGACAACCCGCATCGCACGACACCAGCGTATGAGCGCCCGCCCGTTTGAGACTGGCGATCTTTTTTTGCAACATGGCGTCGGAGATCTCCGGGTATTTGACGGCAAAGGTGCCGCCGAAGCCGCAGCACTGTTCCTCCGTATCCATCGGCACCCGTTCCGCGCCCCGCACCCGATCAATCAGTTGGCGGGGTTCCTGCGACACGCCGAGTTCACGCAACAGATGGCACGAGGCGTGATAGGCCACTTTACCGGGGAACACCGCCCCCACGTTGTCAACCTTAAGGATGCGCACCAAAAATTCCGAGAATTCGTACGTGCGGCGCGCCAACGACTCGGCCTGCGCTTCGAGTTCGGGATCGTGCGCAAAAAGTTCGGGATAAAAAACGCGAATCATCGCCGTACACGAACCGGACGGCGCTACCACGTAGTCATAATCGGCAAAGATGGCCAGATTCCGACGCGCCACGGTCCGCGCTGGCTCGCGAAAACCAGCGTTGAACGCGGGCTGCCCACAGCACGTCTGCGCTTGCGGAAACTCGACCTCGATACCGAGCCGGCGCAACACGCGCACCGCCGCCTCACCGGCTTCGGGATAGAACACATCTGCCAAACATGTGA
>Ga0268386_10002462_pt1 | contig 13198 bp, 13 predicted proteins | sample RVTome_15_FD_200260 | JGI IMG/M metagenome (GOLD analysis project Ga0268386, IMG submission 200260) | Soil microbial communities from uranium-contaminated site in the Upper Colorado River Basin, Wyoming, United States - RVT150D86... ...
TCGCCCGTCCGGAGCATGTGCTCGAGGTTCTCCTTCAGGAGATCCCATTCGTAGAAGTGGTTCTCGCCGCAGTCCGGGCAGGCGATCACGACCCCCTTGACACCCTGGGGGTTGAAGACTTGGAGCATCCCGGACAGATCGGCGAGGTCGGCGCGGACGTTCTCCTCCTCGTCGCGCTCCAGGCCGGTGCTCTGCGGCTCGTCGTCGCCCTGCGGCTCTTCCATCAGTCCTCCGTGAAGGAGAACGCGCGGAACCCCTCCGCGTACTCCGTCCCCGACTGCTCCCCGAGCTCGCGGGCCCGCTCCCGGACCCACTCCTCGGCGTCGCCGGTGCCTTGCGATACGTGGCGCCGGAGCGATTCCACCTTCAGGTCGATCGTCTTGGTGATGTCCACGTAGGTATCGGGCTCCTCGGTGGAAAGCCAAAGGTTCGGAACCTCGAATGGCTCGAACCCCTCCTCGAGCAGCCTCGGGAACTGCGGGCGGCTCGGAGCGTCGGGCATCACCGCGCAGAGCGCCAGCGTGCCGGTCTGCTTGTGGTCCCAGTGGTTGATGTACCCCGTGCCCGACCAGAGCCTGGAGGGATCCGGCGCCACGATCACCTCGGGGCGCACGCGGCGAACGACCCTCGTCACCGCCTCACGCGTCTCGAGGTTCACCTCGAGCTCGCCGTCGCGGAACCCGAGGAAGTGAAGGCTCGTGACCCCGAGGACGTCGGCCGCGGCGCGCTGCTCGCGCTCGCGGATCGGGATCAGATCCTCGCGGGTGACCCCGGGCTCGTTCGAGCCGGCCGAGCCGTCGGTGACCACGCAGTAGTGGACCTCGGTCCCCTCCGCCGCCCACGCCGCCGCCGTGCCTCCGCACATGAACTCGCCGTCGTCGGGATGAGCGAAGATGACGAGCGCGCTCGCGAACCCCATGTCGCGAAGGGTACCGGACGGACCGAACTGAGACTCCCGAGCGCCGGGGTCGCCGCGATCTCACGGCTCCTTGTAGATCGCCCAGAACTTCTTCACCGGGCTGAGCGCCTTCCAGGTCGCCTTCGATCCCTTCGGCGTCACGATCACGTCGCCCGGACCCGCGCGATGCACGGTCCCGTCCTCCTCGTGGAGCTCGACCTCACCCTCGATGAGCACGGCGACCTCGTGATACGGCGGCTCCATCGGACCGGTCTCGGGGACCCGGCGCCAGATCCCGAACGAGAACATCCCGTCCCCCGCGCGGAACGACACGACCTCCTCGCCCGGCGGGTTCGGGTCGCCGTCCTCCACCGGGATCTCCTCCCAGGGCAGCGCGTCCTGTTCGGCCGCTTTGATCACGCGGATGCTCGGGTCGTAGGTCATCGGGCTCAGGCTCGCGCTGCGAGGAGCCGTTCGAGCGCCTCGGCTTGCTGGATGACGCTCTGCGGCGAGGTCCCACCGGGGATCGCGCGGGCCCGGACGGCACGGTCTGCATCGAGCAGCGCCGCGCCGTCCGGGAGACCGAGGTCGGTCCAGTCGTCCGGAGAGAGGGCGTTGAACGTGATGCCCTCTGTCTCGAGCCGCCGAAGCAGCTCACCCACACGTCGGTGCGCCTCGCGGAACGGGACGCCTTCCTTCACCAGCGCCTCCGCGAGGTCGGTCGTGTACAGCCCCTCGGCGAGCGTCGCGTTCCTCATCGCTTCGGGGTCGAAGGTCAAGCTCTCGACGCATCCGCCGAGCGCGGCGAGCGTGATCTCGAGCGTGTCCGCGGCGTCGAACACGGCCTCCTTGTCCTCCTGGAGGTCGCGGTGGTAGCCGAGCGGCAGGCCGTGAAGGACGGTCGAGAGCGCCACGAAGTCGCCGAGCACACGCCCGGCCTTCGCGCGCGCGAGCTCGGCGACATCGGGGTTCCGCTTGTGCGGCATCATGCTCGAGCCCGTCGAGTACGCCTCGTCGAGGACGGCCCATCCGAGCGCCTCGTCCGAGAACCGCGCCACATCGGCGGCCAGACGCGAGAGGTGCGTCGCGCAGATCGTCGCGTCGGCCAGGAACTCCTGCACGACGTCGCGGTCGCCGACGGCGTCGATCGAGTTGGCGAACCGGTCCTCGAACCCGAGCCGTTCGGCCGTTCGGGTCGGGTCCAGGTTCAGCGTCGACGTCGCGAGCGCGCCCGCGCCGAGCGGCGACACGCTCGCCCGGCCGCGCCAGCCGTGGAACCGGTCGAGGTCGCGCGCGAGCGCCCACGCATGCGCGAGCAGGTGATGGCCGAGCGTGACGGGCTGCGCGAGGCGTCCATGCGTCGTCCCCGGCATCACGGTCTCGTGATGCGTCCTCGCGTGTTCGATCAGCGCGCGAAGGAGCCGCACCAGACCGTCCTCGATCCTGCGGTGCGCGTCGAGCAGCCACAGTCGCAGGTCGGTCATCACCAGGTCGTTGCGGGAACGACCGGCGTGGAGCTTGGCCCCGACGTCGCCGAGCCGGTCCGTGACGGCGCGTTCGATCGCCGAGTGCACGTCCTCGTCGGCCGGATGAAACTCGAAGGTCCCGGCGGCGATCTCGTCGCCGACCTCGCGCAGGGTCTTCTCCAGCCGAGCGGCTTCGTCGGCCGTAAGCAGGCAGGCATCCTCGAGCGAACGAGCGTGCGCGATGGAGACCTCGACGTCCTGCGGAGCGAGGCGAACGTCGAACTCGAGGCTCCGGCCCAGCGCCTCGGCCTCGGGCGCCGGCGGCGTCGAGAAGCGCCCGGCCCACAGCGGCGCGTCGCGATCGGTCACGACTCGGGGCCTCCCTGCTTGGCCGACCACACCTTGAGCGGCAGGCCCCACAGCTTCACGAACCCCTCGGCGTGTCGCTGGTCGAACGCGTCCTCGCTTCCGTACGTCGCGAGCGACAGGTCGTAGAGCGAGGCATCCGAGCGCCGGCCCACCACCGTGCACGCACCCGGCGAGAACGCCAACCGCACCTCGCCGGTCACGTGGCGCTGGGTGGAATCGATGAACGCGTCGAGCGCCGCCCGAAGCGGGCTGAACCAGAGCCCGTCGTACACGAGGTCGGCCCACCGCTGCTCGATCCCGGGCTTGAAGTGCGCGAGCTCGCGCTCGAGCGTGAGGTCCTCGAGCGCGCGGTGCGCTGCGATGATCGCGAGCGCGCCAGGTACCTCGTACAGCTCGCGCGACTTGATGCCGACGCGGCGGTTCTCGACCATGTCGACGCGTCCGAACCCATACCGCCCGCCGAGCGCATCGACCGACCCGATCAGCTCGGGCAACGACGTCGGCGCGCCGTCGAGAGCCACCGGCAGCCCACGCTCGAACCCGATCGCGATCTCGGCGGGCTCGCTCGGACGCTCGGCGACCGCTGCGGTCCGCTCGAACGCGTCCTCGGGCGGCGCCGCCCACGGATCCTCGAGCGCCCCGCACTCCACGGTGCGGCCCCAGAGGTTCTCGTCGACGGAGTACGCGGTCGCAACGTTCGCGAGCGGGATCCCCCACTCGCCCGCGAGCGCGACCGCCTTCTCGCGCGGGATCCCGGGGTCGCGGATAGGAGCGAGGACCTTGAGATCGGGCGCGAGCACGCCGAACGAGACCTCGAAGCGAACCTGGTCGTTCCCCTTGCCCGTGCACCCGTGCGCGACGACCTGCGCACCCACCTCGCGCGCGACCCGCACGATCTCGTCCGCGATCAAGGGGCGCGCGAGCCCGCTCACCATCGGGTACTTGCCCTCGTAGAGACCGTTCGCCGCGATCGCTCGCGCGAGGAACTCGTTCGCGAAGCGGTCGACCGCGTCGACCACTCGGACCTGCGTGGCGCCCGCCAGCTCGCCGCGGCGCCGGATCTCGCCCACGTCCTCGTGCTGCCCCACGTCGACCGCGACCGCGTGCACCTCGTACCCGTGGTCGGCCATCCACCGGATCGCGACCGAGGTGTCCAGGCCGCCCGAGTACGCGAGAACGGCACGCTCCATGCCCTACTCCCCTCCCCCATCGGAACGATCGCCCTCGGCGATCGCGTTCAGCTTCCGCTCGACGGCGCGCGCCGAGGTCCCCTTCGGCGGCACCACGAGGATCGTGTCGTCGCCGGCGATCGTTCCCGCGACCTCGGCGAGCGCCGCACGATCCATCGCCTCTGCGAGCGCGTTCGCCGCGCCCGGCGGCGTCCGGATGACGACCAGATCGCCGGCACCCTCGGTCACCGAGAGCACGAACTCGTGGAGCGCGTGTCGCAGCGTCGAGGCCGGGGGCGAGACGTCACCACGCCCCGGCACGACGTACCGGAGACCGCGCGCATCGTGCACGCGCGCGAGCCCGAGCTCCTCGACGTCGCGGCTGATCGTCGACTGGGTGGCCTCGAGGCCGAGGCCGCGCAGCTGCGCGCGGATCTCCTCCTGGCTCGCAAGTCGCTCCCGCGAGACGAGCGAGAGGATCGCCTGCTGTCGCTTGGACTTCGTCATGCCGCCGTTGCGGTTCACGGCGCGCCCCCGCGCTCGGCGGTGATCATCGTGCCGATCCCCTCGGGCGTGAACAGCTCGAGGACCAGCGCGTGCTCGACGCGGCCGTCGAGCAGATGCACCCGTGGGACGCCGGCCTTCAGCGCCCGGACCGCGCTCTCCAGCTTCGGGATCATCCCCCCGTCGACGACGTCGGCCTGCGCCAGGAGGTCGAGCGTCTCCTCCACGCCGAGCTCGGACAGCAGATCCCCGCCCGGACCGATCACGGCCGGTACGTCGTTCAGGTAGACGAGCTTCTGGGCCTCGAGCCCGATCGCGAGCTCGGCGGCCATCACGTCCGCGTTCACGTTGAACTGATGACCGCCGTCGTCCGCGGCGATCGACGCCACGACCGGGACGAACCCGTTGCCCATCAACGTTCGCAGGACCTGGGTGTTCACACGCACCACCTCGCCGACGTAGCCGAGATCGGGTTCGGCCTGCTTGCGGGCAACGGCGAGGCCAGCGTCGACCCCCGACAGTCCGACCGCGGGAACGTCGCCGGCGACGAGCGATGCCACCAGCTCCGAGTTGACCTTTCCGGCAAGCACCATCGTCGCGACGTCGAGCGTGTCGCGGTCGGTCACCCGGATCCCGTCGACGAACGACGAAGCCAGACCGAGCCGCTCGGAGAGCTCGGTCATCTGCGGTCCCCCGCCGTGAACCACGACTGGGTTGATTCCCGCGTGCTGCAGGAGGGAGATGTCTCCCGCGAACGAGCGGGATAGATCGGCGCTGTTCATCACGGCGCCGCCGACCTTGATGACGATGATCTTGCCCCGGTGGTCCTGCATGAACGGAAGCGCCTCGATGAGGGTCCGCGCCTTCGCGACGGTCCGCTCGCGTACCTGAGGCGGCAGGGAACGCGTCACGTCGTGTACTCCGAGTTGATCTTCACGTACTCGTGCGAGAGGTCCACGCCGAGCGCGCGACTCTCGCCGGGCCCGCCGCCGACCGATACCGACAGGACGACGTCGTGCTCGCGGAGGACCGCCTTTGCGGCCTCGGCTCCGCCTTCGTCGAAATACGAGGTCAGGATCTCCCCGCCGAGGATCACCCGCACGTTCCCGATCGAGACCTCGACGAGCTGAGGAAGGAACTGCACGCCCGAGGACCCGATCGCCTGAAGGATCCGGCCGGGATTGGGATCCCCGCCGAACACGGCCGTCTTCACGAGGAGCGAATCGGCGATCGCCTTGGCGATGACCCGGGCGTCGCCCTCCCGTTCGGCTCCGGTCACCTCGACGAGGATCACGTGGGTCGCGCCTTCGGCGTCGGCCGCGAGCTGCAGCAGCACCGAGGCCGCCACCTCGTCCAGCGCCTCTGCGACCTGCCCCCAACCCGGCGTGCCCGGCAGCACGAGCTCTCCGCCGGCGGCCGCGCTCGACATCAGCAGAACGGTGTCGTTGGTGCTCGTGCACCCGTCGACGGTGAGGGACTCGAAGCGCGGCTCGAGCACCTCGGTCGCGAGACGCCCGATATCGGCCGGTGGGATCGGCGCATCCGTCGTGACGAACGCGAGCATCGTCGCGAGCTTGAGATCGGGGTCGATCATCCCGACGCCCTTGGCGCAGCCGCCCACCCGGTACGGCCCCCGCTCGGCGCTCGCCTGCTTGGCCACCGTGTCCGTCGTCATGATCGCCTCGGCGAAGGCATCGCCCCCGTCCTCGGAGAGCGCGCCGACGAGTTCGGGCAGCGCGGCAAGGTACTCGTCCAGATGGAGCGGCTCACCGATGACGCCGGTCGAGCACATGAGGACGACCGACGGGTCCAGCCCGAGCGCGTCCGCGACCGCGGCCGACGACGCCTCGGCGTCCCGATCGCCTTGGATGCCCGTTCCGGCGTTCGCTTGGCCGCTGTTCACCACGACCGCTTGCGCGAGGTTCCGGCCGAGGCGGCGGCGGGAGAGCTTCACGGGTGCGGCCGCGAAGAGGTTCGTCGTGAACAACCCGGCCGCGCTGCGAGGTTCGTTTCCGAGGAGCAAGCCCAGGTCGGGCCGGCCCGAGGGCTTCATCCCCGCCGTCACGCCCGCGGCTCGGAACCCGTGCGGGAACGTCACGCTCATGGGTACACCCCGATGCTCGGCAACGCCGTCGTCTCGTCGAACCCGGCCATCAGGTTCAGGTTCTGGATCGCCTGGCCGGCCGCACCCTTCACGAGGTTGTCCAATGCACCGATGACGGCGGCCGTTCCCGATCGCGGATCCACCGACGCCTGCAGCTCGACGACGTTGGAGCCGCGCACGCGCTTCGTGTCGGCCATCGCGCCGGGCGGCAGCACGCGGACGAACGGCTCGCCCTCGTACGCCTCGGCGAGCGCCGACCCGAGGGCCTCGGTCGTCGTGCCCTCCGACGCTTTCACGTAGCAGGTCGTGAGCACGCCACGGACGGCCGGCACGAGATGCGGCGCGAAGGTGATGCGTACGTCGATGCCGGTCGCGAGCGCGAGCGCGTGCTCCATCTCGGGCTTGTGCTGGTGCGATGGGAACCGGTAAGGGCGGATGCTCTCTTCCGTCGCCACGTGGCTCGCCGCATCGCCTGCCGTCCTCCCGGCACCGGACAGTCCGGTCTTGCCGTCGACGACGACCGGGCCTTCGACGAGTCCGCGCTCGAGGAGCGGCGCGAGTCCGAGGACGACGGGGGTCGGGAAGCATCCCGGGTTCGCGACCAGGTGGGCGCCGCGAAGCTGATCGCGGAACCGTTCGGGCAGGCCGTACACCGCCTTCTCCAGCCAGGCAGTCGACGGGTGCTCGAAGCCGTACCACTCCGGATACGCGGTGGCCGGCAGTCGGAAGTCCCCCGCGAGATCGATCACCCGGACCGACGCCTCGAGCAACGCCGGAGCGATCGTCGAGCTCTCGCCGTGTGGCAGTGCGAGGAAGGCAAGGTCGAGGTCCTTCGCGTCCCCCACCGGTTGGATCCTCAAGGAAGCCGCGGGCGACCCCGCTAAGTGCGGGTGCACCTCCTCGAGGGTCCGCCCTGCGCTGTCGCGTCCTCCGAGGAAGGCGAGCTCGACCTCGGGGTGTCCGAGCGCGAGCCGCACGAGCTCGCCCCCCGTGTATCCCGAGGCGCCGAGCACCCCCACCCGCAGACCGGCCATCCGAGTATTTATGCAGTCGATGCATGGAACTGTCAACCCGCAGGCGACCGGACGTTTAGGCTTCCCACCGGATGGACTTCGAGGAAGCGCTCTCGCGGCTCGGGTTCTCACGGAGTTCAGGGCGATCCCCGCGGGGGGTTCGGACCTTCACGGCGCAGCCCAATCCCTACCTGATCTACACAGTGCAGGCGTTCGAGGACGGCACCGCGCTCTTCACGTGGGAGTTCGCCGTCGGCGAGTACCTGTCGACGAAGGGCATCCAGTTCGGCTCGGATGAGACGCTGAATCAGTTCGCGTATCCAAGGCAAGACACCCGCGGACCTCAGGATGCCGCCTGGCTCGCGGGCGCCGTCGAGAAGGCGGAAGCCTTACTGGCCGACGTGCGCTTCGATCGTCCCGAAGGCTGAGACCGCCTAGGGGACCGCTTTCAGGATCCCTTCCTCGAGCGGCAGGTCGGCGACCGCCGCGACCGCCCGCCCGCGCGCGACGGACCCGCGCGCCTTGCCGAGGCCCGAACGCAGCTCGTCGGCGCCGTTCGCGACCATCGTGGCGGCGCGCGCGATCTTGTTCTCGATCACCGACTCCATCCCGTCGAGGAGCGCCGCGACCTGCTCGAGCGCGGCGCGCGAATCGTCGGCGTCGCCGAACCGGTGGACGAGGCTGTAGAGGAACAGAAGGACCGGCAGCGCCATCGAGTAGGGAACGATGACGACGCCGCGCGAGAACGCGTCGGCGTGTGCGCGCTTGAGCACCATGTACGCAGCATCGGGGACCGCCGCGACGGCGACCGGCGCCGTGAGCGCAGGGTCCAGGTACTGCGCCACCTCGCGCACGCGGCTCGTCACCTGCCGCTCGACGTCGCGCGCCCGGAGCTCGCGCTCGGCGGCGTCCTCGCACGCCTCGAGCGCCTCGAGCTCGGCCACCGCGGTCCACTTCGAGTCGACCGGGAGCCGTCGTCCATCGGGAAGCGACAGCCCGAACTCCACGACCTTGCCGTTCACGCGGAAGTCGGTCACGAGCATCCCCGGCGGGAGCTGCGCCAGGTGGTCGCGCAGAACGTTCTCGCCGGCGCGTCCCTTCGAGGCGCCGCCGGCGAGGACGGTCGAGAGCCGGCGCACGACCTCCCACGACTCGCGTTCGCGCTCGCGACGTTCCTCCTCGCTCTCGGCGAGGCGCTCGAGCGCACCTCGGGCGGCGGCGACCTCCCGGCGGACCTCGTCGGCTCCCCCGCCCTGGGCGGCCGACCCGTCGGCGAGCCTGCGGAGCTCGGCCGCCTGGACCTCGAGGCGAGCCTCGATCCGGGCGGTCGCGGGGGCTGGACCGCTCGATCGGCGTTGCGCGAGCGTGAGACCGGTGCCGATGGCGGCACCGACGGCGAGCGCGAGCACGATGAACCAGAAGGTCTCCATGGCTCGACCGTAGACACCCGGTCTGACACGCCCCCAGGGGTCCCCGACACGACCCCCAGGACCCGGCTCCGGCGCCCGGTGCGACGGGTAGCATCTCGCCGGTGAGCGCTCCACCGCAGCTTCAGGTCCTCAGGGTCGGCGGGACACACCGCGAGACCGGCGCCCAGATCGGCCGCGCGTGCGCCGAGACGATCCGCCACGCCGCGTCCTTCGAAGGCCAGACGATCCCCGAGGGCCGGAGCCGTCGCGAACAGATGGATCTCGCCGATCGCTATCGCGAGGTCACCGTCGCCGCGTACCCCTGGTACAAGGAGGAGCTCGAGGGCGCCGCGGAGGCAGCGGACGTCGATCCTCGCGCGCTGTTCGCCTGCGTGATCGAGGAGATCTGGTACGTGCCTCACGCCCGGCAGATCCAGGGCCGGTGCACGGACCTGGTCGCGGTCCCTCCGGCGACGCGTGAGGACCACGTGCTCGTCGCGCACAACAACGACATGCCGAGGAGCTACCAGGACGAACTCGTCGCGATCGAGTACGCCGTGGACGGAGAGCCGACGATCTTCGCGATCGGCAACGGCGTGTGGATCAGCTGCGGCTGGAACGACGCGGGCATCTCGATGTCGGGCAACGAGCTCGCGCCGCTCGACGAGCGGGTCGGGGTCCCTCGCGAGGTCCAGTACCGGTCGATGCTCCGCCAGCCGACGCTCGAGCGCGCGCTCGGCGAAGCGCTGCGGCACGATCGCGCATCCAGCTACAACCAGGTGTTGGTGACGGCCGGAGCCGAGGTCGTGAACGTGGAAGGCTCGGCGACCGACGCCGAGCTGACCACCTCGGACGACCGAGGCCATCTCGTGCACACGAACCACTACGTCTGCCCACGGATGGTCCGCTACGAGGGAGACCCGAGCTACGTCGCGCACTCGAGCGCGCGCTATGCGCGCGGCGCCGAGCTCCTCGCGTCGACCGAGCCGGGGTCGGTCACGGTCGAGATGCTCCGCGGATTCCTCGCCGATCACGAGGGCGAGCCGGACTGCCTGTGTCGGCACCCCGAGCGCAACCCGGGGCCGAGCCGATCGGGAACGAGCTTCTGGTGGGTCGCGGACCTCACCGAGATGCGACTGCAGTTCGGCCGGGGCAATCCCTGCGACTCCGTCGCGCAGGAGTACCGCTTCCCGGCGGCACGCGCATCCGCCGCCTGAGCCCTCCGGGGTAGTCTGTCCCGCGCCCGGCCCGGTCGGACGTCGATCGAGCCAACTTCGGAGAGAGGGCATGATGCTCGACGTCGCGAAACAGGCGGTCGAGGCGGCACGCGCCGCCGGCGCCGACTACGCCGACGCCCGGGTCGTGACGGATGAATCCGAGTCGATCACGGTCCGCAACCAGGAGATGGAGGGGATCGACCGATCGCGCTCCGAGGGGATCGGGATCCGCGTCCTGGTGAACGGGTACTGGGGGTTCGCCGCGACGGCGCGCCTGGAGCCCGCCGAGCTCGACCGCACGGCCAAGCTCGGCGTCGAGATCGCGAAGGCGGCCTCGCGGCTGCCGATGGAGCGCGTGCGCCTCACCGAGGTCGAGCCGGCGACCGGCACGTGGCACTCCCCGATGCGAGAGGACCCGTTCCACGTGTCGCTCGAGGAGAAGGTCGCGCTCTTGATGGAGGCGACGCGGCGCATGCAGACGGTGAACGGCGTCTCGTTCGCCGAGGGTGGGATCGACCTGTTCCGGCGACACACGCGGCTCGCGACCAGCGAGGGGACGGCGATCGACCAGACCACCGTGCATTCCGGGGCCGGGATCGAGGCGACCGCGATCGGCGAGGGCGAGCTCCAACATCGTTCGTTCCCCAATTCCTTCCGCGGCCACATCGCGGCGGGGGGCTGGGAGCACGTACAGAAGATCGGCCTGATCGAGGAGGCCGAGCGCACCGGGCGAGAGGCGGTCGAGCTCCTCTCGGCGCAGGAGTGCCCGAGCGAAGTGACCACGCTCGTCCTGGATTCGGGACAGGTCGAGATCCAGATCCACGAGTCCATCGGCCATCCCGTCGAGCTCGACCGCGTCCTGGGGATGGAGGAGGCGTTCGCCGGATCCTCCTTCTTGAAGCCGGACGATCGCGGCTCGCTCCGGTACGCGAGCGACCTCGTCTCGATCACCGCGGACGCAACGCTCGCGGGTGGGCTCGGCTCGTTCGGGTGGGACGACGAGGGCGTGCCGGCGCAGCGCGTCCCGATCATCGTCGACGGCATCCTCCAGAACTTCATCTCGAGCCGGGAGACCGCGAGCGTCCTCGGCATCCCGAGCTCCGGCGCGATGCGCGCGGACGGGTGGCAGCACCTGCCGTTGATCCGCATGACCAACATCTCGATCGAGCCGCGCGAGGGCACGCTGGCCGACATCATCGGCGACACGAAGGACGGCCTGTTCATGTCGACGAACGCGTCGTGGTCCATCGACGACAAGCGCGTGAACTTCCAGTTCGGGTGCGAGATCGCCTGGCGGATCAAGGACGGCCGGCTGACCGAGATGATCCGGAACCCGAACTACACGGGGATCACGACCGAGTTCTGGGGTGGATGCGACGCCGTCGGGGGCCGGGAGGACTGGACGCTGTGGGGCACGCCGAACTGCGGCAAGGGCCAACCGGGCCAGGTCGCCCGCGTCGGGCACGGCGCGGCTCCCGCCCGGTTCCGGAACGTCCAGGTCGGGGTGCGCGGATGACGGACCCGCGCCGGGGAGTCGTGGCCTGATGGCCGGGATCATCGGTCCCGATGAGATCCGGCGGGTGTCTCAGGCCGCCCTCGAGCTCCGAGGCGCCGACGCCGTCGAGGTCCTGTTCATGCACGAATGGGGCGGACTCACGCGCTTCGCGAAGAGCTCCATCCACCAGAGCACGTGGCGCGAGGACACCGGCATCCGCGTGCGCGTCGTCCTGGACGGCCGGGTAGGCATCGCCGGGACGAACGACCTCTCGCCGGCGGGCGTAGTCGCGGCGGCCGAGAGCGCCCGGGAGATGGCCGGTGTCGTGGCGCCCGATCCGATGTTCCCCGGGCTCGCGCCGCCGGACCCCGTGCAGGACGACTCGGGCTTCGACGAGGCGACCGCGAACACGACGCCGGAGCATCGCGCCGAGGGCGTCGCCGAGCTCGTGGCGACGTGCGCGGACGGGTTCGGCGCCGCCGGTGCGTTCGAGACGATGGCGAGCGAGGTCGCCGTCGCGAACACGGAGGGCCAGTTCTGCTGGGCTCCGACGACGCAGGCCTCGATCACGACCGTGGTCACCGGAGGCGACGGCGGGAACGGCTTCGCCGAGACGTTCTCGAGATCGGTCGGCGAGGTCGACCCGGCAGCGATCGGACGGCGCGCTGCCGACAAGGCCGTCTCGTCGCAGACGCCGCGCGATCTCGACCCCGGCCGCTACACCGTCGTGCTCGAGCCCGCGGCCGTGTCGACGCTCGTCGGGTTCCTTTCGTGGATCGGCCTGGGCGGGCGACTCCTGGTCGAGGAGCGCTCGTGCCTCTCGGGTCGCGAGGGCGAACAGGTGGCCGCCGACGCCATCACGCTCTACGACGACGCCCGCGAGGACGGCACGATCGGCCTCCCCTTCGACTTCGAGGGCGTCCCGCGCTCGCGCGTCATGTTGATCGACAAAGGCGTGTTCCGCGATGGCGTCTACGACCTGCGAACCGCGAAGCAGGCCGACAAGCAGAGCACGGGCCACGCCCTCCCGCCGCCGAACTCGGAAGGTCCGCTCCCCCTCAACGTGTTCATGGAGCCGGGCGTGGCCTCGCTCGAGGAGATGATCGCCTCGACCGAACGAGGCTTGCTGGTGACCCGGTTCCACTACACGAACATCGTCCACCCACTCGAGTCGACGATCACCGGGATGACCAGGGACGGGACCTTCCTGATCGAACACGGCGAGATCGCCCATCCCGTCAAGAACTTCCGGTTCACGCAGTCCATCTTGGAAGCACTCGCCCAGACGAGCATGGTCGGGCGCGAGACCGAGCTCGCGAGCGAGTTCTTCTTCAGCGCCTCACGAGTACCCGGGCTGAAGGTCGAGTCGTTCAACTTCAGCGGGCGCTCGGACCACTGACCCCGATAGACTGGGCTCGCTCGGCGGATGGGAGGCCCAACGATGCAGGTCAAGGACATCATGCACCCGGACGTGAAGACGGCGTCGCCTACCGACACGTACGCGGACGTCGCCGCCCTGCTCCACGCGAACGGCATCTCGTCCGTCGTCGTGAT
>Ga0268386_10002463_pt1 | contig 13194 bp, 9 predicted proteins | sample RVTome_15_FD_200260 | JGI IMG/M metagenome (GOLD analysis project Ga0268386, IMG submission 200260) | Soil microbial communities from uranium-contaminated site in the Upper Colorado River Basin, Wyoming, United States - RVT150D86... ...
GCCCGGGGACGAGCAGTCCCCGCTCGAAGGCGGCGGCCACGGCGGCCGCGCGATCGTTGACGTCAAGCTTGCCGTAGAGGTGCAGCAGATGCGTCTTGACGGTGGCCTCGCTGATGAACAGCGCGGCGGCGATCTGCCGGTTGGTCGTCCCCCGCGCGACCAACTCGAGCACCTCGAGCTCCCGTGGGCTCAGCGGCTCCTCGGCCGGCTGCCGGACACGACCCACCACCTGCGACGCGACCGACGGCGACAGCACGGTCTCGCCGCGCGACGCGGCGCGGACCGCGCGCAGCAGCTCATCTGACGGCGCGTCCTTCAACAGGTAGCCGGTCGCACCGGCTTCGATCGCCGGAAGGACATCGCTCTCGGTGTCGTAGGTGGTCAGCACGAGCACCCGGGACTCGACGCCCAGCGCCGCCATGCGCGCGATCGCCGCCACGCCGTCCATCCGTGGCATGCGCAGGTCCATCAGGGCCACGTCGGGACGCAGCGCCTGTGCCTGGATCACCGCGTCGTGGCCGTTCGCGGCCTCGCCGACCACCTCGAAGCCGGGATCGTCGGTGAAGATGCCGCGCAGGCCGTCGCGCACCACGGGGTGGTCGTCGACGATGAGCACCCGTATCGGGATGTGATCAGGCATCTGCCGCTCCCTTGCTCTGCGGTCCCTGCAGCTCCGGCGGCGCCACAGGGACGCTCGCCGAGATCGATGTGCCGGCTCCGGCCTCCGATTCGATGACCAGCGTGCCCGCAACCTCGTCGATCCGCTGACGCATCGCGGTCAACCCGAACCCGCCATCGCTTCCCCAACCGTCGTTCGTACCGGGCCGCGGCGTGAAGCCGACGCCGTCATCGCGCACGTCGAGCAGAACCACCTTGTCGGTGTAGGACAGTGTCACCGCAGCGCGCGACGCCCGGGCGTGCTTGGCCACATTGGCCAGCGCCTCCTGTGCCACCCGCAGCAGCGTGACCTCGATCGTGGGATGCAGCGGCCGGCTCGTACCGGTCGTGGTCACCTCGGCGGCGAGGCCGTTGGTCACCGACCACCGCTTCCCCACCTGGGCCAGTGCCTCCGGCAGACGTGCCTCGTCGAGTGGCTCCGGCCCCAGCGCCTGCACCGACCGGCGGGCATCCGCCAGGCTCTCGCGGGCCAGGCGCATGGCCGTGTCGATGCGCCGGCGCTGCCCCTCGCCGTCGTCGCGGGCACGCGTGGCCGCCTCGAGTTGCGTGATGATGCCGGTCAGTCCCTGGGCCAGCGTGTCGTGGATCTCGCGCGCAAGGCGCTGCCGCTCGTCGAGCACGCCGGCCTCGCGCGCCTGGATCATCAGCTGGGTGTGCAGGCCCTCGTTCTCCTCGAGCGCCGCCTGCAACTCGGCGACCGCCCTGCGCCGCTCCTCACTGACGTCGGCGGCCCGCCGGCTGAAGATCACACCGCCGCCGATGGCGAGCGTCTGCACCACGACGATGACCACGAAGCCCGCGATCTCATCGGCGGTGGGTCGAGCAGCGACGTCTGAACGATCGATCACCAGCGCGTTGAGCAGGAACGACGTCAGTCCGACACCGAGCAGCGTCAGCTGCCACGACGAGAACATGTGGACGTGGAAGAACCCGACGATCATCACGGGGAAGAACATGGGGTGGTGCAGCATCATCACCGCGGCGATCGCCAGGAACCCGAAGTAGTAGATCAGCGACGGCACCGTGCGTTCGCCGTGGAACGCTGGCACGCGCAGGTACAGCGTGATCCACGCGGCGGCGACCAACGACAGCAGGACCGCGATCACGCGGTCCTGCTGCGACTGTGGTTGTGCCATCACCAGCGCGAAGCCGAACGTGAGCAGCACGTACGCCGAGTAGTCGGCGAGCGCCTCCAACCGTCGTTCCCACGTCGACGGGCCGGTGATGTCCGGCGCTGCTGCGGGCTTCGTCACCGCCCTCACTCCCAGCGGAAGAGCCTGGCTGCCACGGCGGCGGACAGCACGGCGATCCCTGCCATTATGAGCAGGTGGGACGCCTGCGGTGGCGCGCTGCCGGTCCACGCGTCGGCCAGCGCCTGCACGCCGGGCGGCGCGTACGCGCCGAGGCGCGTGATCGTGTCGGGCAGCAGGAACCGTGGCAGCATCACGCCCCCGAAGAAGATCACCAGCAGGTACGCGACGGTGGCCATGCCACCGGCCGCGCGTGTGGTCGGCGCCACCGCCGCGATGATCAAGCCCACGCCGAACAGCGCGATGATGCCAACCACGAACGCCAGTGCGAAGCCGGCCATGTGGTGCGGCAGGGGGATGTCGAACGCGAGCCTGCCGACGGCCATGACCAGCATCGTCGAGATCGTGGCCATGGCGAAGTTGAGCCCGAGCTGTGCGAACAGGATCAGTGCCGGGCTCGCCGGCGTGACCGACAGCCGGCGCAGGACGCCCTGCTCACGGTAGCCCGCCAGGACGTTGGGCACTCCCTGCAGCGCGACCAGGGCCAGCGTGAGCACCACCACCGAGGGCGCGAAGTGGTCGATGAACCGGACCCCTCCCATGTCTTCGGCGGGTTCGCTCAGCGCCGGCACGAGCGCGAGCACGGTCAACAGGATCGTGGGGAAGGCGAGCGAGAAGAACAGCATCAGCGGCTCGCGGGTGAGCAACCGTGCTTCGATCTCGGTGGTCTTGAGCATTGCGTGCATGGTGGCTGCCTCCAGATGTTCCTTGTCCGGCGAAGCCGGTCCGCCACGTGTTTCGTGGAACCAGGCTCCACGAAGTCCTCAGGAATCGAGTGGGCGACCGGTCAATGAGACGAAGGCCTCGTCGAGGGTGGCCTGCTCGATCCGCAGGTCGTGTGCGATGATCCGGTTGAGGGCCAGCGCGGACGTGACCTCGTGGAGCACGTCGCCATTGCCCCTGACCAGCACCTGGCCGTCACGGTGCGACAGGGCCGTGACATGCGGCAGCGTGGTCAACAGACGGTCGTCGAACGGTGCCGACGGCTTGAAGCGGATCCGCTGTTCGGTGTCGACGCGCGCGACCAGTCCGCCAGGCGTGTCAAGTGCGACCACGCGGCCGCCATCGAGGATGGCCAGCCGGTCGCTGAGCCGCTCCGCCTCGTCCATGAAGTGGGTGACCAGCAGGATGGTCACGCCGGTGTCCCGGATCCGTTCGATCAGGTCCCAGGTCGCGCGGCGTGCCTGCGGGTCGAGTCCGGTGGTCAGCTCGTCGAGCACGGCGACCTCGGGCCTGCCGATCAGCGCCAGCGCGATCGACAGGCGTTGCTGCTGACCTCCGGACAGCTTCTCGAACACGGTGTTCCGTTGCGCCGAGAGGCCCAACTGCTCGAGCAGGTGGTCCGCGTCGGCGGGATCGGGATAGAACGAGCTGTACAGCTCGAGCGCCTCGCGCACCTTCAGCTTGGCGGGCAGCCGGCTGGCCTGTAGCTGCGCGCCGAGGCGCTGCCGCAGCCGGCCACCATCCCGTTGGGGGTCGAGTCCCGTCACCGAGACGGTCCCGCCATCAGGTGCGCGCAGGCCTTCAATGATCTCGACGGTCGTGGTCTTGCCCGCCCCGTTGGGCCCGAGGATCGCGAAGATCTCGCCCTCCTCGACCGAAAAGGACACGCCGTCGACCACGGCTCTGCCGTCATAGCGCTTGACCAGGTCCTTGACTTCAACGATGGCCACGGCGTTCCTCCTGCTTCTCGTGACGTTGAGGCCAGTCTGGCGACAGGTGCCCGAATCCGAATCCGCCGCGCAGCCACACCTGGCGCGTCGAACTGCTGAGCTGCCGGATCCACCGTCCGGTGGCACGCATCCACCGGATGGTTGATGCGATGGCCGGACACGGCGGGGCGATCACGCGCCGGCGGCGCCCGACAGGTGCACCTGACCGATCGTCCGCCGTACATGCCCCCGGGACGGTTTCCCCGGCTGGCACAGAGGAAATGAATCCGCGCTGGAAACTGCATACCGCCCCTTCTGCCGGGGAGCACAGGCCATGAGCGACACGCTGATGAGTGGCACGTACAAGACGCTGCCGGAGCAGAAGGAGGTGCTCAGCCCAGCGGAACAGCGGTTCGAGCGGCTTCGGCAGACCGCCGGGCTGATCCTGGGGCCGATCGCGTTCCTGATCGTCTACGTCGCTCCGACCAACCTCGAGCCCAACCAGCAGACGCTCGCGGCGATCCTCGCCTTCACGATCGTGTGGTGGCTGTCGGAGGCCGTCCCCATCCCGGTGACCGCCGTGCTCGCGCTCGCGTTGTGCGTCGTGTTCTCGGTGGTCGAAGCGCCGGAGGGCGACACGACCGGCGACGTCGTGTTCGGGGCGTTCGCGTCACCGACGATCTTCCTGTTCATCGGCGCCTTCATCATCGCGCGCGCCATGATGATCAACGGTCTTGACCGTCGCTTTGCGTTCCGCATCCTGTCGCTGCCGGGCGTGGGCAGGTCGACGCACCGCATCGTGATCGCGTTCGGGGTGATCGCGGCGTTGCTGAGCGCCGTCATCTCCAACACCACGACGGCCGCGATGCTGCTGCCGATCGGCCTGGGGATGCTCGAGGCGCTGGGTGACCTGGTGTCCGAGCAGTCGGGCACGCAACGACACGCGAGCCGTCTGCGCTTCGGCACCGCGCTCATGCTGATGATCTCCTACGGGGCCGGCGTCGGTGGGCTGCTGACGCCGATCGGCACGCCACCCAACCTGATCGGCATCGGCTTCATTGAGCAGGCGACCGGCACCCGCATCACGTTCTTCAACTGGGTGTTGATGGCGCTGCCCATCGTGCTCGCCATGTTCATCGTCCTCTGCGTCATCCTGCTGCTGCTCAACAAGCCCGAGATCCGCCGGATCTCGGGCGCCGAGGAGTACATCGCCGAGGAGCGCGGCAAGTTGGGCCCGCTGTCGCGGGGCGAGAAGAACACGATGGTCGTGTTCGCCGTCGCGGTCACGCTGTGGGTCCTGCCCGGCGTCATCGCGCTGTTCGCCGGGGACGAATCGGCGATCTACACCACGATCTCGAACCGGCTCGACGAGGGCACGGTGGCCATCATCGCGGCATGCCTGCTGTTCGTGCTCCCGATCGACTGGGCCGAGCGCCGCTTCACGATGAACTGGAACGAGGCCGCCGGCATCGACTGGGGCACCATCATCCTGTTCGGGTGCGGCATCGCGCTCGGCACGCTGATGTCCGAGACCGGCTTCGCCGAGGTGCTGGGCACCGGCATCGCCGAGGCGCTCGGCTTCGAGAGCCTCGTCGCCATCTCGGCGGTGTCGGCGCTGATCGCCATCCTGATCTCCGAGACCACCAGCAACACCGCCAGCGCGACCATCGTCGTGCCGATCGTCATCCCGATCGCGTCCGCTGCCGGCGTCGATCCGATGATCCCTGCGCTGGCGGCGGTGTTCGGAGCCTCGTTCGGGTTCATGATGCCGGTGTCGACCCCGCAGAACGCGGTGGTCTACGGCTCGGGTGTGATCCCCATCACGAAGATGGTCAAGTCGGGCGTCGTGTTCGACATCGCGGGTCTGGCCATCACGGTGGCGTTGATCCCGTTGATGGCGCGCCTCGTCGGTTTGGTCTGACCCGAGCGGGTACGGACACCTGATGACAACGACGCAACGCATCGCCGTCATCGCCGGTGACGGCATCGGAACGGAAGTCACCCCTGAGGCCATCCGGGTGCTTGACCACCTCGCCGAACAGGGCGAGTTCGGATTCGCGTGGGAGCACTTCGACTGGAGTTGCGCCCGCTACGAGCGCGAAGGCGCGATGATGCCGACCGACGGCCTCGAGCGGTTGCGCGACGTCGACGCCATCTTCCTGGGTGCCGTCGGCCAGCCGGGTGTGCCCGACCACATCTCGCTGTGGGGCCTGCTCATCCCGATACGGCGCACCTTCGATCAGTACATCAACCTGCGGCCGATCCGCCTGTTCGACGGCGTGCCGTCGCCGCTGGACCGCTCCCGCGCGGGCGACGTCGACCTGGTGGTGGTGCGGGAGAACACCGAGGGCGAGTACTCCGAGATCGGCGGTCGCATCTTCGCCGGCACTCCCCACGAGATGGCCACCCAGCAATCGGTGTTCACTCGACGCGGTGTCGAGCGGGTCATCCGCTACGCGTTCGAGGCGGCGCGCGCCCGCCGGGCGCACGTGACGTCGGCCACCAAGTCCAACGGCATCGTTCACACCATGCCCTTCTGGGACGAGATCTTCGCCGAGGTCGCGGCCGAGCATCCCGACGTCACCACGCAACAGGAACACATCGACGCGTTGAGCGCCAAACTGGTGATGTCGCCGTCCGACTTCGACGTCATCGTGGCGTCCAACCTGTTCGGCGACATCCTCAGTGACCTCGGCGCCGGTGTCGCCGGCAGCATCGGCATCGCGCCGTCGGCGAACCTGAACCCGGACCTGCTGCACCCCTCGATGTTCGAGCCCGTGCACGGTTCGGCGCCTGACATCGCCGGGCGCGGCATCGCCAACCCGCTCGGCCAGCTGTGGTCGGGCGCCATGATGCTCGACCACCTCGGGCATCCCACAGCCGCGGCGCGCCTCATGGCCGCGATCGAGGCGACGTTGACCGAGGGCACGACCCGGACCCCGGATCTCGGTGGCGATGCCACGACGGGGCAGGTGACCGACGCGGTCCTGACCCACCTGGAGGCCACGCAGCCGGCGTCATGACATGACTTGCGTCGCCGCCGATCGCCGCACTGCTGACACACACCGGCGAGATGGCCCACGACCCGAACAGGCGCGCGTTCGACACCGGGTTGATCATCTACGGGGTCATCGCAAACGGCTTCGCCGACCAGCGCGGCCGGCGGGTCATCGCCGCGCTCAACCGCATGCACGGGCGCTGGCCGATCGCGCAGGAGGACTACCGCCCAGCCCCTGCGGTCCTGGCACATCCCGCGGCCGGTGATACCGTTCGCGCGCATCACGACAGGAGCCCCGGTGCGTCCATCCGACCTGGCGCGCATGCACAGCGTCACCGACCCGCAGGTCCACCCCGACGGCCAGCGCATCGCGTTCGCGGTCGCCACGCCGGACCTGGACGACGACACCTACGTCAAGCGCATACACCTGTGGGAACCGGACACCGCCACTGCCCGCCGGCTCACCCACGGCCCCAAGGACAGCACACCACGCTGGTCGCCGGACGGTAGGCACCTGGCGTTCCTGCGCACGGGACCCGACGATGCCGACAAGCCACAGCTCGCGGTGCTGCGGACCAGCGGCGGCGAAGCCCGTGTGCTGACCGACCTTCCACTGGGCGTGACCGCCCTCGCCTGGTCACCCGACAGCACACGTATCGTCGTCGAGGGCATCGAGTGGGTCCCGGAGCTGGCGGACCTCGACGACGAGGAGCGCAAGCGGCGGCCCCGGCGGATCTCCCGCATCCCGTACCGCGCCGACAACCGCGGCTGGACCCATGACCGCCACAGTTCGCTGTGGCTGGTCGACATCGACGGCGACGCCCCTCCGCGCTGCCTGACGCCGGGCGACTTCGACGACACGGCCCCGCGGTTCCGCTCAGATGGCAACGCCGTGGTGTTCATCTCGCAACGCCACGACGATCGCGAGACGAGGCTCGGCGAGGAGGTCTACGAGGTCGCGCTCGACGGCGGCGGCACGCGGATGCTCGCCGCCTCCGGCATCTGGTCATCTCCGGTGCCACTACCCGACGGCACGGTGCTGTTGACCGGGCTCAACGACCCCTACGACTGGCCACGGCCGTCGACGCTGTTCCGATGGAACCCCGACGGGTCGCTGACCCATGTCGGCGGTGATCTCGACCGCGATGTGATCACACCCGGCGGGCCGGTGCCCGTCAGCGACGGGTTCCTGGCCATGGTTGAGGATCGCGGGCGTGTCCACGTGTACCGCTTCGCCGGTGACGGCACCTACGAGCCCGTGGTCGCCGGTGACCAGGCGGTCACGGGTGTGTCGGCATCGCCGGACGGCAGCGTGATCTCCTACACCGCGACCGCGCTGACCGACCCCGGTGAGCTGTGGCGTGTGGTCGAGGGCAAGCCCGAGGTGCTGACCGACGTCAATGCCGATCTGCGCGCCGGTGGCGATCTGGTCGGCGCCGGGCACCTCACCGTCGACCGGGACGGCCACGACATCGATGCGTGGCTGCTGTTGCCGCCGCGAGCCGATGAGCGCGACGGCGTCCCGCTGCTGCTGTGCATCCATGGCGGACCGTCATCGCAGTACGGGTTCGGCTTCTTCGACGAGTTCCAGGTCTATGCGGCGGCCGGGTACGCCGTGCTCGGCATCAACCCGCGGGGGTCCTCAGGCCGGGGGAACGAATGGGCGCAGGCGGTCGTCGGCGTCTGGACCGACCCGGCGCCGGTCGACATGCTCGATCTGGAAGCGGCGGTCGACAGCGTCATGGCCGAGCGTCGACAGCTGTCGCGCGAACGCGTCGGTGTCATGGGCGGCTCGTACGGCGGGTTCGCGGCGGCACGACTGCTCGCGCGCAGCGACCGGTTCACCTCGGCCGTCGTTGAGCGCGGGCTGCTCAACTTCGTGTCCTTCGGCGGCACCTCAGACATCGGCGCGGACTTCGACCGCCTCTACCTGCGCCGGACGCTTCCCGACGACGTCGACGACCTCTGGGCCGCGAGCCCGCTCGCGGTGGCGCATCACATCACCACTCCGACGTTGGTCATCCACTCGGATCATGACTTCCGGTGCCCAGTGGAGCAGGCCGAGCAGCTGTTCAGCCTGTTGCGCCGTCGCGGCGTCGACGCGGAGTTCCTACGCTTCCCCGACGAGAGCCACGAACTGTCGCGATCGGGTTCGCCCAGGCACCGTGTCGAGCGGTTCGAAGCGATCCTCGACTGGCACGGCCGCCACCTCGGCGGTCCGCAGAACGACAGGTGATCCGAACGTCGCGTCTCCGCGTCGGCTCGCATGCGGCTCAGCAACCCGCGAGGGCTCCGAGAGCGCGCAGATGTGCTGTCGTGATGAGCTCAGCACGCCCGCTCGCGAGGTGAGGTGAGGAAACGGCGCCGGATCGGCTGGAGGTTGTCGAAGCTCGCCGCGCAAGACCGCGAGACCCTCCGCTTCTCCGAGCTCCATCCACAGCCGACGCTGACGTCACCGCCTCCATCGGCGACCCGCTCGACATGGAACTGTACGCGTCAGCCATCCTCGGCCGACCCTGACAACCGACGGCTACGAGGTCGCGGAGTCGGCGATCACCAGTTCCTCGCCTCCCTCCCCGCGGTTGGGATGAGCCGAGCGCTCGACCTCCTGCCCCACGACGCCGTGGAGGTGGCACGCGGCGAGCTGTCCGTCTCCCACAGGTTGCAGGTCGGGATCCACCGTGGCGCAGGGCTCGAAGACATAGGGGCAGCGGGTCCGGAAGTTGCAGCCGCTCGGCGGATCGAGCGGGCTCGGGACATCGCCCTGCAGGATGATCCGCGTGCGCTGCCGTTCACGTTCGGGGTCGGGGACCGGCACGGCTGACAGCAGCGCCTCCGCGTAGGGGTGCTTCGGCTCGGCCGACAGCCGGTAGGCGTCCGCGATCTCGACGATGCGGCCGAGGTACATGACCGCAATGCGATCGCTGATGTGCTGCACCGCCGACAGGTCATGGGCGATGAACAGGTAGGTCAGCCCCAACTCACCCTGCAGGCGCTCCATGAGGTTGAGCACCTGCGCCTGGATCGACACGTCGAGCGACGCGATCGGCTCGTCGGCCACGATGAAGTCCGGCTCGCACGCCAGCGCGCGGGCGATGCCGACCCGCTGGCGCTGTCCACCGGAGAACTCATGCGGATAGCGGTTCCGATACTCGGGGTTCAGTCCGACGATCTCGAGCAACTCGCCCACGCGGGCGCGCCGCGCCTGCTTGCCCTCGTGCAGGCCGTGGATCTCCAGCGGCTCGGCGACGGTGTCGCCGATCGAGCGTCGCGGGTTCAACGACGCCATCGGATCCTGGAAGATCATTGCCATCCGCCTGCGCAGTCCGCGCAGCCGCTTCTTGTCCAACTCCATGACGTCCTGGCCGTCGAAGACCACGGTGCCCCCGGTCGGCTCGACCAGGCGCAGCAGCGCCAGTCCGGTCGTCGACTTGCCGCAGCCCGACTCACCGACCAGCCCGAGCGTCTCACCCCGCCGGACCTCGAAGCTCACGCCGTCGACGGCCTTGACGTGACCGGTCAAACGCCTCAGCAACCCGCGGCCGTGCTCGGGGAACCACACCTGCAGGTCCCGGACGTCGAGCAGCACCTCGCCGGAGCTCATCGCGCGGCCGCCTGGTCCTCGGGCACCTCATAGAAGCACCGGCTCCAATGGCCGGGCCGCGTCTCGCGCAGCGGGGGTTGTTCGGACTCGCAGCGCTCGTCGAGCCGGTGCGGGCACCGCGGCCAGAACGCGCAACCTGAAGGCATGGCCGTGGGATCCGGCGGCAGGCCGGGGATGGCCGCCAACTGCTTCTTCCGACCGGCTCCGAGCACAGGCAGCGATCCCAGCAGCCCATCGGTGTAGGGGTGCAGCGGCTCGTCATAGAGATCGTCGACGCCGGACTGCTCGACGATGCGGCCGCCGTACATGACCATCACGCGATCCGCGAGACCGGCGACCACCCCGAGGTCGTGGGTGATCCAGATGACGGCCGTGCCCAACTCGGCCTGCAACCCGTTGATCAACTCCACGATCTGCGCCTGGATGGTGACATCCAGCGCGGTGGTCGGCTCGTCGGCGATCAGCACCTTCGGTTCGCACGCCAGCCCGATGGCGATCATGACACGCTGGCGCATGCCACCCGAGAACTGGTGGGGGTAGTTGTCCAGCCGCGACTCCGCCGACGGGATCCCGACCTGGGTGAGCAGTTCGACGGCTCGTGTCCTGGCGTCGTCTTCGGACAGGCCGAGGTGCAGACGCATGCCCTCGGTCACCTGCTGGCCGATGGTGAGCACCGGGTTCAGCGACGTCATGGGATCCTGGAAGATCATCGCGATGTCATTGCCGCGGACCTTCCGCATCTCCTCGTCGCTGATCGCCAGCAGGTCGCGCCCGCCGTAGACGACCTCGCCCGTGACCCGCCCCGGCGGCTGCGGAACCAGACCCAGCAGCGCCAGCGTGCTGACGCTCTTGCCGCTGCCCGACTCGCCCACCAGCGCCAGCGTCTCGCCCGGATACAGGTCATAGTTCAGACCGTTGACCACGTCGGCCCGCCCGCGCTTGGTCCCGAAGCGAACCTGCAGATCGTTGACCCGCAGCACCGGATCGGCGTCGTAGTCCGCGGCGCTCTGGTCAGGGCGACTACCGCTGGCGCTACTTGAGTCACTCTGGTCAGGGCGACTACCGCTGGCGCTACTTGAGTCACTCTGGTCAGGGCGACTACCGCTGGCGCTACTTGAGTCACTCATGCCGTCATACCCCGTGACTCGATGACCGACTTCTGCCGCGGGTCCAGGGCATCGCGCAGCGCGTCGCCCAGCACGTTGAACGACAGCACCACCGCGAAGATGGCCAGCCCCGGGAACACTGCGATCCACCAGGCCTGCTGGATGAACCCGCGTCCCTCCGCCAGCATGCGACCCCATGACGGGTCGGGCGGCTGCGTGCCCAGACCGAGGAACGACAGCGCCGCCTCGGACAGGATCGCGAAGGCCAGGCTGATGCTGGTCTGCACGATGACGGGTGCGAGCACGTTGGGCAGGATGTGCAACCCGAGCAGGCGCACGTCGCCGGCTCCGATCGAACGGGCCGCGCGCACGTGCACCTCCTCGCGGACGCTGAGCACGCTGGCACGGGTGACGCGCGCAAAGATCGGCGTGTAGACGACACCGATCGCCACCATGGCGTTGACGGTCCCCGGTCCCAGGATCGCCAGCACCGCGATGGCCATCAGCATCGCCGGGAACGCGAACAGCACGTCCATGAGGCGCATGATGAGATCATCCAGGCGGCCGCCGTAGTAGCCCGCGATCAGACCCAGCAGCGTCCCCGCGGTCAGTGAGATCCCGACCGCGACGAATCCGACCTGCAGCGACACCCGCGCGCCGAGCAGCACTCGGCTGAAGACATCGCGCCCCAGGTCGTCGGTGCCGAAGATGTGCGTCGCGCTGGGACCCTGGAGACGGTCGGGGATGTTGATCTCGTTGTAGCCGTACGGCGCTACGCGCGGGCCGAGCAGCGCCGCGACGATCAGCAGTCCCAGCACGACCATGCCCGCGAGCGCCAAGCGGTTGCGGGCGACGATGCCGAGCGTCTCACGCCACCGTGAGGTGGACGCGGGAGCGACGGGAGCGCCGGCCTCGGTTCCGTCGACGGCCGCCATCAGTATCGGATCCTCGGGTCGAGGAACGCGTACAGCAGATCGACGAGCAGGTTGACCAGCAGGAAGAACAGCGCGAACAGCAGCACCGCGCCCTGCAGGACCGGGAAGTCACGCGCCTGCACCGCATCGAGCGCGAGCAGGCCCAGCCCCGGCCATGCGAAGACCTGTTCGACCACGATCAGGCCCGACAGCAGGTACGCCAGCTGCAGACCGGTCACGGTGATGACCGGGATCAACGCGTTGCGCAGCACGTGACGGCGAATGACCATGCGCTCACGCAGGCCCTTGGACCGGGCGGTGCGCGTGAAGTCCTGACCCAGCGCCTCGAGCATCGACGAGCGGACGAAGCGGGTGATGATCGACCCCGACACCACGCCGACGGTGACCGCCGGCATGAGCAGGTGCACGAACCACTGCCAGGGGTTCTCCAGGATCGACACGTAGCCCGAGGGCGGCAGCAGATCCAGCTGCAGGGCGAAGAACAGGATGAGCAGGATCCCCATCCAGAAGTCGGGGATGCTGATGCCCACCTGGCTGAACGTGGTGGCCGCGTAGTCCAGCGCCGAACCCTGACGGATCGCCGAGAGGATCCCGAGCGGGATGGCGATGCCCAGCGCGACCACGATCGCGCCACCCGCCAGCGACAGCGTGGCCGGCAGGCGTTCCAGGATCAGCACGGTCACCGGGCGTCCGCTCCGGAAGCTCACGCCGAGGTCACCGGTCAGCGCGCTGGTGATCCAGTCGAAGTACTGCACGAGCAGCGGTTGGTCCAGGCCGGCCCGCTCGCGCAGGGCGTCGTAGGTGGCCTGGTCGAAGCGCGTTCCCAGTGCCACGCGGACGGGGTCTCCCGGGACGAGGTGGATGATCGCGAAGACCAGCACGCTCACTCCGAGGAGCACGCCCACCGCCTG
>Ga0268386_10002465_pt1 | contig 13192 bp, 10 predicted proteins | sample RVTome_15_FD_200260 | JGI IMG/M metagenome (GOLD analysis project Ga0268386, IMG submission 200260) | Soil microbial communities from uranium-contaminated site in the Upper Colorado River Basin, Wyoming, United States - RVT150D86... ...
ATGGCTTCCCTCCTTGGGAAAACGAATCGAATTCCATTTATGTCAACCCGTACCGTCGATTGTCTCAGATTTCCCACCGACTTTCGAGACGCACACACCCCGGGGACGGCAACTGCAAGAGGCGCTTGACGTTGGTTCCGCCGTTCTCTAGCGTGAAGTGATGGATGTGAGGGTCGATCGTCCTGTGCCGCGCAGCGCGAGGGGCAATCAATCGGGGGGCGCTGGCCCCCGGTTTCCGGTGAATGGCACGCCAAACCGGGGGCTCGCGGCTTGGCGGCGGAGTTTTCACTCCCCATGATCGCGATCGACCAGCTCATCGCGTACCGCCGGTGGCAAGACGAGTCGGCGGACACCCCGCTTCTGGCACGCCTCGTTCAGCCGCGACTCGAAGGCTCTGCGGAGAGGAGCGCGGCCGGTGCGCGGGATTGACGCAGCGCGCTCCTCTCCGAAGACTCCGAGTCGCGGCTCTACGCAGGTATCATCAGTGGCCGTGCGTGAGCCGGATGCAATCGCGGCGCCGCGGCGCCGTTTGCCCGATCCGCTTGTTGACCCCGCCGGAAACAGCGGGATAGAATCGCGATTGTGCGCGCGGCGGCGGCCGCCGCGCAACCGGTCCGCAAGGTGCGTCGGGGGTCACGTCGAGGTGGCATTTCTCAAGGTCATCGAGGGCGCCTGCCAGGGGCAGATCGTCGAGCTGGTCGGGGACCGCTGCGTCGTCGGCCGGCACCCCAACTGCGAGATCGTGCTCGACAACGCCGCCGTCAGCCGGCACCACGCGCAGCTTCTCGAGACGCACGGCAGCTTCTTTCTCGAAGACCTGCGCAGCCGCAACCGCACGTTCCTGAACGAAATCCCGGTTCAGGGACGCACGGAATTGCACGAGCTGGACGTCATCAAAATCTGCGACGTCCTGTTCGAGTTCCACACGAAGATACCGCTGGATTCCTCGTCCTCCTGGCTGCTGAACGGGAGTTCGAGCGGTTCCTCGAACCGGATCGCCCAGCGCGAGACCGCCGCGAACGTCAATCTCCCGGCGACCCCCACGACGGCAGAACCGAGGATCGAAAGCTCTTCGGGCAATTCGTCGATCATCAGCACGATGGACGCCAAGACCGGCAGCGACCTGCGGCTGGGAGTGAAGTCGGACGTCAAGCTGAAGGCCGTCCTGGAAATCAGCCGCGCGCTGGGGCACACGCTGAAGCTCAACGACGTTCTCAAGCGGACGCTGAAGGAGCTGTTCAAGATCTTTCCGCAGGCCGAGGAAGGCTTCGTGCTGCTGAAGGACCTGGAGACGGGCAAGCTCCGCGTGCGGGCGACGCGAATGCGGTCGGGGCAGGAAGACGGCTCGGTCCGCATCAGCCGCACGATCGTCGAAAAAGCGATGGAGGACTGCGAGGCGATTCTCAGCCACGACGCGGTCAACGACCCGCAGTTCGAACGCAGCGACAGCCTGTCGAAGCTGCGGATCCGGTCGATCATGTGCGTGCCGCTGTTCGGGGCGGACGGCATCGCCACGGGGGTGATTCAGCTCGACGCCCGCGACCTGAAAGAGCAGTTTTCGCAGAACGACCTCGACATGCTCGTCAGCGTCGGTTCGCAGATTTCGCTGGCGGTGGAGAACGCGCGGCTGCACGACCGGCTGCTGCAGCAGCGCGACTTCGAGCAGGAACAGAAGCGAAAAGCCGCCGAAATGGACCTCGCCGTCCAGGTGCAGCTCGACTTTCTGCCCAGCACGCCGCCGGAGGTGCCGGGCTACGATTTCTACGACTTCTACGAAGCCGCCCTGGAAGTGGGGGGCGACTACTTCGACTACATCGAGCTGCCCGACAAACGAATCGTGATTCCGCTGGGAGACGTCGCCGGCAAGGGAGTGCCGGCCGCGTTGCTGATGGCGAAGCTCTCGTCATCGGCCCGGTTCCAGTTCCTGACGCGGCCGTCGGTCGCCGAGGCGCTCATTGCGCTCAACGCCGAGATCGCCTCGGGAGGGCTGGGGCACCGGTTCATCACGCTGGCGATCGTGGTCCTCAATCCGACCACGCACGAGGTCACGCTGGCCAACGCCGGCCATCCCCCCGCGCTGCTGCTGCGGCCCGACCGCACCGTCGACGAGCTGGCCAACGACGTGGCCGGCACACCGCTGGGGGTCGTGCCGGATTTTCAGTACAGGACCTCGTCCATCACCTTGAACGAAGGGGAGGCGATTCTGCTGTATTCCGACGGCATCATCGACGCGATGAACGCGGACGAACGCCCCTTCGGCCGCAAGCGGCTGCGGGATTACCTCGCGCGGGCCGAGGGAACCGTCAAGGAAATCGCCGGCGGACTGCTGCGGGAGATCGAAGACTACACCGCCGACCAGTCCGGACAGACCGACGACATCAGCCTGGTCTGCTTCCAGAGGCTGAAGGCGGGGGAGGGATGAAGGATGAAGGATGAAGGTCGGAAGGTCGAAGGTCGGAAGGTCGAAGGTCGGAAGGTCGCAGAGTTGGAGGATGGACGGTCGGAAGGCTGGTTATGGTGCAGAGTTTCGGGTAGCGAGTACAGAGTACTGAGTACCGAGTACCGAGAGGTTGCAAGAATGTAGTGCGAAATTCATTTCGCACGAGACGTCGATCGTGCGGAATGAATTCCGCTTGGCGTCGCAACCTTTTACCCCCACTTCTTCATCCCGACCTTTGACTCTTCGACTCTTCGACTCTTCGACCCTTCGACTCTTCGACCTTCGACCTTCGACCTTCCGACCGCGACTTCCCCGCGTGGTCCGCAATCTCATGCCCTCCGACCCCAAACGTGAGTTCGCCGTCGAGGTCGTCCGCAAGCTGCGGGACGCCGGCCATGCCGCGCTGTGGGCCGGGGGGTGCGTGCGGGACCTGCTGCTGGGGATTCCCCCCAAGGACTACGACGTCGCCACCGATGCGGTCCCGTCGCGGGTCGTCGAACTGTTCGGCCGGCGGCGGACGCAGCAGGTGGGGGCGATCTTCGGCGTGATCCTCGTCCGCGGCCCGAAGCGGGCCGGGCAAGTCGAAGTGGCCACCTTCCGCACCGACGGCTCGTACCTCGACGGCCGGCGGCCCGCATCGGTCGAGTTCAGCACCCCCGAAGAAGACGCCAAACGCCGCGACTTCACGATCAACGGCATGTTCTACGACCCGCTCGAAAAACGGGTGCACGATTTCGTCGGCGGGGAACGCGACCTGAGCGCCGGCGTGGTGCGGGCGATCGGCGACCCGCACGACCGCATGCGCGAAGACAAATTGCGGATGCTGCGGGCCGTCCGCTTCGCCGCCACGCTCGACTTCGAGCTCGATCCCACGACGGCCGACGCCATTCGCGAGATGGCCCCCGAGATGCTGGTCGTCAGCGCCGAACGGGTGACGCAGGAACTGCGGCGGATGCTCACCGACCCGCACCGCATGCGGGCCATGAAGCTGGCCCGCGACACCGGCCTGCTGCACGTGCTGCTGCCGGAACTGCGGCCGATTCTGGGAGAAGCGGATGCCCGTAGGACGGCCCTCCGAGGCCGTCCGCAACCTGACGAACCGCCTCGGACGGCCTCGGAGGGCCGTCCTACGGAGCACGACGAGTGGCACATCACGCTGCACATGCTGCAAGTTCTGCAGCAACCGGGTTTCGCGCTGGCCGCCGCGGCGCTGTTGCAGGGTGTCGCGCCGGACCCTGCCGCACCGGAAGCCCGCGCGAGCACCGGCGCCGACGATCCCGCCGTCGCTGAGTGCGCCGCACGAATCTGCCGCCGGCTCCGCATGTCGAACGACGAGACCGACGAGATCACCTGGCTGCTGGAACGCCGCCACGCGCTGGACGACGTCGAGTCGCAGCGGCCTTCCCGACTCAAGCGGCTGCTGATCGCACCCCACTTCCCCGACCTGCTGGCGTTCGTGCGAGCCGAGCGGCTCGCCCGCAACGCGGACCTCCGCCCGGTGCTGTTCTGCGAAGACTACCTGGCAAGCACTCCCGAAGCGGAAATCAACCCGCCGGAACTGCTCGACGGCGAAGACCTGATCCGCCTGGGACTGTCGCCGGGGCCGCGGTTCAAGGAACTGCTGACGGCCGTCCGCGACGCGCAGCTCGACGGGGAGATTGCGACGCGGGAGGAAGCGCTCGCGCTGGTCCAACGGTTGCAGGGGGAGTCGGCAGACGATATGCAATGATCGGCTTCGACCCGCCCGTAGGACGGTTTTTCAAACCGTCCGTTCGTGGCAACCATTATCCCTTTCCGTGAACTCGGGTTCCCTGACGGACGGTTTGAAAAACCGTCCTACGGAATGAGTTCCCACGACAAGCGGCCAGCATGTTCGGACAGGTCAACGAAACCGAATTCGATCTGCGGTTCTCGCTGTTCGGCGTTCCCGTGCGCGTGCATCCGGGGTTCTGGATCGTCGGCCTCATCATGGGGAGCAGCGCGCTCCGGGAAGAAAACGGCCTTGCCGTGCTCGCCATTTGGATCGGCGTGTTCTTCGTGTCCATCCTGGTGCACGAAATGGGACACGCGCTGGCCATTCGCCGCTGCGGCTGGCAACCCCACGTTGTGTTGCACTACATGGGGGGTTATGCGGCGTACGTCCCGACGTGGAACGACACGCATTGGAGGTCGATCTTCATTTCCTTCGCTGGTCCCGGCTCCGGGTTTCTGCTGTACGGACTGGTTTTGCTGTTTGAGGAGTGGTACGTCAATCAGCACGGCGGACGGAACGCACTCATCCGGGACGCCATTCACCAATTGAAGTGGATCAACCTCTGGTGGGGCCTGGTCAACCTGCTCCCCGTGCTCCCCCTGGACGGCGGCCAGATCTCCCGCGAAGTCTGTCACCTCGCGCGGCTGCGCGATCCCGTCGACTGGTCGCTCAAGATCGGGATGGTCGTCGCCGGCGGAGTGGCCGCCTTCTTCCTCGTCAACCACGACCAGTACGGGTATTACCCGGCGATCCTGTTCGGCGTGCTCTGCTACTTCAACATTCAGATGTACCAGCAGCAACGCGGGGGCGGTTATCGGTGAGCGTGGTGCGAAATTCCCTTCGCACGCGCTGCATCTCGTGCGAAATGAATTTCGCACTACGTTCTTCACGTTCTCTCAATACTCGAATTGAATCCCCACGTCCCAGGCGAGTGTGAAGAAATTCGAGCGATCGGTCCGCAGGCTCGGTTTTCCGGGCAATGCGACGTAGGACAGGCTCTTGCTGGGGCGCGTCAGCAGGCCAATGTCCAGGAACGTCAACCCGCCTCGAACCGTGGCGTGCTTGAAGAATTCCATCCGGTTGACCCAGGGAATCAGGCTGAACAGCTTCGCTTCGAAATGCACCGTCTGCTCGAACGCCGGCGACAAGTGCGTCGACTTCCGGGAATCGGAGAAAAACCGGGCCCCCGGCGGGACGTTGAGGGCATCGAAGAAAAACGGGTCGTTCTGGAGAAGGCCGGTTCGCTGCGATTCCGACCCGAAATTGAACCCGTCGAGACGCTGGCGTTCGTGGTTGATGAACAGGATGAACTGCGTGCCCGACGTCACCTTGAAGAAGCCGCCTCCCCCCAGAACGATGTGCAGCCCGACCTGTGGCCCCGCCATGTGCGACTTGACGCTGTTGTGGATGAACATCGGGTCGACGAAACTGAATCCCGGGGTCTGCAGGAAATCGAAGGCGTTGATGTTCTGCCGTTCGCGAATCCCGAAGTAGCGGGCCCCGTACATGGGACGCACCGCGAGCATGTCGTTCCAGCGGAAGATCGGCCGCGCCATCCGCTGGATCTGAACGTTCCACAGTTCCTGGCTGTACTCGGCCTTGAAGTGTCCGTCGTAGAACAGAAACAGCGGGCTGCCGTCGATTTGCAATGCGGGGATGGTCGGCCCGATCGTCGCGACGGGATTCGTCACGCTGAAGAATGCCGGCGTGGCGAATGTCTGCTTCACCTCGGAACCCCACCAGCCGATGATCTCGAGACCCGTTTCGTCGGGGTCCCAGTATCCCCAGTTGGCTCGGATTCCTTCGGTGGTGAAGTCGTTGCTGAAGATCGGCACCTGCGTGAGCGGCGAATCGCCGTTCACGGGATAGAACTCGCGGCCAAAGTCCGTCGGCTGGCCGAGCGCCACACCTGCATCGAAATCGCCGATGATGCCCCGTTCCGGGTTCTTGTTCCGGAACAGCATGGCACCGACGCCGGCGAAATACTTCCGCCCCGCGTCATTGTGCTGCAGCGTCCACAGTCCCCCTTCGTTGCGGTGATCGGTGAATTGGTGCTCGAAGGGAGTCACGCGTGGCCAGGGCTGAAAACCCGGCGGCATTCCGTAACCGTAACCGGCCGCTCCCGGCGGGCAGTAATTCGGGTCCGCTCCCGTCGCCCCGGGCGGGACGACGTTGTAGCCCGCCGGAACGGGCCCGCCCCCCGGCGGATAGTCCATCGGCGACTGCGACCGGACGGAAATGGGTGCGACGTCTGACGAGACCGGTCCGGATTGCGGTGCGTTGAAGAGATCGGATTGCGCCAAGGCGGATGGCAATCCGCAGGCCAGCGCCAGAATCCCCGCGATTGTTGCGAGCCAGTGGTTCAACCGCATCGTGACGTCCTTGTCTGAGCGTGTGCCGGGCCGAGGTCTCCTCGATTCCGTTCGTACGGGTCGAACGAATCAGGACGGTCTTGCTGGAAGTATCGGTTGGCCGGTCGATTCGGCTGTAGGGGTTATTCGGGGGGTTCCGGTTTTTTCGGCGTGTGCAGCCCGCACCGTTTGCCCAGACTGCGCAGTCGGATGTAGCGTGGACTTCAGTCCACGCGAGTGAAAGCTGACTTTGGCGGCCGGAATCTGCGACGCTTGCGTGGACTGAGGTCCACTCTACTTTCCGCCTTCAGAGGACCGGCCCCACGTTCCACGGGCAGAATTCCTCGTCGCCGATCCCCTGCGCCTCGCTTTTCGTTTTCTCCCCGCTGGCCACGCTGACGATCTTTTCAAAGATTTCGCGGCCCACCTCTTCCACCGGCACGCCGTCGAGGATGCGGCCCGCGTTGACGTCCATGTCGTCGATCATTCGCTCGTACATCGGGGTGTTGGTGGCGATCTTGATCGACGGCACCGGTTTGCAGCCGAAGCAACTCCCGCGGCCCGTCGTGAACACGACGACGTTCGCCCCGCCGGCCACGAAGCCGGTCACCGAGGCGGGGTCGAAGCCGGGGGTGTCCATCACGACGAACCCCTTCGCGGTGACCGGCTCGGCGTAGCGGTAGACCTCTTTGAGGGCCGTGCTGCCTCCCTTCGCGATCGCTCCCAGCGACTTTTCGTAGATCGTCGTCAGCCCCCCCTTCTTGTTTCCGACGGAAGGGTTATTGTCGATCTGCACGCCGAAAAACTTCGTGTAGTTCTCCCACCAGTGGATCAGGTCCACGAGCTTCTGCCCGACTTCCGGCGTGACGGCCCGCCGGGTCAGCAGGTGCTCGCCGCCGTAGATTTCGGTCGTTTCGCCGAGAATCGTGGTTCCGCCGTGCGCGACGAGCAGGTCGCTGGCGATGCCGACGGCGGGGTTGGCGGTCACGCCGCTGTTGCCGTCGCTGCCGCCGCATTCGGTGCCGAGGATGAGTTCCGAAACCGGAATCGGTACGCGCCGCACGTTGTTCGCCTCGGGGAGCATCTCCTCGAGTACGCCGACGGCCCGGTCGATCGTCTTCCGCACGCCGCCGCTATCCTGAATCGTCATTATCAGCGGTCGCGTGTCGCGGCCGTTGTCGCCGGGCACGTCGAGTTGCGTCAGCCCGTAGTTCTCGGTGAGGAACGAGGCCTGCCCCGTTTCGCAGCCCAGGCCGATGATCAAATAGCCGGCGAAATTCGGGTGCCGGGCGAAACCCGCCAGCACGCGGGCGAGCTGCTGGTGGTCGCTGCCGCCGTACTGCATCGCGCAGCCCCCTTTGTGCACCAGCGGGACGACGCCGTCGACGTTGGGGAACGCCGCCAGCAGGTGGCGGTTGATCCGCTCGGCGACGGCCTTCGACGTGGTGGCCGAACAGTTGACGGTGCTGACGATGCCGAGGTAATTCCGCGTGGCCGCCCGTCCGTCCGCCCGGCGGAATCCGAGAAACGTGCGGCCAATAATCGGCTCGGGGTCGAGCGGGACCTCGGTCGAGAATGCGTAGTCGAGCTGCAATTCGCCGACCGAAAGGTTGTGCGAGTGAATCCATTCCCCCGGCTGGATGTCTTCCGTCGCATAGCCGATGAGCTGCCCGAACTTCCGGACGGGTGCGCCGGCGGGAATCATCCGCGCCGCCATCTTGTGCCCCAGGTCGATCCGGTCGCGAGTGACGACCCTGGATGGATGCGTCGTCACCGCGCCTTCCTGGGTGACGACCGCCGGCTCGCCGTTCCCCGGAACAACCTCGACCCCCGCTTCGACGCCGACCCGGGCGATCAGCAGGTTGTCATCGGGATGCAGGCGGACGAACGGGTTTTCCACGGCGAGGGGCATGAGGAGGGACTTCTGGAGCAGTTGCGCAATCGACTTCAACCGGAAACCATCATAGCGGCGCGCAAGCAAACAGCGAGGCTGCGGCCGGCTTTGCCCATAAAAGTTGCGCGGTCACCCGGAAAGTCGATGGGCGATTTGCGAAACAGGATCGGCATTGATGGAATTCCCGACGTCGGTTCACCGAGAGCCCCGATGCCTCGGTTTCGTCGAACTTGCCTCTGGGCTGAAATCTGCAAGAATTGGTCCTGACACGTATTGTGGTCTGTGATTCTGGCTGCGCGTCTACCCTTTTGAAATTGCAGTGCAATGATCTATCTGAGATAACGCCGCGTCTTTCGTGTGCCGATGAATGGGACTCCTGATTGGCCGAAAACCTGGGTGCGATACACCAAGCACCGAAAGGCGAATACCAAATCCTGGGACAAGGGGGATGCGCATCGCTTTAGCGCGAACAGAGGGCATTCTCAGTACAACCCCATTTGCTTCATACCGACGAAGAGATCCAGGAGATTGTGCTGGCCTGCATCGAGGGCGGAGTTCCACTTTCACGGACTGAAAACATTTATACTGCGTACATGAGGCATCCAGACGATTTCGTGGTCGGCGTCTGCTGTGGAATCGAGACTCATTTTGTCTACGCCGAATGGTTGAGTTCTGGAGAAATCCACGGTCGCCCCATTTGCCACAAAGAACTCATCACCAAAGGGGCTGATTTATGAGAAGGCTCTATCCGCAACTTCGGGACGAATGGAGATGTGACGCAGTTGGCTTCATCGTCGAATCTGACGATACGGACGATCTCAGCGAAGACATGCTGGAAGTGTCGCTGCCCAACGGAATTCTCGTGTGCGCGGGCTGGTTCGATGATCGCTATGCCATTTCGGTCACGCATGATCTTCGCCAACTGATCCCGTCAGTTCCTGCTCGCGATGCGGACGAGGCAATTCGCATCGTGGAAGAGATGGTACGGCAATATCGACATGCGCTCGTCAGCCGCACGACATCGACGTTTTGATGACGCCCCTACAGATTCCGCGACAGCAGAATCAACGCCCCCAAAACGACCGCCATGAAGGCCAGGATCGTCAGGAACAGCCGGCCGGAACGCTTCAGAATCGCTTCCGGCAGCTCGTAACGGCTGGCACTGTAGACGAGGCTGATCACCACCGCCAGCGGCAGCAGGTACCACGACACGTTCGGGCCGTTGGCCAGCAGCGCGGTGATTTCCATCAGCGTGTCTCCCGCGGGGTCTGATCTGGAATCGGCGACGCCGTCTCGCCGACGGCCGCCTCGGCCAACGCGGGTGGGGAACGGTCACCGTCGTCGTCGTCAGAAGTCGCGGCCGCCGCGGCTTTCACCGCTTCTTTCTTGCCGGTTTTCTCGGGTTCGACCGTGTCGGTCGATTCGGTCTGCGGCGGCGGTTCGTCGCCGTAGCCGTAGGCGGGCCCCTGAACGGCGTCCCAGATCGCCAGGATGTTCAATAAACCCGCGATCCAGGTGTAAACCAGCGCCATCTCGAACCGTTTGTTGAGCCGGCGGTTGAGATCCTGCAGGACGTGGTCGTCGAGTGGCGCGAAGACCCAGTTCGCCGCTCCCCGCGGAATCCTACCGGAGATGCTGGCGATTTCGTTCGCCGCCTCCCCCTCGACGACGCCCGCCCGCACCATCCGCCGCGGGTCGCCGAGAATGCGGCTGTCGACGAACAACGAGTTGCCCAGTTCCAGTTTGCCGTTCGCGGTTTCGAGGGTTCCCTTGAACGTGCGGTTCCAAGGTTCCAGATGCAGCCGGCCCGCGATGGGTTCCGGGGGGCGGCCCTCGTATTTGATAATGCCGCTGAACTCAGCGTCGATCGTCGTTGAGAGCGGTTCGTTGCGGTTTCCGTTGACGTCGTGCAGGTTCTGGACGACCGGCTGGTTGCCCGGCTGCCGGTACCGCCACGACTGCAGAAACGCGACCACCGCCGGCGTGCCGACCCCCGCCTGCGCGAGGAAACCGAGATTCTTCTTTGCCGGCCGACCGAAGCGTCCCTGCCCGGCGTTTTCGGTCCAGTACACGGGCCGCCATTCCCCGAGGAACATCCCGAACAGAAACGTCCCCACGATGCACGCCATGTACAGCGCGCCCTTGAACCGCCGTCCCTGATAGAAATGGCCCGCTCCCGGAACGAGAAACGCCAGAACGCCGGCCACCCACGGGATCTTCAGGTCTATGTTGCGTTCCGACATGATGCCTCAAAACTGCGGGGCGTCGACGCTCGCGGGGAGTCGGTGGGCCGGCGTTGGATGGATGCGCCGGCCCGCACGCATCCAGCGGGCCGGCACGGGTGGTCTGTACGGCAGGCAGAATCGCGCCCGCATGCGGAATCGCGTCCCCAACGCCGCATCGGACGAATCGGCCACATTTTAGGACCCCCGGCGGAACATGGCCAGTCCAGCCGCAATTGGCGACTTTCAACGGGTGCTCGACGAAAATTGCAATCCGTTGTCGATCCGCCGACAGGGGAACGCGGATGAACGCCGATCGAGCGGATCTGCGCGGATCAGAAAAAGGTTTGGCAGAATCACTCATTTTGGTGAGTGGTGAGTGATGTTGCGACTCACGGCCACTCATTTGCCAACATTATTCCGCCTTTCTCTTCTTTTTCCTTTGATCCGCGTGAATCCGCTCAATCCGCCTGATCCGCGTTCCCCCGCGCTCTCGTTTCGTCCGAACCGCTGCTAGAATACCAGTGTCGGCACGCTCGTTCAGCGATTCCTCCCGTGATTCGCCCGACCGCCGGCAATCTTGACCCTTTTCCCGCGACAATTGACGCTCCCCATGGCCGACACACGCAACCTGTTCAACAAAGTCTGGGATTTCCACGCCGTCTGCGAGCTGCCTTCGGGACAGACGCAACTGGTCATCGGCCGGCATCTCATCCACGAAGTCACCAGCCCGCAGGCGTTCGAGATGCTTCGCGACCGCGGCCTGAAGGTCATGCACCCCGAGCTGACGCTGGCGACCGTCGACCACATCATCCCCACCGACGACCAATCGCGCCCGTTCGCCGACGACCTCGCCGAGCAGATGATGTCCGCCATCGAACGCAACTGCGCCGAGTTCGGCATCGAGTTTCTCAACATCAACGACGCCCGGCAGGGAATCGTGCACGTCATCGGCCCCGAGCTCGGCCTCACGCAACCAGGCATCACGCTGGCCTGCGGCGACAGCCACACCAGCACCCACGGGGCGTTCGGCAACATCTCGCTCGGCATCGGCACGTCGCAGATCGCCTACGTGCTCGCCACGCAGACGCTGCCGCTGAACCGCCCGAACGTCCGCCGCATCGAGGTCAACGGCGAACTGCAGCCGGGCGTGTTTGCGAAGGACGTGACGCTGCACATCATCCGCAAGCTCGGCGTGCACGGCGGCGTCGGGTACGCCTACGAATACGCTGGCGAGGTCTTCGACCGGATGAACATGGAAGAACGGATGACCGTCTGCAACATGTCGATCGAAGGAGGCGCCCGCTGCGGATACGTGAATCCCGACGAGACGACCGTCGAGTTCCTCCGCGGCCGGCCGATGGTTCCGAAGGGCGCGGAATTCGAACGGGCCGCGCAGTGGTGGCTGAGCCTCGCGTCCGGTCCCGACGCCGAGTTCGACGACCGGGTGGCATTCGACGCCGCCGACATCGAGCCGACGGTCACGTGGGGCATCAACCCGGGCCAGTCGGTGGGCGTGAACGAAGACCTGCCGACGATCGCGTCGCTTCCCGCGGCCCAGCAATCGACGGCGAAGGAAGCCTACGAATTCATGGACTTGCGGCCCGGCAATCCGATTCGCGGGCAGAAGATCGACGTCGCGTTCATCGGTTCCTGCACGAACTCACGACTCTCGGATCTGCGGGAAGCGGCGGAAGTCGCCCGCGGCCGGCACGTCGCCGACGGCGTGCGGGCGCTGGTCGTCCCCGGATCGCAGCAGATCCGTCAGCAGGCCGAGGCGGAAGGCTTGGACCGCATCTTCACGGAAGCCGGCTTCCAATGGCGGGCCGCCGGCTGCTCGATGTGCCTGGCGATGAACCCGGACAAGCTGCAGGGCCGGGAGATCTCGGCCTCGTCCAGCAACCGCAACTTCAAAGGCCGCCAGGGCAGCCCCACCGGCCGCACGCTGCTGATGTCCCCCGCGATGGTCGCCGCGGCGGCAGTGAACGGGTGCGTGACGGACGTGCGGGAGATGTTGGAGCCGGTGGGGGTGTAGAGGTGACAGCGGATTATGAAGCGCTCCGATGGCCAATTCACTCTCGATGATTTCCTGCGGCAGTTGCAGCAGATCCGTCGGCTTGGTTCGATGCGTCGGATCATGAAATTGATCCCTGGCATCGAAAAACTTGGCCCCATCCCGGAATCCGAACCTTTTCAGAAAAAGGATCTGAAACGCATCGAAGGCATGATCCATGCGATGACCGCAAACGAGCGGAGTGCACCGGGCCTCATCGATCACAGCCGTCGTCGTCGGATCGCTGCTGGAAGCGGAAATCGCGTCCGGGATGTTGTTCTCCTCCTTCATGATTTTGAGAAAATGAGAAAAATGATGGAGGCGATCGTCGGAATGGGAGTTCGCGATCGAATGAGGACGCGGTGGTCTCCAAACTGAATCGCAATCAAGACCCTCTACCGGGTCATAAAAACCGGGGTAGGAGAAAACATCGCTGGGAGGTTCCAATGGGAGAGGCCGAGCAAGCTTTTCCCTTGGGA
>Ga0268386_10002466_pt1 | contig 13188 bp, 14 predicted proteins | sample RVTome_15_FD_200260 | JGI IMG/M metagenome (GOLD analysis project Ga0268386, IMG submission 200260) | Soil microbial communities from uranium-contaminated site in the Upper Colorado River Basin, Wyoming, United States - RVT150D86... ...
GCATCGCGGCCGGTAAAGACCCGGCCGGAAATCAGGACGACGTCGCCCACCCGCAGCGTCCGAATCTGCTCGTCCGTGATCGGGGCCTGGAGCGCGATCTCTCGTCCCGTCCGCGGAAAGCCGGCCGTGACGGCCTCGGGCGTCAGCATGGTTTGCGCGGCGACCGCCGGATCGCGGTAGAGCCACGAGCGAATCGCGCCGGTGCTGGCGTCCACCCGCACCCCGAGGCGCCTGAAGGCCCAGCAGTCGTACGCGATCGAAACGAAAAAGCTTGCTGGCAACCTGTTGAGCGCCCCGATCTTGCAGCCAATCAGCGACGTCGTTCCACTGAACCCCATCGGCCCGACCGCGAGCCGGTTGGCCTCGTGCATGATTGCCGCTTCTACGGCACGCAGCCGCGGATCCGGATTGACGTCGTCGAGCGTGCGGAACAGCTGTTCCTTGGCGTGCAGGTAGCCGGATGTTCGATCTCCGCCGATGCAGACGCCGACCGCTCCCGGACTGCAGCCTTTGCCCTGCGCCTTCCACACCGCATGAAGAATGCACTTCCGGACGCCCTCGAGCGATCGATCCGCGCGCCCCAGATGGTCCAGCTCGGTTGGCAGGGAGTACTGCGCGTTGGTGTTCTCGCAGCCCCCTCCTTTGAGGATCAGCTTGACCTCGATGTCGGGCGCTTCCCACTGATCGACGTGAATGATCGGCGTACCGGGTCCGAGATTGTTCCCTGAGTTCTCGCCGGTGATGGAATCGACGGAATTGGGGCGCAGCTTGCCGCGGCGCGTGGCTTCGGCGACCGCCTCGCGGATCTGCGCGCGCAGCCAGATTTGGTTGGCGCCGAGCGGAACCCGGACCTCGAAGGTGGGCATGCCGGTGTCCTGGCAGATGGGCCCTTCGCACGACGCTGCCTGGTCGATGTTCTGCGCGATGACGGTGAGCGCCTGCCCGGCCCGGCTCGCCGGCGCTTCGCCGGAGAGCGCCGTCTGCATCGCCGCCCGCACGTCCGGCGGGAGATCCGTCGAGGTCCGCGTGATGAGTTCCACCATGCTGTCGAAGAAGGCCGGGAGCATACGGGAAGTATAATCAGGATTGCCGAGGCTTCATCATGACCTACCGCATCGAACGGGATCCGCTCGGCGACGTCCGCGTTCCCGCCGAGGCGTACTACGGCGTGCAGACGATGCGGGCCGTGGAGAATTTTCCGATCAGCGGCATGACGGCGCCTCCGGAGCTGATCGAGGGGACCGTTCTCATCAAGAAGGCGGCGGCCGAGGCGAACAGGGCTCTCGGACGCCTCCCGCGGGAGATCGCTGACGCGATCGTCGCCGCGGCCGACGAGGTGCTGTCGGGACAGCTGCGCGAGCAGTTCGTGGTGGACGTGTATCAGGCCGGAGCGGGCACGTCGCACAACATGAACACCAACGAGGTGCTCGCCAATCGCGCGGCCGAGATGCTCGGCGAGCCGCGCGGCGCCTACACGCGCGTGCATCCGAACGATCACGTCAACATGGGCCAGTCCACGAACGACGTGTTCCCCACGGCCGCGCGTCTGGCGATTCTGTCGATGCAGCCGGATCTGCTGGCGGCCGCGCGCGCGCTCGCCGCCGGCCTGGACATCAAGGCCCGCGAATTCTCCGGTGTGTTGAAGGTCGGCCGCACCCATCTTCAGGACGCGGTGCCCATCACGCTCGGCCAGGAGTTCAGCGGCTATGCGGCAAACGTCGCGCACGCCGCGGCCGAGCTCGAGCGAACGTCGGCGGCGCTGCTCGAGCTGAATCTCGGCGCGACGGCGCTCGGCACGGGCCTCAATGCCGGCGACGACTACAGCCGGCTGGCGGCGAGCAACCTGGCGCGCGACACGGGCCTCGCCGTGCGGCCGGCGCCGAATCTCTTTCGCGTGACGCAGAGCATGGGCGACGTGCTCGCCTGGTCCGGCGCGCTTCGACGGCTGGCGGTCGAAGTCAACAAGGTCGCGTCGGATCTGCGGCTGTTGAGCAGCGGCCCGCGCGCGGGCCTGGCGGAAATCGCGCTGCCGGCGGTGCAGCCCGGCTCGTCGATCATGCCGGGCAAGGTCAACCCGTCGGTGCCCGAGATGGTCAACCAGGTCTGTTACCAGGTGTTCGGGTGCGACGCCGCCATCCATGCGGCGGCGGATGCCGGCCAGCTCGAACTGAACGTCATGATGCCGGTCATCGCCTGGAATGCCGTCCACGCGAGCCGCATCTTGCGCCAGGCCATGCGCGTCCTCCAGGACCGGTGCGTCGCCGGGGTCCAGGCCGATCCGGGGCGCTGCCGCGAGCTGCTCGATCGAAGCACCGCCGTCGCCACGGCGCTGAGCCCGCACATCGGCTACGCGGCCACCGCGGAGATTGCCAAGGCCGCCGTGGCCTCGGGACGATCGGTTCGAGACATCGTGAGGGAACGCGGGCTGCTTTCCGAGTCCGAGCTGGATCGAATCCTCTCGGCGGAGGCGATGACGTCTCCCGGCGTGCCGGGCGAGGTCAAGAAACAACCATGACGCGTCGAGTATCCACGCTCGCGCTGCTGCTTGCGGTTGCCGCCGCCGCTGCCGGCGCGCAGCAGCAGCGCGAGCACCTCCGGCTGTTTCCACCGGCGGATCTCGGCCTTCTCGAGGCGCCGGATCGCGACGTCTGGCAGCGCCCCGAGCAGATCATGGACGCGCTGCGCATTGCCGACGGCAGCGTCGTCGCCGATCTGGGGGCGGGCAGCGGATGGTTCACGATCAGGCTCGCGAATCGCGTCGGGCCCAACGGCAAGGTGTACGCGGAGGACATCCAGCGCGAGATGGTTCAGGCGCTCAACGTCCGCGTGCAGCGCGAGGGGCTGAAGAACGTTCAGACGGTCCACGGCGAGGCGTCCGATCCCAAGCTGCCGCGCGAGGCTCTCGATGCCGTGCTGATTGTCGATGCGTATCACGAGATGCGGGACCCGGTGCTCCTCCTGCGCCACGTGGCCGCCTCGCTGAAGCCCACCGGCGTGGTCGGAATCGTGGAACACACCAAGAATGGCTTCGGGCCAGGCCCCCCGATGGACGACCGCGTCGACCCCGAGCGCGTGATCCACGACGCCGCGGCAGCCGGCCTGCGGCTTCAGGCCCGTCCGGAGATCCTCCCCTATCAGTATCTGCTGATCTTCGAGAAGGCCCCGCGGTCGGGATGACCGCGCTGCCCCGGTTGAAAGAGGTGAATGGTGGCAACCCACAGGTTCCAACTCCCAACCTCCGAAGAGATCGTTCTGGGTGGTGGGAGTTGGGCGTTGGGAGCTGATTAGCGCCGACCCGTCACGCGCCACACCGCGGGCAGCACGGCGGCGGCGACCAGGATCTTGTAGAGGTCGATGGGGAAGAAGGGATAGAAACCGGTCCGGAGCGCGGCCTCGAACCCGAGAGCCGTGGGGCGCGCAAAGAGGGCGAGCCACGCGACGCCGCAGACGAACACGATGGCCAGTCCTGCGGCCATCGCCAGAACGGACGTGAGATATCGCCGGTCAAAGCCCCGTTCGGCCAGCCACCCGGTGGCGAACGCCGCGATCGGGTAGCTCAGGAGATATCCTCCCGTCGGCCCCAGCAGCCGCAGCGGTCCCTGCGGGAGCACCGGAGATGCCGCGAAGACTGGCAGCCCGGCGATGCCGGCGGAGATATACAGGATCTGACTGGCCATGCCGAGGCGGGATCCGAGTGCCGCGCCTCCGAGCAGGACCACCATCGGCTGAAGCGTCAGCGGCACCGGCGTGAACGGCAGGTGGATCGAGACCTGCGCCGCCATCGCGGTGAGCGCGGCGAGCAGCACGACCGCCGCCGCCCGTATCGCAGGAGAAAAATCGGTGCGGGACGCAAGGGTACCGAGCAGGGTTCCACCGGGCTGAGTGGCGCGTGGCGTGACCATCACGCCGAAATCTTACCGTATGCGCACGGCACTGACAATCGCGGGAAGCGACTCGGGCGGCGGCGCTGGGATCCAGGCGGATCTCAAGACGTTTGCCGCGCATCGGGTCTACGGGTGTTCGGCCATCACCGCCGTGACGGCGCAAAACACGCAGGGCGTGCTCAGGTGGGAGGCGCTGCCGACCGATCTCGTCACGGCACAGATAGAGGCCGTCGCGGGCGACATCGGTGCGGACGCCGTCAAGGTGGGCATGCTCGCGACGGCGGCCATCGTGGAGACCGTCGCCGCGGCGATTGCGGATCTGGAGCTCCCGCACGTGGTCGTCGATCCGGTGATGGTCGCAAAAGGCGGCCACCGGCTGCTGGAAGAGGATGCGATGGCGGCCATCCAGGCCGAGCTGCTGCCCCAGGCACACGTCGTCACGCCCAACATCCCGGAGGCGGAAGTGCTCGCCGGTTTTGCGATCTCCAGCATCGATGCGATGTGGCGTGCGGCACGAGCGATTGTCCGTCGAGGCCCCCGGGTCGTCGTGGTCAAGGGTGGCCACCTCGAGGGGCCCGATTCGGTGGACGTGGTGTGCAGCACGGGCGGAGAGTTCGAGCTGCGCCTGCCGAGGATCGCCACGCGCAGCACTCACGGCACCGGCTGCACGTTCTCCGCCGCCATTGCGGCGAACCTGGCGCTTGGCCTCGACGACAGACGCGCGGTGGAGCGCGCGCGCGAGTACCTCGACGGCGCCATCCGCCACGCGCCCGGCATCGGCCGCGGGCATGGGCCGCTGGAGCACTTCTGGCGGGTATACTGAAGACACCGGTGCCGACCCAGCGATTCCAGGTGACGCCAGATCCGCTCGACGTGGCTGCCGCGGCCGCCGCCGTTGCCGCGCCGGATTGCGGCGCCCTTGCCACCTTCGTTGGGATCGTCCGCGATCACAACGCCGGGCGGCGCGTGCTCAGGATCGACTACGAAGCCTACGACGCGCTGGCCGTGAAGGCGTTCGAGCGGATCGGGGCCGAGGCGGCTGTTCACTGGCCGTCGAGCCGACTGGCGATTCATCACCGCACCGGGCGGCTCGCCATCGGAGACGCCAGCGTGGCAATCGCGGCCGCGTCGCCGCACCGCGCCGAGGCATTTGCCGCCTGCCGGTATGCGATCGAACGGGTGAAGCAGATCGCTCCCGTGTGGAAGCACGAACACTTCGAGGGAGGGGACGTCTGGATCGAGGGGGCGACGGCCGATCCCGCCAACGACGAGGCGCGGCGGGCCGCGGTTGCACGGGCATGCTCGTAACCCTGCGGCTGTTCGCCCGGCTGCGTGAGCTCGCGGGACACTCGGAGCTGACGCTGGAGCTGCCGGACGGCGCGAGCGCGCGCAGCCTCTGGGACGGACTTGCCCGCGAGTATCCGGCGCTCGCGCCGTACGAACGGACGATCTCGTGCGCCATCAACGAGGAATACGCGCGCATGAGCACGCCGCTGCACGACGGGGACGAAGTGGCGTTTCTGCCGCCCGTCTCCGGGGGATGAGCCCCCACAGGTCCGACGAGGCAACCACAGTGATCGACAAGCTCTCAGCCGTCGAGGCGCGCTACGACCAGTTGATGGCGGAGCTGGCCGATCCGGCCGTCCAGGCGGATTCCGCGAAGTTTCGCAGCCACTCGAAGGCCCTCGCCGAAATCCAGCCCCTCGTCGAGCAGTTCCGCGCCTACAAGGACGCGGTGGCGCAGATCGCCGCCACGCAGGAACTGATGAAGGACCCCGACATGAAGGAGCTGGCGCAGGAGGAACTGCGCACGCTCGAGGAGCGCCGCGACTCGCTGCTCGCCCAGATCAAGATCCTCATGGTGCCCAGGGATCCGAACGACGAGAAAAACGTCGTGCTCGAGATCCGGGGCGGGACCGGCGGAGACGAGGCGGCGCTCTTCGCGTCCGATCTGTTCCGCATGTATTCGCGATACGCGGAGCGGAAGGGCTGGAAGATCGAGATCCTCAACCTCAGCGAGACCGGCGTCGGGGGCACGAAGGAAGTCATTGCGCTGATCGAAGGGCGCAACGTGTACAGCCGGCTGAAGTACGAGAGCGGCGTGCACCGGGTACAGCGCGTTCCGGCCACCGAGGCCAGCGGACGCATCCACACGTCGACGGCCACTGTGGCGGTGCTGCCAGAAGCGGAGGAAGTCGACGTCCAGATCGACCCCAAGGATATCCGGGTCGACACCTTCTGCTCGAGCGGCCCCGGCGGCCAGAGCGTCAACACCACGTACTCGGCGGTGCGCATCACCCACATCCCAACAGGAATCGTGGTCTCCCAGCAGGACGAGAAGTCGCAGATCAAGAACCGGCAGAAGGCGATGAAGGTGCTCCGATCGCGTCTGTACGAAATCGAGATGCGCAAGCAGCAGGATGCCATCGCCAAGGACCGCAGGACGCAGGTCGGCTCCGGCGACCGATCCGAGAAGATCCGAACGTACAACTTCAAGGAGAACCGCATCACCGATCACCGGGTCCACTTCACGATGCACCAGCTGACCGAGGCGCTCGATGGCGACATCGACGAGCTGATCGAGACGGTCGTGTCGCACTATCAGTCCGAAAAGCTCAAGGAGTCCACCGAGGCGCAGGAAACGGCGCGCTGACAGGGGCATGGCCGCGACGCTTCGGGAGCGTGTCGCGGAAGGGCGGCGCAGGCTCATGGCCTCTGGCCTGGCTCCCGCCGATGCAGCGCTCGATGCCGAAGTGCTGGCGCGTCATGCGCTCGGCTGGGACCGCGCCACGCTGCTGACCCGTGGGGCCGATCCCCCGCCCCGCTCGTTCATCGAGGAGTTCACCGCGGCCGTGGCGAGGCGGGCCGCGCGCGAGCCCGTCGCGTACATCACCGGCCATCGGGAGTTCTGGGGCCTGGACTTCGAGGTCACCCCGGACGTCCTCATCCCCCGGCCGGAAACCGAGCTCGTCGTCGAGGCCGCTCTCGCTCTCCGTGAGCGGATGCGGCGCGGCCGAATCCTGGATGTGGGGACGGGCAGCGGCTGTCTGGCTGTCGCGCTCGCGGCGGAGCTGCCTGGGGCGCGCGTGGCCGCGAGCGACACATCCCGCGCGGCCCTGGCCCTCGCGCGAAGGAACGCGGAGCGGCATGGCGTCGCCGGACGAGTGAGCTTTCTGCTCGCCGACCTGCTGACCGGCATTCGAGGGCCGGTAGACCTCCTCGTGTCGAACCCGCCGTATATTCCGCGGGACGCGGACCTGCCGCCGGAGGTCGCGAAGTTCGAGCCCTCAGCGGCGCTCTTCGCCGGTCCGGACGGGCTCGATGCGCTCCGGCGGCTGATCGCGGATGCGCCGCCCGTGCTTGCTCCCGGCGGCACGTTCATTGTTGAATTCGGATTCGGTCAGGCCGATAGTGTGCGGTCGATGGCCCACGCCGCGGGCTGGCGGCACGTCGAGGTCAGATCCGACCTGCAGGACATTCCGCGGGTCGCGCTGATGTCGATGTCAGTCTGACCCGCGGCCAAGGGGAGGAGCCGTGACGCAGGATTGCCTGTTCTGCAAGATCATCGCAAAGCAGATCCCCGGAGCGATCGTGTACGAGGACGAGCGCGTGGTGGTGTTCAAGGACATCAACCCCCAGGCCCCCACGCACGTGCTGGTGGTGCCCAGGCGGCACATTCCCAGCCTCAACGACCTCGGCCCGGACGATGACGGGCTCGTCGGCGAGCTGATCCGCCGCGGCGCCGCCATCGCTGCCGAAAACGGCCACGCCAGTCGGGGATATCGCACGGTCTTCAACTGCAATGCGGACGCCGGGCAGACCGTGTTCCACATCCACCTCCACGTCCTTGGGGGAAGGCGGCTCGGCTGGCCCCCGGGTTGACCGGACGAAGCTCTTCATTTTTCATTCTTCATGTGCGCAAGCACGTACTGCCCCCGCCGCGCCTCGCGCGCCAGGAAGAAATCGACCGCCCTGTAGCCGCGCCCGAAGTACTGCTGGAAGATTCGCCGGGTCGACAGGCGCCACTCCAGCGCAAGCTTCGGATCCGCCGCCTGCATCTCGCTGAACCCGGCCGGAATCTCCACCAGCACGCGTCGATCGTCGAGCGCAAGATCACCCTCGACGGGCCGAACCCACTCCCCTCCCGGCTGCGCGGGGTTGACGACCGGGGCCCGGCTCAGCGACGCATCGCGAACGAGGGGTCCGGCCGCGGCAATCCGGCGCTCCACGTGCGGCTCGCGGATCTTCCACGACGCCACGAACCGGTCGGTGGGCGTTCCACGATGCAGGGGGCTGCTGGATTCCCCGTAGATGTTTTCCTCGTACTCCTCGACGACGACGCCCAGGCGCGCGAAGTTGAGGTGGGCGTTGAGCGCCTGGAGCGGGTCGTAGGTCCACTCAATCAAATCGAGGCCCATGTCGAGCGCCGCCGCGCGCTGCGCGAGCTTCAGCCGGACGCCGAGGCCGCCCGATCTGGCGCCGGGCACGACGCCGAGCATGTGCGACCACTGCATCGCACGCCCGTCCTTCAGACCGGGAATCGAGTACACGAACCCTTTCATGTCCCCGGCCTCGTCAAAGGCGCCGAGGAGGATTCCGCCGCGCTTGATCGACACGATGAGCACCGGCGGCGGCACGACATCCTCGGCATCGGTGTAGCCCCAGACCACTCTCTCGAGCTCCGCCACCTTGCGGCAGTCGTCGAGGGTCTTCAGCGGTCTGATGCTCAGGGTCACGGGCGTCAGCGCGCGAACAGCAGCGGTGGGAGCTCGCGCAGCGAGGAGATCTCCGGCACATCCGGCGGGCGCCCGGCGCGCGGCCCCGAGCGCGAGACGAGCACGGCGCGCATCCCGAACCGGCGCGCGCCTTCGATGTCGTGCACCAGGCTGTCGCCGACCATCACGGCTTCGTGCCGTTCCGCGCCGATCCGGCGCAGCGCCGTCTCGAAAATGCTCGGGTGCGGCTTCATGTAGCCGTGTTCGACCGATGTAATCGCGATGTCGACGAGCCCTTCGAGGGCGAAGTGCGTTGCGAAGGAGACCATGCAGCGCTCGGCGTTCGAGATCAGCCCGATCCGCGCTCCCGACGCGCGCAGCGCACGAATCGCGTCGGGGACGTCCTCGTAGAGCACGAAATGGTGGCACATCGCCCATTCCGCGAAGATCTCGCGGGCCGCGATCTCGACGCACTCGCCCGACCCGCCCATTCCCTCGATGATCTGCCGCGTGTAGTCGATGTAGACCTGCGGATCGTAGGCGCCGCCGCGATCCAGGAGCACCGACGCGCCGGCAACCGCCTCGTCGAACCGGTCTGGGTCCACGGCGACGCCGTGGCGCGCGCAGAAATCGCGATAGCCGGCGCCCTGGAAGGCGGGCCCGGGGTGAATCAGCGTGAAGTCGACGTCGAAGAACACGGCCCGGGGGGGCGCCGCGCCGGCCGAGAACCCTGCGATCACGCTGCGCCGGCCTCCCGTGCCGGGCCGGCCGTCGCAATCGCGGCCTGCTCGGGATGCAGAACCTCCGCGGCGGCCGCGCGCACCTCCTCGAGCGTCACAGCGCCCAGGTGGCGCGGCAGCTGCCGGTCGTAGTCCAGGCCGAGATTGAACTGCTCGGAAGTCTGCAGGAACGTCGCGATGCCCTGGTTGGTTTCCAGCATGCGGGCAATCGAGCCGATCAGGTACCGCCGCGACTCCTCGAGCTCTCCGGCCGTGGGCCCGTGGGCCCCGAGCTCGCCTACTTCGTGATCGATGGCCGTAATCGCGCGCGAGACGTTCGCCGGATCGACCCCCGCCCGGACGACGAGCGGCCCTTCTCCGACGCTCGGATCGAAGGCGCTGAAGGCGTAATAGGCCATCCCCTGCCGTTCGCGGATGTTGTCGGCCAGCCGGCCGCCGAGCCCGAACTGGCCGAGGATGTTGTTCATCACCCAGTACGCGTAGTAGCGCGGATCGAGGCGCCTGATGGCGACGAATCCGTACGCGATATCCGTCTGCGATTTGCCGGGGACTGAGACCGCACGGACGGCGCGGGCCGATCGCGGCGGCGGCGCCTCGACCGCCACCGGCGCCGGCGGCGGCGCAGCCCAGCCCTGCAGCTCGACCGCGGCCCGCTCGAGCGCGTGCCCGGCCGCCACATCGCCCACTACCGTCAACGTCAACGCAGCGGGGCGCATCCGGGCCTGATGGAGCGCCACGATGTCGGCGCGCTCCATCCGTTCCAGGGACGCGATCGACCCTTTAGCCGGCCGGCCGTACGGGTGCGCCGCCCCGTACAACATCTCGAACAGCGTCTCGGCTGCGCGCACCGCGGGATTGTCCTCGTCCTGCCGGAGCATCGTGATGATTTCGGCCCGCCGCTTGTCGATCTCCTCCTCGGGAAACACAGGACGAACAGCCACGTCGAGCACAATTGCCAGCACGTCGTCGAAATCTTCGGCCAGACACGTGCAGCCGAGAGACGTCGTGTGGCGGCTGGTCGAGACGCGCAGCGCGACACCGCGGTCGTCGAGCTGTTCCGCGATCACTTCGGCAGGGCGAAGCGCGGTGCCCCGATCGAGCACGCGGCCGGCGAGGTGGGCCAGCCCCGGCAGGTCGGGGGGATCGTACAGGCTGCCCGCGAGGAACGTGGCCAGGATCGTCACGGCAGGCGACGTGGCGTTCTCCTGAACGATGACGACCGAGCCGTTGTCGAGCCTGGAGCGAACCGGCGAGAGGCCGCGGGTCACGGCGGTGGTCACGGACGGGTCTCCTGCGGACGGAACCAGCCGACCGTGCAGAACTGGCGCGACAGCCTGCGCCTGGCTACGTCGGCCACCTGATCGGGGGTGACCGCGTCGATGCGGTCCCGCAGGGCGGTGTAGAAGCCGGGCCCCGTCACCGTCTCGAAGTAGCCGAGCTGGTGCGCGATGTTCGTCACGCTGTCGTTCTCGAACACGGTCCGGGCCCGCAGCTGCCGGCGGGCCCGCGCCATTTCGGCTTCGAGCGCCCCAGACGTGCGCACGCGCTCCACCTCCTCGAAGACAGCCGTCTCGACCGCAGACAGCGGAATGCCTTTCATGGCGGTCAGCGACAGGGTGTAGAGGAACGGGTCGGCCGTGGGGAGGAGCGCACCCGACACGGTTGACGCCAGTCCGCTCTCCACGAGGGCCGTGTACAGACGCGCGCGACGCTGCGGCGGCTGGCCGCGGAAACTGGACCAGATGTTCGTCCCCTTCGCACCCGTCAGCACGGCATCGAGCACGAGCATCGGAAAGAAGTCCGGGTCTGTCGCGGCTGGAGCGTGCCACGCCACCTTCAGGTACGCCGTCGTACCTGGCCGCTCGATGGTGACGCGGCGCTCCCCACGCTGCGGGGGCTCCGGGGCGGCATTCCGCAGGGGGATCGGGCCGGGCGCAATCCCGCCAAAGCGCCGTTCGGCCAGGCGGAGCGCTTCGTCCACCTCGACGTCGCCCACGATAACGAGCGTCGCGTTGTTGGGAATGTAGTAGCGGCGATAGTGGCTGTAGAGGTCGTCGCGCGACATCCGGCGCAGGTCCTCGATCCACCCGATCGTCGGGTGCCGGTAGGGGTGCGCGCGGAACGCGGTGGCGGTCACCTCTGAATCGAGCAGCTGGTCGGGGTCGTTCTCGCCCCCCTGCAGCTCTGAGATGATGACCGTCCGCTCCGACTCGCATTCGGCCGGATCGTAGATGCCGTTCGACATGCGCTCGGCCTCGATGAAGAGCATCTGATCGAGGGCATCGCGGCCGGCGGTTTCCAGATAGGTGGTCTGGTCGATCCACGTGTAGCCGTTCCACATTCCGCCAAACCGCTCGACGATCCCCTTCATCTGGTCGCGCGGGATGTTGGTGGTTCCCTTGAAGTTCATGTGCTCGACCCAGTGGGACACCCCGGTGAGCCCGGGCGTCTCGTCCCGCGACCCGACGCGGTACCAGCACCAGACCGAGACGAGCGGGGCGGTGTGCACGGGTTGCACGAGCACCTTCAGGCCGTTACCAAGGTGGACTTCGCGCAAATCGCGCGGCTCGATGAGCGGGGCCGGCAGCGCCATGGCGTCCATTATACAGGCCGGTTCCCAGCCGTTTTGGTCAGGCACGACGCGTGTACGCGCGAAATTGCGGCAATTTTCGGCGGACTTCCGGCTGGCCTTCTGCTTGCATCCCTCACTGCGGGACCAGGCCCGGGATATTCAAGCTGAACATTCAACGGTTCGGCTTCCAACAACGTGGTTGAATAGAAGCAGTAAAGAGGAGGCAATCAACATGTTCAAGCGCACCGTTGTCGCGCTGTCGTTTGCGGCGCTCGCTTTCACGGTGGCGTCGGCGCAGGTGAGCGCGACTTTCACGCTCCGGTCGGGTGAACGCATCACAGGGGAGCTCGTCGATTTGACCGGTTCCGGCTTCGTGATCCGCCAGAACGGGCAGGATCGGAAGATCTCTACCGGAGAAATGGCGCTGATCGATTTCGCGGGCTCCACCATGTCCCAGGCTGACTGGGATCGCCTCAGCGGCGGCCAGCAGGTGATCTGGCTGCGCAACGGCGAGTCGTTCACCGGCCAGCTGTACGACGTCGGCGGGAGGTCACCGCTGCGGATCACCATCAAGACCGCGGATGGCGAACGCGAGGTCCGGTCGGACGAGGTGAGCCGCATTGCGCTCGCGCGTCCTGCGAATGCGATTGCGACGACCGGCTCGGCGCAGGGGACGAACGCCATCACCGTTTCAGCCCAGCAGCAGTGGACGCCCACCGGCATCACGGTGCGGCAGGGCGAGACGTTGACGTTCAACGCCAGCGGCGAGATCCGTATCTCTCCGGACGCGAACGATCGCGCGACCGCCAGCGGGATCGTCAATCAGCGGTTCGACTCGCGTGCGCCGCTTCCGCGCACGCTGGCCGGTGCGCTGATTGGCCGCATCGGCAACGGACAGCCGTTCGGAATCGGCACGAACGCGCAGTTCCAGGCCCCCGACGCCGGCCAGCTGTTCCTCGGGATCAACGATTCGAACGTGTCCGACAACGAGGGATCGTTCCAGGTAACGGTCGAGCGGCGCGGGAGAGTCCGCCGGTAGAAGGGACGTCACAGGGACGTCGGGCCGGCGGGCAACCGCCGGCCTTTTCTTTTGTACGTCCGCGTTCGCGCAAGAAAACCGGCGGCCCGCCCTCTGGGAGGCCGACGCCTGCGCAAGCAAGCTCACGGTTACAATAGCTGGATACCCATGGCGGACTGGAAGGACACCTTAAACCTGCCGCGCACGGCTTTTCCGATGAAAGCGAACCTGCAGAGCGCCGAACCCGCGGCGCTCGATC
>Ga0268386_10002467_pt1 | contig 13187 bp, 12 predicted proteins | sample RVTome_15_FD_200260 | JGI IMG/M metagenome (GOLD analysis project Ga0268386, IMG submission 200260) | Soil microbial communities from uranium-contaminated site in the Upper Colorado River Basin, Wyoming, United States - RVT150D86... ...
GCGCTCGGGATGGAGCATCACAGGGCGGTCCAGCATCGCCCCGTACGGAATGTCCGGGTACGTCAGGCGCGGACGGTACAGCTCGGGCTGGGACGGTGGGCGCATCGCTGAACCTCCGGGGCGTATTATAGTCGCGCCATGTCGCGCGTCGCCGACCGACTCAGGCTCGCGGAACGCCAGGCGCTGGCCGCCCTGGAGCCGGCCGAGCGCGTGGCGCAGGCGCTGCGCCTCGGCGTTCGCGACCTCGAGTCGTTCCGGCTGGCCCAGGCGCCGCCGCTCGAGGCCGCCGAGGCGGACCGTGTCTTGCGCCGGCGGCGCCAGCAGGCGCGCCGCGCCTCGCGCTGCCTGCAGGAGCTGATCGGCTGACCCTGCTCGCCCGCGTCGCGGCCGCGCTGCGCGAGCGACGAGTCGCGTTCGCGGTGATCGGGGCAGCGGCGATGGCCGTGCACGGCGTCAGCCGGGCGACCCGCGATCTCGATCTCCTCGTGACGGCCGTGGAGTGTCTCGACCCGTTGAGCTGGGCCACGCTCGAGCGCGAGGGCCTCGTCGTCAGCATCGGGCGCGGCGACGCCGACGATCCCCTCGCCGGCGCGGTACGGCTCACGACGCCGGGGCAGTTTCCCGTCGACATCATCGTCGGCCGGGCCGGATGGCAGCGCGCTGCCCTCGATCGTGCGGCGGTGCAGACGATCGAGAGCGTGGCGGTGCCGGTGGTGACGGCGACCGATCTCGTCCTGCTCAAGCTCTACGCCGGAGGACCGCCGGAGGCCTGGGACGTCGAGCAACTGCTCGCGAGCGGCGACCGTGCGGTGCTGGTGGCCGAGGTTGCGGCCGCGCTGCCGGCGCTGCCCGACGACGCGCGCCAGGTGTGGGCACGCATCGCCGAGCCGCGGTAAAGTAGCGCCGCACGGCAAGGAGGCCTCCGATGGCAGGCACGCACGAACCGATCGCCCGGCCCGTCACCGCCGCCGACGTGGATCCCCGGTATCGCTGGGAGCGACCGCTGCAGGCGCCCGGGCACATGCAGGTCGATTTCGAAGAGCGGGTGGACTTCCGGCGGCTGCACGCGTACCGCCTCGGCCGGGCGCGCCAGGCGCTGGCCGGCTCGGGCCTCGGCGCCGTCCTCGCCTTCGACCAGTACAACATCCGCTACCTCTCGGGCACGGTCATCGGCGAGTGGGCGCGTGACAAGCTCACCCGCTGGTGCCTGCTGACCGGCACCGGCGAGCCATGGGTGTGGGACTTCGGCTCGGCCGCGCGCCACCACCGGCTCTACGCCCCGCAGATCCCCGCCCGGCAGTCGCTGGCCGGCATGGTGGGGATGCGAGGTGCGGTGTCGCCCAGGGCCGGGCTCTTCAAGACGGCCGCGCTGGAGATCCGCGAGATCTTGAGATCCGAGGGCGTCGACGGCATGCCACTCGGGATCGACGTGGTCGAGCCGCCGTTCCTGTTCGCGCTCCAGGAGGCCGGCGTGGAGGTCCGCGACGGCCAGCAGGTGATGCTGGAGGCGCGGATGCTGAAGAGCCAGGACGAGCTGACGCTGCTGAACATGGCGGCGGCCATGGTCGACGGCGTCTACCAGGACATCTTCGAGGCGCTCAAGCCGGGGGCGCGCGAGAACGAGATCGTGGCGCTGGCCAACAAGCGGCTCTACGAGATGGGCTCGGACAGCGTCGAGGCCATCAACGCGATCTCCGGCGAGCGCTGCAACCCGCATCCGCACAACTTCACCGACCGGATCATCCGGCCCGGCGACCAGGCCTTCTTCGACATCATCATGTCGTTCATCGGCTACCGCACCTGCTACTACCGGACCTTCAGCGTCGGCAAGGCGACGAAGCCCCAGGTCGCCGCCTACAAGAAGGCCCGCGAATGGATGGACGGGGCGATCGAGCTCATCAAGCCCGGCGTGACGACCGACAGGATCGCCCGCGCGTTCCCCAAGGCCCAGGACATCGGCTTCGACAGCGAGATGGCCGCCTTCGGCCTGAACTTCTGCCACGGGATCGGCCTCGGCCTGCACGAGCGGCCGATCATCAGCCGGCTGAACTCCTTCGACGACCCGATGGAGCTGCAGGCCGGGATGATGTTCGCGGTGGAGACCTACTGCCCGGCCACCGACGGCGTGTCGGCCGCCCGCATCGAGGAGGAGGTCATCGTGACACCGGCCGGCGCCACCATCATCACGCTCTTCCCCGCCGACGAGCTGCCCATCGCCAACCGGTACTGAGCATGCCGACCACGACGACCGGAGCTGGAGCGCTCGGCCCGCTGAGCGCCGCGCTCAGGCCGTCAGCCGGCGCACCGGGTTGCGCAGGGTGCCGACGCGCTCCAGGGTGATCTCGACGACGTCGCCGTCGGCCAGCGCGTGCTCGTCCGGCACCAGGATGCCGGTGCCCGTCGACAGGACGGTGCCCGGCGGGCAGGTGTTACTGCGGACGAGCCAGGCCACGAGATCGGGACACTGCCGCCGCATCTCCTCGGTGTTCACGCGCCCGGTGTAGATGGTGCGGCCGTTCCGCTGGATCGCGCACGACAGCTCGAGGGCGTGCGGGTCGCCGACCTCGGCGGCCGTGACGAGCACGGGGCCGCAGGCGAAGCAGCCATCGTACATCTTGGACTGCGGCAGGAAGAGGGGATTGGCGCGCTCGATGTCCCATGCCGACAGGTCGTTGCCGATCGTGTACCCCACGATCGCCCCCTGGCGGCCGATCACGAGGGCCAGCTCGGGCTCGACGGCAGTCAGCGTGGAGTCCGCGCGCACGTGGATCGGCGCGTTGGGGCCGGCCATGCGGGCCGCGGTGGCCTTGAAGAACAGCTCGGGCCGCTCGGACTCGTAGACGAAGTCGTAGATGCCCTTGGTGCGGCCGCCCTCGCCGGTGTGCGCCTCATAATATTCGCGGCTGCGCCGGTAAGTGATGCCGGCGCCCCAGATCTCCGGAGGATCGAGCGGCGCCAGCAGATGCGGGTGCCGCACCGACGGCGCGCGGTCGAGCGACGCCCAGGGCACGCGCGTCCGGGCCGTCCGGGCCAGCGTGCGCACGCGGCTTTCCAGCCGCGCCGCGGTGCCGGCGGCGGCGATGAGCTCGATGACCGAGCCGACGCCGGCGCGCGGCGCCGTGACGTCGAGCACCGCCTCGCCGACGAGCACGCCCACCCGCCTTCCCTTGCCCGGCAGGTAGAACTGACAGAGCTTCATCGCACGCCTCCCATGATCGTTTCCACATGGGCCTCGGTCGACCCCGCGTCCAGGAGCCGCTGGACCGGGCAGGGCAGCGCGGCCAGCCACTGCTCGTGCAGGCGGCGGCACCGCTCGGGCACGTCGAGCCCGTCGTCGTAGCCCGCCGCCCAGGTCATGAATCGCTCGTACGCCGCGTGCTGCGCGCCTCCGGGGGCGATGGCCGCGCCGTAGCGCTCGCGCTCCCGCGCGCGCAGTCGGGCCAGCCGGACGTCCGGCGGCACCCACAGGAACACGACGCGATCGAACAGCGGGATGAACCCGTCCCCCCAGCCGCACAGGGACCCCGAGAGGACCCAGCCCGGATGCCGAGCCCCAGATCGGCGCCCAGCAGCGTCCGGCGCTCGACGGTCGGCCGGATGTTCTGGAACGGCGGCTGACTCGGGAGCCAGAAGTAGTCATCCGTATCGAGATGCGGCCACGTCAATCGTCTCGCGAGCGCTCGCCCGAGCGTCGTCGTCCCCGCGCCCGACGCCCCCACGATATGCACCCGCATGGCGACCGCCAGCTTACCACCGACCGGACAGCCGCCCGACCTCGCTCCGCCCACTCGACCGGCCCGAGCACAGGATTGCTGTCCGAGCGCCGGCTGCGCCGGCGCAATCCAAGCCCCAGGTCCCGCGCGATGCTCGGTGGGGGGTCGTAGGGGGGAGCGGCGCCCGCTCCCCCCTACTCTCAATAGTCGCGAGGGTCGAGCACGTCGCGCAGGCCATCGCCGGCGAGGTTGAACGAGAGCGCGAGCAGGAAGATGGCCAGCCCGGGCCAGTACGCCATCCACGGCGCCTGCTCGAGGAACTGCTGGGCGGCGTTGAGCATCGTGCCCCAGGACGGCGCCGGCGGCTGCACGCCGAGGCCGAGGAACGACAGCACCGCCTCGGCGATGATCGCGGTCGGGATGGCCACCGTGGCTTGCACGAGGATCGCGCTGACGATGTTGGGCAGGATGTGGCGGGCCATCACGCGCAGGTCGCCGGCTCCGAGCGCGCGGGCGCCCTGCACGTAATCCTCCTCCTTGGTCGAGAGCACCAGGCCGCGCGTGAGCCGGATGTAGGTCGGCGTGGCGCCCAGCCCGATCGCCAGCGTGGCGTTGGTGAGCGAGGGGCCCAGGATCGTGACGAGGCCGATGGCCAGGATCAGGAACGGAAATGCCAGCCAGGCGTCGGTGAGCCGCATGATCACCTGGTCGAGCCCGCCCCGGTAGTAGCCGGCCATCAGGCCGACCGGCACGCCGATGGCCATGGCCAGGAGGATCGAGAAGACTCCGGCCTGCATCGAGATGCGGGCGCCCCAGACCACGCGCGAGAAGCCGTCGCGCCCGAGGTCGTCGGTGCCGAAGGGGTGCGCCCACGACGGCGCCTTGCGGATCTTGCTCCAGTCGGTGCGCGTGGGATCGGTGGTGGCGATCAGCGGAGCGGCGACCGCCATGAGCGTGAAGAGCAGGACGACGGCGGCCCCCGCCACCGCGGCCGGCCGCCGGCGCCCCACGCGCCCGGCGCGCTGCAGGAGCCCGGCGCGCGGGGCCGCCGGCTCGGCGGCCAGCGGCAGCGGGTAGGCGGGCGTCGCGGCGCTACCCGCCATCGGTGGCCCCGCGGATGCGGATGCGCGGGTTGAGCACCGAGTAGGAGACGTCCACGGCCAGGTTGATCAGCACGTAGGACGCCGCCGTGATGAGCACCACACCCTGCACGACCGGGTAGTCGCGCGTGAACACGGCCTCGACGATCAGGCGGCCGAAGCCGGGCAGCACGAAGATCTGCTCGGTGACGACGGCTCCACCCATGAGGGCGCCCATCTGCAGGCCGAGGATCGTCACCACCGGGATGAGCCCGTTGCGCAGGGCGTGGCGGACCACGACGGCCCGCTGGGCGAGCCCCTTGGCGCGAGCGGTGCGGACGTAGTCGGCGCTCAGCACCTCGATCATCGCGTTGCGCGTCTGGCGCATGAGCACGGCGGCCAGCCCGGTGCCGAGCACCAGCGCCGGCATCACCATGCGCTGCAGGTTGCCGACGGGGTCCTCGACGAAGGGCACGAAGCCGGAGGCCGGCAGCCACCCGAACCGCACCGAGACCAGCAGGATCAGCATGATCCCCAGCCAGAAGTTGGGGATCGACACGCCGCAGAGCGACACCCCGCTGGCCAGCACGTCCCAGACGGTGTTGCGGCGGACGGCCGCCAGCACGCCGGCCGGCACGGCGATGGCCAGCGCCACCAGCAGCGACAGGCAGGTCAGCTCGATCGTGATGGGCAGCTTGCCGGCGATCATCGAGGTCACCGCGGTGCGGGTGCGGATCGACTCGCCGAGATCGCCGGTGGCCGCCAGCCCGAGCCAGCGCAGATACTGCACCGGCAGCGGCGCGTTCAGGCCGTACTTCTCCCGGATCTCCTCGATCCCGGCCTCGTCCGCCTCGGTGCCGGCCAGCACCCGGGCCGGGTCGCCCGGGATCATCCGCACTCCGGTGAAGACGATCAGGCTGATGATCAGCAGCGTGACCGCCGAGACGAACGCCCGGCGGACGAGGAACTCGATCACGCGGCGGCTACTGCCAGGCAGTCCCCTTGATGCGGATCAGGCCGTCGGGCACGGCCTTGTAGCCCTTGAGGTTCTTCGGGTGCCCGACGATGTAGTGCTCGTGGTAGAGGTAGATGACGTTCCGGCGCGCCCCGATGAGGTCGATGGCCTGGCGGTAGAGGCCTCGCCGCTCGGCGACGTCGGTGACCTCGCGAGCCTTGTTGAGCAGCGCGTCCACCTTCTCGTCGCAGGCCAGGGTGGCGTTCAGCGGGCCGGTGCACGTCTGCCCCTGGTGGATGTTGCCGTCGGGGTCCACGCGCCCGCTCCAGCCGATCAGGAACGCCTGGTTCTTGCCGTCGTCGTTGTCCTTGAGGGCCGAGGCGAACTCCGAGGGCCGCAGGCTGATGTCGAAGCCGACCTCGCGGGCCATGCCCTGGATCACCTCGGCCACGCGGCGCTGCTGCGGGTTGTTGACGACCATCATCTCGAACTTGTAGCCACCGGCCAGCCCGGCGTCGGCCAGCAGCTTCTTCGCCTTGGCGACGTCGCGCGTGGTGCACGGGCGCGTCTTGTCGAAGTAGACGCTGTTGGGCGAGATCGGCCCGCAGGCCACCGTGTACAGACCGTCCCAGACCACCTGGTTGAGCGCCTCGCGGTCGATCGACAGCTCCAGCGCCTCCCGCACGCGCGGGTCGTTGGCGAGCGGGGTGCCGAGGTCGCCGGGTGGGTTGGTCTTGCCCGTCTTGTTGCGCAGGTTGATCGTGACCGAGTTGAAGCCGAGCCCGGTGACGCTGGAGACCTCGAAGCGCCCCTCTTTCTTGAGGCTGCCGGCGTCGGTGGGCCCCACCCGGTGCATCACGTCGATGTCGCCTGACCGGAGATTCGCCAGCCGGACGTTGTCGTCGGGGATGATGCGAAAGACGATCCGGTCGAACTTCGCGGCGCCCGGATCGAAGTAGTGGGACGAGCGCTCGACCACGATCCGATCCTGAGGGACGCGCTCGACGAACTGCCAGGGCCCCACGCACACCGGTGCCGTGCCGAACTTGTCGCCGAGCTTCTGGGCGGCGGCCGGGGAGACGGGCATGCCGGCGCGGTCGGCGAGCTGGGCGGCCAGCGGCGCGAACGGCGCCTTGAGGCGGAGCTGCACGGTGAGCGGGTCGAGCACCTCGATCGAGGCCACCGAGGCCAGCTCGCTCCGCCGGTTGGAGCCCTTCATCTGCTGGTGCCGGTCGAGGGAGAACCGGACCGCCTCCGCGTTCATCGGCGTGCCGTCGTTGAACTTCACGTTGGGCCGCAGCTTGATGGTGACCGTCTTGCCCGCGTCGCTGACGATCGGCAGGGCGGCGGCGAGCTGCGGGAAGATGTTGAGGCTCTCGTCGATCTCGTAGAGCTTCTCGCACATCTGGGCGAAGATGATCCGCCCGACGTACGTGCGCGACAGGGTGGGGTCGAGGATGTCGGGGTCCTGGTTCAGAGCGACCACCAGCTGCTTCTTCTGGGCCTCGGCGGCCGGGCTCAGCGTCAGGAGCAGCGCGCCGAGAACGAGGGCAAGCGTCGTACGGATCCGGGTCATCGTCTCCTCCAGTGCCGCCGTCCGGGTCACCTGCAGGTTGGCGGACGCATCTTAGCCCCCGGCGCCCCGAGCGGCAACCGGCGCGCGGTGCCCCGCCCAAGGGACCGCCGTCAGACGTCTGGGACTAGCTCCGGTTCACGGCGGCTCGCCCCACAAGCCCGGCTTGACCGGTGATCAGGGGCGTTGTATCAGGACTCGCATCCACAGCGGGTGCGCGTGGCGGGGCGCCGGCGGCCGGCGATCTCCTCGAGCATTCCGGAGCGATACCCCGTCGCCGCCAGACAACGGTGAGAGGGAAGCCATGGACGTGACGAGCGCGATGCGACGCGCGGCGACGTTCTTCGCCGGTCGAGAGGCTGTCGTGCATGGCAAGGACCGGCTGACCTTCGCCGCCGCCTGGGAGCGGGGCTGCCGCATGGCGAACGGGCTGCGCGCCCTCGGCCTCGAGCCCGGCGATCGGGTGGCGGTGCTGGAGGACAACTCGAAAGAGGCCGCCGATTTCTTCCTGGGCGCCGGCATCGCCAACCTCGTGCGGGTGCCCCTCTACCCGCGCAACGCGGCCGAGGCGCACCGCGACATGGTCGGGCACACGGGTTGCGCGGCGCTGGTGGTGGGCGGCAACTACGCGCACGAGGTCGCCGCGTTCAAGGGGCAGATTCCCGGCCTCCGGCACATCCTCGTGCGGGACGGGGGCTACGAGGCCTGGCTGGCCGCGCAGTCGCCCGAGGACCCGATGCTCCCCATCCGGCCGGAGGACAACTACATCATCCGCCACACCGGCGGCACCACCGGGCGCAGCAAGGGGGTGGCCTACACCCACCGGGCGTGGCTCGCCAGTAACCGGGACTGGTTCTACCACTACCCGCCAGTCGAGCCGGGCGACACGTGCCTGCATGTGGGGCCGATCAGCCACGGATCAGGCTACCTCTTCGTGCCGATGTGGGTCTGCGGCGGCTGCAACGTGATGGTCGACCGGTTCGACCCGGCCCGCGTGGTCGCGATCATGGAAGAGGAGGCCATCGCGTACCTGTTTGCGGTACCGACCATGGTCAACGCCCTGATCCACGAGCCGACGGCGCGGCGCCGCGACTGGTCGAAGCTCAAGTGCATGCTGATCGCGGCGGCGCCGATCTCGGACGCCACCGCCCTGACCGCGCGCGAGATCTTCGGCGACCGGATCTACCAGGGCTACGGCCAGACCGAGGTGCTGCTCGTCTCCTTCATGGGGCCGCGGCAGTGGTTCGCCGAGGTCGAGGGCTCGACGCCCCTCCGCTCGTGCGGGCTCATCATGCCCTTCGCCGACGTGGAGATCTGGGACGAGAACAACCGGCCCGTGCCTCTCGGGCAACCAGGCCAGATCGTGGCCCGGGCCGACGGGCAGATGACCGGCTTCTGGAACGATCCGGAGGGCACCGCGCAGCGCATGGTCGACGGCTGGGTGTTGACCGGCGACATCGGGCGGATCGACCGGAACGGCTATCTCTATCTCCTGGATCGCGCCGACGACATGATCATCTCCGGCGGCTACAACATCTGGCCGATGGAGCTGGAGAACGCCATCGCCGATCACCCGGCCGTCATGGAGGTGGCGGTGTTCGGCATCCCCGATGCCCGCTGGGGCGAGACGCCCTGCGCCGTCGTGGTGCCGCAGGCGGGCCGGCGCGTCGACGAGGCGGAGGTGATCCAGCTCTGCGTCGACCGGCTCGGTTCCTACAAGAAGCCAGGAAAGGTGGTGGTCCGCGAGGAGCCGCTGCCCAAGACGCCGGTCGGCAAGATCAAGCGCCGCGACCTGCGCGAGCCCTTCTGGGTCGGCCACACCCGGCGGGTGGCCGGGAGCTGAATGGCGGTCGCGCTGGCGGCACCGCGCCGGGCACCGCGGCTTGGTTGAAGATCGCGGTTCGCCTCCGCCTGCCGGGGCCGGGCAGGGCGTGGGTCGCCTGCGGCGAAACGCTGGAAGCGGTCGTGGAGCTCGGCGTGCCCGTCCGAGCCGACATGAAAGCAGAGGCTGCGGCATGAGCACGGTCGATCAGCAGAAGGTCCGGCGCACGAGGACGGGGCTCATCGCCCACGACGCCCGACTCGCCCAGCCGGGCTACACGCTCTTTGCGCCGATGTTCGGCGACGGCAGGGTCTACCTCGTCGACATGGACGGCGAGGTCGCCCACACGTGGCGGCTGCCCTACCGGCCCGGCCTCTACGGCTACCTGCTCGACAACGGCCATCTCTTCTACTCGGGCAAGGTCATGGAGGACCTCGAGCGCTTCGAGGCGTGGCCGCGCTTCAAGGGCGGGGCCGTGCTCGAGGTGGACTGGCACGGTCGTGTCCTCTGGGAAGTGCGGCACCCCGACCAGCACCACGATGCGCGCCAGCTCCGCAACGGGAACATTCTGCTCCTGTGCCTGGCCCCGCTGACCGCCGAGCTGGTCCGCCGGGTGCGGGGCGGACTTCCCGGCACCGAGGCCGAGGGCGGCGCCATCTACGCCGACTATCTGGTCGAGGTGACCACGGGGGGCGATGTGATGTGGGAGTGGCGAAGCTGGGAGCATCTCGATCCCGCCGCGTACCCCATCACCCCTCAGGATCGGCGCGCCGAGTGGACCCACGGCAACACCGTGGCGGAGACGGCCGAGGGCGACATCGCCGTGAGCTTCCGCAACATCTCGACCGTGGTCGGGATCGAGCGCGCCACGGGCAGGATCGCCTGGACGGTCGGCAGCCCGCCCCTCGCCCAGCAGCACGATCCCCGCCCGCTGCCCGGCGGCAACCTGCTGATCTTCGACAACGGAGCGCACCGCCGCGACCACCCGGCGCCGTACTCGCGCGTGATCGAGGTCAATCCGCGGACGGGCGAGATCGTCTGGCAATACAGCGATCCCTCCCTCTTCGAGTTCTTCAGCCCCTACATCTCGGGGGCGCAGCGCCTCCCCAATGGCAATACGCTGATCTGCGAGGGCTGCCATGGCCGGATCTTCGAGGTGACCGGCGACGGCCAGGTCGTGTGGGAGTACGTGAGCCCGCACTTCGCCGACGAGCCCGGCGCCCCGGGCCTCAACAACTGGGTCTTCCGCGCCCTGCGCTACACGCCGGAGGAGATCGAGGCCGCTCGCCGGGCCGGGTAGCTGAGGAGGATCTGCCCGTGAGCCCCGCGCCGCGCCTGCACGAACAAGTCCGCACGGACGCTGCCGCGCTCGACCGGCGGACCTCGGGTCTGCACGTGGGCCCGGCAATCGGCTCGCTGCACCGCATGTGCGCTGCGTGCAGTAGTCGCCTCGACGAGGAATCGCCCGCGTGCCCGTCGTGCAGCGGCAAGGCCCTCGCGCGGCAGACAGCCGGTCCGCCGGAGCCGTCGCACGTCCCCTCCATCGTCGGCGAGGTGCTGCGTGCCCCCGGCGAGCCGCTCGACGCCGCCGCGCGCGCCCATTTCGAGAGCCGCTTCGGCCACGACTTCGGGCGCGTGCGGATCCATCGCGACGCACGGGCGGCGGCGTCCGCCGAAGCCGTGGCGGCGCAGGCGTACGCGGTGGGGGCGGACCTCGTGTTCGGCGCCGGGCGCTTCGATTCCGCCACGCCGTCGGGGCGCCGGCTGCTCGCGCACGAGCTGGCGCACGTTGTGCAGGACGGCGATGGCGCGCACGGCGTGCCGGACCGCATCGTGGCGGCCGACGACCCATCCGAGCGCGCGGCGGCCGCGCTGGCGGACCAGGCGCTGCGCCGCGCGGCGGCCGTGTGGCCCACCGGCGCTCTGCGCGCCGCCGACGCAGGCCCCGGCGCTCCGCGCAGCCCCTGGGTGCAACGCCACGCGTTGCACCGCCAGCCGCAGCCGAAGCGGAAGCCGGTGCAATCGGACTATGAGACGCTGGTGGCCCAGAAGAAGTGGTGCCGCGACTCGGCGGAATCCGGGCGACTTCATCCCGGCCTGCAGTGCTACCGCGAAGTTCCCGCGACTGGCGGCTATCCGGAGGGCCAGCAGGTCTGCTTCAAGCTGGACACGGGTGAATACGCGGAGGAAAGCCCCGACTACATCTCTGCCGTGTCCGGCCAGAAGCCCGACGGCACCTGTGACATCCCGATGGGGATCAAGGACCCGCCGCTGCCGACAAGCCGGCGCGGGCGCCGCGCGCTAGGGCACCTGATCGCGGACATTGCCACCGAGGACACCGACCTCGTCGGCCTCGGCGCGGGCGCGGCTTTCGGGATCACGATGGGCATCGGCCTGCCCGGGGACGGCGCGTTCGCGGATCTGGCGGTGCCAGCGATCCTCGGCGCGATGGGCGGCTACCTGGGCACGAAGGGCCTGCCGCTGCTCAGCCGGCTCACGCGCCGGCACGGGTTCCTGCCCACGATCAGCCTCGGCGGGTCGCTGCTCGGCGCGTCGGTCGGAATCGGTTTCGAGAAGCGCGACCGCCCGCTGCCGAAGATCCCGATCAACAGCTATCTCACGCTCGGCGTGGATTCGAGCCTCACGCACGAATCCGGCGCCGGCGCCGGCTCGGCGTTCCTCGCGCGCGTGGGCGTCCGCGTCGACCCGGGCAAGCAGGGGGGGCTCTTCGCGCTGGGGTCGGTCGGGGCCGGCATCGCTTCCGACCGGAACGTGTCCGGCGCGTTCTCCACGCAGCTCGGAGCGGGCTACCGGGCGACCGATTTCCTCGACGTACAGATCGTCCGCGAAACCGTCGACGAGCGCGACGCCACCTACTGGCTGACCCTGAAGCTGGTCGCGCCACAGCGCGCGCTGAAGCCGCACTGAGAGCCGCGATGACCGTCCGCGACATCCACATGAGCGCTCCAGCCGGGAGTAGATCGGTGGCCGGTACACGCCGGGCTCGCCTTGCCACGCCGTTCCTTGTGCGTCCAGCCACTCGCGCAGGCGCCGGAGCGCGGCAGCCGTCGTCCCGACGTGTTGCTCGCGGTGCTACCCACCTGTCCCGATGACGTTTGGCCCGGCCCCGGCCCTCGGGGCCGGATGGGTCGACCAGCAGATCAGCCGGTCACCAGGAGCTTCTGGGCGGCGGTGCGGAGGTCGGGGGGCAGGGGGGCGGGGCGGCGGGCGTCGAGGTCGAGGTGGACGCCGGCCTGCTCGAGGGTCGAGACGCGCTCACCGCTGCGCAGGTCGGTCATGACGTGCAGGAGGCGCATCGAGGAGTTGCCGATGTGGGTGAGCGCGCTGCGCACGAGGAGCGGGTCGCCCGCCCGGACGCCGCTCTCGAAGCCGAGCTGGAACTCGAACGTCGAGAAGCCGCGGTTCTGCTCGCGCATGTAGCGGGGCGTGAAGCCGAAGGCGGCCAGGACGTGGCCGTTGGCGGCCGAGAAGCGATGGACGGCGGCCGACGGCGCCAGCCGCCCCAGCGTGTCGACCTCCGACGGCCTGACCGCGTCGCGGGCCGAGTCCAGGAAGCCCTCGAGCGTGGCCGGGCGGGGCCGGCGCTCCCGCTTCGGGCCGTCCCACGCCACGCGCCGGGCCTCGATCGCGCGGCGCTGCTCGGAAGTCAGCGCCACCGCCAGCCGGTGCTCGATCGTCGTGCACAGGGCGCTCTCGGTCGACTCGATGAGGCGGTGGCCGAGCACGAGCGTGTCCGCCTCGGCGGCGATGACGCCGCTCTCGACGTGCATGAGGTCGCCGACGCGCAGCTCCCGGCTGTAGTGGATGTAGCACTCCGTCGTCGGGGCCGGGCCCAGGCCGAGCGCGTGCAGCACGGCAGCGGCGGCGTCGCCGAAGCGGGCCAGGTAGTAAGCGACCGTGAGATGGTCGTTGCCGTCCACCTCCCAGCGGAACACGGTGCCGCGATAGGTCTCGAGCCAGTGGTCGGCGGGCATGCGCGCTATGCTATCGCACCATGACGACACACGCCGACCTGATCTTCACC
>Ga0268386_10002468_pt1 | contig 13186 bp, 11 predicted proteins | sample RVTome_15_FD_200260 | JGI IMG/M metagenome (GOLD analysis project Ga0268386, IMG submission 200260) | Soil microbial communities from uranium-contaminated site in the Upper Colorado River Basin, Wyoming, United States - RVT150D86... ...
TTGATTGGTCCTGCCTTTTACCTCCTGTCGTAACTCTTCTCTTACCTCCCCTTGCTTTTTTCTTCTTGCCCGCAGCCGTCTTATGGGATACCAGACGAATCCGACGATTGCGAGCAATACGGCAAATATCACCGCGACTAGTGAACCGATCAGCGTGATGCCAGCACCAGGCCCGACATAGGCCATCGCTGCCCCCGGAACGATAGACCAAACGAATAAGGAGGCAACAACGATTTTAATGGATCGCATTGGCTTACCTTTACATATGCCGCGACGTCTAGTCGGTCGTTATCGGGCCTTCGCGTTGAGGAATGGCAAATTCGCTCGAAGATAGGCGTGTGCGTAATTGACAACACACACACTTGTCTCCGTTCTCCTCGGTGTAATGAACTTCCACACGACAGTGCCGTTATTATCGATCTCGAAAATAGTACCTTGAGTCGACTCGGTGATCAGCCAGTGGCCATTCTTGAGTCGCTGCTGTGAGCCTCGGTTGACGCTGTGGAAATTGCCGGGATCACTGTATAACAATTCGATCCGGTGTTCTTTGAAGTCATAAGCAAGCAGTCGACTATGCGCTGCGCCATTGCTTCGTCCGCCGTTGTTGTCGAAGAAAGCGATCCGGCATGATTCTAGCAAATCGGGATCGTGTGCACCCTCCGAAACCCCCAACAATGCCCACTTGACTTCTTCCGTCTTCATGTCAAGAAGCGTCACGGCAGAAAGGTTGTTGTGCGACAACACGATGTCACCTTCGTTTCCCACATTACATCGGGTGGCCCATTCTCTGTCCACTACCTCGATACTGTTGGTGTGCAGATAGTCGCCCTTGGGCTCTCTTGGCAGAAGCGACGCATAGGGCGAGTTCATGATTGCTTCACGCAAGGAAATCGATCGCCTGACGTCGCCGGTACTCGCATCCAACACTGTTAAATAGTCCTCGATGCGCCCACCCTCGTACGCGTGCGTGAGGACAAAGAGGCTGTTGCCATTAAGCTTGAAGTCATGGTGGGCGTTGATTGCCGCCGCCCAGATTATTGCGGAGTCCTGATCGACTTTAACGATTCCGCCACCGTAGGGACTCTGGTTGATTCCCGCGTACATCGCGATAAGCGAATCTTTGGGACCTACGCGTGCCTTGCTCCAGTAGATTTGATCCTCGGGGACCGGGTCCAAGATATGGGCCGCTTTGGGATATGCTTCGTAGAAGGGCAGCCGCCATCTTCTTATGACGTTTCCGGAGCGGTCAATAAGCGATGCGTCCGAGCTACAATCAGAATAAAGAATCAGGTCCGCCGACTCCTGCTGTTTCTCAATCACGCCGGAGCCTGGCTCGCTAGCCGCAAACCACAAGTTCGGGTACTTGTCATGCATTTTCTCTTCAAAGTGTTTCGCAAACAGAAAACTATACTTTTCCATCATGCTTTCGGCGGCTTGCTTTGCATCCTGCAAAACTCGAAACGGTGGAAGGCGATAGACTCCCACTGCAATCCCAAGCAGGAAACAGAACGTGCAAATCGAGAAGACGAACAAAAACCTGACGACGTTTTCCATAAAGAGCCAACGACGTCCGAAGGGCACAGGAGATGTTAACCCCCTTGTAACTGACCGGCAAGGCATTAGCGTACACTGGCGCCCCATTTGCTAGAATCTTAGACGAGAATGGTGATGACTTGCAGGGTCGAGGTTGCGGGGAGCGCGGAGCCCGAATGATGTCTGCTGACAACTTTACACCGCCGGCTTCGCGGCTCCTTCGGCAAGTTCGGCTCGGAGCTACCGACGCATGGACAGTGCTGGGTCTGCTCGTGCTCCTGGCGGCCTACATAGCCCGCTACTTCAATTTCTCGGCGCTGCCCGACGAAGACGGGGCCATCCTGATGCGCTACGCGCTCCATATGGCGCAGGGGCATGGTCTCGTGTGGAACGTGGGCGAACCACCAGTCGAGGGCGCGACGGATTTCGGCTACACCGTGTTGCTCGCAGCGCTCGTGAAGCTTGGGTTGACGCTCGAGGCCGCGCCGCGTGTCATCGGCATTGCGTCACACGCCATCACGGTCTGTCTGATCTACATCGTGAGCGTGCGACTCGTTGGTGCCCATCGCGGCTTAGCAGCTTTTTCCGCCATATTCGTGGCGATTGGGCCCGGTCTCAACTACGCGCAGGTGCACTACGGGACCCCGCTATTTGCACTTGTGGGTACCGTGGCGTTCTGCTTCGCCGTTGCGCTCTACCGGAGCGTGACACTTCGCGACTCAATTCTATTCGCCTTGAGCTGTCTTCTGCTCGGCTTGGTCCGCCCGGAAGGGGTGCTTCTTGCGTTCCTGATGCTACTCGGCCTCGTCGTGGCACTCGGCTTGCGGCGGAGCCTCATTCCCGCTTCGTGCTTTGTGGCGGTTTTCGCGACGCTGGGAATGGCGTACTTTGTCTGGCGAGTATGGTATTTCGGGCTCATCCTTCCGAACCCGGCCTACATCAAGGCCGACGGGGGGCTCCATCTCGCACCTCTGATTGTATCCATCCGGAACGTCGCGATCCTGACGTTGGCCTTTTCGCTGGTTGGGCTTCTCGCGCTCCGGACTCGTGAGACGGCGCGCAAGGCCTCGCTCGCGCTGGTACCGGTGGCTGGATTCGCCGCGATCTGGGTGTTCATGGACGACATGCAAAACTACCTGATGCGATACCAGTATGCCGTCCTGCCCCTTGTGGCGATCTGGTGGACCGCGCTACTGCCCGACATCCGCCGAGACTGGTCCCTTCCGCACCTTGGGGAGCTTACCCCGCGACGGCGGCTGGCCATGATGGGACTGGCAGGCATCCTCGGTGCCGGCATGCTGGCTTTCCAGTTCGCGCTCTATCGTGACTACGCCCGGTTCGAGCGGGGCCTGTATGATGCTGCGATGATCCTGCGCGACTACAGAGACCGCGGCTACACGCTCGCCACCACCGAGGCGGGGCTCTTGCCGTTGTATTCGGAATGGAGATCGATCGATGCTTGGGGCTTGAACGACGCCTGGATCGCGAAGAACGGCATCATCACCGAGGCCTATCTCGACGCCAATAAGCCGGCAGTCATAGTATTCCACGCCTTCTTCTCGCCAATCTTTCCCCCTAAGCCGGACGGCGGACATTGGAGCTTGATGACCGAGACACTCCGACGCTACGCAGAGAAGAATGGCTACCATCTCGCCGCCTCGTTTGGAGAGCGTCCCGACGATACCCACTATTATTATGTGCGGTCCGACCTTCCCGAAAGCAAGGAGATCACGGCGCGAATCCGTGCACTAGACTACTATACGCTCGACGGCGTGCTGACGACCAGCTACGCTCCACCGATCGATGCGCGGTGAGATCGGGCGCCTGATCGGCGCATGGGATTTCCGAAGCTGCGTTGGAACTGGTGTCTTTGCCCACCTACGTCGGAGAGCTGAACTTCAGCCTGGCCTGTCATGGACCCGTTACGCTTCTTACCGCCCCCGCGGTGGGGCATCCGCGGCTCGCAGGAGGCCTTCGTCAAGGATAAAATCGGCTAGTGCCTTCGCGATCACGCGATGACCTTCCCGATTCGGATGCGGATCGCTTGGATGGACCCACATCTCGGTATATCGCTTGCCGAGGAACGCCGGAAGGATGTCACGTACGGGTATTCCTTTCCTGCGGCAGAAGTCTGTAATCATGCGGTGAATGGGTAAGAACGCGTGATCTGCATCTAGATCGTACATGAAGGGCAGGATTGCGACCGCAAACCTGGCTCCGTTCGCTTCCGCCATCCGCCGCCCACGCTCGAGCTCCGCAAACGATGCCGCCCACTTGCTTTCCTGGGAGAGCGACCGGTTGATCATTTCCTCGACGTAGCGCGTAACGTAGAATCGCTGGGCAAACGCGGCGTATGCGAAGCTCAAGATGGCCGAGTGCCGGAGCCAACTCTTCTCGTACTGCTGTCTGAATCCCTCCCAGACGTCCAGTCCTCCGGCATAGTCGGCATCGTTGAGCACGTACGCGACGAGGACAAGATCTGGCGCAAATGCCAGCCCCTGTGCCTCCAGATATGCAATCTGGTCGCGCGTGCCCCACCCGCCGATAGAGAAATTCAACACCTCGACTTCTCTTCCCACCGCCTCGAGCCGATCCTCAAGGAGGCGCGAAAAGGCGTCCTGCAACTGAACTCCTTCACCGAATGCAAAGGAATCGCCGAGGAGCGCAACACGCAATGTACCGGCGCGCTTCGCGATCGTGTAGTCGTGATCCCGGAAACCGAAGTTATTGAGACGGTATCTGAGACAGTTGTCGGCATCGAAGTAACCCGTCGGATTGTTCTCATAGCAGATTCTCATTTCGGAATTTGGGCGGAATTGGATCTTGACTCCCGCGATCCGCTCCGAGTCCGGGAGAACCGCGTTGGACGCCTCCCGGGTCTGCGGTGGGTGGTATCCCGTCAAGCCAAGAAGCCGGAACGCTCCCTCGCCCAGAAGCAAGCTGATAAGCACCGCGCTCGCTGCCAGCAGAAGCTCTTTCCCCTTACCGCGGCCAATCACGACGTGGATTGCGCAGCTGAGGGCAAGCAACGGGGCGCCGCCGGCAAGCGCCAGCTTTGACCATCGAAAAAATGCTGTCGTTGCGGCGTCAAGATAGAACTCCAGAGGGTGGACATGGCGGCCAGCGAGCATGTCGTTAAGGAATGGGAATGGAAGCTTTTCGTAATAGACAGCCTCGATGATTTGCTTCCCAAGCGTCTGGACCAACACGAGGGCAACTAACCAGCTTGCGGCCAGCATGGCGGCAATCTTGAGGTATCGGACAACGATCTGCCGCATCATTGCTGCACCCTGCTTATACGGCCTTCTTATCCCTGGATAGACGGGTCGCAGAGATCGTACGCGACTCTGCGTCCCGTCTCAACGCTTCGTTCTCTGCCCGTACATGCGCCCGTTACGTAACGATTACCACCTCACCACCGAGCTCCCTGACGGCCTTCTCCAAGCGCGGGCTGGGCCGGACGACGAAGCAGGCCCTGGATACTCTCCATACCGGTAGATCATCAAATGAGTTGCCCACGTAGTCGAATCCTCTTCTCCCAAACCTCTCCACCAGTAGAGATGCTTTTTGTCTGCCGGAGAGATTGGTGGTGCTCGTGCTGGCAAATACATTGTCGAAAACACCCAGAAATGACGCTACGGCCATCGCATTCCTTTCGGCGGCAGCGGTCACTAAGCATACGGTGCGCCCCTTGGCCCTCGCATCCACGACCAGCTGCAATACGGGTCGGTTGTAGGCCAGACCAGCTGGGTCGATCTCAGTCATTGAAGCGACATTCTGTTTGAGGTAAGCCTTTCCCCTGGCAAGCCAACCGGGTAAAGCCAATGCCTTAAGGGGTGCCCGGCGCAGGAGCATCCATGTTCCTATCAACAGGAGATCTGCGCGAATCAGGGTTCCATCCAAGTCGACGCAAAGGGGAGGTTCAAAAGCCGCATCTTGCTGAAGTGCAGGAGCGCACTCATCAGTACCGCTACGTAGGATCATTGTCCTGTTCACGTACGGTGGCTGCAAACTGGAGTTCTATCTTGCGCAACAGGAAAAGAGTGAAGACGCCGGATCCGACCTGGAAAAACCACCCAACAACGGGAAGGCTGGACCAGCGAAATGCCAGCGCAACTGCCCAGCCCGATGACACGAACCTGACGTGCAGGAACGGATGGGCCAGAGCACGAAGCGGAGTCCTCAGGTAGTCAGGAGAAAGCCGAATCTGCCTTCGGGCAAAGTCGAGAGCGACCTGGCTTTCATGCAAGCACTTGTTGCTCGTCATGCCCGGAAGATTTCCAGATTACTGTGAGCTATCCACAAAAAAGCGATTAGCCAGGCGGCAGCAGAGATGACAATGCTGCCATCGCGCAGCAAAAGTCGTTCAGGCTCCTCTCCATCATTGGTGACCATCACCAACATCTTGTAGCGCATGGTTGCGTAATAAACAAAGGGTACCGTGAGCACCAAAGCGGGGTTTTTTCCAGAGGTGATCGTGAAAAGTGCGTAGGCAATGACCGTAATTGTCGCAGAGCTATTGATGAGCGAATCCAGGAACTCCCTGCTGTAGAAACGCAATACGGGCCTGCGTTCGTTTAGTTCCATGAGGCCCGCTGACCCAAGGGAAACCAGCTCCGATCGGCGTTTCGCCTGGGCAAGCAGGAGTGCAAGCGACAGTGTACAGATGAAGATCCATGCGGTCGGAACGTCACCAATCCCGTAAACCCCGGCCAACATGCGCAATACAAAACCAGCGGCAATGCAAAAAAAGTCGAGGATGGGCACATGCTTCAAGTAACCCGTATATGCGATGTTGATTAAGACATACATCGCCGCAGCGAGCAGAGCTGATGAAGCGAAATAAAAGAGAATGGTGAAAGCAGATATGAACAGCACCAATGACGCTACACATGCCGTAGCAGGGGATACGGCACCGCTGGCGATAGGACGCATTCGCTTGACGGGATGATTCCTGTCCCGGTTGACGTCGACCAAATCGTTAAGGATGTAGACGGACGAGCAAAGCAGACAGAACGCTGCAAAAATAAGGCCGGCGGCAATCAAGGCATCGAGGTCGCCGAGGCGGTCACCAAACAGGACTCCCGCGAGACAGAAAACATTCTTCGTCCAATGGTGTGGACGAAGCAACTTAAGCAGCGGGCGCACTTTTGGACACCAAGAGGACGATTCCACAAAGAATCAGGACCAGGCCCGCCCATTGCAGGACGCCCAGGCGCTCGTCGAAAAGCACTATGGACGCTAAAACGACCAATGCAAATCCGAGTGAGGCTAACACCGGATACGCTATCGAAAGCGGCATTCCTTCCAACGCCTTCACAAACACGATTACATTCACGGCGTAGCAGGTGATTCCCAGCAGAAAATAGACGGAAAACAACGACTCGAAGAACGGCTGGCCCATTGTGGCGATTCGTGAGTACTTGAGAAAGATGTTACCCGCAGCCGTATTGACTGCAGCCACAATCACGAGCAGAAAGGATAATGTGAAGAGAGTCATGGTAGCCTTTTGAGCAGCCACAATATTCCCTCGCGCACCGGGCGCCGATGCGCGGAGGCGGTTTTCGCCGCCGTGGACTTCTGGTCATTCGCGACGAACCAATCGTAGGTCTCCGCAAACATTTCATCGTTGGAGTACTTCGGGTTCCAGCCCATGGCCTCAAGCGGTGCTGTATCGAAGTAAAACGGCTTGTGATAGGTCAAATAGTGCCAGGGTGCGAGCGGCGACAATCCAAGCCGATCCAACACCGACAACGCAAGAATGGTGACGCCGACTGGAAGGCTCCTCACTTTGGATGCCGTGCCTGCATGCTTGACAACGTTCGTTAAACTTTCCCTCAGAGTGCCGAACCGGTTCGTGCCCACGTTGTAAGCTCCTGGCGCCTGCCTCGCGAGAGCGAGCATATAGGCATCCATAAGATCGTGAGCATGCACGAACTGGAAAGGTTGATCCCCTTTACCGATTACGTAGACATTATGGCCACTGCGGATCCAGTCGAAAAGGATCTGGAAGATTCCCAGGCGTCCCGATCCGAGAATCGTTCGGGGTCGGATTATGATCAAGGGAAGATCATGTTTTTCGCAGATAGCCTGTACGGCCCGCTCGCCTGCCAGCTTTGCGCGCCCATAGACTTCCACCGGGTTTCGCGGCGTTGCGTCTGTAATCGGGCACCGAGGGGTGCCGAAAACGGCCGAGGAACTCATGTGGACAAAAGCGCCGACGCGGGCTTCAACGGCCGATTCTGCTGCAATTTGGCTGCCCACAACGTTCACGTCCGAAAAGAGATTTCCGGACTTTGTCAGCGGAACGAGGGCAACGTTGTGGTGGACGACATCGATTCCGGCCATCGCTCGTAATACGCCATCCCGATTTCGGATATCGCAATGAAGAAACTCAATATCGTCAGGAAGGGAAGGGTCCTTCCAGATATCCAGTATCCGAACAGTCTCACCTTGAGCGAGCAGCCTCCGGGCAATCAAATTGCCGAGAAAGCCGGAGCCGCCCGTGACGAGATGCCTCATTTCCTTGTCACTTTCAGATGTACGAAACGTAAAAGGTCATAGGGAACCGCGGCAGCTTCGTACAAGTAATGGAACAGCAGGTAATCATAAAACCACAGTCGCTTCACTATTGATGAGCTGCCCCGCTGCCCTCGGATGGTTTTGACGTCTCGAATGTTGAAGCCGAGCAGTTTGAACATCAATACGGCCCTCACTCTATGCGGTGAGTTGCAATACAGGGTGCACGGGCCCAAAGGCCACCATCCGATACCTTCAAGGTGGTTTCGAAGCTCGACCGCGTTGTCCAATGTATCAAGATATGATCCTGCTCTTACCTCGGGACACTCAATCTGCACGCCATCCGGTATTCGACTGCCGAGATATCGCTTGCCTGCTTGATGTTCGCTTATGGGGCCGCCAAACGAATTCGCTGGCGCAAGCATTACACGGTCGCCCCCGGAGACGGCGCTTGCAACAGAATCCAATACCGCCCGGTAGTAGCTTGACGGCTGATCTGTTGCCCGATTGGGATGATCCGGGTCCGCCTCTAGACCCTCTGGCACTACCACGTGAACGCGCCGCGTGCCTGTCAACTCGCCCTCCAATCGACATCCAGCGCTTGGCGTCCGTACCTGGAATAGATATCCAGCAGGCTCCGCCGCATCCCGTCCTGCAGAGCGATCTGGGGGATGAACCCTAGACGGTCTCTCGCTTTTGCGACATCACAGGCAATATTCTTGTTCATCTCGGAGAGCACGTGAATCTTTTGATTGTAGATGCCAACGGCCTGAAGGGAGGCATCGAACGACGTGGCGATCTCGCCCAGGAAATGGGGGACTTTGAATCGCTTATGGCGACAACTCTCCCCAAACTCGGTCTCAAGAAGTGTCTCAACCGTATCGATTATGTAGTTCATGGTGTACGGATGCTCGTCGGCGATCCAGAACGTCTCCCCCGGCGCGCTATCATGCGTAGCCGCCAACATGAGTCCTTGCGCGAGGCTCTCCGTGTAGACCATGGACCTTACGTTATTCCCGTTTCCGACAATTGGAAACCTCCCGTCCCGGATCATTCGGAAGAATAGCGTTTGCCGAGGGGGCTGGTCTGGACCGTAGAACCAAGGGGCCCGGATTATGACCGTTTGGATGAGCCCGCTCTCGTGCATTCTCCGCGCGGCGCGTTCCATGCGCATCTTCGAGCGGCCATACCCCATGTAGGGGTTGTATGGCGAGTTTTCGTCAAACCGGTGTTCGGGGGTGGGATTGCAGCCGCAAGGTGAGTTGGAGGAAACGATGACGGCGCGCTCCACCTTTGCCTTGGCGGCGGCGCTCAGGACATTTACTGTTCCCAGGTGATTGATTTCATCGAAATCCGAGACTTTCCGCGGGTGAATGACCCCGGCGGTGTGCAGCAGAATCCCGGGCCGAGAATTCAGAAAGAAAGAGGCAATGTCTTGTGGTCTTCGCACGTCTCCACGCAGGAGTTCGATCCGATCTCCATATTCCGCAAGGTCGGCCGTGTCGTCCCAAGGCGCGGCCAGGCAACGAATGGGGTAGGTGACCCCTGTCCGCATGGGTAGGTCTCGGTTGCTGGTATTTCCGGCCAGAACGCGCAGCGCAGCGCGTCCCAGCCATCCATTGGCGCCGGTGAGATAAATGTTTCTGTCGGCTGGATTCAAGTGCCGTTCTCCAGAAAATGTTCAGCATTCCGGCGAGCGAATGCCATTATGGTTCCCTGCGGATTTACCCCGGGAGCAGTGCAAAGGATGCTGCCGTCATTGATGAACAGATTCTCGTGTCCGTTAACTTTTCCGAAAGAGTTCGTGGCACAGACCGCCTGGTTTTCGCCCATTGGACAAGAGCAAAATGTGTGGATCGTCATTATCCTTGAACCTCTCCTGGGAAGGCACGAAGGAATGTGGGAAAGGTCGTCTACGCTCCTGAGCGGGCCAAGACCTGAAACGCTCGGGAATAGCTCCTTGGCTCCGGCACCGAATAGACACCTGCATAGATCACGAAGTCCTCTCGATAGAAGCACAAGATCCGATTCGGATAACTGATAGCGCACTACTGGATCCAGGAAATAGGGAAGTGTACGGACCGTCCCTGAAGATGACGGCGTGATCATGCAGTAATAGATCGCCATGTACTCCCAGTCCGATTCCAGGCGCTCGAGTTCTTCGCTGAACTCGGCCAATGCGACCCCAAGAAAGGGAGGCGAGCTGATGGCACAACCAAAGCTGTAAGCCGGCGAGTGTTCCTTGACCTGGTGGACGGGCACACCCATGTTTCGTTGGTTGACCTTTTCATCAAAGCGTGCCAGCACTTTCACCGTAGGGTGCATTTGAAGCGTATTGCCAATATTTCCTTGAAACCCGTTTCTCCTGAGGAGCGCTGGTGTCTGAATCGCTCCGGCGCAGACAAACAGGTTGTTGGCCAGGATCGGGGATAACTCTCGGTTGCCATGGCCACCTGCGCCGCATACTTCCCATTGCCTCCCTGCTCGCCGAATCGTTCTAGCGCGCCAATTGGTCAGGACTCGGCATCCCATCATCCTTGCGTCCTTCAGGAAGGTTTCCGTCATCGACTGACGGATGCCATTGTGAGGGTGTCCTGGCATCTCCTTGAACCAGCGTGGCACCTCGATTGCCTTCCATCCCAACGCTTCGGCGCCCTCAGCCAACTTGAGCGACGCGCGGGGAATGGCTCCCGTGGAATTCGAAACGCCCAGTCTTTTTTCGCATGTATCAAAGTGATCCAAGAGATCGCTGACGCCCGCCTGCCGTAATTGATACCAGTCCGCCCACATTTCCAGGATTTCGGCAGGAGTGCGGTGATAGAGGCCACTATTGATCTCGCTCCCTCCTCCGGCACAGCGTCCCTCAGCGTAGGCGATCGCTGGCGCACCAAAAGCAGTTGTCATCCCTCCGTTTCGGTATTTCTCTCGTAGTTCCTGAGTAGAGAACGGGGTCGTCAGTCCTATGTGCCGCCAATCGCCTTCTTCGACAACGCAGCATTCCCGCCCGCCCTTCGTTAGCGTATACGCGGTGATGCTACCGCCGGGCCCGGAACCGATGATCAGGTTGTCAACACTTGTCACAAGTACGTTACCCCTACCGACTGGAGTCAGTTTGATGTAGTCACTCGGGCTGTGAGTCGGCCCTTCATTCTATGCCACTCGGCGCGCGCCTGAGCCGGCGTTCAATGGCTCACGGCGTTGCTCAGTCGCGCGGCGTTGTAGAGCTCTCGCCATTGTTTGATCGATACGCGCGCCTCGCACAGATCCTTGAACCGATCTCGCTAGCACATCCCGGCAGGATGCTACTGTAGGAAGTCTCGGATGAAACAGTCACGGCTTTGTGAGCAGCAAACTGTCGGGATTTAAGCGGGCGGATGCGGGCGTCGCGGGGAAGGAGTCCTGCCGCAAGCATGGCATCCCGGATAATTTCATGGACAATCGCCGCTGCGGCGGGCGGCGCTTCGGCACCTTCCATGTCCTTGACGAGCGGGTGTGCAAGGCGCTGGCGGTCGAGATCGATACCCGTCTCCCGCGAAGGGAGTGGTGCGAGCCTTGGAGCCCCTGGTCGACCGTCACAGAGCACCGGCCGTAGTCTGCCTGCATAGCGCCCCGGAGCTCCTTGCCACCGAGTTTCGTCAGGTTGCGCGAGCGTCGCTCGATCAAGCTACGCTGCACCCGGCCGGGCGACCCTGATCAGAACGTGTTCATTGAACGATTCAATTGCAGCAATCGAGAGGAGGCATTCAACGTCTGGGTATTTTCCGATCTGGAAGAAGTGCACCAGATCACGCGCGAGTGACTCGGGGACTACCACCAGGAACCACTCCATGTCGGCTAGCAGTACCAGAGTTGACGACCGGTCGGATCACACCGGGTCACCCGGACACCTTTAGTGCCCAAAACATGAGCCGATCTAGCAACTGGGAAAGTCGGTCCCGGAATCTCAGATTGCCATCGCGCAACAGAGTAACTCTCACGCCGGCGCCGCCCCGTCTGGGCGAAATCATGACGGCATCTCTCCCTTGAAACGAAAGGTACCAGACCGGGAACCGGTCCGCCCGCTCCTTGAACACCAGGTAAGGCCATCTCACCACTCCATCATTTAGGGAGCGACCGCCTTTCAGAGTCGCATACAGATCATCGGTTATCACACTCCACATAGTACTTCCATCCACTCGGACGGATCGGAAACCTGGATTATTGTTTTGCAGGAAATTCGCCACTTCGCTCGCAACTTCCGTATCCAGATTGGAGCCCCCTTCTATCTTTACGTCGCCGGAAAAGAAGTCAAACTTCTCCCTCGACAGGGCAGCCCGCGCTATTTTGATTTTCCCGCGCGTCCAATAAGCATTGACTTCTGCGCCAACTTGCCACGATTCTGAGAGGCACCGTTCAGCGCTCGCATCGCAGCTGGTAGCTGGCTTCTCATCCCCTTGCTTTGCATCGCCCTCTTGGTCAGCAGCAAAGTCCTCTGCGGGGTTGCCAACGTGTCTGTTCGCACCTATCGGGTCGGATTTCCCTCGGATGAACTCGAAGTTCCTGTCGGCACCTGAGATCACGTTTCGCCGGATGATTGCTGGTTGCATGTCGATGACATGAATGCCCACCTTGTGGTTTCCTTCGACCCTGTTTGAGTCGATCAACAACGGCGAGTCCAAGTGAAATGCGATCTGGCCCCCGTTTCGCACCGTATTATTCAATATTATGCCGCCGCCCCTGGATGCCACAGCTATCCCGATCTGAAGCTGCTCTTCAACGATATTTCCCGACACGACCGGATCGTCAGCGTAGTCCACGACAAGCCCTATGCGTCCATTTTGCAGGTAATTGTCACTTACAACGATGTGCTTACCAGACGCCACGTCGACGGCTTCATCAAAATACCGGATCATCGCGTTTCCGATGACAAAAAGTTTGTCGCCTCTTAGTTGTATAGCGTCGTCGCCGGCGTTCCCAATAAGATTGCGATCAATCAGGCAATTTGTTACTGCGCGTCCAATGATAGAAGAAGCACCGGTATTCAGAATTCTCGTTCGCGAGATGGTACAACCGCCATGGCCTTCCTCAATCTGTATTGCGAAGGTTGCCCGTCCTAAGGCAGCCTGGACTTTTGCATCAATAGTGAGGTTTGCTA
>Ga0268386_10002469_pt1 | contig 13181 bp, 12 predicted proteins | sample RVTome_15_FD_200260 | JGI IMG/M metagenome (GOLD analysis project Ga0268386, IMG submission 200260) | Soil microbial communities from uranium-contaminated site in the Upper Colorado River Basin, Wyoming, United States - RVT150D86... ...
TGACTCGATCCGGTTCTCGCTGTGGAGCTGGGGCAGGCGGTACAGGATCAGCACGACGCACGCGGCGAGCACCGAGCCCATGAAGCCGAGGAAGATGTAGGCGATCTTCAGCTCCTGGGCGAAGGAGTGCACCGACTCGATCAGCCCGGAGCGGGTCAGGAAGGTGGCGAAGATCGTGAGCAGGAAGGTCAGGAGCACGAGCGACATGTTCCAGACCTTCAACATGCCCCGGTTCTCCTGGATCTGGATCGAGTGCAGGAACGCCGTCGCGGTCAGCCAGGGCAGGAGCGACGCGTTCTCCACGGGATCCCAGAACCAGTAGCCACCCCAGCCGAGCTCCTCGTACGCCCAACGCATGCCGAACACGATGCCGACCGAGAGGAAGAGCCAGCTCGTAAGGATCCACCGGCGCGTGAGCTGGATCCAGCGCGCGTCCAGCCGGCCGTTCAGCAGCGCGGCGATCGCGAACGCGAACGGGATCGTGAACGCGGTGAAGCCCAGGTACAGCGTGGGCGGGTGGATCGTCATCCAGTAGTTCTGGAGCTGCGGATTGAGCCCCTGCCCGTCCGCGGGGATGAAGTCCAGCCGCTCGAACGGATTCACGTCGGCGAAGAGGAGCACGACGATGAAGAAGGTCAGGATCGTCTGCAGCACGCCCGCGACGTACGGCATGAACTCGCGGTTCTTCGAGCGGTTGGTGAAGACGCACACCGACGCGAAGAACGACAGCAGCAGGGCCCAGAAGAGGAGCGAGCCGCGCTGGCCCGCCCACAGCCCCGTGACCTTGTAGAAGAGCTCGAGGTTGGCGTTCGAGTAGCTGGCCACGTACCAGTACTCGAAGCGGTCGCCGAGGAAGGCGGCGATTACGCCGAGTGACGCGACCCCGAGGAGACCGAAGATCGCGTAGATGCTCCGCTCCGCGCTGAGCACCAGGTCGCCGCGTTGGGTACGACCGCCCGCGTATCCGAGGACCGCTCCCCAGATCGCGACCGGGAGCGAGATCCAGAGAGCGAACTCGCCTAGGAGGGTCAAGCGCTCAACTCGTGGTCGGGGCGCCCTGGAGATCCTCCGGGGCTGCCTCGTAGCGGCTTCCGCACTTGGTCAGCAGCGTCGTCGCCTCGAACACGCCGTCCTCGCCGAGCCGCCCTTCCATGACCACCTCGACGTCGTCGGAGAACGTATCGGGAAGGGCGTCGCGGTACTCGGCCCGGAAGGTCACCGACTCGTCGACGAGGTCTCGCACCGTGAAGGTGTGCAGGAGCTGGCCCTCCACGCGCTGGTACGTTCCCGGCACGACCTTGCCGCTGACCTTCACGCCGACCTCGCGGAAAGAGGGATCGGCCTCGACCTTCGCCATCAGCTCGACGGGCGTCATGTAGTACACCATGGTTTCGCTGACGCCGGTCCAGATCAGGTAGGTCACGACGGCGGCCACGCCGACGAGACCGACCATGAAGCGGCCGTTCTTCTTCATGTCAAACTCCCCGTAGGGTCGATGCGAATCGCGAACGGAATCTAGTCCTGCTCGACCGGTGGCGACCAGTCCGGGAATGTCCGGACCGCCCATGGCGCGGCCATTCGCGGCAACGTCAGTCCATTCTACGCCCCCGGACCCTCCCGAGTGCCCATTCGGCCGCCTCTGTCGCGTCGTCGAAGCGCGGCAGCCCCAGCCCTTCGGCCGGCGGCGCGCCGAGGAGGGCGACGTCCAGCCCCATTTTGCGGGCGAGCGCAATCTCTGACAGCGTGCCCCACTCGCCGCCGACCGCCAGGACCGCTTCGGCCGCCCGCACGACCAGCGCGTTACGGGCCTCCCCCATTCCGGTGGCCAACGGCAGTCGGATCCAGGCGTTCGCGCCCGACGCGTCGGAACCGGGCAGGATGCCCACGGTCAGGCCTCCCGCCTCCACCGCTCCACGGGCGGCGGCCTCCATCACACCCCCCAGGCCGCCGCAGATCACGACCGCGCCCGCGCGGGCGAGCGCTGCCCCCACCGCCTCCGCGGTCGCGGTCTCCTCCGCGGACGCGCTCCCCGCGCCGATCACGGCCACGCGCGCGGGACGCGTCACCGCGCTCATGAGCCGGCGGCACCGCCCTCGGGGCCGTCGCGCACCCAGGCCACCACCGAGCGCACGGCCCGGTGCCACTCGGCGCGCAGCCAGGCGACGTCGGCCCGCTCCGGGTCGGGGGCGAAGCCCGTGGGCTCGCCCTGTGCGGCCAGGAAATCCTCGGCCTTGTCCCACACGCCGGTGGCGATGCCGGCGAGGCCGGCCGCTCCCAGCGCGGTGGTCTCCACGATCGCGGGCCGCCGGACCGGGAGGCCGACCACGTCCGCCTGGAATTCCATGAGCCAACCGTTGAGCGACGCGCCCCCGTCGACCCTGAGCTCCGTGGCCTCCACGCCCGAATCGGCCTCCATCGCGTCCAGCACGTCGGCGGTCGAGTACGCCATCGACTCCAGCGCCGCCCGCACGAGGTGCGCGCTGGTCGTCCCGCGCGTGAGGCCGAAGATCGTCCCGCGGGCCTCGGGCTCCCAGTGCGGGGCGCCGAGACCGACGAACGCCGGCACGAAGTACACCCCACCGTTGTCCTCGAGGCCACGGGCCATCCCCTCCGAGTCGCTCGCCGCCTCGAGGATGCCGAGCCCGTCGCGCAGCCACTGGAGCGACGCGCCCGCGATGAAGATCGAGCCCTCGAGCGCGAAGGCCATTCCTCCCTCGGCGTCGCAAGCCGCGGTGGTGAGGAGGCCGTGCTTGGACGGCACGGGCTCGGCGCCCGTGTGCAGCAGCAGAAACGCCCCCGTGCCGTACGTGTTCTTCGCGAGCCCGGACGACCAGCAACCCTGTCCGAAGAGCGCGGCCTGCTGGTCGCCCGCGACCCCCGCGATCGGGACCTCGAGACCCAGGACGTCGCCGAGCGCGACGCCGAACGTGCCCGCGCTCGGCAGCACCTCGGGAAGGATCGCGGGCGGCACGCCGAGCAGGTCGAGGCTCCACGGATCCCAGGCGCGCTCCCTCAAATTGAACAGGAGCGTGCGCGAGGCGTTGGTCGGATCCGTGACGTGCGCCCCACCGCCGGTGAGGCGGGCGATGAGCCAGCTGTCGATGGTGCCCGCCGCGAGCTCGCCCGCTTCGGCCCGGGCGCGCAGGCCCGGGACCTCCTCGAGGAGCCACGTCAGCTTGGTTCCCGAGAAGTAGGGATCGAAGACGAGGCCGGTGCGTGCGCGCAGCTCGTCCGCATGTCCGGCGTCCGTGAGCTCACGGCACAGCGGCGCGGTCCGGCGGTCCTGCCACACGATGGCGCGGTGGACCGGCTCGAGCGTCTCGCGATCCCAGACCACGACGGTCTCGCGCTGGTTCGTGATCCCGATCGCCCGCACCTCGGCCTCGGCGCTCGCCGAATCGATCGCTTCGCGCGCGACCCGCGACGAGACCTCCCAGATCTCGAGGGCGTCGTGCTCGACCCATCCGGGGCGCGGAAAGTGCTGCGTGAACTCCGAGTACGATCGACCCAGGATGCGGCCGTCAGCGGCGACGACGAGGCAGGTCGTGCCGGTCGTGCCCTGGTCGATGGCGAGTACGGCGGGAACGCTCATGCGGGTGGCACGGCTGTGAGCCGGCCGAAGTCGTACCGCCAGCCGGCACGCTCCACCAGCCCGAGGAACGCCTGAACGGGAAAGCCCACGACGGTATAGTAGTCCCCCTCGATCGACTCGACCAAGGCGGCCCCGAGCCCCTGGATGCCGTACGCCCCGGCCTTGTCCATGGGCTCGCCCGTGGCGACGTACCGCTCGGCGGTGGCCCGATCGAAGCTCCGGAAGCGCACGACGGCGCGGTCGGTCGCGCTCAGCACGCCGTGCGGTCCCGCCAGGGCGATACCGCTCAGCACCGCGTGCTCCCTACCCGAGAGCGACAGGAGCATGGCCGTCGCCGCTTCGGCGTCGGCGGGCTTGCCGAGCACACGCCCGCCGTCGACCACGACCGTATCCCCCCCGATCACGAGCGCGGCGGGTGCCTCGAGCGCGATCGCCAGGGCCTTTTCCCTCGCCAGGCGCTCCACGTGCTCGGCGGGGGTCTCCCCCGGCAGATACGCCTCGTCGACGCTCGAGGACCGAACGGCGGGCTCGAGGCCGAGCTGGCGAAGCACGTCGGCTCGCCGGGGCGATGCCGACGCGAGCACGAGCTCGACGCCCCCTCTGTCCCCGGACGGCGGTGGGGCCGACGCGCGCCGTCTCACTCGCGCTCGATCACGAGGGTGACCGGCCCGGCGTTCACCGAATCGACCTCCATGAACGCGCCGAATTCACCGGTGTGCACCGCGCCCCGGGCCCGGGTGCGCAGCGCGTGGACGAACGCCTCGTACAGCGGAACCGCCTGCTCCGGCTGAGCGGCGCGCACGAACGAGGGCCGGCGTCCCTTGCGCACGTCGCCGAGAAGCGTGAATTGGCTCACGACCAGCAGGTCGCCGCCGGCTTCATCGAGCGACCGGTTCATCCTGCCCTCGTCGTCGGCGAAGACGCGGAGGCCCACGACCTTGTCGGCCATCCACTCGACCTGCTCCGGCCCGTCCCGCGCGGTGAAGCCGACCAGCAGGAGCAGCCCCGGACCGATCCGCCCGATCGGCGCACCGCCGACACGCACCTCCGCGCGGGATACGCGCTGGAGGACGAGCCTCACTCGACCGTGACCGACTTCGCCAGGTTGCGCGGTTGGTCCACGTCGGCGCCGCGCATCACCGCCACGTGGTAGGCGAGGAGCTGGAGCGGGATCGTCGTGAGGACGGGAAGGAGGCTCGGCAGCGTCTGGGGCACCTTGATCATGTGGTCGACCTTGCCCTGGAGCTCCGGCGCGTCGTCCGACACCACCGCGATGATCCGTCCTTGGCGCGCCTTCACCTCCTCGACGTTCGACACGACCTTGGCGTAGACGGAGTCGCGGGGGGCGAGCACGACGACGGGCATGTCCTCGTCGATGAGCGCGATGGGGCCGTGCTTCATCTCCGCCGCCGGGTATCCCTCGGCGTGGATGTAGCTGACCTCCTTCAGCTTGAGCGCCCCCTCGAGCGCGACCGGGAATTGGAAGCCGCGCCCCAGATACAGGAAGTTCTTCGCGTCGCGGTAGTGCTGGGCGAGGTCCATGATCTCGGCGTTGAGCTTGAGCACCTCCTCGACCTGGTGCGGGAGCTCCTGCAGGTGCTGCACCAGTTCGCGCCCCTGGACGACCGAGAGGTTGCGACGGCGTCCCATGAACAGGGTGAAGAGCGCGAGCGCCACGAGCTGGCTGGTGAACGCCTTGGTGGATGCGACGCCAATCTCGGGCCCCGCGTGCAGGTAGATGCCGAAGTCGGTCTCGCGTGCGATGGAGGAGCCGACCGCGTTGACGATGCCCATGGTCGGGACGCCGCGCCGCTCCGACTCCTTGAGCGCGGCGAGCGTGTCGGCGGTCTCGCCGGATTGGCTGATCGCGAGTGTGATCGTGCCGGGCTCCAGGACCGGATTCCGATAGCGGAACTCCGAGGCGTATTCGACGCTGACGGGGATGCGCGCCAGCTCCTCGAGCATGTACTCGCCGACCAGGCCGGCGTGCCAGCTCGTACCGCACGCGGTGATGACGATGCGCTGCACGCGCCCGAGCTCGAACTGGTGGTGCTCGATCCCACCGAGGCGCGCGTCACCGGTGTCCTCGAGGAGCCTCCCGCGCATGACGTCGCGCAGGCTGGACGGCTGCTCGAAGATCTCCTTGAGCATGAAGTGCTCGTAGCCGCCCTTCTCGATCGAGTCGAGATCCCACGTCACGCGGTGGACGCCCCGATCGACCTCGTGACCCTCGAGATGGTAGGTGCGGTAGCCACCCGGCTCGAGCACCGCGTAGTCGCCGTCGTCGAGGTACACGACGTCCCGCGTCTGCGAGATCACGGCGGCCGCATCGGAGCCGGCGAGCATCTCGCCGCCGTTGCCGACCCCGATCAGGAGCGGGCTCCCGTTGCGCGCCACCACGATCTTCTGGGGGTCACGCGAGGAGACCACCGCGATGCCGTACGCGCCTTCGACCTCGCGCAGCGCGGCCGCGACCGCGTCCTCGAGCTCCATTCCGTCGTGCCAGAGGAAGTCGATGAGATGGACCACCACCTCGGTGTCGGTCTCCGAACGGAACTCGTAGCCCTCGGCGATGAGCTGCGAGCGGATGACCTCCGCGTTCTCGATGATGCCGTTGTGGACGAGGGCGATGTCGCCGTCCCGGGAGAGGTGAGGATGCGCGTTCGGCTCGTTGGGCGCTCCGTGCGTGGCCCAGCGCGTGTGCGCGATCCCACAGGTGCTCAGCGTCGGGGAGGCCTCGATCGCCTCCTCGAGGTGCCGGATCTTGCCCGCGCGCTTGAGGACCCTCACCCCGTCGCCGTTCAGCGTCGCGATGCCCGCCGAGTCGTACCCGCGGTACTCGAGTCGCTTGAGCCCCTCGATCAGGATGGGTGTCGCTTCTTTCGAGCCCACGTATCCGACGATGCCGCACATCGGCCTTCTCCTCAGTTCGTTCGGTTCAACGGACCCGCCGCGACGCCCGTGACACGGGGGCGCGCACGGGCCGCGCGGTCATGCGACTCCCGCGAGGACCTCCGCCGCGCGATCCACGAGCCGTTTCGCTTCCTCCGCGCCCGGGGCCTCGGCGATCAGTCGGACGATCGGCTCGGTTCCGGAAGGTCGCACGTGCAGCCACGACTTCGACGCCGGCCAGGCGAGCCGGAGCCCGTCCGACTCGTCCTTCGACCCGGCGTCGAGGCCCTTCTGCAGGGCCGCGTATCCCTCGGTCAGCGCGCCGCGCGGGAAGGACACCTTCTCCTTTACGATGCGATAGCTGGGCCAGCGCGCGGCGGCCTCGGACGCGGTGCACCCCTGGTCGGCCAGGTGCTGGAGCACCAGGACTGCGGCGAGCGGAGCGTCGCGCGTGTGATGCAGGGCGGACAGGATCACGCCTCCGTTGCCCTCCCCCCCGATCACCGCGCCCTCGCGCTGCATCCGTCGGGCGACGTTGACCTCGCCGACCGGCGCACGATGGAGCGGGGCGTGAAACGCCGCGGCGACGTCCTCCACGACCTGGCTGGTCGACAGGTTGGTGACGACCGGCCCCGGCTCGCGCTCGAGCACCGCGGCCGCTGCGAGCGCCAGGGTGAGGTCCTCGCCCATGGCGCGCCCGGCCTCGTCGACCAACGAGAGGCGGTCGGCGTCGGGGTCCACCGCCAGACCGATGTCGGCTCCGCTCTCGCGCACGAGCGCGCCGAGCCCGGTGAGGTTCGCGGCGGTGGGCTCGGGGTCCCGCGGAAAGAGCCCGTCGGGCTCCATCCCCATCCCCACGAGCTCGCAGCCGAGGCGCGACAGGAGCTCGGTCATCACGGGGCCGCCCGCTCCGTGGACGCAGTCGAGGGCGACCTTGAGGCCGCGCGCGCGGATCCGTTCGACGTCCAGGAGCGGAAGGGAGAGGATCGCCTCCAGGTGACGGCTCCAGGCGGCGGCGTCCTCCGCAACGGTACCGAGACCGTCCCACGCAGCCCGGGGCGGATCGGCCTCGGCCAGGTACGCCCGAAAGTCCGCCGAGCCTTCCGCGTCGAGGAAGATCCCCTCGGCGGAGACGAGCTTGAGCGCGTTCCACTCCGCGGGGTTGTGACTCGCCGTTACGCCCATTCCTCCGATCGCCCCGTGATGGCGCACCGCCATCAGGAGGGTCGGCGTGGGCACGACACCGAGGTCGATCACGTCGCATCCGACGGATTGCAGCCCGGCCGTGACGGCCCGCGCGAACATCGGGCCCGAGACCCGCGAGTCCCGTCCGAGGCAGACCACCCGCCCGTCCGCCCGCTCCCTCATGTGGGCGCCGAAGGCCGACGCGACGGCGCACACGAGCTCCGGCGTGAGCGGGTCGCCCACGCGTCCGCGGACGCCCGAGACGCTCACCATGAGTCCGTCGGGAAGAGGAAGGGGCATATAGGGAGTCGGGGTCCGGACCGAAGCGCGCACCGTCGCGTGGGGCGCCACACCAAGTTTCGCGGTGCCACGAGGCACGGGTCAACGGAATCCTCGGCCGGGGCCGTATGGAATCGTCGGCCGGGGCCGTATGGCGGGTCCTTCCCGGATGGCTCTACATTTTACGCTGCCGGGCGAGCGGGCGACCCGCGCCTCGGCGTGGCCGCCGCCGCGCCTCCTCCCGCACGACCAACCCCGAACGAGGACGCCCCATGGCCGACGAGGCCACCTCCGACTTCGGCTTCGGCACGCTCGCGATCCACGCCGGCGTGAGCCCGGAGCCGGTGACCGGCGCCATCATGACGCCGATCTTTCAGACCTCGACGTACGTGCAGCCGGCGGTCGGCGAGCCGCGAAGCGGGCGATACGACTACGGGCGGACCGCCAATCCGACGCGAGAGGCGCTCGAGTCGAGCATCGCGGCGCTGGAAGCGGGCGCGCGCGGCGTCGCGTTCGCGTCCGGGCTGGCCGCGATCGAGGCGGTCGTCAAGCGGCTGTCGGCCGGCGACCACGTGGTCAGCGAGGAGAACACCTACGGCGGCACGACGCGGATGTTCAACCACGTCCTGAGCCGCCTCGGCATCCGGTTCACCTACGTGGACACGCGGGACCCGGACGCGGTCAAGCAGGCGATCAGGGCCGAGACGAAGCTCGTCCACGTGGAGACGCCGACCAACCCGATGATGCGGCTCTGCGACATCCGGGCCGTCGCGGCGATCGCGCACGACGCGGGGGCGCTTCTCTCGGTCGACAACACGTTCGCGTCGCCGTACAACCAGCGGCCGCTCGACCTGGGCGCCGACTTCTCCCTGCACTCGTCGACCAAGTACGTGAACGGACACTCGGACGTGATCGGGGGGCTCGTCGCCGTCCGCGACGAGGATCTCGCCGAGGAGCTCCTGTTCATCAGGAAGTCGTCGGGGGCGGTGCCGGGGCCCATGGATTGCTTCCTGACCCTGCGCGGTATCAAGACGCTTCACCTGCGGATGCGGCAGCACAACGCCAACGGCAGGGCGGTCGCCGCCTATCTCGAGGGCCACGACGGGGTCGATCGCGTGTTCTATCCGGGGCTCCCGTCGCACGAGCAGCACGATCTCGCGAAGAGCCAGATGGTGGGCTTCACCGGAATGGTCTCGGTCGACGTCGGCTCGCTGGAGCGGGCCAAGGCGCTTACGGAGCACCTGCGCGTGTTCTCCCTCGCCGAGAGCCTGGGAGGCGTGGAATCACTCATCAGCGTGCCGGCGCTCATGACGCACGCGTCCGTACCCGAGGACCGGCGTATCGAGATGGGTATCACGCAGGGCCTGGTCCGCCTGTCGGTGGGCGTCGAGGACGAGGCCGATCTGCTCGCCGACCTGGAGCGCGTCCTGCGCACCTGATCGGGGCATCGGGGTATGAAACCGACTCTCGAAACCCGCCGTAGGGGGCACGAGCGCCGGAATCCCTCCCGCCGCGGGCGCGGGAGACGGTAAACGCAAGGAGCGGGACATGGCGGACGATCAGGATCGCACCGAAGACAGGAACGGCGAGGACGCGGGCGGGGATCGCACGCGCGCCCGGCGCATCCTGACCGACATCGCCCCGCACTCGTGGGAGCACCCTGCGGACAAGGCCGCGCTGCAGGCGCTGCGGAGGATCCCGGTCTTCGACGAGATCCTCAAGAAGATCTTCGGGTTCTTCGGCGAGAAGCCGATCCGACTCGCGTTCCAGGCCAACGCCGTGCGCGTGAGCGAGCGGCAGTTCGGCGATGTCTACAGGCTCTACAAGCAGTGCCTGCGGACGCTCGACGCGCCCGAGGAGTACCCGCTCTACATGTCGCAGACGCCCATGGTCAACGCCGGCGCTTACGGGATGGAGAAGCCGTTCATCATCCTCAACTCGGGAACGGTCCGCCTGCTCGAGGACGAGGAGCTCGAGTACGTCATCTCGCACGAGATCGGGCACATCCTGAGCGACCACGTCCTCTACAAGACGATGACGGTCCTGCTCATCAACCTCGCCAACATGGGCTTCCCGATCGTGGGGCTCGCGGCACGCGCCGTCCTGGTCGCGCTGCTCGAGTGGTCCCGCAAGTCGGAGCTGTCGTGCGACCGGGCGGGCCTCCTCGGCGTGCAGGACCCCGAGGTCGTAATGCGCACGATGCTCAAGATGGCCGGCGGCGGACGTGCGGAGGAGACGAACCTCCAGGAGTTCATCGTCCAGGCCGAGGAGTACCACGCCGGCGGGGACGTCGCCGATCAGGTCTTCAAGGTGCTGAACCTGCTCGGCCAGACCCACCCGTTCTACGTCCTCCGGGTCAGCGAGCTGCGGGAGTGGATCGAATCCGGCACGTACGATCGGATCATCCGGGGCGAGTACTCGCGCCGCGGGGAGCCGGACCCGGCGTATCAGGAAGACCTCCGCGACGCGGCCACCGCGTACGCCGAGGGCGCCAAGGACTTCCTCGACACCATGGCCGGCGCGGCGAAGCGGGCCGGCTCGGACTTCCTGAGCGGCTTCAAGCGCTGACGCGCGACGCGTTCGAACCGGGGCGGTCGGGCATCGACTCGACCGCCCCTTTTCTTTGCCCGTCCGCCGCGTAGACTCCGCCCATGCGAATCCTGATCGTGGGCAACGGCGGCAGGGAGCACGCGCTCCTGTGGAAGCTTCGGAGGGACGATCCGTCGGCCGAGCTCTTCGCCACGCGACCGAACGGCGGCATGGCGCCGCTGTGCGAGGCCGTCGAGATCGCGGCCACCGACGTGGAGGCCCTCTCCGGCTGGGCGGCCGCGCACCGGGTGGACCTCACGATCGTCGGCCCGGAGGGTCCCCTCGCCGCCGGCATCGTCGACCGGTTCCAGGCCAAGGGCCTGCCGATCTTCGGGCCGACCGCCGCCGCGGCGCGCATCGAGGCCAGCAAGGCGTACGCCAAGGACCTGATGCGGGGCGCCGGCGTGCCCACCGCGGAGTACCGGACCTTCTCCAACCGGGCGGGCGCGGAAGCGTGGGTCCGGGAGCGGGGAGCGCCGATCGTGGTCAAGGCGTCCGGCCTCGCGGCCGGAAAGGGCGCGATCGTCTGCGGGGACGAGGCGGAGGCGGTCGGCGCGATCGGCTCGATGCTCGGCGATCTCGACTTCGGCGAGGCTGGTCGTGAGGTCGTGATCGAGGAGTTCATGGAGGGCGAGGAGCTGTCGCTCTTCGCGATCGCCGACGGCGACAGGCACGTGCTGCTCGTTCCGTCGCAGGACCACAAGCGGGTCGGCGAGGGCGACGAGGGGCCCAACACCGGGGGCATGGGGGCGTACGCTCCGGTGGGCATCGCCGACGGCGCGCTCGTCGAGGAAGCGGAGCGCGCGATCATCAAGCCGACGCTGCGCGCGCTCGCGGCGGACGGGGCGCCCTTCCGCGGGCTCCTGTACGCCGGCGTCATGAAGACCGACGCCGGGCTTCGGGTCGTCGAGTTCAACTGCCGCTTCGGCGATCCCGAGACGCAGGCCGTGCTGCCTCTCATGGACTCTTCGCTCCTCGAGCTGCTCGCGACCGTCGCCGAGGGGGGCTCGCTCGCGGGCCGATCGGCGCGCGTGCGGCCGGGAGCTGCGGTCACCACGGTCATCGCCGCCGGCGGGTATCCCGGGCCGTACGAGAAGGGCCGGCCGATCTCGATTCCCGAGGACCTGGAATCCGACGACACGCTCGTCTTTCACGCCGGGACGGCGCTGGACGGGGGACGGCTCGTGACGTCGGGCGGACGGGTACTCGCCGTGACGGCGCTGGCGCCCACGTTCGCCGAAGCCGCCGACGCCAGCCGGGCCGCCGCCGGCCGCATCGAATTCGACGGTGCTTTCTTCCGTAGCGACATCGGATGGCGGGAGCGGCGCCGGACCCGGTAGCCCCGACACGCCACTCCTCCCGACCACCGATCTCCAGGAGACGCTGACATGATCATGACCACCACGCCCTCGGTCGAGGGCAGCCCTGTCGAGGAATACCTCGGCATCGTCATGGGCGAGGCGATCATCGGGGCCAACATCTTCAAGGACATCTTCGCCGCCATCCGCGACATCGTGGGTGGACGGGCGGGCGCGTACGAGGAGGCGCTGCGCTCCGCCCGCCAGGAAGCGCTTCGCGAGATGGCCAACAGGGCCGCCGACCTCGGCGCCAACGCCGTCATCGGCGTGGACATCGACTACGAGATCCTGGGCAAGGCCGGGAGCATGCTGATGGTCACCTCGGCCGGGACGGCGGTGAAGCTCGGTGGGCGCGCGTGATGGCGACTCCCTAGCGTGCCCGAGCTTCCCGAAGCCGAGACCATCGTGCGGGGCCTCAGGCCGGCCATCATCGGGAGGGTCGTGGAGCAAACGCGCGTCCCGAAGCCGGATATCCTGCGTGAGCCGCGGGGTCGCTTCGCCCGCAAGGTCAGGGGACGCCGGATCGTCGGCGTGGACCGGCGAGGCAAGAACGTGCTCCTCCGCCTCGACGACGGGTCGGTCGTCGCGGTCAACCTGGGGATGACCGGCCGGCTTCTGCCGTTCGACTCGGCGCCGCGCGGCGCGGACCGCCCGGGGCACCCGGCGGTGCACCTGCTCCTCGAGGGGGGTGGCGTGCTCGTCTTCGACGACACCCGCCGCTTCGGAACGGTCGAGTGCCTCTCCGCGGCCGAGTGGTCGGCGCGCTCGGCCCGCATGGGGCCCGAGCCCCTCGACGAGCGCTACACGGCCCACGCGCTGCGCGAGGGGCTCTCCCGATCGCGCGCTCCGGTGCGCTCGTGGCTCCTCGATCAGCGGCGCATCGCGGGGGTCGGGAACATCTACGCCAACGAAGCACTCTTCTTGTCGGGTGTACACCCGCGGCGACGCGCCCGCGACCTGACCGGTGCGGAGGCCACCCGCGTGCATCGCTCGATCCGACGCGTCCTGCGCGCCGCGATCCACGCCGGAGGGACCACGATTCGGGACTATCGCGACGCGAGCGGCGCGGAGGGCCGGTACGCGCGCAGGCTCCTCGTCTATGCTCGGGACGGAGAGGCGTGCTCGCGCTGCGGAGCAGTGATCGAGCGCGTCGTGTTCGGGAACCGCTCCGCGTTCTTCTGCCCGGGATGCCAACCGGCGAAGAGCCGTGGGGCGTCGTCATGACCGCGAGCACGGCCAAGGCCGTCGGGGCCCTCGCCTCGCTCGCCTCGCTCGGCTCGCTCTCC
>Ga0268386_10002470_pt1 | contig 13180 bp, 11 predicted proteins | sample RVTome_15_FD_200260 | JGI IMG/M metagenome (GOLD analysis project Ga0268386, IMG submission 200260) | Soil microbial communities from uranium-contaminated site in the Upper Colorado River Basin, Wyoming, United States - RVT150D86... ...
CGGCGTCCGGCGCGTCGTTGGATCCCGCAAGCAGGCGGGTTCCGAACGCCCCGGCGATCACCGCCAGCGCGGCCAGGCCCGCGACCGTTGTCAGTCGCTGACTCGCAGCACGCCGACAGTCGGCGGTCCGGTCGGCCTGGCGATCGGGACCGGCGACCAGCGCGAACGCGGCGGGACCGCAGTCGTAGTCGGCACCCGCCCTGGTCAGCGCGGTCAGCGAGAAGAACATGGCGCTCGTGACGATCAGCACGAACAGCGCGGCCGTCCCCTGGACGGCGCGCTGTCGTCCGCTGGCCGGCTCTGGCCACAACAGGTGCAGCATGTGGTCAACGTCGGCCGCACCCGTGCAGAACCAAGCAGTCACGGACAGTGCCGCGTCGGAGCACCACGGCGCGTGGTCGAGGCACGACGGGGCATCGGCAACGAACGGCGCGGTCGCCACGGCCGCCGGCGTTCGGCGACCTACTGGGTGCCTTCCCGCCCCGAGCCCGTGCGGTTGGACAGCGACCCGTCCTGATGGATCGTCAGCGTCCCGGTCTGCTCCGGCGTTCCGGCAGCGACCTTGTTGGGCGCGCGCTTGGAGCTCGGGTTCCAGATCGTTCCCCGGCCCTCGATGCTGCCGATCGATTCCCACCACGTGAGGTCGAGGCGATCCTGGTGGACGTCGATCGTGACCCACGCAGCCCGGGTCCACCGACCGCCGTGGACCACCTGAACGGGGGTGTGGTCGTCGGTGCTGCGTGTGGTATCGGCGTGGAACTCCCCGGTGAGCAGGAGATCGACGTCGAGCCGGCCGAGCAGCCGCCAGAGACGATCGCCGTTCTCGAGCAGCAACCGTGAGCTGGCGGTGGCCGCGTTCGGACCGATGGCGGGGATCTCGGACTGGACGATGATCCAACGGACTCCGTTCCGACGCATGGTCTGCACCCTGTCCAGGAGCCACCCGAAGTCGGAGGCGGGGATGCGCGGCAGTATCCCCCGCTTCCACTTCACGATCGGGTCGAGGGTGATGATGCCGAGGGCTCCGCGGCGGTCGAAGTGTCGGATCGAACCGAAGTGGCGGCGCCAGACGGTGTTCCACTCCCGTGCGCCCTGTAGCGGAACGTGCCTGGCCGCGGCGCCGCGCTGCTGAGGTCACCGACCTCGTGGTCGCCCTGCCCCCACAGGACATCGAGCCCGGTCCAGTACCGTCGGTAGAAGCGGTAGTAGGTGCTTCCGGCAAGTTCCACCGCCGCGGACTTCTGCTTGTACGTCCCGACCGGGCCGAAGACGCCCGCGCCGTCGACGTCCTGGCCCCATCGTCCCTCGACCATGTCGCCGGTGTGCAGCACGAGGTCGGTGCCCGTCGTGATCTGCCCGACCGAGGTGTCGAGATACGTGCGCCAGGAGGTGTTCGCACCGCGGGGCATGCCTGGCCGCCAGTAGGGGGATGCGCGGTAGTGGGCGACGTCGGTGTGTGGCACGCCCGATGTGGAGACGACGCGGCCTGGGGTCTGGGCGGCGGCAGCAGTGCCTGCCAGGGCGAGGATGAGCGCCGCGGCGACCACGACCACGTATCGCCTCGTCCCGTGGCCAGTGCCGACGGCCGCGTTCATGTCGGCACAGCCTCATCGCGCACGTCACACGGACACGCCGGATCCCCGCAATACACGCGCACCGCCAACCCCTCCGCCGACCGGGTGCTTCGTGCGTCCTGCAGTCTGCTCCCCCGAGGGTGGAACGTCCAGTGGATTCCTCTCCCGGACGGGTGCCCAGCGGATCGCTTCCGGCGGCGACAGGTCGACAACGCGGTGTTGGTCTTCTCGCGGCGTAGTCTCTTGCGAAGCTGGCAGACTGTCGGCACCGTCCGCACATGGGTGGTCTACGGGTGAAGATCCAGTCAGCGGCTCAGCGCGAGTGGTGGAATCGGAAGACACGCCAGGTTTAGGTCCTGGTGCCCGCAAGGGCGTGCAGGTTCGAATCCTGTCTCGCGCACTCTGTCGGAATCGTCGGCGGCTACATCGCGCGGTGTCGGTAGGTCGCCGCTGGTGTTGACGAATCGCGGGTGCGGCCGTACATTGGCCGTACACAGTTCGGGAGGAACGATGTCGACGCCGACGCGCGCTCGTGGAGAGCGCATCGAGTTTCGTACGACGCCGCAGGTGCGGCGTCTGGTCGAGCGCGCGGTGGAGGCGTCTGGCAGCAACCTGACCGACTTCGCCGAGGCGAGTCTGGTGCAGGCCGCGCAGCGGGTGATGGCCGACCGGACGCGATTCGTGCAGTCGGAGGAGGCGGCGCGGGAGTGGGACGCGATCAACGACCGTCCCGCTCGTGACCTGCCTGGTCTGCATCGTCTGATGCAGCGGCCCTCGCCGTTCGACGAATGAGGTATCAGCTCCCCCACCCACTCACCGCTGCGCACGACCTCGAGAGGTTCGTGTGCGCCTCGGCTGAGCAGACCGAGTGGCTGGTGCGGCATGCGCGGCAGTCGACGGCGACGGGCACGACGCGGGTGTTCGTCGTCACGCCGACCGGCAGCGAGCAGGTCGTGGCGTACTACGCGTGGACGATGGCGCAGATCGAGCTCGCCGACGCACCTGCCCGACTGCGCAAGGGCGCCGGCCGCTACCCCCAGCCGGTCGCGCTGCTGGCACGGCTCGGCGTCCACCGCGATCACGAGGGGCAGGGTCTCGGTGCGGGACTGCTGCGCGACGTGATCGCGCGGGTCGCGGCGCTCAGCGAGGAGATCGGCTGTCGCGGTCTGCTGGTGCACTGCGAGTCGGAGCAGGCGCGGAAGTTCTACCTGCACCTGATACCGGAGTTCGAGGCGAGCCCGACCGACGAGCTGCACCTCGTGCTGCTGCTCAAGGACATAAAGCGGACGCTGCAGCGAGATCCCGGCTGACCCCTTCCGGGAGACCCGAGAGTGCGATCGGGTGCTCGCCGGTCTGCTAACCGATTTGCTAACCAACGCAACCCGACGGGCTGGTACGCGGTTGTGCGCGTTGGACAGCGGACGCCAGAAAGTTGCTGGAAAGCGGTACAACACGATACTGCGTGATACGCAGCGGCATATACGCAGGTGGGTTTAGGTCCTGGTGCCCGCAAGGGCGTGCAGGTTCGAGTCCTGTCTCGCGCACCAGGCTGACGTGTAGCGATGGGCTTCTTCGTATCGATGCGCCGAGTCCACGAGAGGCCTCGGCCACCCATTCCGCGACCGACGCGGCGGCGAAGATCCTTGATCGGCGGTGAGATCATCCTGCCGTGGAGGGCGGGCGACTGCTCGGCTCATCTTGGCCCTCGACGGCGCGGAGCACGCCTGTCGCGAGGAACAGCTTGTTGCGCGCTCGCTGGCCCACTTCGACGAGGATGCCGACATCCACGAGTTTGCCGATGTTGAGCCGCGCGGTTCGGTGCGTGACGTCCAGCAGCTTCGCTGCGTGCGGGATCGTCAACGCGGGCCTCTCGAACAGGGCGTCGGTGAGCACACCGAGGAGCGCTGACGACCGCGCGGTGGCGAAGGACGCGCGGTACTCGTCGCGGAGTGTCTGGAGTCGCTGTGCTCGGGCGACCGCGTCGGTGGCTTGGCGTTCGACGGCGGTGAGGAAGAAGCGCAGCCACCCGTGCCAGTCGCCGTCAGTCGAGACGGCGAGCAGTCGGGCGTAGTACTCGTCGCGGCGGGGTTCGAGGTAGGCGGATAGGTCGAGCAGTGGGTCGGGCAGCAGACCCCAGTCGGACAGCAGGAGCACGACGAGCAGTCGGCCGACGCGGCCGTTGCCGTCGATGAACGGGTGGATCGCCTCGAACTGGTAGTGCAGGCCCGCGACGGCGAGCAGCGGCGGTAGGGGTTGGTCGGCGTGCAGGTGCTTCTCGAACGGGTCGAGGCAGTCCCACAGCCGTTCCGGTGGCGGCGGGACGTATGTCGCGTCGCCGAGCGTGCAACCCGGCGGTCCGATCCAGTTCTGCGACCGACGGAACTCCCCTGGCGTCGCGTAGCCGCCGCGCACGCCGGTGAGCAGGATGGCGTGCGCCTCACGTAGCAGCGACACGCTGAGCGGCAGTCGCCGGTTGGGATCGAGCACATGTCCGACGGCCTGGACGTAGTTGTAGACCTCGCCGACGTCGCCGCGGTCGCTCGTCGTGTCGGCCTCGGCTTCGAACAGCACAAGGTCGGACAGCGACGCCTGGGTGCCTTCGATGCGGCTGGACAGCACGGCTTCGCGACGTAGCAGTGTCCGCGACAGCAGGTGCGGGTTGGGCAGGGTCTGTGCGGCGCCTGCGAGGAGTCCGAGTGCGTGGTCAGCTGCCGACAGCTGGCGGGCCAAATCGATGTGCATCTCGATGTCCGGCGGCAGCGGTGGGGGCATGAACGCCCAGTAGCCGCCGTCGGCGCGCACGACATGGCTGCGTTGGCTGGCGGTGAAGTCATCCGGCCGCAGTGGTACACACCTCCCTTGCTATGGCGATAATGATACGAAACGCTTCAAACGTATCACAACGTCAGCTGGGTGGTACGCAGGTATCGCACGGTCGACACGGCCGCGCTGCCGACACGAATCGGCTTCGTAGCGCTGAGTAGTCGAAGGCGAGAGCTCTTCTCGCGCGCCGATCATCGTCCGCTGGCTGCGGGGGGTGGCGTCGCCGTGCTCCCATTGGTGGCGGCAGGGGCCGTCGGCGTGCTCCGTGCTGTCGGTTCCATCGAGCGAGCCGGATTGCTAACCAATCTGCTAACCAACGCATCCCGACGGGCTGGTACGCAACTGGACGTGACGGACGGGGATCGCGATGAAATGGCCGCACAACGGGATTTCGTGGTACAGCGTGATACGCGGTGGCACGTGGTCGGGTGGGTTTAGGTCCTGGTCCCGGCAACGGGGTGCAGGTTCAAGTCCTGTCTCGCGCACCCAGCGTGGACCTGAACGATCGCCGGTGGATACCTGTGGTGGTCCACTGGCAGGGGCGGTGGCTGCTACTCGATCTGCTTACCGAACGGTTCCGAGCCCGGCAGCGGCGTCGTATGCGATGCTCGTTGTCGGTTCGTGGCCGTCGGCGGTCCTGCCGACTGTTTCGTTTAACGGATGACTATTCATTCTATGAAAGTGAAGGCGCCGCCGTTGCTGCCGATCCTACGGTCGGACGTACAGGCGCGCTGCTGACCGCGTTGCTGCTCGATCCGGAGCACGAGCTGTCGGTCAGCGACCTGGCCGACATCAGCGAGACGTCCGTGCTGTGAGCGATCACCGGAACCTGACATCTGTGACCACTGAAAAGTGACATGGGTGATCGTGGGTTCCTCGGGTGTGCAGCCTACGTCGTGGGCTCCTTTCCGGTCGTCGCGGTGGCCAGGGCTTGGTGCTCGCGGAGCCGCCAGGATGGTCCCTTGATGTTGAACACGACGGCGTTGTGCATGAGCCGGTCGAGGATCGCGGCGGCGACGACGGGGTCGCCGAAGATCTGTCCCCAGTCGGGCAGCCCTCGGTTCGTCGTGACGATCGTCGGGTGCTTCTTTTCGTAGCGGGTGTTGACGACGTGGAAGAACGCGCCGGCGGCGTCGCGGTCGGCCAGCGGCAGCAGGCCGACGTCGTCGATCACGAGGACGGTCGGCGCGGTGTAGGTTTTCAGCTTGGCGGTCCAGGTGCCCTCGATCTGCGCGCGGATCAGGGTGCGGGTCATGTCGTCGGCGGTGGTGAAGTAGCCGCGCCACCCGGCCTCGACGACGCGGATCGCGAGGGCCACGGCGAGGTGGGTCTTGCCGCAACCGGGTTGGCCGAGGAACAACACCGGCCGTCCGTCGTCGACGAACCGCAGCGTCGCCAGATCCTGAATCAGTGCGCGGTCGACCGACGGTTGGAACTCGAAATCGAACTCGTCGATGGTGCGCCGGAACGGGAATCGCGCGTAGCGCAGCCGCGCGGTCATGCGCCGGTCACGTGTGGCGTTGGCCTGCCCGCCGATCAGCTCGGCGAGGAACGCCAGATGACTCCAGTCGTCACGTCGGGCGGTCTCGGCCAACGTGGCGAACGTCTCCGCGGCGTGGCCGAGCTGAAGGTAGCCGAGGTCGTCTTTGAGCTGTTCGTAGATTCCGCCGGTCACGACGACACCATCTGGCCGGTGCAGCCGCAGCCGTCGCCGTAGACGGTCAAGTCGGGCGCCGCGACGTCGTAGCCGTCCCCGACGGTCAGCCGCCCGCGATCATCAGGGCCGGGTTCGGGTGGCGGCGGTGGTGGTGGTGGTACGGGGTGCAGATGGCGGCCCGTCGCTGCGGACACCGCGGCGTGGACCGCGTCGGCGTGATGGGTCGGGTCCCACACGTCATCGCTGCCGGATGGCGCCTGCGTGTGCGCCGCGACCGTCTGGCCGGCCCACCGCACCGTGAACACGTCCGAGTCGACCGGCTGGTGGACCTCAACGGTCTGCCCAAGCGCGCGGGTGGGCACCGAGTACCGCACCCCACGCCACGACACCAGCGGGATCGCGGGATGCACCCGACGCGGCTCGCGATACGCGGTGTCGAACCGCATGGCCGGCAGCGGCCCCAACAGCGGCCGCTCGACCGCGAGCCGCTCCGCCGGCGGCACCCTCGTGGTCCGGTGCGCCGCCGCGTGCACCCGGCGGTCCAGCCACGCCACCGCACGGTCATTGAGCTGCCCGAGCGACGTCGGCGGGTCGAGGTGCTGCTCGGCGAGGAACCCCTCCCGCAGCTGCCTAAACGGCCGCTCGACCTTGCCCTTGCGCTTGGCGTCGCCCGCCTGGCACGCCCGGATCGTCATGCCGTGATGGCCGGCGAACGCCACCGCCGGCGGATGCAACGAGAACCGGCGGCCCTGCGAGCGACCCAGCGCGCCCATCCGATCAGTGCGCCCGACCCGCGGGACCCCGCCCGCCGCGTCCATGGACCGCACGAGCCCTTCGAAGGTGTGCTCGCGGTCCTCCGACGTAGTGAACCACCAGTGCCGCCACCGCGACCAACACAAGATCAACCCGAAGCACACCAGCGTCCCGCTCCACCCCCACGCCGCCGCGTCGGCGGACACATCGCAGAAGTCGAACTGCGCCTCCGCACCCGGTGCGGTCTCGATCGGAACCGACGCTGCCTTCGCCGCTCGGAACCTCGGACCACGGATCGTGCGGACAGCCCGCACGACAGTCGCATACGACCCGTCGAACCCCTCGGCGACCAACGCGTCGTGGATCGATGTCGACAACAACGCGGGCTGCTGCTCGAGCAACTCGGCGATCCGCCGCTGCCACCGGCCGGTCAACACGATCCGCTCGGCAGCCGGTACCCGCCGTACGGGTGGGCCGCCTGTCTTGATCCACTTCGCGATCGTGGTGCGGTGATACCCCGTCGCGTCGGCGATCTCGGCGTACGTCATGCCCGCGGCACGCATGCCTTTGACGTCCATGAACTCCTCCTGGGTCATCATGACCGTTGGGTCCTCCCGGCTCGGCTGGCGTGAACAACCGCCAGGCTGGGAGGCCCCGTTCTGTCTCAGGAAGAACCCCGACCATGTCGGGTTTCAGTGATCGTCGATGTCGCCTTTCAGTGATCGCTCACAACGTGCGGGTCCGTCGTTATGCATCCGCCCCTGCGAAGCGGCGCAGTAGCCATGCCGCCCGTAGTCACGGTTTCGGCGCGCGACATCTGGAAGCGGTCCTTCGGCGGTTCCGCCGTGGCGGTCTAACAGCGGTTGGGCCGCCGCGGCGTTCCCGTTGGACCTCGGTGTAGGGCCGCACTCAGCCGGCGGCCGGAGTTCGCTCCTTCGCCCACAAGGTTCGTGGCGGCGAGGTCAGGCGGAGGCCACCCGCAGAGACCGCAACCGCTTCAGGACAGGCCGATGAGTAGGTCGGCCAGCTGGCGAGGAGCCATCACGTGGGCGGCGTGGCCGGCCGCCAACTCCAGGAACTGCCATTGCGCGTCCGAACGCACCCGCTCCACGTAAGCGGGCAGCTCCTGGCCCTCCTTGCCCTCGGTGTGAAGCACGTAGGTCCGACGCACTGGCGGGGGCGGGCCGGATAGGCGCACCGGCTGCGTGTAGGTTCGCAGCGGTTGCGGCCGCATCCGGGACAGGACCCAGTGGACGTCTGGGGGCAAATCGGGGGGCAGGGGATCCGGCACCGGCGGGGGGATCTGCCATCCTCCGTTCCCCCCGGCGGCCTCGTGGACCTGTGAGCGCTCCTCGTCGGACACCAGGTCGATCTCCGCCTGCCCGTCCTCAGGCACCTCCGCGTCGAGATGGACCAGGTGACCCACCCGGTCCGGCACGCGCTCAGCCGCCACGGTGATCACTATGCCTCCGTAGCTGTGGCCGACCAGGACGACATCCCGGAGGTCCTCGAACTCGAGCGTCCCAACGACGTCTTGGGCGTGCGTGTACAGGTCGATGTCCGGATTCGCCAGGTGGGAGCGCTCGCCGAGCCCGTCAGCGACGGCGTGAATACCTCGTGGCCGGCCTCTCGCAGCAGCGGACGGACCCACCTCCACGCGTGCGCCCCCGACCAAGCCCCATGCACGATCACGAAGGTCACCACCGCTTACTCCTTTCACAGCCCGCTGCATTCGACGCGATGAGCACGAGAGTCCGGGCGTTGTCAAACGGTCGCTCTCCGCCGGCGCGTCCTTCAGGCAAGTGGGGCACCGTCGATTTGTCTGCGTGGCGGCGGTGGGCGCTTCGCCAGGTAGCGCGTCAACCGGCTCGGGTGGCCTGGTTGGCTTCGTCGTCCTGGAATCCTCGGCGGTTCCAGGTGGGTAGGGCTCTGGCGAGGGATCGAGGGCCGGTAATGCGGATGCGGCCTGCGCGGAGCGCGTCTGCCCATTCGATGTGCTTCATGTGCCAAAGGGCGAAGGTCCTGGCGTCGGTTTCCACGACGAGGTCCTCGTCGAAGCCGGGGTGGTGTTTGCAGACTTCGGCGTCGTGATCCTCGATCAGCAGCCACAGGCACCGCGCATCTGCGGGCTGGTCGGCGAACTCGAACCGGATGACCACCCGGTCGCCGGGGAGCCGCTCGCGGGCCAGGTAGGTGGTGCACCAGGCCCACAGCACCAGCGCCGGGTTGGTGTGCTCATCACCGAGTTCTAGCCATTTCTCGCCCCAGTCGCGCATCCCCCACAGCACGGGCTGCAGGTCGCGGCCGGACTTGGTGAGCTCGTAGACGTAGCCGTGGCCGGAGCGTTTGGGGCGGGTTTGGATCACCCCGACCCGTTCGAGGAAGCGCAGCCGCTGGGTGAGCAGGCTGTGCGACAGGCCGGGAGCGCCCGCGCTGATCTGGCCGAAGGTGGTGCAGCCGGCCATGAGGTTGCGCACGATGATCGGCGTCCACCGCTCGGTCAAGATCTCCGCCGCGCGGGCGATCGGGCAGTACTGGCCATAGCTACGCATGCTGTCAGCATCCCTCCTGCGGGCCCGCCGCGCACTTCATTTTTTGTCGTAGTCCGCACCTGCCCTGGGAGGCAGGGTACGGGATGGTTGACCTGCCGGTTCTTGGATGAAGGGGTCGTCATGCAGCAGACCCAGCAGCCCGGTGGCAGCGCGAGCCGGTGGGGCCCGTTGTTCGGGGCGCAGCCCATCGCCTGGGCGGAGACCTGGGAGGGCCCACAAGGCTGGGGCACGTCGGTCTATGAGTACGTGCTCGACCGGGCACAGATCGGCCCGGGCACCCGGGTGCTCGACTGCGGCTGTGGAGCCGGCCGCTTCGCACGCATGGCAGCGGATGCCGGCGCCGCTGTCGCCGGTATCGACGCGGCCGAGGCGCTCATCGACATCGCCGCCGACCGCGCGCCGGACGCAGACTTCCGCGTTGGGGATTTCGAAGCGTTGCCTTGGACGGATGACGCCTTCGATGTGGTGACCGGCTTCAGCGCGTTCCAGTTCGCCGACGACAAGGTCCAGGCGCTCACCGAGGCGGCACGGGTGTCGCGCGGCATGGTGGCGGTGGTGATCCCTACGCGCGCGCCGGAGTCGGGAATCGCGGCGGTGTTCAAGCCGCTGTTCCCGCTCTTCCCGCCCGACGCGCTGGAGAGCATGAAGCGCAGCGGCATGTTCGCCCTGTCCGAACCGGGAGCACTCGACAAGATACTCGCCGCAACCGGACTAAACGTACACGCAGACGAGGAGATGGACTGCCCCGTCGACTTCGGCGACGCCGACACCGCAGGACGCGCATTCATTGGCGCAGGACCCATGCAGCTCGCCATCAAGCACGCAGGCGAGCAAGCCATCGCCGAGACGCTCCGGGACGTGTTGGTCCCTTTCACCGGTGCGGACGGTCAGATTACCCTGCCCGCCAACTATCGGGTGGTCCTCGCCCGATCACGAGAGCCGAAGTAACAGGTTTCGCTCCTCGGGGGGCTGCAATCCCGCGCGTCACCGGCGCTACATCGGGGCGAACCGCCCTCTCAGGAGCTGCAGGAACCACTCGACGAGTGCGGCCCAACGTCCGCGAGGACGAGGCGCGAACACGGCCCTTGCCGGGAAGGGCGGAGGTCGATCGCTCCGTACCGCGGCACGCTCCGTAGCCAGCGACGCGGACTGGGAGGTTCGATAACAAGCGTTCCAACGTTCTGGTAGCGGCTGATCACTCATGGCCGGTTATGGCCGGCGGGCCTGGCGCGGGACTCGCAAGCGGGCTCCGGGCCCCCGCGGGCCGCTACTGATCGAGACTACGGAGCCGCCATATTCACGGCTATGCGCGCCTCCAGTCTTCAGCTGCGGCAGTGCCCCGCGGAGTGGTGGGCTTTGAGGTTGATCCTCGGTGTCTACTCGCCGCTGTCGATCGCGGCGATGCGGCCAGTATCGCTGGTTGGCTTGAGTTGGGCCTTGGACCCCGCGGACAGGTAGCGGCGCTCGCCTGATGCCACTCGTCGTGCCTGTCGGCCGCCGGTTTAGCGGTGCCGGCGGTACTGCAGCCCGACGGTCTCGTTGCTGACGCGGTGCTGGAGACCAGGTCGAGCCGGTAGGACTTGGGGACGTCGTCGAACAGCCGGGTACCCTCGCCCGCAACGTAGGGGTGCAGTCCAGGCCCTGCGGGTTCCGAATCTCGCAGCGACGGTTTCGTGCACGTGCCCGACAGTCCCGGCGGTCAGATGCGACATCATCGAAGGCTGCCGCGCTCGACTGGCCTCTGTGCGTCCGGTCATCCGCGCCCGCAATGCCACCCGGATCGACGACGGGTGCGGGACGCTCGTCCTGTCCGCTCTCGCTGCGTTCGCTGAGATCAGGGGCGCGTGGTTGGTGTGGCAGGGCGCGCGGGAGCACCGGGGCCTGATCTGGATCGGTGGAGGCGTTGCAGTGACGCAAACTGCGAGGGAGGTCCTGGAGATGGTGGCCCTACCGTCGAAGACCTCACAATCAAGGGCAGCGACCACATCACGATCGAGCTGGACGATGACCCCACCCGATACGTCGCGGCCGACGAGGCCGCTTCCTCGGTGGTTCGACGATGCCAAGTTCGGGATCTTCGTCCACTGGACCGCGGCGGCGATCCCGGCGTTCGCTCCGCCGCAGCCCGTCGAGTTCTTCGCCGACTTCGGGGCCGAGGGCTTCGACTGGACGCTCGCCCTCCGGGACGATCCGTTCGTGGAGCACTACTGGAACACGATGTCGATCCCCGGAAGCCCCACGGCCAGGCATCACGCCGAGCACTACGGCGATCTGTCCTACGACGCGTTCGTCGAGCGTTTCCGGGCCGGCCTGACAGGGTGGGATCCGGAGCCGTGGGCCGAGCTGTTCGAACGAGCCGGAGCGCGATACGTCGTGTTCGTGGTCAAGGAGGCCGACGGCTTCCTGCTCTGGCCCAGCGCCCATCCCAACCCGTACCGGGAGCGCTGGCAGGCCGAGCGCGACGTCGCCGGCGAGCTGGCGACTGCGGTCCGCGCTCGGGGCCTGCGGTTCGGTGTGATGTATGCCGGCGGCATGGACTACACCTTCGGCGGCGTGCCGATGACCGACATCGATGCGTTCATGGCGGCGGAGCCGGACACGGAGGAGTACGCGGCCTACGCGGATGCCCACTATCGCGAGCTCGTCGAGCGCTACCAGCCGTCGGTGCTATGGAACGACTACAGCTACACCGCCAAGGCGGACCCGGAGAGCCTGTACCGCTGGTATGTGGACCGGGTCCCTGACGGGGTCATGAACGACCGCTTCGCCGAGATCTCCGCCCTCGGCGGGGATGACGTGGTCGAGTTCAGCGCGCACGTCGGCGACTTCGCCACGACCGAGTACCTCTGCCAGCGGGACCTTGTCCGCTTCGCCGAGGCGCAGAAAGCGAAGGGTCGGAAATGGGAAAACGCTCGCCCGATCGGCTCGTCGTGGGCATACAACCGTCAGGAGAGTGACGCAGGGACGTACTCGAGCGCAGCACAGCTGGTGCGTGAGATCGTCGACGTGGTCGCCCACGGCGGCAACTTCATGCTCAACGTGGGCCCCACGGGCGCAGGCGACATCCCGTGGGAGCAGGCCGAGCGCCTCGTGAGCATCGGCTGGTGGCTTCGCACCAATGGCGGCGCGCTCTACGGGACGACCCCATGGGTCACCGCGGCGGCGACCACCGACGACCAGCTCGAGGTCCGCTTCACCGCCAACGACGACGCCGTGCACGCCGTCGTCTTGGGGGGACCGCGTTCGACGACCGACCCTCCTCGGTTGGTCGCTCTCCCGGTAGACCTCCACCACGGCGCCACCGTCGAGCTGCTCGGGCACCGGGGCCCGCTCGCGTGGGAGCCGACCGCCGGTGGCTTGCATGTGACGTTGCCGGAGGCCCCGACCGGCTCACCTGCCATCGCACTCCGGATGAGCCCTCTGGCCGCCGTCCGGCCCGTACCGGCGCTCGCTCCCAAGAGCAGATGAGTCTGGGCTGTCAGTCGAGCAAGGGCCGCGCGTTCTGGCGCGTCGGGGCGCCGCGTCGCGATGGACGGCTGAGCGGATCGCCGAATCGGGCGCCGTCCACCTGCGACGCCATGTCGAGAGCCGGGCCCGGGGTCGCGGATGGTCCGGCGCTTATCGCCAGCCTTACAACGTCTGGGTCACGGTCCCTCGCGCGTGGCCGCGTAGCTGACGAGCATGCCCGCCAGCTTCTTCGGGCGGCTGAGCGCCACGCAGTGGCTCGCGGCGATCTGGTCGGGAATGATGCCAAGACGCTCGGAGACGACCCGGCGCATGAACGCAGGCGGGAAGAAGCGATCCTCGGTGCACAGCACGAA
>Ga0268386_10002471_pt1 | contig 13179 bp, 10 predicted proteins | sample RVTome_15_FD_200260 | JGI IMG/M metagenome (GOLD analysis project Ga0268386, IMG submission 200260) | Soil microbial communities from uranium-contaminated site in the Upper Colorado River Basin, Wyoming, United States - RVT150D86... ...
CGATCCCGACGTCACCGTCGGGGTCTGGGTGGGCTACGACGTGAAGCGGTCGTTGGGGAACGGCGAGTCGGGCACGCGGGTCGCGCTGCCCATCTGGATCGACGTGATGCGGAGCTACATTGGCGACCGCACCGACCGGCCCGAATTCCCGCGACCCAGCAACATCGTCACGGTGGCGGTCAACCGCCAGACGGGCGAGGTCGCCATGCCCGGGTCCCCGGACACGATCCAGGAAGTCTTCATCGCGGGCACCCAGCCCGGCGCCGGCTTCCCCGCCCGATCCACGCCGGGATCGAACTGAGCGCCGGGCCCCGACCCCTGGGGCTCCGGTCACTTCGCACCCGCCCGGGCAGGGTCACGGCTCATCAGGTACGTCTTGATGAAGTCGTCGATGTCCCCGTCGAGCACACGCGTCACGTCCCCGCGCTCTTCCTTCGTGCGGTGATCCTTCACCATCTGATACGGATGGAGCACGTAGCTCCTGATCTGGCTGCCGAAGGCGATGTCCTTCTTCTCACCGCCCAGCTCATCGAGCTTCGCCTGCTGCTCCTTCATGCGCAGATCGTACAGACGGGCCATCAGCACCTTCATCGCCGCGTCGCGGTTGCGGTGCTGTGATCGTTCGTTCTGACAGGAGACGACGATGCCCGTCGGCAGGTGGGTGATGCGGACCGCGGAGTCGGTGACGTTGACGTGCTGTCCGCCGGCTCCGCTCGACCGGTACGTGTCAACGCGGAGATCCTTGTCGTCGATCTCGATCTCCACGTCCTCCGGCAGCTCCGGCCAGACGAACACGGAAGCGAACGACGTGTGCCGGCGAGACGCCTGATCGAAGGGCGAGATACGGACCAGGCGGTGCACGCCGGCCTCGGCGAGCAGCATGCCGTAGGCGTACTCACCGGTCACGGTGAGCGTGGCGTCCTTGATGCCGGCTTCGTCGCCGGGCTGCAGGTCGATAATCTGCGTCCTGAACCCGCGGCGTTCGGCCCACCGCAGGTACATCCTGAGCAGCATCTCGGCCCAGTCCTGCGATTCCGTCCCGCCGGCGCCGGGATGGATCGTGACAATGGCGTTCTTGCGATCGTGCTCCCCGCCGAGCATCCGGTTGACCTCGGCGGACTCGACCTCGCGCTCCAGCTGATCCAGCCCGATCTCGAGGTCGTCGAGCACGCTCTCGCCCTGCTGGGCCCACTCGACGAGCACGTCGAGGTCCTCGACCCGCTGGCGAATCGACGCGCTCAGCGTGCGATCGTCCTCGATCCGGCGGCGCCGCTGCAGCAGGCGCTGCGCCTCGGCAGGATCCTTCCAGAAATCGGGGTCGGCGGAGCGGCGCTCGATCGTGGCGAGCTCTTCTTCAGGGTAGGCGAGGTCAAAGATGGCTCCGGAGCTCGGCGGATCGCTTCGTCAGATCCTGCCAGCGCCGGAGCTGGTCGTCGAGAGTCGGTGCCAAGGTCCCTCCTGAAACGGCGGCGGCGTCACACCTGACGCCGCCGGCCCCCGACGGCAGTCAGCCAGGCCACGAGCGTGAGGGCGCCCGATGCCCACACGAACGAATCTCCGATTCTCGCATAGATCGTCGGGCGGCCGATCAACCGGGCGCGCCCGACGAGCGTCGTCGTCTCGAAGAGCGAGGACCGCTCGAGCACCCGCCCGTAGGGATCGACGATCGCCGAGATGCCGGTGTTGGCGCTCCGCACGAGATACCTGCCCATCTCGACGGCCCGCAGCGTCGCCTGTGCAAAGTGCTGGTGTGGCGCCGATGAACGTCCGTACCACGCATCGTTGGTGATCGTGGTCAGCAGCTCGCTTCCGCCGAGCACGGACTCGCGCACGAGCGCCGGAAAGACGATCTCGTAGCAGATCGCCGTGCTGATGCGGTGTCCGTCGAGCCGGAGCGGGCCGAGGCTCTCGCCCGGGGAGAAGGCGGCCACGGCTTCCACCAGCGGGCTCGCGAAGAACAGCACGTCGGCGAGCGGCACGTACTCGCCAAAGGGCACGAGGTGGACCTTCCGGTACGTGTCCGCCGTGGTGCCGTCGGGAGCCAGCAGGAACGCCGAGTTGTAGAACCGCAAATCCGCCCCGCGCTGAATCTCCTCGCTGCCGAGCAGCAGGTGGATTCCGTGGCGCCGCACCACGGACCGCACGGCGTCGCTCGGGACGACATCGTCTTCGAACACGAACGGGGTGGACGACTCGGGCCAGACGACGAGGTTCACGCCCTGGGCGGCGACGCGCTCGGTGAGGTCCAGGTAACGTCGGCTGATCTCCGCGCTATAGGCGGGATCCCACTTCTGCCCCTGTGGAACGTTGCCCTGAACCACGCCCACGGCGATCGGGGCGCCCGTGCGGGTCAAGGCGTCCTGGCCCATGCGCCACTGGCCCCAGATCGCTCCGGCGCTGACGACGACCAGCACGGCCACCATCGCCCGCACGTGCCAACGCCCCGCGATCACCGTGTACGCAATCGCCGCGCTCACCGCGGCCAGCAGGGCCGAGAGCAGCGGCACCCCGCCCAGGCTCGCCAGCTGGGCGACCGGGAGCACGGACCACTGGCTCGATCCGAGCGACACCCATGGAAAGCCGGTGAACAGGTGCCCGCGAGCGTACTCGGTGACGACCCAGACGGCCGGCGACAGCCAGAGCGCTTCGGTCCCGTACCTCCGAATCAGGCCGGCGGTGATGGCCGCGAAGAGCGCCGGGTAGAGCGCGAGGTAGGCGCAGAAGAGACCACCGATCCCGATGGCGACGGGCCAAGGCAGCCCGCCGAACTCGCGAAGCGTCTGCGGAATCCAGTAGAGCGTGCCGGCGAAGCACACCAGGCCCGTCGTCAGGCCCAGCCAGAACGGACGGGGGCCGGCCGTTCGGGGGAGGGTCGATGCCACCGGCACGGTGAGCGCCAGGAGCAGCGGCGCGAGCGCGACCCACGCGGCTGCAGGGTGCCCGAACTTGGGGAAGGAGAAAGCGAGGAGAAGCCCCGAGAGGGCCGCGAGCCAGAACAAGGCCCGTGGGCCCGGGATCGCCGCGGACATCACGGTCGCGCGCGATCCTATCGCGTGATCCAGGGCGAGAACTGCTCTTCCCGCTCGAGCCGGAGGCGGACCTCTTCGGCGTCGGCACGGTCGGGGAAATTGCCGACGCGCACGCGGTAGACCTGCGTCCGGTCCTGTGGCACCGGATCGACGAGATAGGCGTCGTAGCCGCGCGCGCGCAGAGATTGCACGATCTGCGTGGCTTCGTCGCGATCCCGAAGCGCGACGACCTGGACCCTGAAGCCGTCGCCGACCAGCGAAGCCGGTGCCGTGGCCGCCCGCGTCGGCGCCGCTGGAGCTTCCGGCGCCTCGGGCTCCGGCGCTGAAGCCGGCGACGACGCGACGGCGGCCGGTGCCGGTTCGGGCGGGGCCGGCGGCGCCTCTTCGACGATGGGTTCGACAGGTTCGGGGTCGGGGTCGGGCTCCGGTTCGGCCGGGGCCGGTGCGGGCTCGCGCTCCGGAGCTGGGGCCCTCTCGGTCGGACGCGGCTCGGGCTCGGGCGGGGCCGAGGTGAGCGCTTCCGACGGCTCGCCGTTCGACCGAAGGCGGGCGTCGTAGCTCAGGTCTTCGGCCGCCAGCTCCGGCGCCTCCTCGAGGAGCGCGGTGGCTTCCTCGGCGTCGGGCCGTTCGCCGTCGGCGAGCGTGACCCCGTCCGGCGACGCCGAACCGGCGGTGAACGGCAGCGACGATCCCGCCGGCTGCGCGCCCCGTCCGACGAGCACGCCGAACAGAAAGATCACCACCGAGACGACGGTCGTCGCCATGAAGAGGAAGATCAGCTGCTTCCCACTGAGGTGGATTTCGTGGAAGCCCTCGTCGTGCGTCTCGTGAGCCATGGTCTCAGCCCTTGTCCGCACGCCGGAGCATCACGTCCAGAAACTCTATCGGCAGCGGGAACACAATCGTGGAGTTCTTCTCTCCCGCGATGTCGCTGAGCGTCTGCAGGTAGCGGAGGGTCAGGCTGATCGGTTCGGTCGCGATGACCTTCGCAGCTTCGGACAGCTGCCGTGACGCCTGGAACTCGCCCTCGGCGTGGATGATTTTAGCACGCTTCTCGCGCTCGGCTTCGGCCTGGCGCGCCATCGCCCGCTGCATGTCGGGCGGAAGGTCCACGTGCTTCACCTCGACGGCGCTGACCTTCACCCCCCAGGGATCGGTCTGCTGATCGAGGATGTGCTGCAGATCGCGGTTCAGCCGCTCGCGCTCGGACAGGAGGCCGTCGAGCTCCACCTGCCCCAGGACGCTCCGCAGCGTCGTCTGCGCCAGTTGGGACGTCGCGTAGTGGTAGCTCTCGACCTCGATGACGGCGCGGAGCGGGTCCATGACCCTGAAGTAGATGACAGCGTTGACCTTTACCGAGACGTTGTCCCGGGTGATGACGTCCTGTGGCGGCACGTCCATCACGATCGTTCGCAGGCTCACGCGGACCATGCGGTCGATCGGGGCGAACACGAAGACGACCCCCGGGCCCTTGGGCTTCGCCAGCACTTTTCCCAGGCGGAAAATCACGCCCCGCTCGTACTCGTTCAGGATCTTGATCGAGCTGATCAGATACAGCACGATGAGGAACGCCGCGATCAGGGTCGGAGTTATCGTCATGGGTCACGTCCTTCCTGCACGGCACCCGCCAGCGGCCGCACCGTCAACACCAGCCCGTCGACGCCGACCACCTCGATGAGCGCGCCGTCGGTCACGGGAACCGTCGTTGTCGCGCTCCAGATCTCGCCGTGGGTCGAAACCTGTCCCCGCCCTCCCGGCGCGATCGGCCCGAGCGCCAGCCCCTGCTGGCCGAGCATGCCGGACGTGCCCGTGACCGGCTGGCGCATCTGGGCGTTCACCGCCAGCCGCACGAGGAAGAGCGTGATGCCCGCGAACGCGAGCACGAGGGGCAGCACGAACGGCAGGGTCACCCGCAGCTCGGGGACCGGCGACTCGAACAGCATCAGCGACCCGAAGAGCAGGCTGATGATGCCGCCCGTCGCCAGCAGGCCGAAGCTCGCGACCTTGATCTCGAGGATCAACAGAATGGTGCCGAAGAGGATCAGGAGCAGGCCGGCGTAGTTCACCGGCAGGATCTGGAACGCGAAAAAGGCGAGCAGGAGGCACAGACCGCCCACGACGCCCGGGAGAATCGCTCCGGGACTCCACAGCTCGACCACCAGGCCCAGGGACCCGAGGCTGAACAGCAGGTAGGCGACCTGCGGGTGGGCGATCGCACTGAGGATCCGCTGCCGCCAGTTCATCTCCACGAGTTCGATCCGCGCGCCGGCCGTCCTCAGCGTGACCTCGCTCCCGTCGAAGCGCACAATCGTCCGTCCGTCGAGCTCGGCGAGGAGCGCGTCCACGTCCTGCACCACCAGGTCGATGAGCGGCGGCTCCGCCTCGAGAGCCTCGCCGGCGGTGAACGCACGGCTTTCGGTCACCGCGAGCTCCGCGAGCTCGACGTTGCGCCGACGCCCCGTTGCCAGTGACCGGGCGTAGGCCGCGACATCCGACGCGGCCTTCTCGGCCGCGGTCTCGTTCATCTCCTGCCCGTCGCCGGAGACGGGATGCGCGGCGCCAATCGAGGTTCCCGGCGCCATCGCCGCGACATCGGCCGACAGGGTCAGGAGAAAGCCCGCCGAGGCCGCCCGCGCCCCGCTCGGGCCCACGAACACGGCGACCGGCGTCTCGGCCGCGATCAGGCTGGTGATGATGGCGCGTGTCGAGTCGACCAGGCCTCCGGGGGTGCGCAGGGTGAAAACGGTCAGCGCCGCGTCACGCGCATCGGCCTGTTCCATCGTCGCGATCATGAACTCCGCCGAAACGGGATGGATGATGCCGTCCACCTCCGCCACCACCACGAGCGGCTGTTCGGCGCTGCGGCCGGACGGCTCTTCGGCGCCGGTGCCCGTCTCCTGTCCGGGCACCTGCTCCTGTGACACGGCGACACCTCCGGCGAGCCGGGCAGACGTCGCAGGTGTCAGCAGAGCGACCGCCACGATCGGCGGAAGCAGACGGAGAGCGAACAGCAGGGTGGGCGGAGTCATGATCCGCGCCGACGCCTCGGGTCCTGCCAGCGCGTCGGCGGGTGCAGGGGAGCGGCACCGCCGAGCGAAGCGGCACGGAAGCCGCAGAGGCGTCGGTACTCGAATTCTACCGTAGCCGCCGGGCTGGCGCGCGTCAACGGACGCCCGCGGCGCCGAGCTCCTGCTGCAGGGCCAGAGCCGCAACCGATCCCGGGTCGATGGCGAGCGCCGCCTCGACCTCGGCGGCGGCGCCCTGGGCATCGCCCCGCCGCGACAGCGCCGTCGCCAAGGCGACGTGCGCCTCGACGGTCTCGGCGCTCCACAACGAGAGGTTCAGGGCCTCGACCGCATCGTCCACCCGATCGAGCCGCAGGAGGATGCGGCCGAGCAGCAGCGAAGCCTCCGCGCCGTACGGAGTGAGGAACACGGCCCGCCTCGCCTCGTCCACCGCCTGGACCAGCCGTCCTTCGTCGAGCAGGCGACGCGCCCGTTCGAGGTGAAACAGGGCCAGGTCGGCGTGCTCACGGCGGGCACCCTCCAGGAATCGGGCGTCGAGCCCGGCGGGCGACCCACCGCCATGCCGGCGCACGAGGCGCTCCAGGCCAGGCGCCACCCTGGTGTCGGTCCGGTCGGCGAAGTCCGATGACAGCTCGGCGGCGAGCTCGGCCTCCAGACGCGCCTGATCGCGACGTCCCATCCGATCGAGCGCGGCACCGAGCACGTGGTGGGCTTCCGCATCGCCGGGATCGCGGCGCACGGCTTCGGTCAGCCAGTAGATGGCCGCGTCAGCATCACCGGCCAGCCAGTACGCGTAGCCGAGGTTGAAGCAGAAATCGACAACGTGCGGCGCGAGCTCGACGGCCCGGTGGAAGTAGAACACGGGCCAGCCGCCCTCCTGGCCAGCGCCGCGCCGCAACTGGACGACGCCGAGGTTGTTGAAGACAGCGGCTTCATCCGGCGCGCGATCACTCAGGTCGCTGAGTCGCTCGAAGGACTCGTCGAGGCGTCCAAGGGCGATGAGCGAGGCGCTCTCGGCGAAGCGCGCCGGTACGGGATCGCTCCCGCCGGGATCGATCGCGAGCGCGACGTCCAGCGCGGCGGCGTGATTCCCAGCTGTCGTGTGCACCTGCCACAGCGCGAGCCTGGCGGCCGTGTAGGCCGGCTCGCGCTCGATCGCTTCGGTCAGGAGTCGAATCCGCGCGTCCACGCTCGGGGCCAGCAGCCCCTTGACGTAGTCCTCGAACGCTTCCGGATCGGGATGCTGCCGGCTCGCAAGGAGCTCTGGCGCCGCCGGGGCGGCCTGGGTCAGCTGCCGGGCGAGCCGCGCGTGCAGATCGAACAGTTCACGGAGCGGCTGAGAGCGCGTCACGGCGTCCCGCACACGGCCGTCGATCAGGTCCACCACGTGCGCGCTCACCGTGAGTCCGTCTTCGTCGAGGCTCGACGTGCCGAGCATCACCTGCGGCGCCCCGAGAAATCGGGCGATGCGAATCGCGCTGGCGTACGTGAGCGCGCCCGTCGCCGGCAGGCCGAGCCGATCGACCAGCTCGACACGCGCTTCCCTCGGCACGACGGCGTGGCCCAGGTCGGCCAGGGCTTCTTCCAGCAGGATGGCGGAAGCCTCGCCGAGCCAGAACGCCCGCGGGTCGCCCTGGGCCTCGAACGGGACGACGAGAATCTCGGGCGCCGGCGGCGCCTGGGCCCGCAAAGCGGCAGCGGCCGACACCAGGATGGCCGCCGAGGCTAGCAGGGTACGGACCACCCGGGCGATCGTCCGCGATCGCCGCCGACGGAGCCTAGGGAAGGGTTGCGACACTGGCCTCGTCATCGCCTGCCTTGTGGTAGTCCAGGTGCCAGACGCACTGCTCGGCGTCCACGGCGCGGCAGCGCTCCTGCCGGAGCTCGGGTCCGAGACCGACCCGCTCACACAACACCATGACCGCCGCGGCGTAGAAGCCGCAGAGCGGCCGGGCCCCCCGTTCCCGGACGTCGCAGAAGATCGAGCGGTCTACCGTGAGCGTGAGCGAGCCCTTCCTGGCTTCGACGCCGAGCCGGCTGACGGAGGACACCTCGCGGGCCAGCGCCCTGGCGGTGCGGACCATCCGGCGCGCGCGAAGCCGGGCGGGCAGCCACCGCCGGACGCCGGCCGACCCACCGAGCGCGTCAGCGGTCCACGTCGCGGCGTAGCGGCCGGCCAGCGCCATGATCTCATCGTATCGCTCACCCTCCTGCCGCAGGAAGCTGAGGACGGCGCCGATCTGCGCGACGCCCACGGAGTTCTTGTGGAGCCCGGTCGGATGCAGCCAGTGCTCGTAGAACTCGAGCCGCGTCGGCATCGACTCGGAAATGGCCTGGTGAAGGCTCGCCGGCAGGACCCGGCCGATTCTCGGCTCGGTCATCTTTCTGATAAGGTGTGGCCCGTGGTCGGCCGACGCGATCCGCGCGACTGGACGGGCGCGATCATCGCCGGCGGCCTGGCGAGGCGTTTCGGCGGCCGCCCCAAGTGGGCCCTGGAGGTCGGCGGACGGCGGATCATCGATCGTCAGCTCGACGCGCTCCAGGCCGTCGTCGGCACGACGCTGATCGTGGTTAGCGAGGACGTGGCTGCGCCGGACCTTCCCGTCAGGGTCGTGACGGACGTGATTCCGGGCGGCGCGCTCGGCGGCGTGTACACGGCGCTCGCTTCGGCCTCGACTCCCCGCGTCATCGTGCTGGCCTGTGACATGCCGTTCGTGACGGCGCCGCTCCTCGAGCGACTCGCTGAAATCGGGGAGACGGCCGAAGCCGCGGTACCGCGCACGGAGGAGGGACTGCAGCCGCTCTGTGCGTCCTATATGCGGGACTGCGCCGGACGGCTGCGGGAGCGACTCGAGCGCGGGGAGCGGCGGCTGCTCGACGCGCTCGGCGACCTGCGCGTCGTCGAGCTGGGTCCGGAGGAGTGGCTCGCGTTCGGGTCGTCGTCGTTCGCCAACCTCAATACGCCGGACGATCTGGCCCGGATCTCGAGCTGAGCACGACTCGACCCGCAGCATGCTAATGCACGCCTGAATGGGAGTCAACGCGCGCAACCACCCCCGCCAGCACGGTCCGGGCGGCAGCCACCGACTTATCGCTTTCCACCGCCGATCATGATCCTGCCCGTTCACGAGCGCCTTCGCGAACGCCTGTCGTCCGCGATCGGCGAGTGCTTCGGCCTCGCGCCCGCCGACCTGCCCGCGTTCGCGATTGCCGTCCCGCCCCGCCGACAGCTGGGCGACCTCGCCATCCCGGTGGCGTTCGGGCTCGCCCGGCAATTGAAGCGCGCGCCGCGAGCCATCGCTGAGTCGCTCGCGGCTTCGCTCGGTCCGATCGAGGAGGTGGCCCGGATCGAAGTCGCGGCCAACGGCTATCTGAACGTCTTCCTGGACCGGAGCGGGTTCCTCCGCCAGCGCCTCGAACAGGAGGTCGAATCCGCGGGGACGGCGGACGGCGTGTCGAAGGCCATCGTCGAGCACACGGCCATCAACCCGAACAAGGCCGCGCACATCGGCCACCTGCGCAACGCCGTGCTCGGCGACACGCTGGGCCGGATGCTCCGGTTCCGCGGCGTGCCGGTCGAGATCCAGAACTACATCGACGACACCGGCGTCCAGGTTGCCGACGTCGTCGTGGGCTTCCGCGAGCTCGCCGGCCGGTCGCTTGCCGACGTGCGCGAGCTGGCCGACTCGACCCGCTTCGACTACTACTGCTGGGACCTTTACGCGAAAGTCGGCGAGTGGTACGAGGCCGACCCCTCTCGCCTGCAGCATCGGACCGACACGCTGCACGCCATCGAGGCGGGCGGCAACCCGAGCGCCGACCTGGCGGCGTTCGTGGCCGACCGGATCGTCCGGTGCCACCTGGCCACCATGGCGCGGCTCGGGATCGACTACGACCTCCTGACCTGGGAGGGCGACATCCTCAGACTCCAGTTCTGGACTACCGCCTTCGAGCAGCTCAGGCGCGACGGCGCCGTCTTCCTCCAGGACCGCGGGCGGCTCGCGGGCTGCTGGGTGATGCGCATCGACGAGGATCCGGACGGCGACCCGGCGCCCGACGAGGCCGATGCCCGCGAGAAGGTGATCGTGCGCTCCAACGGCACGGTGACCTACGTCGGCAAGGACATCGCCTACCAGTTCTGGAAGTTCGGCCTGCTCGGCCGCGACTTCAACTACCACCGCTTCGGCACCCGGCTCGACGGCGCGGACCTCTGGTCCACGACGAGCGAGGCGGCCGGCGGTATCCCCGCGAGCGAGCGCCCCGCTTTCGGCGCGGCGGACGCGGTCTTCAACGTGATCGATACCCGGCAGACCTACCTTCAGAAGCTGCTCAAGCAGGCGCTGGCCGGGATGGGCTACACCGCGCAAGCCGAACGGTCCGTCCACTTCGCCTACGAGATGGTGGCGCTGTCCCACGCGACCGCCCGCGAGTTCGGGTTCGACACCGACGCCTACGCGGACCGTCCCTTCGTCGAGGTCTCCGGCCGCAAGGGCCTCGGGGTCAAGGCCGACGACCTCCTCGACCGGCTGATCGAAAAAGCCGCGGCGGAGGTCATCCAGCGCAATCCCGAGCTCGACGGCGCCGAGCGCGAGGAGATCGCCGAAGCCGTGGCCGTCGCGGCGCTCCGCTATTTCATGATCAAGTACTCGCGCAGCAAGGTCATCGCGTTCGACATCGACGAAGCGCTGAGCTTCGAAGGCGAGAGCGGTCCCTACCTGCAATATGCGGTCGTGAGAGCCGGCAATATCTTCCACAAGCTCCGCGAGCGGACGGGAACCGGCGAGGCCGAGGTGCTCGCGGCGCTGCCGGCCACGCCGGCCGACGCGCTGAACGACGAGGAGCACGACGAGCTGTGGGATCTCGTGCTCGAAGCGTCGCGCCTCGATGAAGCGATAGAGCAGGCCGTGCGCACGCTCGAGCCTTCGGTGCTCGCCAAGCATGCCTTCGCCCTGGCGCAGCGGTTCAGCGCCTTCTACCATCGGTATCCCGTGCTCAACGAACCCAGGCTCGACGCACGGATCTGGCGCGCCGCCGCCACCCTGTACTTCCGGCGGCAGCTGATGCGCGCGCTCCACGTGATGGGGGCACGGGTGCCGGCGAGGATGTAGCCGGCCCGCGCCTTCCCGCGCCACGTCCGAGCCGCTTCGCGCCGACAGGTGACCGTGCTCCCCCCCGCTACGCCGATCGACCTCGATGTCGAACGTCCGGTCGCTGGCGGCCGGATGCTGGCCCGCCACGACGGCCGGGTCGTGCTCGTGGCCGGCGCGATTCCGGGCGAGCGTGTCCGCGCGCACCTCGAGCACGCACGTGGCGGCGCCGTGTTCGCGCGTGTGGACGAGGTGCTGGTCCCGAGCGCCGATCGCCGCCCTCCACCGGCCGACCCATCCTGCGGCGGCCTGTCGCTCGCGCACATCGCGTACAGCCGCCAGCTCGAGATCAAGCGGGAGATCATCGAGGACGCCCTCAGGCGAACGGGACGCCTGGCGCCGGTCACCGTGCCGCCGCCGCTGGCCTCCCCAGAAACCGGATACCGCCTCCGCGCGCGGCTACACTGCGGCGACGGAGTGCTCGGCTTCTACCGCGAGGGCACGCACAAGGTGTGCGACCCGAGGGCGAGCGGACAGCTCTCGGACGGCACCGTGGCGCTCGTCGCAAGCGCACCGTCAGCGCTCGGGCCCGCCGCCCTCGACAGCGTCGACTCCGTAATCGTGACGGAGACTCTCGACGGCGACCGCCGCGCGGTCCACGTCTCGGCCACCCGCCCGCTTCGCGACGTGAACCGCCTGGCGCGCACGCTGATGGACCGAGGCGCCTCGGGTGTCTCCGTCTCCGTCCCCGACCGGGCGTTCCGTGCCGTGGCCGGAACGGCCTGGGTGGACGACCCGCTCGACACGCTCGGTGCGCGGGGCGCGGCCGGTCGTCTCAGACGGCACGCCCATGCGTTCTTTCAGGGCAATCGCTTCGTGCTCCCGGACGTCGTTCGCGCGGTGGTGGACGCCGCGGCGGAGGCGCCGATCGTCGATCTCTACGCCGGCGTCGGGCTCTTCGCGGTCTCCCTCGCGGCCTGCGGTCGCGAGCCGATCCTGGCGGTCGAGGGCGGACGGGCGGCCTTCACCGACCTGGTCTCGAACGCGCGCGACTTCCCCGCCATCGAGGCGCGCTGTGACGCGGTCGAGGACGTGCTCGCCGACACGCCTCCGGGGCCGGCGGCAACGTGCATCCTCGATCCGCCGCGCACCGGCCTCTCGGCGGCGGTCCGTCGAAGTCTCCTCTCGTGGGCGCCGCGCCGGCTGCTCTATGTGTCGTGCGACGTCGCCACGTTCGCGCGGGATCTCGGCGACCTGGTACGCGGAGGGTACGCGCTCGAGGATCTCAGGAGCTTCGACTTCTACCCGAACACCGCGCACGTCGAACTGCTCGCGGTGCTCGATCGGACCGTCGCGTGAATCGGTGTCGGACGGCACGCGCGATCAGGGCCAGGTGATCGTGGGGAGGCCGAGACGCTCGCGGACGAGACGCCCCTCGACAGCCGTTCGCGCCTGCGCAAAGCTCGCCGTCGGCAGTCGATCGCGGTAGTCGGCGAGATCCGCCTCGGCTTCGCGTTGGACCTCATCGAGGGCCGACCGATCGACGTGCGCCCTCGCGGCGGCCATCAGGACCCCGTCCAGGCGGGCGAGATCGCTGACGACCGCCTCCCGCGTGGCGCCGCGAAGCGCGCCGCTGTGGTTCATGGGCCGGCTGATTTCGCCGAGCAGCTCATCGATCACGGGACCGAGCCCCCGGGGAAGGTCCACCCGGGCCCTCGCTGCGACCAGCCTGTCGAAGACCCGCCGCAAGTGCTCCCTGAGCGAGGGCTGGCGGGAGGCGGCGACGGTCCTTGCCTCGTCGTCGGCGTCACCGGCCGGGCCTGAACCGACGGCGCCGACGACGCCGACCAGGCGTCTCCACTCCTCGAACGCCTCGACGACGTCCGCTTCGCAGAACTCGATCCGGACGGGTCGCCGGCGCGAACCCTTGTGGCGGCCGCGGTCGACGTAGCGGTCAATCCCGTGGCACGCCACCTTCAGGGGAATCCCCTCGCGCGCCCAGCCCGAGACGAGCTCGAACGCCGGGCCGACGATCCG
>Ga0268386_10002472_pt1 | contig 13171 bp, 11 predicted proteins | sample RVTome_15_FD_200260 | JGI IMG/M metagenome (GOLD analysis project Ga0268386, IMG submission 200260) | Soil microbial communities from uranium-contaminated site in the Upper Colorado River Basin, Wyoming, United States - RVT150D86... ...
CAGATCAGAATTCAATCAAGGGGTAAGAGCCCCTCATGCCGCATGGAGCGCTCCGCCGAACAGGGAGCCTTGATGCGTGGCCCTCATCAAAGTAATCTCGAACCGGCCGCCCTCTCGGCAGGCGGACCGCGCGCGCCGCGTTCGGACAGGTCGTTGCGCTTGTGACCATGATCCAGGATCTTCGGGGGAGGGACCTACGGGTACGCATGCTCCGGCACGGATCGACTCGATATGTCCGAGCGAACCGAGCGACTAGCCTTCATCCACACAGCCGCCAACCGGAACCAGCGAGTCGAGGATGCGGAGGGTTTCTGCGTTTCCCAGGCTCGAATAGACCTCGATCGAGTAGTAGCCGATCATGTCGCCGCCCCACGAGTGCGGCGCGTACAGTAGATAGCCGCCGGTCCCGCCGCCGAGCACCTCGACTGTCTGGCCAGCGATGGTGACCTCGCCGACGGTTGTCCCTCCGACCTGACGGGCTATCGCCATCTGCTCGGCCACCAGGATCGAGCCGATGTCCTCCCTGATCTTCATCGAGAAGCTGTCGTCGTCGTCGATCCGCGCCCCGACGAAGGCATTGCCACTTGTCGAGATCTCCCATTCGGACGGGTGCTGGACATGGAACTGGAATTCCGTGCAGCTCCCTTCGTGTGCTGCAAAGCCGGCGATGGGCGGTGATGGCGAGAGATCGAGCTTCGGGTGATCGGGGGAGGCGGCCGCGGGCTCTCGATTGGCGGCGGGCACAGGCGGCTCACCGCTGGCAATGTCGCCGCCGTTCCCACCGTCGCAACCGCCGACAAGTAGTGCGAGCAGGAATACGAGGACCGAGCCGATTGGCATCTGGTCTCGCCGGGCCGGTGACTTGCGACTGTTGCCACTGCTCTTGCTGGATTGGAACATCTTGGACTGGCACCTCCTGGACTGGCACACCATGCGGGACTCATGACTCATGTGAGCCTCCATGCTCGAGTCGATTGGTGGTGCCTCGAATCGTTTCCTGAGCGTCTATGAACCAGAACATACTCCACGTCAGCCTCGATGTCGACGATACGCAATTTCACGGCGCAGCCTTCAACAAAGACAGCGGTGAAGTCATCGATTTCAGATGCCGGCCACCTGGCACAGTTCTACGCCAACGACCTGTTTCGCAGACAGCTAGCTGAAACTTATTGAACGTGGCAGATCTTCCATACCTGTCCAGTACTACGAATAATGGAGTGTTCGAAAATCACTTGATTTTCTTCATCACTATCGAACCAACGACGCGCTCGCAAATTCACGGAGAGCATGCCTAAAGCGTGGGAGAGGTTGGATCGTACTCATCGGGCCGTCGCTATCAACCAGTTGCTCAATTTGCTCTCGCAGAGAGGCTTTTTCATGAAGCAGCTGACGGCTCTTAGCAACTATAACTTCCTTCTCCAATGCTTGATCGAGATAAGCGTCAGCAGCGACGCGGCGAGGTGCCGCTCCTACACAAATAAACGCCGGAGGATTTCGAGGTAGGTGCCTGTGAGGCGGTCGAGGTCGGCGACGGGCGTGCGCTCGTCGATCTGGTGGATGGAGGTATTCATCAGACCGAGTTCCAGGACCTCACAGCCAAGCGGCGCCATGAACCGCCCGTCGGACGTGCCGCCGCCGGTGTTGCAGTCGGGTTCGATGCCCAGGATGTCACGCACAGCGCCCACCGTCGCTTCGCGCAGCGGCCCCGGTTCGGAACGAAACGGCCAGCCTATCACGTTCCATTCAAGCGAATAAACCTCGATTCCATGCTCGGCGAGCATGGCCTCGACCCGCTCGCGCAAGGCCTCCGCGGTCGATGCCGTGCCGTTGCGGAAGTTGAAATCCATCACGACCTGCGACGGGGTGACGTTGGTCGCGCCGGTGCCGGCGTTGATGTTGGAGACCTGGCAAGTGGTGGGCGGGAAATCGGCATCGCCCGCATCCCAACTGGCCGTGGCCAGCGCCGCCAGGAACGGCGCGAGCTCGTGGACGGGGTTTCGCAGGTTTTCCGGGAACGCCGTATGGCCCTGGATGCCGTTGACCCGCAGGCGTGCGTTGATCGCACCGCGGCGGCCAATGCGCACCGTGTCGCCCAGCGTCCCCCGGCTGGAGGGCTCGCCGACCAGGCAATAATCAGGGGTCGTACCATGCTCCCTGATCATATCGGCCACGCGGGCGATGCCGTCCACCGCCTCACCTTCCTCGTCGCTGGTCAGCAGCAGGCCGAGTTCACCCGGGTGGTCGGCATGCGCCTCAACGAAGCGTTCCAGCGCCACGGCCATCGCCGCCACGCCGCCCTTCATGTCGGCCACGCCCCGCCCAAACAGCCAGCCGTCGCTGATGGCGGCTTCGAAGGGCGGGAAACTCCACAACTCTTCCGGACCGGTGGGCACCACGTCGGTGTGACCGAGAAACCAAAGCGATGGCGCGCCGTCCGTTCGGGAGCCGTGGACGAACAGCACGTTGCTGACCTCGCCGAACACCATCCACTCGGCCTTGAATCCCATCCGCGCAAGCCGATCGGCGAGGAGTTGCTGGCAACCGGCGTCGTCCGGGCTTAGGGACTGACGCCGCACGAGCTCGCGGGTGAGTTTTGATACCTCGTTGCTCACGGCAGGCGCTTTTCGAGATCGTCGGGGTAAAACCCGACGCCGATCACCTCGCGGCCGCACATGAACAGCGGACGCTTGATCAGGGTGGGATGCTCGAGCAATGCCGGCGCTGGATTGCCCAATGCGGCGGCGCGCTGCTGCCCGTTGAGCGAGCGCCACGTCGTGCTGCGCCGATTGACCAGCTTGTGGGCATACGGCGAGGCACACCACAATTCCACCAGGCCCGCATCCGGGGTCCGTTCCCGAAGGTCATGAAATCGATGGGGCACCTGGCGCGCTTCCAGCCATTTCAGCGCCTGCCGGCAGGTGTCGCAATTCCCGAGACCGAACACCTTGATGACGGGTCGGCGCATCGCCAACCTGTTCGCGGACTCAGCCGGCATCACGCAACAACTCGTTGACGCTGGTGCGGGCGCGGGTCTTGTCGTCGACCTGCTTGACGATCACCGCGCAGTACAACGAGTGGCTGCCGTCCTCGGCCGGCAGCGCCCCAGGCACGACCACGGAGCCGGCCGGCACGCGGCCGCGGGTGATCTCGCGGGTTTCCCGGTTGTAAATTCGCGTACTTTGACCGATGAACACGCCCATCGAAATCACGCTGCCGCGCTCGACGATCACGCCCTCGACGATCTCGGATCGCGCACCGATGAAGCAATCGTCCTCGATGATGGTGGGCGCCGCCTGAACGGGCTCCAGCACGCCACCGATGCCGACACCGCCGGATAGATGTACTTTTTCGCCAACCTGCGCGCAGGAACCGACGGTCGCCCAGGTGTCGACCATGGTGCCCGAGCCGACATGGGCGCCGATGTTGACGTAACAGGGCATGAGCACGGCGTCCGGGGCAATGTACGCGCCGCGCCGCACGGTCGCGGGCGGCACGATGCGGGCGCCGGTTTCGCGAAAATCCTCGGCCGCCGCCTTGGCATCGGGGCCCGCCCACCTGAGCGGCACCTTGTCGTAAAAGCGCGTGAAACCGCCCTCCATGACCTCGCTCGCGCGGATGCGGAACGACAAGAGCACGGCCTTCTTGAGCCATTCGTTGACCTTCCAGCCGTCGGCCGCCGGCTCCGCCACGCGCCAGGCGCCCGCTTCCAAGCCGTCGAGACAGTGATCGACCCCGACCACCAGTTCTTCTCCCGCATGGCCGGGATGCAGGTCCTTTCGCCGTTCCCAGGCGTCTTCAATGAGGTCGATCAGGTCCTTCGGTGGGTTCCGGGATGCTTCCAATCGGGGTTCCTTTATCCGTCAGCTTTCCAAGCGTCTTTCGATCTCGCGGGCCAGCGCCTCGCGCGCTTCCTCGCTGAGGCCCTTGTGGTCGCGGTCGCTGATGAGGAAGGTATCCTCCACCCTTTCGCCGAAGGTCGCAATGCGCGCGTCGTGGACCTGCACACCGAGTTCGGCCATGGCGGCCGCGATGCGCGACAGCAGTCCCGGGCGGTCGTTGCATTCGAGCTCCATCTGGGTGCCCTGGTCGCGCGGGCCGCTCGAAAACGTGATCACCGGCTCGCTGGTGAAGTGTTTGAGGCGGCGGGGGATCCTGCGGCGGATCGGCGCGTAGACGTTCTCCGTCGCCGCTGCCGGCGCCAACCGGCGTTGCAGTTCTGCCGCGTCGGCCTCGATCAGGGCGTTGCCGTCGCGGTCCGCCACCTGGAAAAGATCGAAGCTGCGCTCGTCGCGGGTCGTCAGCACCCTGGCCGACAGCACGTTGAGCCCCATTTCGTCGAACACCGAGGTGATGGCGGCAAAAAGTCCGTCGTGGTCGGGCACGCAGACCAGCACCTCGGACACGCCCTGCGGCTTGACCTCACGCACTTCGATCACGTCCTTCGCCTCACCGGCCTCCACCACCGCGCCGGTGGCCCATTCCAGCTGCTTGGCCGTCAGGCGAATGAAGGCGTGCTGGGGCAGCGCATCCCACAGCCGCCGGATCGGTGCGGCGGGCACGCCGCGGCGCAGCAGGCGGCTCAAGGTGCGCGAGCGGCGCTCGCGGATGCGAGTGTCGCGCTCTACCGGATTCTCCAGTCCGCGTCTCAGCGCATTGCCGGCCGAAAGATAGAGTTCCCATAAAAGGCTGTTCTTCCAGCTGTTCCACAGCTTGGGGCTGGTCGCGGCGATATCGGCCATGGTGAGCAGATAGAGGTGGTCGAGGCGGTGCATGGTCTTGACGGCCGCCGCGAATTCCTGGATCACCGCCGGGTCGGAGAGGTCCTTGCGCTGGGCGGTTCGGGACATCAGCAGGTGCTGTTCCACGAGCCAGGCCACCAGTTCGCGGTCGTCCTTCTCGAGGTCGAGGCGTTTGCAGAACTCGGCGGCATCGACCGCGCCCAACTCCGAATGATCGCCATCACGCCCTTTGGCGATGTCGTGGAACAGCGCCGCGAGGTAAAGCAAAACCGGCTGCTCGATGCGGCGGAACGCAGCGCGGGCGTGCGGAAATTCCTCGCGGTATTTGCCCCAGGCGAAGCGACGCAGGTTGCGCACCACAAACAGGATGTGCTGGTCGACGGTGTAGACGTGGAACAGGTCGTACTGCATGCGCCCCACGATGTTGCTGAACACCGGCAGGTATGCGGCCAGCACGCCGTAGCGGTTCATCCGGCTGAGCTGGGTGTAGACACCTTGCGGCTGGCCCAGCAGTTCCAGGAACAAGGCGTTGACCTCGTCATCGTTTCTGAACTTGTCGTCGATGAGATAAAGGTGATCGCGGATGGTGCGCACGGTGGAGGCGCGGACGCCGCGCAATTGCGGGTCGCGCGCGAGCATCACGAAGAGTTCCATCATCGCGGCCGGACGGCGGATGAACAGGGTCTCGTCCTTCAGCTCCAGGAAACCGTGCCGGGCGCTGAATTCGTCGGTCACCGGCACCGCCTCGTCGTCGGGCGCGTGCAACAATTCTTCCTCGAACAACTGCAGCAGCCGTTCGTTGAGGCGCTCGAGTTGCATCACGCTGCGGTAGTAGACCTGCATGAACTGCTCGACCGCGAGGTTGGCCGTGGCGTCGCTGTAGCCGAAGCGGCGAGCGATTTCGCGCTGGTAATCGAACAGCAGGCGGTCCTCGGCGCGGCCGGCCAGCAAATGCAGGGCGTATCGCACGCGCCACAGCAGTTTCTGACCGGACTGAAGATCGCGGTGCTCCGACTCGGTGAGAAATCCGTGCTCGACCAATCCATGGAGCGTCTGGGCACCGAAGTGCCGCTTGGCGACCCAGCCGATCATCTGGATGTCGCGCATCCCGCCCGGCCCTTCCTTGATGTTGGGCTCGAGGTTGTAAGCGGTGCCGTTGTAACGTGAGTGCCGGTCCTGCTGCTCGGCGAACTTGGCGGTGAAGAACTCCCTGCCGTTCCACATCTGGTCGGGGCCGATCGCCGCGCGAAGGCGGTCGAACAACACCCGCGGCCCGCTCAGAAGGCGGGCCTCCATCAGGCTGGTGGCGGTAGAAACGTCCTGCCGCGCCTTCTCGGCGCAGGCCTCGACCGTGCGCACGCTGTGGCCCAGGTGGAATCCGGCGTCCCACAGGAGTTGGACGAACTTTTCGATGGCCTCGCCGCGACCAGATACCGGATCCTCTCCAACAAGGATCAGCAGGTCGATGTCGGAATTCGGGTGCAGCTCGCCGCGGCCGAAGCCGCCGACGGCGACCAGGCAGGGTTCCGGTCCTTCACCCGCAAGCGGCCCGACCACGCAATGCTGCCAGGCCAGCAGCACCAGCTGTTCGACCGCCCAGGCGCGGGCGCGTACGAGTTCGGCCACGTCGTCGCCGGCCCAAAAGCGCTCGGCGAGACGCTCGTCGGCGGTGACGAGCTCGGACTTGATAAAACGGCGCAGGCTGGCCTCGCCGGGATATTCCCGCGCGACGGAATGAACGGCCGGGAGATCGATGCAGCCCCTGGCAGCGGCCGGGGCGGCCAGGCGCTCCATGCTCAGATGTCGTCGCCCGGAAGGCGGGTGAGCACGTCGTGCCCGTCCCCGGTGACCGCGATGGTGTGCTCCCACTGTGCTGAAAGGCTTCGATCACGCGTAATCACGGTCCAGCCATCCGGCAGCAGGCGGGTTTCGCGCTTGCCGAGATTGATCATGGGCTCGATGGTGAACACCATGCCGGGCACCAGCAGCTCGCCCTGCCCCGGTTTTCCGTAGTGCAACACCTGCGGTTCCTCGTGAAAGCCGCGCCCGATGCCGTGGCCGCAATATTCGCGGACCACCGAACAGCTCTCGCCCTGGGCGTAGCTCTGGATGGCGTCACCGATGTCGCCCAAGCGTATGCCGGGCCGGACCATCTCGATGCCCCGGACCATGGCCTGGTGGGCGATGTCGGCGATGCGCTGGCCGCGGATGGTGGGCGTGCCCACCTGGAACATCTTGCTGGTGTCGCCGTGCCAGCCGTCCTTGAGGACGGTGATGTCGATATTAATGATGTCGCCGTCCTTGAGCACCTTGTCACCGGGGATGCCGTGACACACGACGTGGTTGACCGATGTGCAGATCGATTTCGGAAAACCGCGATAATTGAGCGGAGCGGGGATGGCGTCCTGTTCTTCGGTGATGTACTCGTGGCAGATGCGATCGAGCTCAGCGGTGGTGATGCCGGGCTGGACGTGGGGCGCGATCATGCGCAGCACCTGGCCCGCCAGCCGGCCGGCGACCCGCATCTTTTCGATCTCCTCCGGCGATTTGAGAATAATGCCCATTCCGCTCCTGTAAGGGTGTTGTTCGGCCGGTTTCGGCCGTTTACTGAAGATCTCGCGCATTCGCATTCGAACTACACTATCAGACCCGATTCATTTTACATCCATGCGGCGCCGAACCGCCGGTATGATTTGCAGATGGCGACGGTCCGGGACTGGCTCAAGGAAGGAAAGCATCGCCTTTCACAGCGCGCGGCGGCACTCGAGGCGGAAGTCCTGCTGGCGATAGCCATGCAGGTCTCCCGCTCGTTCCTGTTGGCGCACCCGGAATATGAGGTGGCGGACCCGGCGGCGGAAGCGTTTGCCCGTCTGCTCGAAAGAAGGGCCGGCGGGGAGCCCATCGCCTACATCATGGGCGAGCGCGAGTTCTGGTCGCTGCCGCTAAAGGTCACACCGGCCGTGCTCATCCCGCGGCCGGAAACGGAAACCCTGGTCGAGGCGGCTCTTGCGCGCGTTACCCTGCAAGCGGCCTGCCGCATCGCCGATCTTGGCACCGGTTCGGGCGCCATCGCCCTGGCGATTGCCAGCGAGCGGCCGCAATGCGAGGTGCACGCGACGGATATCTCGCAGCAAGCCCTGGAGGTCGCGCGGGAAAACGCCGCCACGCTGCGACTTAAGAACGTCCATTTCCACCACGGGTCGTGGTTTCAACCCCTCAGCGGTTTGTTTGACCTCGTCGTCAGCAACCCCCCCTACGTGGCCTTGGGCGATCCACATCTGGAGGAGGGCGACCTGTGCTTCGAACCGGATGCGGCTTTGGTGGCCGGACCTGAAGGCCTGGAGGCGATCCAGGCGATCGCCTCGGCGGCGCCGGAGCGCCTCAACCGGGGCGGCTGGCTGCTGCTGGAGCACGGCCACGATCAGGGGGCCGAATGCCGAGCCCTGCTGGAATCGAGGGGCTTCGAGAACATTGAAACCTTGGCCGACCTGGCAGGGACTAACCGTGTAACCCTGGGCGCGCTCAAAATACCGCCCGCACGTTAGAATCTGCCACATGCCCATGACATTGATCAGTCGGCGGGGCCCCCGCCATCGCCGAGGTCGCATTTCGACCGCTTTACGGCCCGCCCGCGCCGGGTTCGCCCTGTGCCTGCTGCTCGCTTCGATGCCGCTCCTGGCCGTCGAGCGCGTTTACGAGGTGGTGTACGAGGCGCGGATCAATCCCGAGCGGGAGCGCGCCGAAATGGCCCTGACCCTCCGCCAGCCGCGCGACTTCGTGCGCGAGCTTCGATTTAGCATCGAGCCCGACCACACCGGCGACTTCGAGGGCGACGGTACCATCGAGCAGGACGGCCGTTACGTTCGCTGGACCCCGCCAGAAACCGGCGGCGAACTGCGCTGGAACGCACGCCTTGTAAGCAAGCGCGGCAACGGCGCCTATGACGGCATGATCACGCCCGAATGGGCGGTTTTCCGTGGCGACGACCTGGTGCCGCCGGTTTACACGCGTAGCCTCAAGGGCGCGCGCGCGCAGGCACGGCTCAGATTCGAGCTTCCCAGGGGATGGTCATCAGCAACGCCTTACCGCAAGGCCGACAACGGCGATTACTTGATCGATCACGAGGACCGCAATTTCGACCGGCCGACCGGCTGGATGGCGCTCGGCGAGATTGGCGTGCGCTGGGCCACGATCGATGACACCCAGGTAGCCGTTGCCGGCCCGGTCGGGCACGATCTGCGCCGCCAGGACATCCTGGCCTTCCTGCGCTGGACCCTGCCGACCTTCAGCGACATCTTCCCGGACCTGGGTCGGCGGCTGCTGGTGGTCGGCGCCGGCGACCCGATGTGGCGGGGTGGGCTGTCCGGCCCGTCTTCCCTCTACATCCACGCCGATCGCCCGCTGATCAGTGAGAACGGCACCAGCACGCTGCTCCACGAGCTGGTCCACGTGGCGACCGGGCTGCGCGCCGAATCGGGCGCGGACTGGATCGTCGAGGGGCTGGCCGAGTACTACGCGCTGGAGGTGCTGGTCCGCTCCGGCACGACCAATCGGTGGCGCCACCGGAAGTCGGTGGAGGACGTCGCTGAGTGGGCCGAGATGGCCGACGACCTGTTCGTCGATACCGCCCGGGCTGAAGTGACCGCCCGCGCGGTCCTCGTGATGGCGGCGGTGGACGAAAAAATCCGCGCCGGATCGGACGGCGCCCGCAGCCTCGACGACCTCGCTCGTGCACTGGTCGCCGAGGGCAAGGTCAGCTACGAGCGGTTTCGGGAACTGGCGGAGGAGTTGGCGGGGGGGGCGGTTAAGGCGTTGAAGCCCTCGCGGCTTCCAGGGTCACCGGAAGGGTGATCAGCAAGACGGTTCGCGGCGGGGCACGCGCGACGGCTCCGCCGCCTAATTACGACCCCTTGGGTCTTTCATTACGGCGGCTCTCGCCTGCGCTGCTCCTACAAGCTCTTGGCAACGCCACCTAATGGTTGTAGGAGCGGCGCCCTCGCCGCGAGCGTCGCGGCTAAAGCCGCTCCTACGAGAATGAGCAAGATGGGCCATCCTGGCCCACTTGCATCTCGCCTTTGAAAAGCGCGGTTTTCAAAGGCTCGCGCCCTGCGGGCGTTGGCACATCCTTGTGCCAATCATGGTTTCCGGCTTTTTTGAGAACTTGTAGGAGCGGCGCCCCCGCCGCGAGCGTCGCGGCTAAAGCCGCTCCTACAAGAATGAGCAAGATGGGGCAGGATGGCCCATCTTGCTCATTCAATCAGCTGTAGCGCCTAAAGGCGACCAAGCCGACACCTGCCATGAGCAGGGCCAGCAAGGCCATGCTGTAGTGGCTCAGCGTCGGGATGCCTTCATAAAGACGCGTATTGAAGATGGTGCAGGATGCATCCTGCCCCAGGGTCACGGCAACGCCCTGGCATTCGCTGGCATCGGACTCCGCACCGCCGACCACCGCTTCACTCACGGTGCAGAAGGTGCTGCCGTCCCAGTGCGGGCGAAGGTCGAACGAGTCGCTGGCCTCGAGGCCGGCGAAGTTGAGGTTGCCCGCGAGGGTCGAATAGCCCTGTCCCGTGAAGACGTTCCCGCAGGAGAAATCCGCGCTGGCGAAGGCGTCGTTGTTGAACTGCGGGTTCTCGTCGATCCAGGTCTTGAACACCTCGAAGGTGACGAAGTCGACCGTCAGACCGAAATCGCAGGGGTTCGAGGACTGATCCGCAACAGCCTGGAACGTACAGCCTTCGGACGCGGTGTAACCGATCGCGCCGGTGACGCTGACATCGCAGTCCATGGCGCCGTCTTCGAAGTTGGTGACCACGAAGGTCACGCCGGCGCCCTCTTCGATTGCCAGGGACTGGCTCAGGGGCTGGCCGGTATTGCATTCCAGCGTGGCCGTGACGGAGCCGGGGTTGTTGTCGTTAAAATCGACGGTGACCGGGAACCCGGCGCTGGTCTGCGCCAGGGCCATTCCCGGAAGAAACATCGCGGCCGCCGCGATGAGGATCGCTCGTTTGAAAGACATGGCTTACTCCAAATTTTCACTGTTAGCAGTCATGGGCACGGGCCTTCTTCAGGTCTCTCGCGCCTGCTTCGTTCCAAAACGCACCCTGCACCGCATTTTCGCCACGGTGTTCAGGTGTTTTTGAGGGTTTATCCGGCCGTCCGGACGGGACTAAAACCGGCAGAGCCTTGAAGCAGCGGCGGATTATCCCGGTGCCGGCCGCTCAAGTCAACGGTTTTTTAACAATTCTCGCTGTCGTCTGTGGCGGTCTTTTTCGCTCCGCTTGAACTGCCGGTACTGTGGACAACTTTGAGGCTCGAAGTTCCGCTTTCCGGCTCATCCTCCTCGTCATTTCCGAGGCTCGGATCGATCTGCTTGGAAGTCCGCGCGCCAAGTTCCTTGAGCATTTCCGCCTGGCGCAGGAGGTTGCCGGTGCCGCTCGAAAGGCGGGTCACCGCCAGCTCGTAGCTTTCCTGAGCCTGCCGCAGTCGGTCGCCGATCTGCTGCAGCGCAGTCACGAAATCGGCGAATTTGTCATACAGCCGCCCGGCCCGTCCCGCGATCGCGCGGGCGTTGTTGTTCTGGCGATGGATGGCCCACACCGAACCCACCGTGCGCAAGGTCGCCAGCAGGTTGGTCGGAGAAAGCAACGCGACCTTGTTTTCGAGCGCGTACGCGGGCAGTTCCGGGTCGGTCTGCAACGCCTCGATCAGCGCCGATTCGATGGGCACGAACATCAGCACGAAATCGAGCGCGTTGAGGTCGGGGATTTCGGCGTAACGCTTGTCGCCCAGTAACTTGACATTGCTACGGATGGACTGGATGTGCGCCTTCAGGTGGGCCGGCCGGAGTTCCTCGTCTTCCTCGGCCTGGTAGCGCAGCCAATCGCTGAGCGAGACCTTGGAGTCCATCACGATGGACTTGCCTTCGGGCAGGCTGAGGACGAGGTCGGGCTGGATGCGCTGCCCGCCCTCGGTGGTGACCGAGACTTGCGTGTGAAACTCGCGGCCCTTCTGCAGCCCGGCCAGCTCCAGCAGCCGCTCGAGTTGCAGCTCGCCCCAGTTGCCCTGGGCCTTGGAACTACGGGTGAGTGCCTTGGTGAGGTTGGTGGCGTCGTCGTGCAGGCGCACATTGAGCTGTTCAAGCTGCTTGAGCTTTTCCTGCAACACGCGGTTCTGCGCCGTCTCGTCCTTGTGGGTCTCGGCGACGGTGCGGCGAAAATCGTTGAGCTGCGCGCCCAGCGGCTTGAGCATGGTTTCGAGCTGCTTTTCATTCAGCTGCGACAGTTTCTCGCTGCGCTCCTCGAAAACCCGCCCCGCCAGACGCTCGAAGGCGTCACCCATGCGTTGCTCGGAGCGGCCCGCTTCCTCGGCGGCCCGACGGCGGCTGAGGGACGAAGCCACCCAGGCGAAGATCACCGCCAGCAGCAGGCCGAACAGCAGCCCCACCAGCAGGCCCAGCGCCGGCGAAACGATACCGATTTCGACCAGCAAGGGGTTCACCTTGCGCCGTCCCCCTTGGCCGACTGCCACAGGGCTTCCATCTCATCCAACGACATTCGGGCCAGTTTCTCGCGCCCCCCGCCGGCCTCCTCCACCGCCCGGAACCGCACCTCGAACTTGGCGTTGGCGCGGCGCAGAGCGCGCGCCGGGTCGATCTCGAGCTTGCGGGCGAGGTTCGAGACGACGAACAGGAGGTCACCGATCTCGTCCTCGACGCCATCCGAGTCGACCGCGGCGATGGCTTCGCGGAGTTCCGAGATTTCCTCTTCGAGCTTGTCGAAGACGTTTTCAGCATCCGGCCAGTCAAAGCCGACATCGGCGGCGCGTTTCTGCAGTTTCAAGGCGCGCTGCAGTTCGGCCATGCCGCGCGGCACGTCGTCCAGCAGGCTTTGCAGACCTTTCGCATGACGCTCGCGCGCCTTGGAATTCTCCCATGCACGGGTCTGGGCGGCCGCGTCCTCGATCGTTTCATCGCCGAACACATGGGGGTGGCGTCGGACCATCTTGTCGCAGACCGAATCGACGACATCGTGAAAATCGAAAGCACCGCCCTCATTGGCCATCTGCGCGTGGAACACGACCTGGAACAGCAGATCTCCCAACTCGTCGCGCAGGGCCTGCATGTCGCGGCGCTCGATGGCGTCCGCGACTTCGTAGGCTTCCTCGATGGTGTAAGGGGCGATCGTGGAGAAGTCCTGCTCGGCGTCCCAGGGGCAGCCGCCCTCAGGATCCCGCAGGCGGGACATGATTTCCAGCAGTTTGTCCATTGGCTTTGTATTAAGTTGGTGCGATTTCGAGCCTCAGGCTTGCGCCGCCGAGCTTGCTCTTCGAAAGCGAGATGTCGCCACCATAGGCGGAAACCAGCTCGAGCACAATCGCCAGCCCCAGGCCGTACCCCTCGACCCGCTCGTCACCGCGCACCCCGCGCTGCAGCA
>Ga0268386_10002473_pt1 | contig 13169 bp, 8 predicted proteins | sample RVTome_15_FD_200260 | JGI IMG/M metagenome (GOLD analysis project Ga0268386, IMG submission 200260) | Soil microbial communities from uranium-contaminated site in the Upper Colorado River Basin, Wyoming, United States - RVT150D86... ...
CGGCCAGACGACGTGGGCGGCGAGCATCCGGGAGTCGAGCACGCCGAGGTGGTCGAGGTAGTCGATCGAGGTCCGGCCGGTCGCCTCGCGCACCCGCTCGATCTCGCCCCGGTCCTCGGCGAGGTGGATGAGCAGCGGCACGTCCAGCTCGACGGCCAGCCGGTGCGCGGCGACCAGGTGGTCGGCCGACACCGTGTAGGCGGCGTGCGGCGCCACCGCCGGAACGATCCGCGGGTGGCCGCGCCAGCGCTCGACGAACCGGCGGGTGTAGGCGAGGGCGGCCTCCCAGGTGGCGTGGTCGGGCGCCGGGAAGTCGATCAGCGTCTCGCCGAGCACCGCCCGCATCCCGCAACGCTCCGCCTCCTCGGCGATCGCATCCTCGAAGTAGTACATGTCGGCGAACGTGGTGACGCCGCCGCGCAGCATCTCCAGGCACGCCAGCCGCGTGCCGGCGCGCACGAACTCCTCGTCGACGTGCGCCGCCTCGGCCGGGAAGATGTGCTCCTCGAGCCACACCATCAGCTCGAGGTCGTCCGCCAGCCCCCGGAACAGCACCATCGGCGCATGCGTGTGGGCGTTGATCAACCCCGGCATCACGATCGCCCCGGACGCGTCGATCCGCTCCGCCCCCGGAAACGCCCGCCCGACCTCCGCCGCCGGCCCGACCGCGGCGATCCGATCGCCGACCACGGCCACGGCGCCGTCGGCGATGACGGTGCCCTGCGGGTCGAACGTGACCACCGTGCCGCCGGTCACGACGAGCGCGTCGGCCGGCGCAGGAACAGGCGATACCGGTCCCCGCGGCGCCGCACAGGCGAGGCCGACGGCGGCGGCGAGGACGAGGAGGCGATCGAGCACGGAGGCTGCGCCAGCGGGGCGCGGCAGGCTCTGCACCCACCTGCGGGGATGGACCGGAGCTTCCGACACGGGTGAGCAGAATATACCCCCTCTCCGCCCGTGGCGGCACCGTCGACCGATCTCGGCGACCCGATATAGACCGCCGCCACGGCAGGTGACGGAGCCGTCCGTCAACGGCTATACTGTTGCGCGAGAGAGACCCCCATGAGCCTGGCCACGGCGACGTTGACGCCCCCTTTCGCCACCGACGAGCACGGCGTGATTCGCATCGGTACCTCGCGGGTAGCGCTCGAGCGAATCGTCCACGCTTTCGACGCCGGCGCCTCGGCGGAGGAGATCGTCGAGAGCTACCCGACAGTCGACCTCGGTGACGTCTACGCCACGATCACCTTCATACTGAAGAACCGGCCCGAGGTCGACGCCTACATGGCCGAGAGCGCGGTCGACGCCGAGCGGGTCCATCGCGAGTGCGAGGCACGGTACCCGACCTCCGAGCTGCGGCGCCGCATCCGAGAGCGCGCAGCCGTACCCTGAGTCCGAAGCGCCGTGCTCGACCTGGCTGCGGACGAGAACTTCAAACAGCAGATCATCAACGGTCTTCGCCGCCGGCTCCCGCGGCTCGACGTGGTCACAGTCCGCGGCGCCGGCATCGCCGGTGCAATCGATCCGCACGTGCTCGCCTGGGCAGCGGGGGAGGGTCGCGTTCTCCTCAGCCACGACACGAGGACGATGAAGAGGCACGCGTACGCCCGCGTCGCCGCCGGCGAGCCGATGGTCGGCGTCCTCGAGGTTCCCGACCTCATGGCGATCGGTCACGCCGTCGAGGAGCTGGCGTTGGTGGTCCAGCTCCTGAAAGCCGAAGAGATTCAGGATCGCGTGCTGCGGCTGCCGCTCTGAACCCGGCGCGGTTGGTGCGCCGCGATGCGGCGCTCCAGATCGGCCTACGTTCCGGTAGACCGACCCTGAGATCGCGCAGGTGTTCCCCGGCTAGAACGCGCCCGTGTCGCCCTGCCCGCAGATGTCCCCGGGTTCGTTGGTGTATTCCTGGTCATCCGCGGTCATGGTGTCGACGACGCGGATTGTGTACTCGACGTCGGAGAGCGCACCGTAGAAGAACCAGAAGCGCTGGTTGAGCGGGCGGCCGTCGAGGATCTTGGCCACCAGCTCGATGTTGGCGTCGTTGAAGAACCAGAAGAACCCCGAGTTGGGGCCGAACGGCACCGCGGTGCCGACGCCGGTGTCGCCGCTGCGCTGGTCGTGCCAGGTCACCGAGACACGGAAGCGGTCGCCGAACAGGCAGAGGTCGTTCGGCGCGCCGCCGCAGGCGGTGCCGCCGGTGCCGCCGGCGGCGGGCAGGGCGGTCAGCTCGCGGGCGACGGGTAGGCCCAGGAGCTCTCCGGCGGCAGCGCGCCAGGGGGCGGCTCCGGGTGACTGCGCGGCGCCGGAGGCCGCCGCCGCCCCGATCGGGAACGCCCGGTTGTCGCCGCGGCCGCAGATGCTCCCGGCCGCGTTGTCGTAGCGGCGGCCCTGGCCGGTGGCGGTGTCGAGCACGCGGATCGTGTACTCGACGTCCGACAGCGCGCCGTAGAAGAACCAGAAAAAGTCGTTGACGATCCGCCCGTCGAGCGCCTTGACCACCAGCTCGACGTTCTGCTGGTTGAAGAACCAGAAGTAGCCGGTGCGGTCGCTGCCCGGAATCGCCATGCCCGCCCCGACGTCGCCGCTGCGCTGGTCGCGCCAGGCGACCTCGACCTGGAAGCGGCCGCCGGCGCCCAGGCAGAGGACGGTGTCGCCCGGGACACAGGTACTCGGCGCCTCCGGCGCGGTGAAGCGGCGGCCGCGGACCTGGCGCTCGAACTCGTCGTCGCGGCGGCGCCAGGCGACGAACACGCCGCCGGCGCCGTCGGCGGCCACCGACGGCTCGTCGTGGTCGCCGGCGGAGTTGCTCACCGCGACCTCGCCGCCGAGCGGCACCGGGGCGCCGGTCGCCGCGGTGGCGTAGTGGCGGGCGCGGATCGCGCCGTCCTCGGCGGCGACGCTGCGCCAGGCGACGGCGTAGCGGCCGGCGCCGTCGGCGGCCACCGACGGCTGCGACCGCTCCCCCGCCCCCGGGACGTCGACCCGGGTCTCGGCGGGCCCGACCGCGCCCGCCGGGGCGAGGGCGCGGGCGTAGATCCCGGCGGCCTGGCCGGCGGTGCCGTGGTGCTCGTACGCGACCAGGGCGCCGCCGCCCGGCGCCGCGGCGACCGCCGGCGAGTCCTGGATGCCGAGGGTCTGCTGGTGCACTGTCAGCTCGTCGCCGAGCGGCGATCCCGAGGCGTCGAACCAGCGCGCCGCCACGTCGTCGCCGGCGGGGCCGAAATCGAAGCGCTCCCAGGCGACGACGAAGCGGCCGGCGGCGTCGGCCGCGACGACCGGGTTGGCCACCAGGTCGGCGGCCGGGCCGTCGACCGCGATCACCGCGCCCTGCGGGACGCCGGCGGCGTTCAGGCGCCGGGCCTCGATCGCCACCCCGGAGTAGATCGGGATGTCGCCGGAGAAGCCCTCGAAGCGCAGGTTCTCCCACGCCACCACCCACGAGCCGCCGGTCAGGGGCGCCACCACCGGCCGCGACAAGAGGCGCCCGGGATGGTCGTGGACCGCGGTCTCGGGGCCGAGCGGAGTGCCGTCGCGGGCGAAGCGGCGGGCGACGATTTCGCCGGTCAGGTTGCCGGTCGGACGGCTCCACACCGCGACGAATGCGCCGTCGGGACCGACCGCGAGCGCCGCGGTCGGGTCGAAGAAGGTGGTCTGGGTAGCGAGCCGCCGCGCCGGCCCGAGCGCCTGCCCCACGGCGTCGTAGGCGCGCTGGCACAGCCCCTGGCCACCGCAGTCGGCGCTCCACAGCACGACCGCCCCGCCGGTGTCGGCGGCGGCGATCGTCGGGCCGGGGATCGGGCCGCCGATCTCGGCGCTGATCGCCAGCTCGCCGCCCGCGGCGATGAGCTGGGCGGCGGCCGGGACAGCGGGAGCGATGGCGGCGAGGACGGCGGCGACCGCCGCGAAGGGAACGAGCCGGTGGCACCGGGAGATCGACGGCATGAGGGGTCTCCGCGAGGCGTTCGCCATGAGGAGGCGACGCACTCTACCAGGCCGGGAACGCATCGTAAGCCGATGCTACCACGGCATCCATGGGCTTCTCCGCGTCGTTCGACGGGACCCGTGCCGAACGGCTTACAACCCCGGTTAGCCAACATTCTGAGGGGTCTTGACAACGCGAACCGGACCGCCTACGATCATGCCATAACAGCATTTTCTTCTCGTTCCAGGAGGGAGACTCCTTGCGCCGCATCCCCGCCGCCGCCGCCCCGACCGCCATCCTGACCGCGGTCCTTGCCACCTTCGCCGCGCCGGAGGCGACTGCCCTGCCACCGATCCCGTCGCCCGTCCACGTCCTCAACACCGCCGAGCCGTGCTCCCAGCGCAACCCGGACGTCGCCGCACTCGGCGGCGGCTTCGTCGCCGCCTGGACCGGCACGCCCGAAAACGGCTTCGGGGTCCGCGCCCGCCTGCTCGACGCCGAAGGCGCCCCGGTCGGCGGCGAGCTGGTGCTCTCCGACGAGCCGCAGTTTGGACTCGACCAGGCGCGGGTGGCGCCGATCGCCGACGGCGGCTTCGCGGTCGCCTGGCTGGAGTTCGAGCCCGGAATCGCGCCCGGATTTCCGGACGAGTTCTCCCTCCTGATACGCGCGTTCGACGCCGGCGGCAGCCCGCGGAGCCCGGAGGTCCTGGTCACCGCCCTCACCACCACGCAGTCGGTCCGATTCGCCCTCGCCGCCGACGGGCACGGGCGGCCGGCGGTCGCCTGGAGCGACGGCGACGCGGTCCGCTTCCGGCTGTTCGATGCCGACCTGACCGCGCGCACCGGCATCCGCACGGCCGTCGCGTTCGATCCCGCCCCCGGCTCCGGCGACTTCGTCGGCCAGGCGTCGATCGCCGCCGGCGCGGACGGCGAGCTGCTGGTCATCTGGGAGGAGGGACCGGATGTCATCGCCGACCCGCCACTGCCGTGGGCCTACGACGAGGTGCGCGGACGCCGCTTCGATCCCGACGGGATCGCCCGCGGGCCGGCGTTCACGATCGACGCCGGCGAGCCCGGGAGCACGCTCACGCAGTCGCCGGCCGCCGCCGCCCTGGCCGGCGGCGGCTGGGCGGTGGCCTGGGCGTGGAACCCGCTCACCGGGCCGGTCGGCGTCTACAGCCGTGTCCTCGATGCCGCGGGGTCGGCGGTCGGCCCCGCCTTCCTGACCGCCGATCTGGCACTCGTCACGGCCCTCGATCCCGACCTCGCCCCGATACCCGACGGCGGATTCGCGCTCGTCTGGTCGGGTCTTCCCTTACCTCCTCCGATCACGTTCCCGCCGTTGAGGTCCGTCGTGTTGCTGCAGCGGTTCGACGCCGAAGGCGCTCCGCTCGCCGAAGAGACGCCGGTCGCCTCTCCCGTCGACCGCCATCAGTCGACCCCGGCGGCGGCCTTCGGCGGCGACGGCCGGCTGGTGGTGGTCTGGCGCCATCACCTCCCGATCCCGCCGATCCTGCCGCCGCCGTGCTTCGAGCAGGCGACGATCGAGGCCCGCGCGTTCGACCTCGGCTGCATCGAGGACGGCGAGCGCCTGTGCCTGCAGGGCGGCCGGATCGCGGTCGAGGTCGTGGTCGACGACCCCCGGATCGGCGCGCCGCGGCCGGCCTCGGCGGAGCCGCTGACCGACGACACCGGCTCCTTCTGGCTGTTCCGCGAGGAGAACGTCGAGCTGGCGGTCAAGGTGCTCGACGGCGCCGAGGTCAACGGATTCTTCTGGTTCTTCAGCGGCGCGCTCTCGGACCTCGGCTACGAGATCGTGGTCACCGACACGCTGACCGGCGTGGACAGCCGCTACGAGAACCTCCCCGGCGTGGTCGCGAGCCGCGCCGACACCCGCGCCCTGCCCAGCCCGCCGGCGCCGCCGGGGAACCTGACCGGGCCCGGCCGCGCCGCCGGCACGGCGCCGGACGCCCTCCCCGGGCCCGCCGACGGAGCGGCCGGGCCGGTGGCGGCGGCGGACGGTGCGGTGGCGGCGGCGGACGGTGCGGTGGCGGCCGGCGGCGTGCCGGCGCGGGCGCTGACCGGCTCCGGCAGCCAGCTCCCGCCGCCGTGCGCTGCCGGCGTTCTCTGCCTCCACGGCGAACGCTTCGAGGTCTCGATCGACTGGCACGACCCGCGCAGCGGCGCGACGGGCACCGCCACCGGCGTCCCGCTGACCGACCGCAGCGCCTACTTCTGGTTCTTCCGCCCCGGCAACGCCGAGGTCGTGCTCAAGATCCTCGACGGCCGCGCGGTCAACGGCTTCTTCTGGGTCTTCTTCGGCGGCCTCACCGACCTCGAGTACACGGTCTTCGTCGAGGACCGGTTCACCGAGCTGACCTGGCGCTACGACAACCCGCCGTTCACCCTCACCTCCCACGCCGACACGACCGCCCTGCTCGAGTTCCCGTGCCCGGTCTGCGCCACCGCGGACGGCCCCGCGTCCCGGATTCCGGAAGCGACGCGATCCCCGGCGACCGGCGTTTCCGCAATGGAGGCCATGGGCGCCGAATGACCACGCCGATGCTGACCCGGTCCGCTCGAGGCGACGGCACGTCCCGAGCGGAACCAGCGGGGCGCCGGCCCCATCCCCCCCGCTCCCCGGGGACCCTGGGGCCGGCGCTCCGTACCGGGTGTCGCCTTCGCCGCGGCATCGAACCAACACTCGTGGAGGCGCCATGAAGCGAACGACCGTCGGCTCTCTGATGCTCCTCGGTGTCCTGGTTCCCGCTCCGCGGCTCTTCGCCCACACGGCGCTCTCCGTCTCCAACGACGCGCTTTGGCGCGTGAATCTCGACACCCAGACGGGGCAGCTTCTGGTCGACCTCGACAAGCCCGACCCGTTCTTCGCCTGCTGGCATCTCGCGGTCTCTTCCACCGGGACGATCCGCTGCGCGTTCGGAAGCTCGCTGTACTCGATCGACGGCGCGACCGGCGAGGTCTCCGAGCTGCCTCCGGCGCTTCCGCTCCCGCCGATCCCGGGACCGCCGGTCCCGACCAGCTTCAGCGGCGGACTGACGTTCGACTCCGCAGATCGCCTCTGGCTCGTCGATCTCGCCGGTACCACGCTCCTACAGCTCGACCCCGCCAGCGGGGCCGTCGTGTCTTCGCAGCCGCTGTCGCCGACCGGCACGTTCGTCAATACGCTCGCGGCTCTGGGGGATCGCCTCTTCGCCTTCACGGAGGACACCGCCCTCGAGAGACGGTATCTCGAAGAGATCGATCCAACCACCGGGACGTCGCTGTCGGCGATCGAGTTTCCGCAGCTCGCGCCGCCGCTCGACGCCGCCTTCGACGAGAGCGGGGATCTCTGGGTCGTGGAGGCCACCGGGTCGATCATCCTTGGCGTCAACTGCTACCGCGTCGACCGCATCAGCCTCTCCACGTCGACCGTCGAGGAGGCTTCGTCGGCGTGTTTCTTCGTCGGCGAGCCGAACTTCGCCAACATCGCCGACGTGCGCGGGACGGTGCTGGAGATCCCCACGCTCGACCACGTCGGCCGGCTCTGCCTGCTCGGGATGCTGCTGCTGTCCGCGCTGATCGTCCTGCGGAGGACCGGCCCCTGACCCGCCTCGAGCCCCTCCCCCACGCCGACACGGCGGCGCCGCCGGAAGCCTGAACGGTTCCCGGCGCCGCCGTGCCGGTCCCGCCTCAGTCCTCTTCGGCGGGCTCGTCCAACTTCTGGACGATCTGGGTGACCTGGACCTCGGCGCGGCGGAGCTTGCCGCGGCAGACCTCGACCAGCTCGGTGGCGCGGGCGACCTCGGCGGCGAGGCGGTCGATGTCGACCTCCTCGCTCTCGATGCGGCGGAGGATCGCCTCCAGCTCGTCGATCGCGGCGCGGAACGACGGCACCTCGCGGTCGAGGGCGGCCTCGGGGTCCTCGGCGGCGGGATCGGGTCGGGAGTCGTCGGGACCGTCGGTCATCGCTCCTCCACGCGGCTCGCGAGGAGGCCGCCGGCCAGGGTGGTGACGATGCGGTCGCCGGCGGCGGCCCGCGCGGGGTCGCGCAGCACCGCTCCGGCGGCGTCGCGGGTGATGCTGAAGCCGCGCTCGAGCAGGCGCCGGGGCGCGAGCTGGGAGGTCAGCCGTTCGAGGCCGGCGAGCCGCGCCATCGCTACGCGCAGGCGGCCGCCGGCGACCCGGGCGACCTCGCGGCCGAGCCGCACCGGCTCGCCGGCGCGGCGGACGAGCAGGCGCGGGGCCGCGGCGGCGATGCGACCAGCCAGCTCGCGGCGGCGGTGCGTGCCGGCGGCCAGCCGCGCCCCGGCCGCCCGCGCCAAAGCCCGCGTCAGGGCGGCGAGGCGGTCGCCGGCGGCGGCGAGCCGGAAGCGCGCCATCTCGACCCCCTTGTCCGCCCGCCCGACCCGCTCGCGGGCGGCGCGCAGGCGGTCGCGGGCGGCGCGGGCGATCGCCGCCGCCGCCTCGGCGCGCGCCCGCTCGGCGCGCTCGACCCGCTCGACCAGGAACGCCGCCGCCTCGGTCGGGGTCTTGAGCCGGGTGTGGGCGACCCGGTCGGCGATCGCCAGGTCGATCTCGTGGCCGAGCCCCGTGAGCACCGGCAGCGGGCAGCGCGCCACCGCCTCGGCGACCGCCCGGTGATCGAACACCGCGAGATCGCTCCGGGCGCCGCCGCCGCGCACCAGCACCACGCAGTCGGCCCCCGAGCGGCCGGCCTCGGCGAGCGCCGAGACCAGCTCGCGTGCCGCCGAGCGGCCCTGGACCGCGGCGTGGAGCAGCAGCACGCGGAAGCCCCAGCCGCTGTCGCCGAGCGTGGTCAGGAAGTCGTGGTAGGCGGCGCTGCCGTGGGAGGTGACGAGCGCCACGGCCAGCGGCACCTCGGGCAGCGCGAGCGCCCGGTTGGCCTCGAGCAGGCCGGCGGCGGCGAGCGCTTCCAGGGTCTCGCGCCGGCGCCGCTCGAGGTGGCCGAGCGTGAACACCGAGTCGACCTCGCGCACCGCGAGCTGCAGGCGCCCGGCCGGCGGGTAGAAGTCGAGGTCGGCGCGGCAGCGCACCTCCACCCCCTCGGCCAGCCCGCCGCCGAGCGCGCGCTCGACCCGCCAGCGGTCGCCGCGCCAGAGCACGGCGTCGAGCTTGCCGCAGACGTGGTCGGCGTCGTCCTTTTCGACCAGCTCGAAGTAGAGGTGGCCGGGCCGCCCTTCGCGCAGCCGCTGCACCTCGCCGACCACCCAGACCGAGGAGAACGCCTCGGCGAGGAACGAGCGTACCTCCTCGCACAGGCGCGAGACGCTGTAGGTCTCCTCGAAGAGCGGGAGCGTCAAGGCACCGTGACTCAGTGGTAGGTCTTCAGCTCGCGCGAGGAGGCGAGCGGGATCGACTGCGCCCACTCCACCGCCTTGCGGTCGCCCATGGTCAGTTTGTCGAGGAAGCGCACGGCCTCGTCGCGCTCGTGGAACAGCCGCCAGATGAAGGTGTGGCCGGCCGGGGCGGTGAAGTAGGTGTAGTTCTTGGCGCCGTCGGAGAGGTCGAAGCCGAGGTTGCTCTCGCCGTTGACCCCGACGCAGGCGACCGCGACGGCACGGAAGGCGAGCGCCAGCGCCTTGACCGGGTCCTCGAACTCGCCCAGCTCCTCGCGCGACAGCGGCGAGTGGTAGAGGCCGATCCGCGCCCCCTCCTCTTGGGCGAGCAGGTTGTAGGGGACGTCGGCGCGGTCCATGGCGTCCTTGGTCTCCGAGGTCGTGACGAAGACGTCGTCGGTGCCGGCGACCTTGTAGGCGATGGCGTAGACGTCGTCGCTGAACTGCGAGAAGGCCTCGGCGAGGATGCCTTCGTCCTCGATCGTGAAGTAGTAGAGCCGGTTCATCAGGCGTCGTGGCATGGCGTGCGTCCTTCGTTCTGTCGATCGTCCCGCGCCGCGGACCCGCCCGGGGAGCGTTCCGCTCCGCGCGGGCAGTGAAACCGGACTGAGTGGGCACCGAGCGGGAGCGGCGGACCCGGCGGCGGGGTCGGCGCGGCGCGCCGAGGGTATAGAGTACCAGATCGACCCGAGTTGCGGAATCCCGGGAGGGGACGCGTGTGACCGGACCCTGACCCGGTCCGGCTGACCTCGGGCGCTGTGGTGCCTGCGGGCCGGTTGGGGCCCGGGGCCTTTATTGCCTCCGGGGGCCTGGCGTCCTTTCGAGGCTCTCTATGCGATGAGCGGCGGTGACCGGAACGATCCCGGCCGGGGCTGGGTCCTCGACCTGCCCGCGGCGTTGCTCCACGCCTGGCCGCGCACCAGCGGCAGCGGCTGGGACGAGCGCGTCGCGCGCCTGGCCGCGGCGACCGGCGCCGCGGGCGGGGTGCACCGGCTCGGCGAGCACCGCCTGGCGGTGGTGCCGCTGGCCGGCGACCCGGCGGTGTTCGACGCCGCCGCCTCCTACGGCCGGCTGCTCGGCGCCGCCGCCCAGCGCCCGCTCGCCGGCGGCGCCGAGGGCGCGGCGCTGCTCATCGCCCCGATCCGGGTGCGCCTGTCGGCGGACGGCGCCGAGGCGCTCCACGACCCGCTGCTCGCCGACCTCGACCGCCGCGCCCCCAACCTGCCGCCGTCCGGCGTCCACCTGACCGGCCGCGCCGCCCGGGTGCTCGAGACCCGGCGCGAGATCTACTCCGCCGGCGCCTACGAGGGACCGGGCGGGCGCAGCGTGCCGCTGTTCTTGGCCGGCGCCCGCAAGCCGGCGGAGCGCCCGTGGCGCAACCCCGAACTGCTCGGCCGGCGGCTCAAGTCGATCGACCGGCCGGCGCTCGCCCGCGCCGTGCGCGAGGCGGCCGGCGCCGGGGCGGTGCGGATCTTCGGCGGCCTCGGGGTCGGCAAGACCCTGCTCGCGGTCGAGGCGCTGGGCGCCGGCACCGACGTCGCCTGGGTCGCCCCCGGCGCCCGCCGGGCGCACGCCCCGAGCCTCGCCGAGCAGATCGCGTTCACGTGGCTGCCGTACGCCGCCGCCGAGGACCGCGAGGGGATCGAGGCGCTGGTCCGCGCCCTCGCCGCGGCGCGCCGGCGGCGCCTGCTCGGCGAAGCCGACGCCGGCGAGGAGGAGGCCGCCGCGGCGCGGCTGGCGGCGCGGCTGCCCGGCCTGGTGGTGGCCTGCGCGGCCGCCGGCCGCGGCCCCCGGGCGGTGCTGTGCGACGACCTCGAGTCGGCCGCGGCCGGAGATTTCGCGCTGCTCGAGGCGCTGATCGCGGCGCGCGCCGACCGCCCGGCGGCGCCGGCGCTGGCGCTGATCGGCCGCTCGGGCACGCCGTGGACGGGGCGGCTCGCCGAGCTGCCGTCGCTCGAGGTGCCGCCCTTGACCGGAGCCGAGATCCACGATTTCGCCCGCCAGCTCCTCTCCGGGCTCTCGCTGCCGCCGCCGGTCGCCCAGCGGCTGACCGAGGCCGCGGCCGGCAACCCGTTCGTCTTCGAGGAGGGGGTTGCGGCGATGATCCACCGGCGCTCGCTGCGCCGCTTCTACGGCAGCTTCTTCTACAGCGGCGGCGACGACGACGCCTACGAGCCGTCGCCGCGACTGACCCTGCACGTCGAGGCCGAGGCCCGGCGCCACGGCAGGCCCGCACCGCTGCGCCTGCTGGCGGTCTCCGGCGCCCCGGCTCCCGCCGACGAGCTGCGCTCGGCGACGGCGATGGCCGGCGGCGGCGGCGAGACCGGATGGGAAGAGGTCTACCTCGAGCGCGGCTGGCTGGTGACGCGGCCGACCGCCTGGGGACCGGGGGTGGCCTTCCGCTCGCCCGCCTTCGGCGCCGCCCTCGCCGGCACCCTGGCGCCCGACACCGCCACGCACGCGCGCAACGCTCTCGGCGAGCTGCTCGGCGAGCTGTCGCGCGAGCCGGCGGCGCGCTGGTCCGCCTACCAGCTCCTCGCCGGCGGCGACGAGGGGGTGCCGGTGCTGCTCGACCTCGCCGAGCGCGCCGCGAGCACCGACGGCCCGTCGCCGGCCTCCGACGACGAGCTGCTGGCGGCGCTGATCCGCGAGCTGGTCGCCCACCGCGAGCACGGCGGCGACCCGGAGACCGAGCTGAAGCTCCTGCTCGCACTGCTGCCGCTGGCCCTGCGCACCGCCCACCTCGAGGGGCTCGCCGACGAGCTGAAGCACGCCATGCACCTGGCGCTCGAGCACGGCGGCGGCGGCCCGGAGCGGCTGCTCGCCCTGGCCCGGCTCAAGGCCGATTTCGACCGCCGCGAGGGCCGCCTGGCCAAGGCCGAGGAGACCCTGCGCAAGGCGCTCGAGACCTCGCACCACGTCGACGAGCGGGGCAAGGCGGCGCTGCTGCTCCAGCTCGGCCGGGTGCTGATCGCCCGCCAGCGCCTCGACGAGGCCGAGAAGCTCTTCCGCCAGGTGCTCGAGCGGGTCGGCCGCCCGGGCGCCGAGGACCTCGCCGCCGGCTGCCGCTTCTATCTCGGCAACGTGGCGCTGCACCGCTGCCGCTACGAGGAGGCGCTGGCGCACCACCGGGCGGCGCTCGAGCTGCGCCAGAAGAGCCGCGGGCCGGTCAAGCCGCGGATCGCCTCGCTGACCGCGCTCGGCGCCTGCTACCTGGCGCTCGGGCGCTACGGCGAGGCGCTCGCCCACTACCAGCAGGCCGAGGAGTGCTCACGCGAGGCCGGCGACGACCAGGAGCTGTCCTACGTCTTGCTCGGGATCGGCCGGGCGCTGTCGCGGCTCGGCGACTTCGCCGCCGCCTCGGCGCCGCTGCGCCAGGGGCTGGCGCTGCGCGAGGCGAGCGGCGACGGCCTCGGCGAGGCGGTCGCGCGGCTGGCGGTGGCCGAGAACCACCTCGCGCTCGAGCGGCACCGCGAGGCGCTGCGCGAGGCGCGCGAGGCGCACTTCGCGCTCAGCCTGCTGACCGAGGGCAAACCGCTCGGTCAGGCCGAGCAGCTCCTCGGCCGCATCCAGCTCACCCGCCGCAAGCCCGAGGAGGCGCGCAACTACCTGCTGCGGGCGCTGCGCTACCACGACGAGCGCGCCGACCGCGCCGAGGCGGCGTTCGACCGCGCCTGGCTGCTCGACGCCGCGCTCGCCGAGGAGCGGTCGGACGAGGTCGCCCAGCTCACCCGCGAGCTGGGCGAGTTCCTCGCCGGCGGCGACTACCCCGAGCTGGGCGAGCGCATCGACTACCGGATGTCGCGCGGCCTCGAATGGCTGCGCGCCCGCGGCGAGGACGGCGGCGACCCCCTGCTCCACCTCGGCCGCGCCTACCGCGGCCTGCTCGCCAA
>Ga0268386_10002476_pt1 | contig 13163 bp, 13 predicted proteins | sample RVTome_15_FD_200260 | JGI IMG/M metagenome (GOLD analysis project Ga0268386, IMG submission 200260) | Soil microbial communities from uranium-contaminated site in the Upper Colorado River Basin, Wyoming, United States - RVT150D86... ...
GACCAACCCCCTGATCCGAACGGCCAACCCCTACTCTCCAATTCCGGCTAACCCCTGATCACTAACCGCTGACCGCTTCTTTCCTACTGCAAATCCCCCCACATCGCCTGCAGCACGGTCAAAGCGACGACTGAGGCCGTTTCGGTGCGCAGGATTCGCGGACCGAGCCGCACCGCGACGTAGCCGGACGATTGCGCTGCAGCGACTTCCGCATCATCGAGCCCGCCCTCGGGGCCGACCAGCAACTCGACGCGCGCCGGGACACTCGCCACGCTCGCGAGCGATGCCGGTGCTGACGGAGCGAGCACGTAACGCCCGCCTTCACGGCGCGCCTCGTCCAGGTAGTCGCGCAACCGCACGGGAACATCGATCTCGGGAATACGATTGCGGCCGCACTGTTCACAAGCCGAGATCAGGATGCCGCGCCAGTGCTCGCGCTTGCGCGCCGCCTGGCGTTCGTCGAGGCGAACCACGCTGCGCGCGGTCAGCACGGGCACGATCCGCGCGGCACCGAGCTCGACCGCCTTCTGCAGCGTCCAGTCCATGCGTTCGCTGCGCGACAGGCCCTGCACGAGCGTGACACGCAGCGGCGATTCGCCGGTACCCGGGATTTTGTTGCCGAGCCGCACGACGACCGAGCTTGCCGCTGCGATGACGATCTCTGCCTGCCAGTCGCCGCCCGAACCGTCGAAGACGAGCAACGGTGCACCCGGGCGCAATCGCAGCACACGCCCGACGTGATAAGCACCGGCGGGGGGCAGATCGATCTGCGCGCCCTCGGCAAGAGGACCTGCAACGTACACCCGGGTCAATCGCATGTGGCGAGCTCGATGCCTTCACGGGCGACCTCGACGACGAAGTCGATCTCCTCCGGTGTGATCACGTACGGTGGCATCAGGTAAACGACATTGCCGATCGGACGTAACAGGACACCCCGCTCGAGCGCATGGCGGTACACGCGCAGCCCTCTGCGCTCCTGCCAGGGGAACGGATGGTGGCGATCGCCTCGGTGCGTCATCTCTGCGGCGAGGATCATGCCGCGCTGCCGGACTTCGGCAACGTGCGGCAGTTCGGCGAGCACTGCGGCACGGGACGCGAGGTGTTCGGCGAGCGCGCGGTTCCGCTCGAGCACGGGTTCGGTCGCAAAGATCGCAAGCGTTGCGACGGCCGCGCTGCAGGCGAGGGGATTGCCCGTGTAGCTGTGCGAGTGCAGGAACGCCCGCAGGCTGGCGAACTCCGCATAGAACGCCTCGTAGACGCCTTCGGTCGTCAGCACGACCGATAAGGGCAGGTAACCACCGGTCAGGCCCTTGGACAGGCACAGGAAATCCGGGCGAATCGCCGCCTGCTCGCAGGCAAACAGTGTGCCGGTGCGTCCGAAGCCGACGGCGATCTCGTCGGCGATGAGATGCACCTGGTGCCGATCACAAGCCTCGCGCAGCAACTCGAGGTACACCGGATCGTACATGCGCATGCTGCCCGCACATTGGACCAGCGGTTCGACGATCACCGCGCACACCTCTTCGGCGTGTCGTGCGAGCGCGGCCTCCATCGCGGCGAAGCGTCGGCGCGCATGGTCCGATGCGCTTTCGCCCGGCTCCCGCCCATAAGCATCCGGCGACGGCACTGTGATCACGTCCATCAACAGAGGCCGATAGACGTCCTTGTAGAGCTCGACGTTGCCCACCGCGAGCGCGCCGAGTGTCTCGCCGTGATAGCTGTTCGAAAGCGTGATGAAGCGGTGCTTGCGGGTGCGACCGCAATTGCGCCAGTAATGGAAGCTCATTTTCACGGCGACCTCGATCGCCGCCGATCCGTTGTCTGCGAAGAAACACCGGCTCAAGCCTGCCGGCGTAATGCGCACCAGCTGCTCGGCGAGCTCGATCGCCGGCTCGTGCGTGAATCCGGCGAAGATCACGTGCTCGAGCCTCTCGAGCTGGGCCGCGATCGCAGCGCCGATCCGTGGATGCGCATGCCCGAACAGGTTGACCCACCACGAGCTGATCGCATCGAGATAGCGCCGACCGTCGAGACCTTCGAGCCAGACCCCCTGGCCGCGACGGATCGGGATCATCGGCAACCATTCGTGATCCTGCATCTGCGTGCAGGGATGCCACACCACTTCGAGGTCGCGGCGCGCCAGTGCATCGGCGTCGTCGCGGCAGGACGGTTCGGTCGGTGGCGCGGGTCGGGTAGGTCGCATGTGTTCGATTGTCTCCATCGCCCCGCGGCGCACGCAAGCATGGCGCCGCGTGCGCGTCACGGGCATCATGCTGTGCCCGATGCGAGCGCATGAGCCGGACACGAGGGTGGTATTCGAATTCGATGTGATCACCGGCCGGGTGACACCGGCCCGTCAGGTGCCGTCCACGCACTGCGACGACCGCCCGCCGGGTGCCTTGCCGGAGCTGATCGTCGTCCACAGTATCAGTCTGCCTCCTGGTGAATACGGCGGCCCGTGGATCGATCGCCTGTTCACGGGGACATTGCCGCCCGATGCGCATGCATATTTCAGGGAGATCGCCGCGCTCAGGGTGTCCACTCACCTGCTCGTGAGTCGCGCTGCCACCGTGACGCAGTATGTTCCGATTCATCGCCGTGCCTGGCACGCGGGCGAGTCTTGCTATGCGGGTCGCAGCGCCTGCAACGATTTTTCGGTGGGCATCGAACTCGAGGGCACCGACGATAGTGCGTTCGAGCCATCGCAGTACCGGGTGCTCGCTGAACTGATTGACGTGCTGTGCGTGAGCTATCCGACGCTGTCACGCGATCGAGTCGTGGGTCATTCGCAGATTGCACCGGGTCGCAAGACCGATCCCGGCCCGCTGTTCGACTGGCCGCACTTGCAGGCGCTGCTCGAGGTTCGCGAGTCCGGGTCGCGTTTCGCATGAATCTGCTGGCATTGCTGCTCGGTCTCGCGCTCGAGCGGCTGCTGACGTCGCTCCTGCACTTGCGCGAGCCGCGCTGGTTCGACCGCTATTTCGACTGGGGCTTGAGGCATTTCGGTGGCGGAAGCGGAGCCGCGGTCCTGCTGACTCTGCTTTTCTGGCTGTTGCCCGTCGTGCCCGTCGCGCTGGTCGCTGCGGCGTTCGGTGAACACCTGCTGGGCCTGCCCTATCTCGCATTTGCGACGCTCGTGCTGATCTTTTCGCTCGGCCCGCGGGATCTGGTCGCCGAAGTCGAGGATTATTGCGATGCCGTCGAGCGCGGCGACCCCCAGGAAGCGGTGGCGCGTGCGACGGCACTGCTCGAAGACGATGCCTCTCGCCGTTCAGGACCGGTGCGCGAAGCACTGGCGGAAGCGGTACTCGCGCAGTCGAACAACCGGATCTTCGGTGTCATCTTCTGGTTCATGGTGCTTGGTCCGTCGGGCGCCTGGCTGTACCGGGTGAGCGACCTGCTGCGGCGCCGCGCGGTGTTCGAGTCCCGCCGTCAGGAGTTGTCCCAGGCCAACGAGCACGCCTACGTGCGCACCGCGCAATCCGTCCATCGCTGGCTTTCGTGGCTGCCAGCGCGGGTTACGGCGCTCTTCTTTCCGCTCGCCGGCAGCTTCGACGATGCGATCACGGGTTGGCGTGCCTACTTCGGTCGCGCCACGGAGCAGTTCTTCGATGCCAACGACCAGATCCTGGTCTATGTCGGCCGCGGCGCGCTGCGTCTCGCAGAGACTGCAGCGAGCGGCACGAGCACCGAGGTTGAGGCCGTGCGCGCGGCCCTGCGGCTCGTCCAGCGCACCCTCGTCGTCTGGCTCGTGCTGTTGTCGGCGCTCACGCTGGTGGGTTGGCTCGCATGATGCGTCGGGCCTTACGGATGCTCGCGTCGATCGCGCTCTGCGCTGCGGTTACGGTGCACGCGGCCGAGGTGCGACTGATCAGTCTGGCCCCCCATCTCACTTCGCTCGCGTTCGACGCGGGCGCTGGCGGGGCGATCGTCGGCACCGTGGAGTACAGCGATCAACCGCCGCCGGCGCGCGCGATTCCCCGTGTGGGCAACGCCTTCCAGGTCGATCTCGAACGGGTCGTTGCACTGGCACCGGATTACGTGCTCGCCTGGGCATCCGGCACGCCGCAACGAACGATCGCGCAACTGGAGCGAGTCGGGCTGCAGGTCATCGCGATCGAGACCCACCGGGTGCTGGACGTAGCCGATGCGATTCGGCAGATCGGCGCACTGGCCGGCACGGCGACCGCGGCGGCCGCGGCCGCGCGCGAATTCGAGCAGGCCGTCGCCGCGTTCGCGGACCGCGAGCCGAGCCGGCGTCTTGCCGTATTCATCCAGATCGACGACGAGCCGCTTTACACGGTCAACGGTCGGCACATCATCAGTGAACTGGTCGAGCGCTGTGGTGGTCGGAACGTTTTCGATGATCTCGATCAACTGGCGCCTGCGATCGGCATGGAAGCCGTGATCGCCGCACAACCCGAGGTCATCCTCTCGACGGACGATACCGTGGCCGATCCGGTCGCGGTCTGGCAACGCTGGCCGCAGATCCCGGCAGTGGCGGATGGCCACATCTATACCGTACCGGCAGACCTCGTGGCGCAGGCGACCACACGATTGCTTGCGGGGCTCAAACTGATCTGCGCGGACCTCGAGGATGCGCGTTCGCAGCGCGCTGAGGAGCGCTGAAGATCTCGGCGGGTGCTTGGCGAGTTCCTCCTGGATCCCCTGCCTGCCGGGGTTTCACAAGCACGGCTCGTTGTGGCAAGCGAAGTCAAGTTGTCAGGAGTCTTTGACGTTCAGATGCCTTGCTTCTGACTGCGGCGACGGTCGTGCCGCCACAGCACCTCGACGCCCGATTCGTGGCGCGCCAGGACACGAGCGAGCACGAACAGCAGATCCGACAGCCGATTCAGGTAACGCGGCACCTCACCGGCGACATCCTCGATGCGCGCGAGCGCCCATACGCGCCGCTCGGCGCGGCGCACGACCGTGCGGGCGAGGTGACATGCCGCAGCCGCAGGTCCGCCGCCCGGCAGAATGAACTCCTGCAACGCCGGCAGTTGTTCGTTGTATGCATCGAGTGTGGTCTCGAGCCGGGTGATGTAGGCGTCGGTGATGGCACGGTGCCCGGGGATGCAGAGCTCACCGCCGAGGTCGAACAGATCGTGCTGCACTTCGGTCAGGCAATCGGCGACTCCGGCCGGCAGATCCGGGATGGCGAGCAGCACTCCGATCGCACTGTTCGCTTCATCAACGGTCCCGTAGGCCTCGACGCGTGCGTGCTCCTTCGCGACCCGAGAGCCATCACCGAGCCCGGTCGTGCCGGTGTCGCCGGTCCGCGTGTAGATCTTGCTGAGCCTGTTACCCATCGTGACGCCCTGCTCTTAGGCTGGCTGTATCGCGGTGCTGCGTCCGGTCGATCCTAGACGCTCGATGCCGCGACCGCCAGCGCAGGTCATTCGCTCTGGTACCGCACGGCGAAGAACACTGTCCGATCCGGCGTGTTGTAGGACGAGGCGATCTCATACTGCTCGTCGAACAGGTTCTCGACTCGCGCCAGCAGGCTGAGGGAGCGTGAGAGCTCCGCACGGGCCGTCAGGTTCGCGAGCGTATACGCATCGAGACGCGTGGGTTCGGGCACTCCGAAGTCCTCTCGAGGTCCCGCATACAGCACGTCCAATCCGAGATCCACGGACCCGAAGCGCCGTGCAATGCCGAGCGTGAAGCTCTCCTGTGTGCGCCGAAACAGCAGCGCACCCGTGGTGCGGTTCTCAGGATCCTGCAGTGAAGCCTGTGCCTGTAGTTGCCAGGTCGCCCCGCGAAACGCATAGCTCGCCTCCACGCCGCGAATACGCGCCCTCTCGACATTGCGCAACTCGCCCTCGAAAGTGTCCGGATCGAGAACCACGAACTCGATCAGATTGTCGATGTCGTTCTGGTACGCACTCAATCCCAGCGTATGCTGCTCCTCGACGACGTGGCGCAGCCCCACTTCGAAGCTCACGGACTCCTCCGGCTCGAGATCGGGATTCCCGCCGAAGCCGTAGAGGTCGGTGGCATCGGGCGCACGAAACGCGGACCCCGCCGCCAGCGTGAGTCGCGTGCTTGCGGTGACCGCGACTCCGTACTCGGCATTCCAGGTTGGCTGGCTGCCGAAAATCTCGTGGTCGGTGTAGCCACCCGCGAGCAGGACCCCGTGTCGACCTCGGGTCAGAGAGTCCTGCAGGTAGAAGTTCGCAATTCTCGTGCGGCTGTCGAAGCCCGACCCGAACGACAACGACTCGGCCTGCTCGCGCTGCAGCAGGACGCCGGCCGTCATCCGATGAGCCGCATCGAACTCCAGATCGTTCTGCCAGTCGATTGCGTGACGCTCGGTCAGCAGGTGATCGTCCGAGTCGTTCTGTTCGATCCGGTCCTCCATGCGGCTCAATGTCACCCGCGTGCGCCAGCGACTCGGCGTCTCGTACTCGAGCGTGGCCGCCGTCAGCACGTTGCGAAAATCCTGATCGACCGGAGTCAGGAAGAAGTCCGAATACTCGGACGTGCCCTGTGCCTGCCAGTGCCGCACTCCGAGCTCGACACTCCCGACGCGCGTGCGCGCCTGGCCGCTGAACGCGAGATTGTCGAAGCCGCGGTCGTGCGCGTCGGTCGTGCGCGTCGGGAAGCCGTCGCTGTCGATCCACGTCAGGCCGGCGCCGAGCTCGCCGGCCGCGCCGCTGATGCTGGTGACGAGGCTCGCTTCCCGCGTCTCGTAGCCGCCCGCACCCGCCTGCACGTCGACGTGAGCGCCTGGCGCGGGACGGCGCGTGATCACGTTGATGACACCCCCGATTGCATCGCTCCCGTACAGCGTCGAGCGCGGGCCGCGCACGATCTCGATGCGCTCGATCAGTTCGGGCGGAATGTTCTGGAGCGCGGCACCGCCGATCGTGCCGGGATTCATGCGGACCCCGTCGATCAGTACGAGTGTGTGATTACTCTCCGCGCCGCGGATGAACACCGAGGTGGGTTGACCCGGGCCGCCATTGCGTGCGACATCGATGCCCGCTTCGAACCTGAGCAGATCCGTCACGTCGATCGCGAGACTGCGTGCGAGCGCATCACGATCGATGACGTCCACCGGCGCCAGCACGGCGCGTGCCGGCGTGGGTGTTCGCGTCGCTGTAACGATCACGGTTTCGAGATTTTCAGGCGCGGCGGCTGTCGCCATCGGCGTCGCAGTCGTGAGGAGCACGGCGGCGAGCGGCCGCAACGCCGCAGTTCGCATGATCATCGATGACCCCTTCCATGCACTCCCGCATGGTGTGACGAACGGAGCACGGCCGGCGTCTCGCTGGGGAGGAGGGGTGGGGCATATGCCCGCCGCTGATCGCCCGCCGCGATGCCGGTGCTTGACCACGAGGTCGGTCTCCGGGCTCACGAGCGCACGGGTGCAGGCCGTGCCGTCCGGATCGCCTTCCCGTCATGCTGGAGTGGCTGACAGTGGCTAGAAGCGTCGCTTCGTGATCCGGATTGGTCTCGATTACCGTTGCGGGGGCAGCGCCGGATTCACACCGGCTTCCCGTCACCTGATGGCAGGAGCACGGTAGGTAACGTGTGACGGCGTGTCAAGGAGCATCCACGCGTTGACAGTCTGCAGGCCGCCGGCCACGCTGGTGCCGCTGCTCAAGCGGCAGAGGTAGAAAGGCGCGATGGAATCTCAATACCTCTCGGGAGCGCTCGAGGCGGCGCATGCGGCGGCCGAGGTCGTCAGGCGGTATTACCTGACCAACGTCGCGGTCGAGCTGAAGTCGGACCGCTCTCCGGTGACGATCGCCGACATCGAAACGGAGCGTGCGATCCGCGCGGTGCTGGCCGATCGTTTTCCGGATCATGGTTTCTACGGCGAGGAGACTGGCAGCCAGGCGGTCGATGCCGAGTACTTATGGCTGGTCGATCCGATCGATGGCACCAAGGCGTTCGTGCGTGGGTACCCGTTCTTCTCGACTCAGATTGCCTTGATGCATCGGGGTGTGCTCCTGGTCGGCGTCTCGAGTGCCCCCGTGTATGGCGAGATGGCGTGGGCAGCTGCGGGCGAGGGAGCGTGGCTGGACGGCAAACCGCTCACAGTCAGCACGATCGACCGGCTCGAGGACGCGGCGCTCTCAACCGGGAATCTGAAATCGCTCGCGGCCGATCCGCGATGGGCTGCGTACGGCCGCATCGTCGAGCGAGTGAGCAGGATCCGTGGCTATGGTGATTTTCTGCAATACCATCTGTTGGCTGCCGGCAAGATCGACGCGGTGATCGAGTCCGACGTCAACATCCTCGACATTGCGGCGCTGGCACTGATTGTCGAGGCCGCCGGCGGCAGGTTCACGACGCTCGAGGGGGATGCCGTGGGTCTCGGGACGACCTCGGTCCTCGCGACGAACGGCAGGTTGCACGACACGCTGCTCGAGCGCCTGAACGGCTGAACTCAGCTGCGGATTTCAGGCGTACACGAACGTACGACCCGTGTCCCAGCGCAGCTCACGCACCTGCGTTCCGTACAGTCGTGACAGATGGGGCGCCGTGAGCACCTCCTCGACCGACCCGTATAGCCACTCACCAGTGCCGAACAGGAGCAGCGCAGTGTCCGCATGCCGCGCTGCGAGGCCGGGATCGTGCAGCGTCATCAGGACGGTGCTGCCGGCATCCGCACACGCGCGAAACAGCGCCATTGCATCGAGCTGATGATGCGGGTCGAGATGGTTCGTCGGCTCATCGAGGAGCAGTACGTCGGCGGACTGAGCGAGCACGGCGGCAATCGCAACGCGTCGCCGCTCGCCGCCTGAGAGCGTGTCGAGGTCGCGATCCTCGAAGTCCGCGAGACCCACCTCCGCGAGTCGACGGCGGGCGATTTCAAGGTCGGTCGCGCTTTCCCACTGCCACAAGCCGAGGTGGGGGTGGCGACCAACGAGCACGGCTTCGAGTACGGTCGACGGGAAGGGATCTTCGCTCGTCTGCGTCAACAGCGCCCGGCGCAGCGCGAGCTCGCGCCGTGTCATTGCCGTAAACGGCTTGCCTCGCAACCGAATCTCACCGCTGGTGACGGGGCGCAAGCCTGCGATCGTCGTCAGTGTCAGCGTCTTGCCGCTGCCGTTGCGGCCGAGAATGCAGGCGAGCGTTGCCGGCGCGAGCTCGAGATCGAGATCGTGCACGAGGCGGCGGTCCGCAATCTCGATCGTGAGGCGAGAGGCGCTCAGACTCGCGGCGACCGGTGCGTTGATCATGGCAGCCATCGGATCTCGCGCGCCGTCAGGTGACCGACTACGACGGCATCGAGTGAGGCGGGGATCATGGCCTCGTCGTCCGACAGGGGGATCCGCCCTCCCATCACCTCTGCATGGCTTTGCGGGTAGAGCGGCTGGCGTCCCGGTTCGGCAAATCCATCCGGATGCAGCGGCTGGCCGTCTGCAAGCCGATATTTGTCGGTCGCGCCGAGCGTGTGCAGTATTTCGTGCGCGAGCACGACCTGGTTCGAGCCGTGCATCTCGCGTGCGGCAAACAGGTGCACGACGCCGATCAGGCCGCGCGCCAGGCCGAGGGAATGCGGCACCAACGGCGTGACGGCCGGATCGTGATACAGGAGATACATGCGCACGTGCGGCGTCGGTCCCGGTTGCCCGGACAGCGTGCGCCACGCATGCCAGCGTAGTCGCAGCGCATAGGCCATCGCCTCGAGGACACTCGCGCCGGGCTCGATCAAGGGTGGACGGCTTTCGGGAGGCGCGGCCAGCCAGAGCCGGACGGGCTCGTCGAGGGTCACGCCGTGGTGTCGAGCCTCGTCGCCAAAGAACTTCTCGATATCGGCGAAGTCAGCCGTCGCCAGCGCCGCGACGTAAGCGCGCGAAATCGGGCTGTCATCAGCGGAGATCGGATGTAAAGCGACACCAAGAGGCGTCGTCCAGTCGGTCGTGTAGACCCGGTCGAGCCACGTGCTGAGTCCGACGATCAGCAGAATCATCAGCAGGAGCGCGATGCGGAGACGTCGCCACGTCAAGTTACGATCCTTCGCAGGGCTGCAGCGACGCCGGGCGCCGCATCAACTGGCCGCCTCGACACGGACCTCGAGCAGCTCACCCTGCTCTGCGAGACACGTGACCTGCATCGGGTGACAGCACACCGGGCAATCCTCGATATACGTCTGGCGGTCGACACTGAGATCGAGCGTGAGTTCGACGGTTTCCCAACAATGGGGGCACGTGACTTCTGTGAGCGCAGTCAGCATCGCCGTTCAGGGGTCCGGCGCCAGCGTGCGCAGTGGGTTGAGGAAAAGTCCCGCGATGAGTGCGGCCACGGGTCGGCATGACAAACCGGCTGTCTCATCGAACTTCCAAAGCGAGTTCAGGCTGCAATCTCGAGCCGCCTCGCAAAGCTTCACGGATTCAGGCGCGTTGCGAGCCACGGCGCGCACGCGAATTCATGTGCGCCGCGGGCTGTCAACGTGCGACGCCACCGAGCGCGATCGTGCACGCGTCCCGGACCTTCGACCCACAGTTCGAGCGTGTCGATCCAGAGTCGGAAGCCGCCCCAGTGTGAAGGTCGGGGGACGATGGCGGAGTCGTCGTCGCTGATGCTGAATCGCTCGCGCACGGCGAGCACCTGCCGGGCCAGGGTTGCGCGCGAGGCGAGCGGCTCGCTTTGCATGCTGGCCCACGCGCCGATCCGGCTCTCTAGCGGTCGTGTGGCGAAGTACGCATCGCTCTCGGCAGCAGGGCTTTTCACGACCGGCCCTGCAATGCGAACCTGTCGCTGCAGATGATCCCAGTGCAGCACGCCCTCTGCGCGAGGCGTCGCCTCGAGCTCGCGCCCCTTGCGGGAGCGATAGTTCGTGTAAAACACGACGTAGCCCGCGTCGGCAGCGAGTTCCTTCACGAGCACGATGCGCACCGCAGGCAGGCCGTCCGTGCCGACGGTTGCGATGGCCATCGCATTCGGGTTCGGCTGCAGCGCGCGGACCCGCGCCTCCTCGAGCCAGATGCTGAACGTAGGTAACGGGTCCGGCGGTAACGGCTCCGGCAGAAACTCGTTTGCGGTCATCGACGCGGCCACCTCCTCGGCGCAGCAAGAGTGTACAGGCTCCTCCGCCCAGCGATGCGATCGGCTCCGCCGCTCGCATCGGCCGCTTGTCGTGCCGGCGCGTCTTGCGATGCTTTGACACGGGCTGTAAAAGAGCGGAGCTTTTTGCCACCGGATGATCTCGGCATGGCCCTCGATGCCCTGCGGGCTCGGCTCAACGCACTCGACCGACAGCTCCTCGACCTCGTGGCGGAGCGGCAGGCGATCAGCACCGAGATCGCTCGGGTCAAGCGCGACAGTCACCTGCCGACCCGCGACTTCGAGCGGGAGCGCGACGTGCTGCTGCGGGCGCGTGAGGGCGCCGCCGCGCTCGGCATCTCACCCGGACTCGCCGAGTCGCTGCTGCGGCTGCTGATACGCGGATCGCTGACGACTCAGGAGCAGGCGCAGGTCGCCGCGACGGGTAGCGGCAGCGGGCGCAGTGCGCTCGTGATCGGCGGCAGTGGTCGAATGGGCCGCTGGTTTGCCGACTTCGTCGCATCTCAGGGTTACGCGGTCACCGTGGCCGATCCGGTGCCGCCGCCCGGAGCTTACCCGCACGTGATCGACTGGCGCGATGCACGTCTCGAGTCCGACTTGCTCGTCGTTGCAACGCCATTGGGGGTTGCGAATGACATTCTCGAGCTGCTGGCGCGCATGCGACCTGCGGGTCTCGTGTTCGACATCGGCTCATTGAAAACGCCGCTGCGCACGGGGCTGACTGCGCTGGCCGAGGCGGGTTGCCGAGTGACGTCGGTGCATCCGATGTTCGGACCCGACACCGAATTGCTGTCGGGGCGTCACGTGATCTTCGTCGACGTCGGTCATCAGGCTGCGACCTTCGAAGCCAGGAATCTCTTTGCCTCGACGATGGCGCAGCAGGTGGTGATGACGCTCGATGAGCATGATCGACTGATCGCTTACGTCCTGGGGCTCTCGCATGCGCTCAACATCGCCTTCTTCACGGCGTTGGCTGGGAGCGGTGAGGCGGCGCCGACGCTGGCCCAGTTGTCGAGCACGACGTTCGACGCCCAGTTCGACGTCGCACGCCGCGTGGCCGAGGAAAGCCCGGAGCTGTATTTCGAGATCCAGTCGCTGAATGCCTATGGCAACGAGGCACTGGACGCGTTGCGTCGCGCGGTGGACCGTGTCTGCAGTGTCGTCGCGCAACGCGACGCGCGCGGGTTTACCGACCTGATGGTCTCTGGCCGGCGATACCTGGCCGGCCGCGCTGGCGAGCGCGGATGAGCGCGCCGGATCTGGAAGCGGAAGTACGGCGGCTGCGCGCCCGAATCGCCCGCCTGACTGAAGAAGCGGCGATCAACGAACGGCTTTTCCGCAAGAACCGTGAGCGCGAGCTCGAACTGCTGAATGCGCCGAGCATTCCGCAACTGTTCGACACGATCTGCCGCGGACTCGTTGCTTCGTACGGACTCGAGACCGTGACACTCGTGTTGTGTGACCCGCAACATGAGGTCCGGCATCTGCTGCTGGCCGAACGCGTGCCGCTCGAATCCATCCCGAGCGTGATCTTCACGGATACGCTGGTCGGTCTTGCGCCGCAGTTCACCGCGTTCTCGCGACCCTGGCTCGGTCCTTACATGGGCTGCGATCACCAGCTGCTGTTCCCGGGAGTCGCCGACCTCGCGAGCGTCGCGTTGATCCCGCTGCTGCGGGACGACAAGCTCCAGGGCAGTCTCAACTTCGGCAGCCGCGATCCGAAGCGGTTCACCCGGCACCTCGCCACTGATTTCCTCGCGCAGCTCGGCGCGATTGCAACCTTCGCGATCGAGAACTCTCTGAACCGCGCGCGGCTGCTGCGCAGCGGGCTCACTGACTACCTGACCGGCTGGCACAATCGGCGCTATCTGCAGGCACGCCTGCGAGAGGAGCTGGCACGTGCGGGTCGCCAACGCACGAGCCTTGCCTGTCTGATCGTCGACCTCGACCATTTCAAAGAGGTGAACGACCGACTCGGACACCTGGCGGGCGATCGCGTGCTGCGCGAGGCGGCCCAGCGGATCGATGCTCAGGTACGGGGCAGCGACGCAGCCGCGCGCTTCGGCGGGGATGAATTCGTCGTGCTGGTGCCAGCCGTCGACCGGGACCGGGCGCGACTGCTCGCAGAGCGGATGCGC